>Ga0307930_1000618_pt1 | contig 28539 bp, 26 predicted proteins | sample OrgLakmetageno46_FD_203161 | JGI IMG/M metagenome (GOLD analysis project Ga0307930, IMG submission 203161) | Saline water microbial communities from Organic Lake, Antarctica - #46 | ecosystem: Environmental > Aquatic > Non-marine Saline and Alkaline > Saline | place: Antarctica: Organic Lake...
TGGTTATGGACTTATAACAACGAGCGACCTAATATGGGGATTGGTGGAATAACCCCAATTCAAAAAAGAAGGCTAACCAAGAGCATAAATTCTACGCCTGAACTCCATTAATAATGGGGGGATTACCCACCTAAGCCCCTTCGATTTCTATACCCATAATAAGAATACAAACTATACCTGTAACCATAATTTTCTGTACTTATAATTTACACAGTAAAAATATATCTGAGGAGTCATTAAAAGAACATGAGAAAGCAAGACAGTATTCCCATCGTCAACATTCATGAAGCAGATACTATATCAGCATCCTCAAGCGTAAATCATAAGATATACATTAGAGCGGTTAAAGGTGTAATTGAACGTTGTCGTCGGTATGTTGGAACATTATTTATCAGCCTTTTTTTACTAATACCGTGGCTCACCTATAAGGACCAACAGGCAGTCTTACTTGATTTTGTGGAGCAGCGTTTCCATCTTTTCAATTTATCACTATGGCCACAAGATCTAACAATTTCTGCATGGCTGTTTATCATTGCTGGTTTCGCCCTATTTTTTATCACTGTCATTTTCGGCCGAGTTTGGTGCGGGTTTATGTGCCCACAAACCGTATTTACCTTTCTATTCGTGTGGGTTGAAGAGTTCGTAGAGGGATCTAGACATAAACGTATTCATCTAGACAAGCAGGACGCCGGCATTGCCAAATTAAGCAAAAAAACAAGTAAACACTTTTTGTGGTTGTGCATTGCGCTCGTTACTTCATTGACATTTGTTGGCTACTTTACGCCTATAAGGGAGCTTTTTAATGACTTTTTCACGTTTAACCTCTCCTTTTGGCCGCTATTTTACGTTGTACTTTTTATGTTCTGCACTTATGCAAACGCTGGATGGATGCGTGAAATAATGTGTACGCATATTTGTCCTTACGCTCGGTTTCAGTCGACTATGTTTGATAAAGACACTTACACCGTAACTTATGACAAAGTGCGAGGTGAAGGCCGAGGACCCCGATCAAAAAAGCTAGGTCAAACAGAGTATAATGATAAAGGACTTGGCGACTGCATTGATTGTAATTTGTGCGTACAAGTTTGCCCAACAGGTATCGACATTCGACATGGTCTGCAATATGAATGTATAAATTGCGGAGCATTTGTAGATGCCTGCAACGATGTAATGTCTAAAATGAATTACCCTGTTGGCTTGATCTCCTTCACCTCAGAAAGTACATTGAATGCCACACCACCCTCTATTATCAGGCCTAACGTGATTGCATATTTTGTTGTGCTAATTATTATGTCAGGTGCACTTGTTTTTGATGTTTTTGCGAGGAAGACACTAGACGTAGGCATTATTCGCGATCGAAATACATTATATAATGAAACGTTTTCAGGTGGGATCCTCAATGTTTATAACGTGATAGTGCGCAATAAAGGACAAACTATACAGCGCTATAAAATAAGTTTGGACGGTTTGCCGCATGGTTACATTATTGGCGATACCAATATAACAGTGAACGCAAGCCTGCAATTAAGACAAGCCATTACCGTTGCGATAGATCCTAAATATTTAGAGCAGAATGTCACAGACTTTAACATTGTGATTAGTAATCAGCGTGGTGATGTGGCGAAGCAGAAAACTAATTTTATCTATACTGGCCTGTAAACTTATAATGGCCAATTAATGGCTTTCGAACACTTTTTATAAACGCCATAAAAACCATTCGCTTGGATAGTTATGAATTTCAGAAAAATAAGCACATGCCTAATCTATGCAACAGGCACTGATTTCGTTGGGAGTTGGCTGATTAAAGCTCACCTCCGTGATTATTCGAGCATGTTATAAGGGCTTGGATAATGCAATTTTACCTGTAGTTGGCTTATTGTTTGTTCAGCATCAATCCATTTACCGCATACTATCTCTCTAGTATCAGGCGTAAATTGAGGATTGCGAATGCCTTTTTGTTGTGCGCACCATGTATAGTATTCTTCTCTCGTTGGGTGTTCTAAACTACATAAATTGGCTGCATAAAAATTGCTTTCAAGTTGACCATTTGTCGTTTCCAATGAATGACTATTATGTTTCCTTTGTTCTGCATCTTGCAATATGGCATAAATCACCTGAATGACATCTTGCTGGTGGATCAAGTTAACCGGATTACTACCCAATGCAATATTCGATTTCTGCGATAAAGTGGTAATAGGATGTCTGTCTTTTCCAACTAAGCCTGCAAGACGAAGCACAGAACAACTAAAGCCAATGGCACTCGTCAACGCAGTATCTTGGGGGGTGACTAAACACGCCTTAATAGCATCGCCCTGAGGTTTAGTGGCAGATGCTATCGCTAAGTCCTTTAAATATAATTCTAGCTCAACATGAGCATTCCCTGAGGGTGTATTAGGAACTAACGCCGAATCATTGTTAATTCGCCCCTCTAGTGCACCAAATACTGATGTCGTGCTAATAAAACAGATATGTTGTGCATGGTGCAGAAGTATATAATCGAATAGCGATTTCATGCGCTCAATAAACAAGGTAGGTTCAAAATCTTTGCGACCCGGTGGGATATTAATTATCACATTAGCGTCTTGAAAAATATCCCAAGGAATTGCTGTTATGTCGTTTTTATATAGGTCAAATAAAAGAGTTTGAATACCTTTACTGGCCAGTAATTTAGCTTTTTCTGAATTACGTGTGGTTCCGGAAACCGGCAGGCCGGCACTCAAAAAATGCATTGCGAGCGGGCTGCCTAACCAGCCCAGCCCAATGATAATATGTTTACGCATTCTTATTTCTAGTCACAATATCGACGTTGCCAAGGCCTTTAATTGTTTGCACTTTGCTTTCAGAATCATCAAGCGTCGTTAGCATTTCACAAAGTTTTTTCGCTTCTTGTTCAATGTTCTTAGTTCGGCTTTCAACTTTGGTTTCAATGTCTTTGCCCATTTTTTCCATACGTTGTTCAAAGGATCCCATTGAGCCTTCGTCATTTAGCATACTTCTACCCATTTGAACCAAAAGTTCACCCATTGCATTTTCCATCACATCTGAGACTATCATATGAACTTCTTTTTCGAAATCGGGGCCAAGGCCTAACTCATTTTCTAGCTTTGCTGAGTCGAAAGTAAGTGATCCAGTATTTTGATAAACATGATCTTTCAATTTTCCATATAAATCGTCTAGTCTGATTTCTAATTGCGAAGCAACTTTACTTTCAGCACCTAAAAATCCTCGCAAAACCTCGCTAACCGCATAGTTTGCAATTTTTATACCCTCAGCCGCCACCGTCATTGCTTGCGGAATGCTTTGTTCAACGTTGTCGTAGTATTCTTTAACCCAGGTTGTTTGTTCTGATGAAAGTATTAATTTTTCGCCATTTAAATAGACCAAGTAGCTATCAGTGATCTTTACTTCATCATCTGCTTTTGTTTTAACCGTTAGTGTCTTTTCTGCAAAGCGTATCTCGCCATTTAAATTAATATCGCATTGGTTTGAATGATATTGACCAGCGCCAACATTGAAGGCTGTTAAAGCACAAAGACTGATTGTGGTCGCTATTACTTTTTTCATTTCGGATAATCCTTTTGGAGATGCTATAGTTTAGTTGGTGTTTATAAATATCGCTATAAAAAGAGCACCGATTGCTTTGCAATTAGCATTCTTTTATCGGTATGCGTATTTTTATTAATAAGCTCTTCATAATCTTTGTTTTAAATCGAGATCAAAAACGATTGACGTACTTTGAGTTTATATAAGTAAGGTTTGCAAAGATTGTTCCCAGTTTAAAATTGATATAAAAGTCAATTGCTTATGTTTTTTTAAGTTCCAAAGTAAGACATGCATTACTATTTAAATTAGTTTTTTACCTAATAGTTAGTGATATTGACCAAGATCAATTTTAATGTAAAACCAGTAGGTAGGATGTGACATTTTTGCAGATTAGTGCATAATATCTGCGTTTTGGGCTTTCAAATTAGGAGTTTTATGAACGATATACTTAGCGGCCTTTTATTTGGTGCAACTGCAGTAGCGCTAGTTTTAGGATTATCCTGTATCGTTATGGCGTTCTTGACTGATAAAACAGGCGCAGAAGGACTTCGTGAGAAAATTGAATATGGATTCATGGGTGTGTCAGGTTTGGCGATAACATTTTTGTTAGCTTACGCAGCGGCTTGATATGATCTGCGATTGAGAAGGTCTGGCCTTCACACTGCCGTAGTTGTTGGCAAAAGACGAATTAAAAGAGTGAGACAAAAACAAAAAAACGCGCTAAGGCGCGTTTTTTTGCGGCTGCTCATTATTGCCAGAAATACGCTGATAGGCGCGTAGTTTGAAAACGGGCATTATTGCTACTAGGTGGTCAAAAATATCAGACTGAATGCGTTCATAAACTACCCAATCTTTTTCTTTACTAAAGCAATATATTTCCAATGGAATACCAATTTCGGTGGGTGATAACTGCCTTACCATGCAAATTAAATCTTGATTTACGAATTCATGATTCTTCAGATAGGCAGCTAGATAAGCTCTAAATGTACCTAGATTAGTTAGTCGTCTGCAGTTTAGAATATCAGTATCGGCTATGTCTTTTTGTTTTCTGTCGTCCACTAATTCTTGTTTTTTAGCTTTTAAATAGCCGTTTAGCAATTTCATACTTTCCCACTCATCCAGCAGCCCAGCATCAGCAAATTCAACAGAATGGATATCAATGTATACAGCTCGCTTTATTCTTCTACCACCAGATTCCATCATCCCACGCCAGTTTTTTACTGCATCAGTGGTGAGTGCATAAGTAGGAAGCGTGGATATTGTCTTATCCCAGTTCTGGACTTTGACCACGTTTAATCCAATTTCAAGTATTTCACCATCGACTTCATATTTAGGCATAGCGATCCAATCGCCCGTATTGAACATTCTATTTGCCGCAATTTGGATGCCAGCAACAAAGCCCAAAATCGTGTCTCGGAAAATTAACACTAGCACAGCGGCAATAGCGGTTAGTCCTGATAATAAAAATACCGGACTTTTACCCAATAATAACGATAAAATTAAGAATATAAGAATAAGCGTGAAGAGTAGTTTAGCAACTTGAATAAAGCCGGTAATCGGGGCTTTTTTAGCCAGCTGACTTTTGCTGTAAATGCTCTCTATTGCTGTTAATGAGGCACTTAAGGTTCTCCATACAGTAAACAAAAGGTAAATGGCACTCAGGTTTGCCAATAAGCTATATATTTTTTCTTCGGGTTCAAAAAACAAACTGTATGTAGAATACACAATGATGCCCGGGACAATCCTAGCAAGACGTCTAAATACGCCTGCTTCTAATAAGCAGTCGTCCCATGTGTTACTCGATTTAGCAACGAACCTTAGTACTTTAAAATGCAGAACAAACTTAACAATTAGAAACGCAATAATTGCCACAGCGAAAATACTACTTAAGGCAAATAATTGATATGAAATACTACCAAGCTCTAATTTCATTCCAAGATATTGACCTGCTTGAATCAATAATTCGACAAAATCAGCAACGACTTGGCTGCGTATTGGCTCTGTGACAAGCCCCGTTACTGGCGCAGTTGATATAAAAACTGAGGATAAAACCGTCATTACATAGTCCATTCTATTATGCCTTCAACCCTTTCATCCAGGTTTTCATGCGTTGGTTTTTATTGACCCAAAGCTCATTTAGCCAAACCTGGAAGTTTTCTCTAAAGCCTGAGTTGTTGAAGTAATCGCCAATTATTTGCTTATGCACAGGGTGAACACTGACATCGATTACAATATGTGTCATGTCGCCGCTTAACATATCGCGCATTGGCTGGTCTGCATTCTGTGGATAAGCAAGCGTAATGTCCAGCAAGTTGCTAAATTGTTCGCCCATTGATGCAAGTGTGAAAGCTATCCCACCGGCTTTTGGGCGCAGTAAATTTGAAAATGGACTTTTACGTTCTTGGGCTTTAGCCGGCGAAAAACGTGTACCTTCAACAAAGTTAATAACGGACGTCGGACGATCTAAAAATTTAGCACAAGATTGTCGAGTTGTTTCGATATCTGTGCCTTTTAAATGAGGATTTTTTTGTATAAAGTCTTGAGTGTACCGGCGCATAAAAGGCATATCTAAAGCCCAAGCAGCAATACCGACAAAAGGAAGCCAAATGAGCTCTTTCTTAAGGAAGAATTTTGGCGGTGAAGTATGTTCTGCACAAAAACGAATGAGTAATATAATATCTAAGTAGCTAATATGATTAGCGATAATTAAATACCATTTGTGTTTGCTAAGCTCCTCATCCACTTTTACTTCAATATTTACCTTATTAAAAAATTTAATCATTCCAACGCTAAAAATACTGAATGTAAAATAGAAAAAATGCATCAGCCCTAACAATAATTTACTAACAATGTTAATAGGAATAATAAAGCGAATAATACCGAAACAGAAGATCATCATTGCCCAAAAGCCCAAATTAGTCATTTGTAATACAAAATGAATAGGAAAAATAAAATATGATTTTAACAACTTCATTTATTGTTTTGCTGCATAAACTCTAGCTCCACGTTTTTTTCTCGCCACATCTGATTTAGCCATTGTTGAAATATTTCTTTTTGCGCAGGATCGTCAAAATAAGCTGCTGAAAAAATACCTTTGTTAAATAAGTCTTCAATTAATACTGTCTTGATACTAACGTTTATTGTAGATACTTTCCCAGTAACAAAATCCCAGTAAGTGGGTGTTTCATCAGGGTAGTGAATTGTAACGTCAACGAGTCGAGTTAATTGTTTGCCCATAGCACTTAATACGAAGGCGATACCACCTGCTTTGGGAAGTAGAAGCTTGGAGTAGACCCCACCTGTTTTGTTTCGTTTTTGTTTAGTAAAGCGTGTACCTTCGATGAAGTTCATAACGCTAACAGGCTTATGTTGAAACTTTTCACATGCTTTTTTTGTGGTTTCTAAATCCTTGCCTCTCAAATGTGGGTTTTTATTTAAAAACGCTCGGCTGTGTCGACGCATAAACGGAAAGTCTAGTGCCCACCACGCAATTCCGATAAAAGGCACCCAAATAAGTTCTTTTTTGAGGAAAAATTTTAAAAATGGGATCCTACGATTAAACACGCGCTGCAGTACTAAAATATCCACCCAAGATTGATGGTTTGAAATAACCAAATACCATTCTTTTGTGGTTAGACCCTCCAGACCCTTAATATCAAATCGAGTTCTGGAGAATATGTTTTGATTTATATTGTTGAGACTTATCCATGCCGTTGCGCAGCCATCAAGCGGAAAAGAGACAAGCTTTTGCCAAGATTTTATTGGTATTACTTTTAAAAAGGATAAAATAACGATAGGTAAAACCCAGAATACGGTATTAATAAAGTAGCAGAATGCTGAAATACAGCCGTTTATAAAATAAAGCAATGCGGGCACGACCTAGTGTTATTTAATCTATGGAATTGAGTATATACGAACACACGCTTTGTGCCGAAACAAATAAAACGTAAACTTATTGGTAAGCATCTTATCGAAAGTATAAAAAGCTACTCGGCGTCAATCGTGACAATGGACAATTGATTACGTCCATTGTGCTTGCATTTGTACAACTCCTCATCAGCTATATTGATCACTTCATGCAAGCTCAATAAACTATTTCCTAGTAAACTGCACACCCCGATACTGATGGTAAAACTCACAGGGGTTTGCAAGTCTTTAACGTTCAACACCATATTTTGCGTTTGTAGGCGAATATTGTGGATCAGTTGATGGTGTGATCTAACGTCTTTACCCGACATCAATATAATGAACTCTTCGCCCCCATAGCGACCAATGATATCGGTTTCACGTTTGCAGTTATCTTGCATTAATTCTGCGAATGCTTTGAGACATTCGTCACCGACTAAATGACCATAACTATCATTAATGAGTTTGAAGTGGTCGATATCAATTAGCGCTAAGCTAATAGGCTGGTGCAGGCGTTGATTTGTTTTAATTGCATTGTAGGCAATCTCATCGAATCCACTGCGATTAAGAAGTTGTGTCAATCCGTCTTCTCTTGCTTGGGCGGCAAGTTGCAAATTCATCTGCTCTAATTGAGTGGTTTTTTCGGTGACCTGTTGCTGCAATTGTCCCTCAAAGTCACATAATAAATTATGAGATTTTCTAAGTTTAGCGGCAACTTCATTAATTTCTCGGCTCGATGTTGCTCCTTGCGTATTTTCAAAATTAGAAATATAACTCTCAGAACTATTCTTTAATAACTTAACCAAGGGTGCAGTGATTTGTTTAGCTAACTTATGGGCTATAAATAGAAATAATAGGATAATACTGACGACCGTAGCCGCTAGTACCAAAATATGATGACTGAATAATTGCACCAATTCGGCGGGTTGCTTAATGCTATAAATTTTCCAATCAAAGTTGTTTTTTGCCAAGTGATAAGGATGATTTTTACCGTTAATGGATAATACTGGAAAGTCTGGCGTGAACTTACTTTTGCCAATATTAACAAGGTATTTTTCTAAATTATTTAAGCCTGTTGGAGATGAAGCGTAAATTACCCTGTCTTCTTTGTCCGTGATGATGACGTAATCGGTTAGTAGAGTTGATTCCATTCTTTCATGCAACTTGGTTATAAATTGCAGGTTCATTGCACCCAGCAGAGCACCTTGAAATTCACCATTGATGATTATCGGACTTGACATAGCAATCATGGGGGCTGCAATGAGGCCTTCACTCATCATCGCATTAGAAATAAAGGGCGTTTTTTTATCGCGAGCGTGAATGAAGTAATTGCGGTCGTTCACAAACCTGATATTTTCTGGCAAAACTTTCATTTCGTCATTATATTTTGTTGGCACAAAAAAGGCGGTGTAACCGTCAGCTCTTATAAAGGTCAGATTAAAAAAGTCAGGGTAATCAGATTGAGCATCTACCAAAATATTTTTTCTAGCATCCTCATCTGAGACTCTCGATAATGTTCTCGCCAACTGATGCACAACCGCATAGTGTTCATCTATAAAACGCTCTGTAGCTAGACTAATGCTGGTGGCTTGAGTCCTCAAAATTTTAACCAACTGTTCTTCACTGCGCATACTTGCTGTGCTAACCAACACAAAGGAGGTGGTTACCAGAGGTAAAATCAATGTGAGCGCACTTAATGCAAATATATTAGATGATAAGCTTTTGTTAACTGAATTTATGTGTTCAGAAATCCATCTGGCAGGTGTCAAGAAATACAGCATTGCGGCTAACGAACCATTAAATAATCCATTTAATCCTTGCATTGCGGCAAATATCAAGCTGAATTCTTGACTATTGCCAACGCTTGAAAAGCTGTTTAAATATAGCCAGCAAAGTGGACTACCAATAAATAACCAAAAACAAAGAGAGGCCATAATAACAAAAAACAAAGAGAGGCCATAATAACAAAAAAGCGTTTATGGATAAGGTACGCAATAGTAATAAATTCGGCTAGACTGATGCCAATATCTGCGAGCGGTTGGTCCAATATAAACATTGAAATAATACTGAATGCGAGAGTAATGATGGACGCCCTAATTCCAAAACTAATCAATACATAAATGCACAAACCCATGCCCCAAGATAGACTTAACGCACCATAAATAGGAATCGATAAAAACAAGTTAGCAATAGCCGCAAAAACGCCAAATAGCAGTCCTTGTAGGATACTTTCTTGAGTCCGTTTTTGTATTATATTGAGCATCTAGTAGCTAGATTTTTTTAATTTACTTGAAGCAACAACACTAGTCTTATTCAGATTAAAAGTCTATATTTTGCACAATTTACATGCAATCAATTAGGGGGGTAGCGTTGGGGAGTGAGTTTGTTGCTACTGGGCATATATTGAGATTTTATTTTTGCCAGTACGTTTGCTTTTATAAAGTTGTTCGTCTGCCGATTTTACCAATCCATCGAAGCTCATCCCATAGTTGCTGCCCATGCTACTAACACCAATACTAATGGTCATTCCTACAATAATATCCTCACTGCTAACTTTTATTTTTTTTACCGCATTGTGAATTCTTTTGGTCAACTCATGGTGCTCTTCAATATTGCCACCACTCAGCAAAATGATGAATTCTTCGCCTCCATATCGACCCAGTAAGTCAGTGGTACGTTTGCAAAAATGATTAAAGGTTTTAGAGATAGAAATAATGCAAGTATCACCAAAAGGATGGCCATAGGTATCGTTGATTTGTTTAAAATCATCTATATCAATGAGGACCATCGACAAGGGAATGTGATTGCGCACGCAATTACGAAAAGTCGTGTTGGCAAGGTCATCAAACCCACTCCGATTTAACAGGTTAGTGAGTCCGTCTTTTTGCGCTAAATTGTATAATTGATTGTTTAACGTCGTTAGTTGCTTGGTTTTATCTTGCACTCGCAAGGTTAAATGCTGTTGAAAATTCAACATTATTTCACGAGAGTTAATTAACTTGTCGGTGACCTTCATCATCTCATCACTAATCTCAGCTTCGCTTACCATATCTTCCGAAGCCGAACTATCATTAAAATGGTTTGCCAAATTAAATAGAGGTAGGGTTATTCGTTTACTTAATTGGTTCGCAATAATGGCAAAGACAATAAAAGTAATAAATAAGCATGCAGCTAATATATAAAAGTTTTTTGAAATAACTTGCGTGACAATGCTAGGAGAAGTTAGCACGGTGATTGTCCAGTCATGCTGGGTTATGGACTGGTAATAAAGGTATTTATTATTCTGAAAGGTGAGCTCCGGTATCTTGTCTAACAGTACATTCTTACTCGGCTGATAGCTAAATTGCGACAACGTCGCTAATTCAAGGTTTGGTGATGCGAATAGAATCATATTATTTTTATCTGTAATGACGTATTCGTAAAATGCAGTAGCATCTAAAACAGTCTGCACAGGTAGCGAAAAACCAGACTTGGAAAACGTGGTTGCAAGCGTGTTTACTGTGGTTAAATGACTGTCAACAAACGCATCTACAACATACATGATTTGTTCGCCTTGTCGTGTGAGCGTGTTCGCTATATCTTGTTCCTTTTGAGCTGTATTTTGCCAAGTGAAAATTAAAGAAATAATAATTGTGGGCAATGTGACCGTCAACATGCAAAGCGAAAAAATAACGGTTGCCAACTTTGGCGGTTTTCCTCTGTATTTTTTATACACGTTTTTGATGGGCATAAATGAATAAATAAGGGCTGCTAAAGAAGCTCCAAATATGCCGTTAATACTTAATGTTAAGCCTGAAATGATCAGCAGTTCTGATGAGGTTGCACTTGTTAACATCAGCAATACCAACGTCAGCGGCACGCCAATAAATAACCAATAAATGGCATCCGCTAATAATAATGTCTTTCCATTGCGCAACATTATATGAACGGCGAACGTTTCGCTGACTAATATAATAAACAAGAACGGATCGTCTAGCTTTATTGCCAATGCGGTTGCTGAAATTACTGCGGCAATGATACCAGCATTGAGTCCTCGCGCCACAAGACACAAAAGAACAAATATTTGACCGAAATAAAGTGAAAAATAGCCGTAGAAAGGAATACTTAGGAAGTAGTTGGCTAGCGCACCAATAATACCAAAACTGAGACCAAACAAAAGAATGCCTGCTGAAAAAACAGATTCTGAATATGGCGGGGACTGACTTACTAACTTTTTAATAACAAAATCCCTTCTCCTAAGCTGCGGTAAATATAAGCACAAATCGAATGTTTTACGCACATTTATATTAATCCTTTCAGTATCGAGATCAAGAGATTGCGACAGTTTTATGTCGATTTATAGCCGTTTATGGTTCGTTTGCTTTATTTTTGTACAGCGCTTGGCTCTGCAATTAGGTTTGATCTTAATCCACAAAGACTTAATACTCTATGTATTAAAAATTGCTATCAAGGAAAGCTCATGGAACAACATTTTATAAAATCTAAAGCAGCGGTCGCGTGGGGCCCTAATCAACCGCTCGTTGTGGAAGAAATTGACGTGATGCTGCCTAAAACGGGTGAAGTGCTAGTGAAGATAGTTGCCAGTGGTGTTTGTCATACCGACGCATTCACTCTATCGGGGGAGGATCCTGAAGGTTTGTTTCCAGTCGTATTAGGACATGAAGGCGGTGGTATTGTTGAACAAGTAGGCGAGGGTGTAACAAGTGTTTCGGTAGGTGATCATGTTATTCCTCTTTACACTCCGGAATGTGGAGAATGTAAGTTTTGTCTATCGGGAAAAACTAATCTTTGTCAAAAAATTAGAGAAACTCAAGGTAAGGGCGTCATGCCCGATGGTACATCTCGCTTTTATAAGGATGGTAAGCCCCTTTATCACTACATGGGGTGTTCTACTTTTTCTGAGTACACCGTACTACCTGAAATTTCACTAGCCAAAGTGAATAAGCAAGCGGCACTGGACGAAGTCTGTTTATTTGGTTGCGGTGTTACCACAGGTATTGGTGCTGTCATTAACACGGCCAACGTTCAAGAAGGCGATACCGTCGCTATTTTTGGTATGGGTGGAATTGGTTTATCGGCCATAATTGGCGCAGTCATGGCTAAGGCTTCAAGAATTTTGGTTATCGACATCAATGAAAGCAAATTTGAATTGGCTCGAAAGTTAGGTGCAACCGACTGTATCAATCCAAAGAAAGTGGATAAACCCATTCAACAATATATTGTTGAGCTAACTGATGGTGGCGTTGACTTTTCATTTGAATGCATCGGCAATGTAGACGTTATGCGAAGCGCTCTTGAGTGCTGCCACAAAGGCTGGGGTGAGTCAGTGATTATCGGTGTAGCAGGGGCTGGTCAAGAAATTAGTACACGACCTTTTCAATTAGTAACAGGACGGGTATGGAGAGGTACTGCGTTTGGCGGTGTTAAAGGTCGCAGCGAGTTACCCGATTATGTTGAAAAGTACCTTAAAGGCGAAATCGTCTTAGATGACTTTATTACTCATAACCTACCCCTTGAAAAAATCAACCAAGCCTTTGATTTAATGCATGAAGGTAAGAGCATTCGCTCGGTTGTGCACTTTCAACCTAGCCCAAAAATATAATGGAAGCGGCGATGAAAAAACTATCTTCGAATAAAGTATTCGGCGGCGAACATGCGCAATATAGTCATTACTCTGAGGCTAATAAGTGTGACATGACCTTTGCCATTTTTTTACCGCCGATAGCCTTGGGTAAAGGCAAAGAAGCACAGAGAGTTCCAGTGTTATATTGGTTGTCTGGGCTTACCTGCAATGAGCAAAATTTTATGCAGAAGGCGGGAGCTTTCAGAGCCGCAGCTGAGCTAGGAATTGCCATTGTTGCTCCTGACACCAGCCCACGCGGAGATGATGTACCTGACGATCCAGACAGTGCTTTTGACTTTGGCTTAGGTGCAGGTTTTTATCTCAATGCAACACAAGTACCATGGTCAACCCATTTTAATATGTATGACTATATTTTAAATGAGCTGCTTGTTGGTGTTCAACAAACGTTTTTTGTTAATAAAAAGTCAGCAATATCAGGTCATTCAATGGGTGGGCATGGTGCTCTTACTATTGGTCTGAAAAATCCTGATGCGTTCACTTCTATTTCTGCATTTAGTCCAATTTGTAATCCGGTAAACTGTGCTTGGGGTCAAAAAGCCTTTACACATTATCTCGGTGACGACCGGCAGACTTGGTTGCAATACGATGCATGTCATCTTTTACAAAATGCCCTAAAACAAATCCCAATTTTAATTGATCAAGGAACTGACGACAATTTTCTGAAAGACCAACTACAGCCTAATAACTTAATCAACGTAGCACAAATGTCCGATTACCATCTAACGCTTAATATGCGTTCGGGCTATGACCATAGCTACTTCTTCATCAGCAGTTTCATTGATGATCACTTATCTTTTCATGCGACATGTTTGTTTGCAGGTGAATAAAAAAGGGATTATTTTGCGTATTTAATTTGATATCAAATCGACCTCAAGAATACCCATTTTAGGATTTAGGCCGACAGAAGTAAGGTACTATGTAGATCGTTTTTTAATCACTATTAGTGTGCAAAATGAAAATCAAACTAGGTTGCCTACTTATATTATTGCTTATTTCGACTGTTAGTTTTGCAGTCGACTCTGTAAATGATATCGACACTGCTAGTTATTACTCGAACAGAGATAATCACCCCTCTGTCCTCGATAGTGAGGCCGGCAGCTATTTCATCGAATTTCAATTTGCACTGAAAAACGATCTGAAATTAACCGGTCAATGGACACACCTCTACGATCCATATAACGACGGTTATGCTGCTAGTAAAATGTTACGTCCAGTAGAATGGAGCTTAGCCAATGAGTCACGAACTTCAAGTGCTGGTGAGCTCGGAATAAATTGGACCGTGTTTGAAAGTTTACATGCCTATGCTAAAGTTCAGACAGTGAATGGATCGCCATGGATCCCCCTAGTTTCAGTGCCTCGTTTTGTAACACAAGCATCGGAACAATGGACCTTGGCTGCTGTTTCGCTTGTTTATCGTTTTTAATGCTTTCAATGCTTTTGACGCCATTGTTAAACTCACTTTTGAAATTATCCCAAAAGACCACATTTTCAATGGTTCTGGCACCTCATGTCGTTTGTGTTCAAGCGCTAGCAGCGGCCTTGTATAGCAATCTGATAACTAAAACATATTTAGAATAACTTCTCATCAAACTGGCATTGGTAGAAAAACTAACTATGCTTAAAAAGTAAACAAATCTATTAGCTGAAAACAGAAGGGACTGTATATGTACGTAGTCACTAACCGCGTCATTGGGAAAGGCAGAACTACAAAGGTATTTGGCCATACTCCGAGCCCCGCAGGCCCGAATGAACTCAGAATGCTTGAATTAAACAAAGTGAATAATAAATGGAAAGTCTCTGAAATAGACGACAAATTAACCCAAGAACAGGTAAGTCAACTAAATAAAGAACATCACCTCAATTTCGACATTAAGGCTGATTGGCATGGTTCATTGCAAGTTGCATGTAACGTATTTAAAAGAGCAAAAGTTGAAAAAAAGGCGGTTCTATTTTTCGTGCACGGATATAACAACGATATAGATGACGTGCTGAAAGCAGCAACGGATTTGGAGGCATTATATAAGGTAATCGTGGTCCCTTTTACTTGGCCAGCTAATGGTGGAGGTGCTATTTCAGGCACGGCCTCATACTTGAGTGACAAGGCAGATGCAAGGGCCTCCTCCGGCGCGTTTAACCGATTTGTTGAAAAAATTCAGTTCTTTCATACTGCGCTTTCTGAAGCTAACGTAAAATCAATCAGGCAAAGCGTCCAACACAAATATAAGGATAAAGATAATCCGATGGCTGCAGCCGCCTTGTATAGCAATCTGGTAGACAAAGCCTGTAAGGTCAAAATAAACTTGCTGTGCCACAGTATGGGGAATTATCTGCTCAAACATTCATTAATGACCAGTGATAACGCAACGTCAGAATTAGTCTTTGACAATATAAATCTAGTTGCTGCCGATACCAATAATAAGAACCATGCGAATTGGTTAGACAAAATAGATGTTCGCAACCGTATTCATGTTGTTATTAATGAGAACGATTCAGCACTAAAAGCGTCACGGGTAAAACCGGGCAAAGAACAAAGAGCGCGTCTTGGACATTATTTGAAAAGTCTCAACAGTGAACATGCGGTTTATATTGATGTAACTGAGGCCCATGAAGTAGATAGTGAACATAGCTATTATAAGGGAAGTGCGGTGAACAATAATGCACATCTAAAAGCACTGTTCAACGATTTATTTACCGGTTATAGCGTTGAAAAGAGACTCCCTTATTTTGCAGCGAATAATTATTTTAAGCTGGAATAGTCTGCGTTTAATTTTGCTCTTATTGCATGAGTTGTAAACAGCGGTATTTCTCATTAGTGGCTTGGTAATGCTATTATATGCCATGGTTAATTCCTACAATTAAAAAATCGGGCCGCAAGAAGGTCAAGACAAGGAATTAAAGGCAGAAATGTCGCGTCAGACATTTAGTTTGAAAATATTATATACAACATGAGTTTAAATTGAATAACACCACTAACGCACTTGACCATCGTCTCTCCGTCGCCCCCATGCTTGATTGGACCGATCGCCATTGTCGATTCTTCCTTCGTTTACTATCAAAACATACTGTTTTGTACACTGAAATGGTGACTACTGGAGCGATCATTCATGGCAAGGGTGATTATTTAGGCTACAACAAAGAAGAACACCCTGTGGTATTGCAGTTAGGTGGCAGTGACTCCAAAGCAATGGCGCATTGCGCTGCTATCGCCGAGCAGCGCGGTTACGACGGAGTGAATATTAATGTTGGTTGCCCTTCAGATCGGGTCAAAAACGGTAGTTTCGGCGCTTGTTTAATGGCAATGCCTGAAACGGTTGCTGAATGCGTTTCGGCGATGCGATCCGCTATTTCTATTCCAGTCACAGTTAAATGCCGTATTGGTATAGATGATATGGATGACTATGAAGGTTTGAGTCGTTTCGTCTCTCTTGTTGCTGAGGGTGGATGCGAGCATTTTATTGTTCATGCCCGAAAAGCCTGGTTGCAAGGCTTAAGTCCAAAAGAAAACCGAGATATTCCGCCATTAAATTATCAGCGAGTTTATGATTTAAAAAACGAATTTTCTCAGTTGCAAATTTCTATTAATGGCGGAATAACCACGCTTGAAGATTCTCAACAACATTTGCAACTCATTGATGGCGTAATGATGGGGCGTGAAATTTATTCAAACCCTTACATTTTAAGCAATGTTGACTCTTTACTCTATGGCCATGCAGGTGATGCTATAACAAGAGAAGAGATGGTAATAAAAATGACGGCCTACATCAAAGACCAAGTTGCACAAGGTTCAAAAGTTTGGCACATTGCGAGACATGTCTTAGGTTTGTTTCAAGGACAAGCCGGTGGTCGCATTTGGCGTCGTTACTTAAGTCAAAATGGCACGCAGAAAGACGTTTCCACGGATCTTTTGCTGCATGCTTATGAGCAAGTACTGCAAGCACAAACAAAAGCACGCGATTTTAGAGAGAGAAAAATAGACAGTTAATACGCTTATTTCTTTGCTTTTTTAGTACCGTAAACACACAATCTCAATATTTGGCTAATTTTACCAGTTCTAGTGGTTAATTTAACCACTTATCACTTCATTACATCCGTAAATTCTCGGCACTATTACATGTGAATTTATTAAGTCTATGATATTAAACAATTAATTATATTATCTCAAAGTTGGCACAACAATCGCTATAGCTAAGTGTCGTTGCCGAAAAGGCACTTAACTTAAGGTTCCGTAGCAGTAAACGTAGCCAATAATTTTTAAATTTTGAGGAAAATATCATGTCCATAAAAAAAACAGCTCTAACTACTTTATTCGTCGCTTCTATCGCGTTAGCTGGTTCAGTGCAAGCAAATGAATCACATGTTAATAATGTTTTGTCAAACATGGTTAGTCAAGCAATGAAAACTGCAAAAACAGAAATTAATCAAGAGGTTCAGAAATCAATTTTGACTTCAGCTTATAACTTAACTTTTGCAAAGGCTGTTGACCCATCTGCTCCGGCAACGCAAGTAACAATTACTGATATCGCCGGTACAAAAGGTAATGCGAAGTCTACAGAATCAATTGTTACCGAAAATAACGAAGAAAAATCTTCAGATTAGTTGCTTCGCAATTTGTTTGTTTACCAGGGAGAGAGTTATGTTAAGTCACATCAACCTTATCGGTTTACTAGTAACACCTATCCTATTTTACATAGGTAGCGCAACCGTCGTGATATGCCTTGAGCATTTCAAGTTAATTACATCCGGCCAAAGCTAAACTAGCTCGGGCAATACGACCCAGAGTTGTTCTTAATATTTTACAGTACGAAGAAATCACAGACAAAAGAGGTACTTACAATGAAAACAGTGATCAATGATAAAAGGCTATTCAGAGACGCCAACCGCGCTATTATTTCTGGGGTTTGTGCTGGCTTGGCAAAATATCTAGATATCGACCCGCTATGGGTTAGAGTTGGTGCTATCGTTAGTATGATATTTTTAACTTTTCCAACGGCATTAGCTTACGTTTTAGCAATCCTTTTGTTGCGATACAAGTAGGTAGGCTTGTACAATACAAGCTCTAGGGGCCTAGTTTTTTATTTTCAGCCGCTTAATTAATCGGCTGTCGGTGTTTCGGCTCAGCTTAACAAACGTTAAAGGATATTTATGACACAGTTTTTTTCGACTAAAACAGTTTCTGCGGGCATCTCCATTATCGTACTGTTGTTTGTATTGCTTGGTTTTTGGTGGAGTTTTGCGCCAGATACATTTAATGTTCGCCAAAATGCACAAGACATGGCGGCCCAGAAGGGTCATCAAATGGTGACGGGCTATACAACCACATCTACACTGATTAAAGTCACTGAGATGATGCTTTACAAAAAAGGCGGATACATTACTAACGATGTACTACCACCGGGCATTTTTATGGACAATATCCCTGCCTGGGAATTCGGCGTTTTAGAAATGAGTCGAGACCTCGCGCTTTCGATGCGCAAAGATTTTAGTCGCTCTCAGTCGCAGTCAATTGAAAGTCCACAATTGGTGCAGGCACAACCTTATTATAATAATGACAGCAATCGTTGGATCTTACCTTCCTCTGAATCTCGATATGAAAAAGCTATCGAGCAACTCTATTTATATCAAGCTGAACTTGGCAATATTGATAGTGTGAATACCCAGTTTTATGCGAGAGCGGACAATCTGCGTGATTGGCTAAAGCAGGTTGAAAAAAGACTCGGAAGTTTGTCACAAAAATTAAGTGCCAGCGTAGGTTCCGATGTCATTAACACCGAACTAGCCGGCGACCCGGAGGCAAGGCAGTCAACGCCGCAAAGCCTTGTTGTTAGAAACAAGACCAGTTGGTTTAAGTTAGATGATAATTTTTATGAAGCGCGCGGGGCAAGTTGGGCTCTGTTGCATTTTTTGAAGGCGATAGAAGTTGATTTTAGAGATGTTTTAGAAAATAAAAATGCAACCATAAGTTTGCGTCAAATTATTCGTGAATTAGAAGCGACTCAAGAAACTGTGTATACGCCCGTTATACTAAATGGAGACGGCTTTGGTATGTTAGCTAATCACTCGTTAGTAATGGCGAACTATATTTCAAGGGCGAATGCTGCTTTAATCGAATTATCAGAACTACTAAATCAAGGATAAAATATGAAAAAGTCACTTTTGGCTTGTGCTTTACTAGCTGCAACGTTCGTTGCCCCAGTGCAGGCTGATACCTTACTAGGCGCTTATGTTGGAGCGCAGGCGTGGAATATGGGCGCAGAGGGTGGTTTTTCGAATCAAGAATCGTCGCTTACCGACTTCACTTTTGAGGATAAAACAAATGGCTCTTTTTATGTTGCACTAGAACATCCGGTGCCAATTATACCAAATATTAAAATAAGCAGAACAATGTTGGACACGACAGGTGCTACGACACTTGCGACAGAATTCGTGTTTAACGATACGCCGTATGTTGCCACCACAATCCTAAATACTGAATTTGAAATTACAGCCACTGATTTCATTTTATATTATGAAATTCTTGATAATGACCTAGTTAGTATTGATGTTGGTATTAATGGTAAGTATGTCGATGGCACTATTCTGGTTTCTGAGGCCACTGGTAATAGGATGACGTCGGAAGATTTCTCTGGTGTTATCCCAATGGGTTACGCAAAAATTGAACTTGGCTTACCTTTCACTGGCTTAGGCTTGTATGCAGAAGGTAGTTTTTTATCAATCGACGATAATACTGCCTCTGACTTCCAAGCCGCAGTAACCTACAGTTTCGTGGAATCACTAGCTTTAGATATGACGTTGCAAGCGGGTTATAGAGCAATGACAATAGAACTTGAAGACGTAGACAATCTCTATTCAAACCTAGAGTTTTCAGGTGTATTTCTAGGGCTAGAATTCGATTTTTAAAAAAGACCATTTGATTTGCTTTTTTTTAAGTCCAAAAAGTAATAAAAAATCTGATTTAATTCTTTCAAGTTATGATTAAAAGTCGTTAACCTTAGTCCCGTACTAGCTAAGGTTAACGATAAATGACATCAAATAACGGCAATAACAATTTTTCAGCACTAACAGAACAGCAACTTCAGTTGCTTTCGAGTGCCTCCTCATCTTTAAGTAAAGAACAGCTTATCTGGGCAAGCGGCTTTTTAGCTGGCTTAGCCGGTTCAGCAAGCGCACTGCCAATACCAAGTTCAATTGAAACAACGAATCATGCCGCTTCCACGTCCACGTTGACTATCCTATATGGCTCGCAAACCGGCAACGCTAAAGGTGTTGCTAACAGTTATAAAGCCTCTGCACTTGAACAAGGCCATCAAGCAAATGTGGTAAGCATGAGTGACTACAAACCACGCCAGCTGAAAAATGAAACTCATCTTGTTGTTATTGTGAGTACTCACGGTGAGGGCGATGCGCCTGATGATGCAGTCGAATTATTTGAATTTTTAGCCAGTAAAAAAGCCCCTAAATTACCTAATCTAAAATTCGCCGTCGTGGGTCTAGGTGATACTAGTTATGAGTTTTTCTGCCAAACAGGCAAAGACTTCGAGACTCGTTTGCTTACGCTTGGCGCAACGGCGTTAGTTGAAAGGCTAGATTGTGACGTCGAGTATGATTCTGCTCTGGCTGATTGGACTACATTGTTAAATGCTAAGTTGAAGGACGAACTAACGCCAGTCGCAACCGCACAGATAATTAACTTAACACCGGCTGCCAACGCTGTCGCTGAATCTCTTTACAGCAAGAAAAACCCGTTTGTCGCTAATTTAAGTGCAGGCTTGAAGATAACGGGGCGTGATTCAGTCAAAGACATTCGTCATATTGAAATTTCTTTAGAGGACAGTGGTATTGTTTATAAGCCAGGTGATGCCTTAGGTGTTTGGTTTAGCAATGATAAAGCTGTCGCAATGCGCTTACTATCAGCGACATCAACAAGCGCTGAAGATAAAGTAATGGTGGCAGATTTAGAGCTTACGCTGCTAGATGCCCTGATCAATAAATTAGAATTAACCCTAAGTTATCCAGGCTTTGTGAAATCATATCAAGCCACCACTGGTCATGCAGAATTGGCTACGTTGATGACAGATAAAGGCGCACTAAGAGAGTATTTATCTGTCTCTCAAATTGTTGATATTGCTGAAAAATACCCAGCAAAAATTGCGGCTCAAGCCTTAGTCGATGCGCTCAGACCTATTGTGCCAAGACTCTATTCAATCGCATCAAGCCAAGCAGAAGTTGAGGATGAGGTGCATTTAACGGTCGCTCATGTTCAATACGAAGCGAACGGTTATATCAATCAAGGCGGTGCGTCCGGGTTTCTTTCAACTCGCTTGGAAGAAGGCGATAATCTAAATGTTTACGTTGAAAACAATGATAATTTTAGACTGCCATCGGATCCAAAAACGCCAATTATCATGATTGGTCCTGGCACAGGCATCGCGCCATTTAGAGCTTTCATGCAAGAAAGAGATGTGACAGAAGCCGAAGGTAAAAACTGGTTGTTTTTCGGTAATCCTAATTTCACTCAGGATTTTCTTTATCAAACTGAATGGCAGGGCTACTTAAAGTCAGGTTTGTTAAGCAAAATAAGTTTAGCGTTTTCGCGTGATCAAGCTACTAAAATTTATGTGCAAGACAGATTAAAAGAAAATGGTAAAGAAGTATTTGAATGGCTAGAGCAAGGCGCACACGTTTACATTTGTGGTGACGCTTTAAGAATGGCCAAAGATGTCGAAACAACACTATTGGCCTTAGTCGCCGAACACGGCGATAAAACGGCTACGCAAGCAAAAGAATACCTAACAAACTTACGTAAATCAAAACGCTATCAGAAGGACATTTATTAATGAATGATGACAGCAAGTTCAAAGTTGAAGGTAAATTCTCTGATAATGAGCGATTAAAAGGTCAGAGTAATTTACTTCGTGGCACGATCACCGATGATTTGAAAGACGACGTGACGGGCGGATTTACAGCGGACAACTTCCAACTCATTCGCTTCCATGGAATGTACCAACAAGATGATCGTGATGTTCGTGCAGAACGAATGAAGCAAAAGCTAGAGCCTTTGAATAACGTGATGTTGCGAGCTCGATTACCAGGTGGCGTTATTAAACCTGAGCAATGGTTGGTTATTGATAAATTTGCAGCTGACTATACGATATATGGCAGTATTCGCTTAACAACCCGTCAAACTTTTCAGTTTCACGGGGTGCTAAAGCCGAATATGAAGTTGATGCATCAAACCTTGCACAAAGCGGGTATTGATTCTATTGCAACAGCGGGTGATGTTAACCGCAATGTGCTGTGTACGTCCAACCCAGTTGAATCACAAGTACATAAGCAAGCTTGGGATTGGGCGACAAAAATTAGTGAGCATTTATTACCTAAGACTAATGCCTATGCTGAAATTTGGCTAAACGGCGAAAAGGTGGAGTCAACGCAAGAAGACGAACCCATTTTGGGCAAAAGCTATTTGCCCCGTAAATTTAAAACAACCGTTGTTATACCGCCACAAAATGATGTAGATGTGCACGCTAACGATTTGAGCTTCGTTGCCATTGCAGAAAAGGGCGAACTTATTGGCTTCAACGTGCTTGTAGGTGGTGGTTTGGCAATGACCCACGGCGATCATACAACGTTTCCGCGTAAAGCCGATGATTTTGGTTTTATTGCGTTGCATAAAACATTAGATGTAGCCGAAGCAGTGGTATCAACGCAGCGCGATTGGGGTAACAGAGTTAATCGCAAAAACGCAAAAACGAAATATACGATTGAACGCGTTGGTGTTGAAAACTTTAAAGCGGAAGTAGAACGTCGTGCGGCCTTGAAATTTGAACCAAGTAAAGCATATGAGTTTACTAGCCGTGGGGATCGTTTTGGATGGGTCGAGGGCATCGATGGTAAACACCACTTAACACTATTCATTGAAAACGGCCGAATTTTAGATTATCCAGGTAAAACACTGAAGACAGGCTGTGCCGAAATCGCAAAAATACATCAAGGTGATTTTAGGTTAACTGCCAATCAAAACTTAATTATTGCTGGTGTGCCTGCGGAACAGAAAGTAAAAATAGAGGCCTTAGCTATTGCGCATGGCTTGATGCAAGCAAGCGTATCGAATCAGCGTAAAGACTCAATGGCTTGTGTGTCTTTACCTACTTGTCCACTCGCTATGGCTGAAGCTGAGCGTTATTTACCTGCCGCAGTTACCGAAATTGAAGGCATACTTGCAAAACATGACATGCAGGATGAAAGCATTATTTATAGAGTAACCGGCTGTCCGAATGGTTGTTGTCGGGCAATGTTGGCTGAAGTTGGTTTAGTAGGTAAAGGGCCGGGTAAGTATAACTTCCATATTGGAGGTGATCGTCAAGGCACCAGAATTCCTCGAATGTTTAAAGAAAACATTACTGACACTGAAATTATGAGCCTTTTGGATGGGTTAATTGGCCGTTGGTCTAAGGAAAGAAATAAAAAAGAAGCGTTTGGTGACTATGTGATTAGAGCGGGCATAATTGCACCTGTTGTCGATTCGGCTAGGGACTTTTATGACTAACTTAGCAAGGCAAATAAAGCCTGAAGGCAATCTGGATTTTAATGTTGATACGACTTTTCTCACTGAATTAAATCAAACACTTGAAGCGATGTCGGTAATAAAGCGGGTTGAGTGGGCGTTGGATAATTTACCCAGTAATCATATGGTGTCATCTAGTTTTGGTGCACAATCAGCAGTAATGCTGCACTTACTAAATGAGGTTGCACCGGGTATTCCGGTGGTACTTACTGACACCGGTTACCTATTCCCTGAAACGTATCACTTCATTGATGAATTGACGACGCGGTTAAACCTTAATTTACACGTGTATAGTGCTAAGACAAGTCCGGGCTGGCAAGAAGCTCGGCATGGGAAACTATGGGAACAGGGCGTAGAAGGTATTCAAACATATAATAAATTGAATAAAGTCGAACCAATGCAGCGTGCAATTGATGAGCTTGAAGTCAAAACTTGGTTCGCGGGCTTGCGTAGAGAGCAATCCGATTCGCGTGGCAAACTGAAGGTCTTACAAAAGCAAAGCAAGCAATTTAAATTTCATCCCATACTTGATCAATCAAACAAGCAGTTGCATGAGTATCTCAAAGCGAATCAGTTACCATACAATCCTCTGTGGGATAAAGGGTTCGTATCCATTGGTGATTGGCACACGACTGCCGCTTTAAAAGACGGTATGACGGAGCAAGATACTCGGTTCTTTGGCTTGAAGCGCGAGTGTGGCTTACATGAATTTGGTGATGGGGATGGCATTTAAGACAGTTGATACGAATAACCCGATAGCACCGCTAACTAAACACAAGTTGACTTATTGACCAATAAAACGACTCATCGCACACGCTATTATTAACCTCGTAAAGCAACTTGGATTAAGCGCTATTGCCGAAGTTGGACAGAGTGGAAGCCACGCTAACTAAATGTTAAAGCTAAGAACAGATGAGGCGCAAGGTTACCTATTTTACTAGGCCGATGCCATTTAAGCATCTAAAAGCGTATTTACTGTCGCATAACGATGATAAAGTTGTCTTTGGTAATACCTAAAAGCAACTTTTAATAGTTAGTTAGCCTTGATGTTTCGATGTAGTGGTCTGTTTGTTATATTAAATAGTCGATTAATTGCGTAAAAAGACTAATAATTCATGGTTTTGTCGTTTATCTGTAATATAAATGTAATATTAGTGTGATTGCGCTTGAGTTTTAGGTTATAGATGAGTATACTCAGATTACTGTTAATTCACCGAGAACTGATATGAAGTATTTAAAAGTCATCATGTTAATAACAGTTTCTGCGATCGCAATGTCTGCGAACGCAAAGTCCGGTGAAGCTAAGTTGTTCAATTGCATGGATAAAACTACATTTGAAGTAAATAGTGAATGTATGAGTAAACAAATAGCATCAAATTTAGTCTTCGTACGAGCTGAAGAAGCTGTAATTCAAAAAGCCAGCGATGTAAGTGATAGAGCAATAGCTACTATGACTTTCAATCCCAAAACAATGTCGATTGATATTGTGGCGCATAGAGACGCATATTTAGCTAAAAACTAAAAACGCATTCGTAAGATACAAAAAAACCTCCTAATAAGAGGTTTTTTTTTGTCTATATTGACTAGTAAAAAAACTATTCAAGGGCGAGGATTGAGGATATATGGCTTTGCCAACCTTGTATTCACAAAATACTCAGTTGTCCTGCTAGGAGTCTATCGATGATGCTGGTATTAAAACAAACGCTTAGTGCGAGCTTGTTTTGTATAGCATATCCGGCTAACTATGGGCTGAGCAATAATTTGTTAATAATTCAGAAATCAAGAGAAAGGATGCCGGAGCATCCTTTCTTATTAAACTTATTAATTAAGCCGATTGAGGCTCTAGGTAAAAGGAGTACATTATTCGCCACTTCTGCTTTTGAACCGCGAGTGTGTGTTTTAACTCTTTATATTTGAAATCAAGCTCTAAGCGCTCATATGTTGCCTTTAAATTTTTCTTCTTCATATTCACTAAGCGTTTCTTAGTTGCATAATATTCAACCATGCGATGCATCAAAACGTCGTATTCATATTGAATTTTGGCAACAATTTCTTCAGCGTTTGGTAAGTGTACCGCCTTATCTTGCGCATATTTTAGCTGCATTTCTAATTTAGCCTTTTCAATGCGTTCTTCAGTACCAGTTCTAAGATTGGTCGTTAGCTTTAAAAATGATAAGCCTTTTATCATCCATTTGGTTGGATCAAACTGCCACCATTTCACGCCATTTCTATAGTCATATTCGAATATATGGTGGAAATTATGGTAACCCTCCCCAAATGTAAAGAGAGCTAAAATACCATTGTCCCTAGCTGAGTTTTTATCAGTGAAGGGTCGCGAACCCCACATGTGCGCCAATGAATTTATGAAAAACGTAACATGATGAACCAACACAATTCTAGTAATACCAGCTAGTAGCATCATGCCTAAGATGTCACCATTTAACCAACCTAATAATGCCGTAATACCAAAATTTGACAGCAACACAATAGGCAGGTAGTGCTTGTGTTGCCACATAACTATTTTTTCTTTTTGTAGGTCTTTGCAATTGCTGTAGTCTGCATAACGAGTGGAGTGATATTCACGCAACATCCAACCCATATGAGAAAACCAAAAACCTCTTTTCGCCGAGTAGGGGTCCGCATCATTAACATCAACGTGTTTATGGTGCACACGGTGATCAGATGACCAATGTAAAATACTGTTTTGCACAGTCATTGCGCCACCAACGGCCAATATAAATCGGACAACAGGATGAGCGCTATACGTTTTGTGTGACCAAAGACGGTGATAACCAGCAGTAATCGACATGCCAGTAAAATAAAATAAGAAAATGGCGGCGCCTACTTCGAACCAGTCGAAACCGTAGGTTAGTGCCCAAATTGGTGTCCCTACCAATGCAATCAGCGTCAGGACACTAAAAATTAAAACGTTGGTAATTATAATGGGCGGTTTTTTCAAGAGATACCTTTAGATTTGAACTTACAACTGTACGTTAATTTAACTTTTGTTGGCTGACTTGGCAAGAAATAAAGTTCTTAAAATTACATTTTTTGATGTATTCTAGTTATATATGAATAGACAAGAACAAAAACTCCAAACAAGACAACGTATAGTTGATGCCGCGTTTAGTTTATTGAACGAAGATAAAAGTTTATCTGCAATGAGCCTGCGTGAGGTAGCTCGCGAAGCCGGAATCGCACCGACTTCTTTTTATGGGCACTTCACTGATATTAATGAATTAGGTTTAACATTGGTTGATGAGGCAGGCTTGGCACTGCGCCAGCTCATGCGACAAGCTAGGCAGCGAATTGAAGCTGGTGGAGGCGTAATCGACATTTCTGTTGATACATTTATGGAGTTTATTACGGATAATAAGAACGTATTCCGTTTATTGTTGCGCGAGCATACAGGCACCTCTGGCGCGTTTAGAGCGGCGGTTGCCCGAGAAATACAGCACTTCATAGAAGAGCTAAGTGACTATATTGTATTACAATTAAAACTACCCAGAAGTATCGCCACCATGCAGGCCGAGGCCATGGTTAAGCTCGTGTTCAGTGCTGGGGCCGAGGCCCTTGATTCGGATAAGCCATGTGTGGCTGAAACTGCAAAACGAGTCAAACTTCAGCTTCGATTTGTGCAACTTGGGGCAGTAAAATACGCTTCACGTTGAAATCTGCAGCATTCAACCCTTATAGTCGACGCTCCAAATACACACCACTTTCAATATGACCAGTAAATGGAAACTGATCAAATACGGCTGCACGTTTAATCTCGTGGGTTAAACATAAGCTCTCTAAATTTTCTGCAAGCGTAAGCGGGTTGCATGAAATATAGATAATGTTATCGAATTGCTGAATAAGGTCGAGTGTTTTGTCATCAATACCGGCACGAGGAGGATCAACTAGCACAGTCGAAAAATCATATTTGGTCAAATCAATATCGCTTAAGCGACGAAACTCTCTGACGCCGGACATCGCTTCAACAAATTCTTCACTTGAGAGTCTCACAATAGTGAGATTGTCGACTTTATTCATTTCAATATTAAACTGCGCAGCGTTGACCGATGTTTTTGATATTTCTGTTGCTAATACGTTTTTAAAGCAACCGGCCAGAGGAACTGAGAAATTACCAGCTCCACAATATAACTCGAGTAAATCTCTATTTTTGTCACTCACTTGAGCCATCGACCACTCAATCATACTACAATTGACCCTGGCGTTAGGCTGAGTAAAGCTATTTTCAATTTGTTTGAATTGGTAAGTTCGCTTATTGATACACAGTTCTTCAATAACAAAGTCGTTGTCCAACATGACTTTTTGTTTCTTCGAGCGACCAATAAAACTTATTTTCAAATAACTCGGGAATGTTGCTTTCAACTGTTTTATTTCGTCTTCCCAAGTCTGATCTAGTGCCTTGTGATAAATCAATGTGACTAATAGTTCTTCAGTGAGTGTACTCAAGTAGTCAACCTGAAAAAGTTTTCTTCTGAGTATTTCATTTCCTTTTAACGCAGACGTCATTAAGGTCATACCTTTGTTAATGATTTCGCTCGCCGCGTCCAATTGGTCAACTCGATATTGTTCTTTATTCACTTTATCGAACATGATGTGGTAGGTATCGGGGCCATCATGCCAAATCCGAAACTCTGCTCTCATTCTGAAATGTGTTGGTTGAGAGGCGTAGATATCAATATCTGATTGGTAAAATGAAGAGAGTAAGTTGATGACTGTATTGCTTTTTTCATCAAGTTGTTGTTGATATTTTTCGGTTAGTTGGTGCGACATGTATTACCTAAATATTTATTTTAGAGAGTGAATTGTAAAGTTTTTTAAAAATTTACCAAGTTAAAGCTAAAGGTTTTATTTTTGGGTGCCGATAACA
>Ga0307930_1000619_pt1 | contig 28456 bp, 30 predicted proteins | sample OrgLakmetageno46_FD_203161 | JGI IMG/M metagenome (GOLD analysis project Ga0307930, IMG submission 203161) | Saline water microbial communities from Organic Lake, Antarctica - #46 | ecosystem: Environmental > Aquatic > Non-marine Saline and Alkaline > Saline | place: Antarctica: Organic Lake...
GGCACAAAAAGCTAACTTACTGAAGTTTGAATGCTCACGCGCAAACTTATTTTGTTTCGCATCACCGTGAACCGTATCGCCAATTATGGGGTGGCTAATGTGTCCCATGCGCCGGCATAATTGGTGTTTACGGCGGCTCTTTGGAAACAACTTGTTCTCAGACTCGGGTTTAATAAAGATATTAGATATCTTGGTGGTCGAAATAACGAAGAGAGGGTGATGCCGACAGCATCTTACCTAGTGCATCTAATGCACCTGTTTCGGCTCTCCAAGCGAAGTATTTTTCATAGTGCGCACGAGACTCCCACGTTTCATTTAGAATTACGTTTAAGGGATTGTCTTGATTCAAAACAACGTGAACACTAATACAGCCGTCATAACCCCGTGTATCAGGCAAGATAGCTTTAAAAGTTTGCTTTAGTTCATCAATAGAGTCTGGCTTAGATAATATTTCTAATAATACAGTTATACTCATTGGCTTTCCTTGTTTAATTTGTGGCGCGTGTCGAGGATATAATTTCCATCGCTATCGTCGGATCATATTGCATACGCCATACAGCAAAATATAGACATAAGATAATCGACAGCATAAATTCTAGACAAAAAAATACCTGTTATCAACAGGCATTTTAATTGACTACGATTTTACTTATTTTTTAGTCTGCTTTCTACGAGCCAAACCCAACCCTAGAAGGCCTAAACCCATTAGCGCTAACGCACCTGGAGCAGGTACTAGGATCTCAAAACTTTGACGGCGAAAACCACCAGTTTCTGTCACAAGAACCTTTGTTCCAGAGAGACCACTGCCAATAAAGATACTGGTGCTCTGTGCAGCACTGGCATCAAGTAAATTTTCTGGTAAGCTGCTAAATAAGCTTGAACCTAGACTAAACCCCATTAATTCAGTGTCACCAAGTAATGTAAAATCGATACCGTCGACTCCAGTGGAAGACGTGAAAGCTGTGAACTCAACCCCATCACCCCCACCCAAAAAGCCGCTATCATAGGCGGTGGATGATGAATCGGTGTAAGGACCAGTTTCAAATGAGAATTCCGAAACAGTACCGAGATTACTTTGCCCAAATATGATCGAACCAACCCATTCTACGATAGGGCTACCAGCGGCACTTTGGTCTGACCATCGCAAGGACCAATTAGAAGGGCTCGACGCGTCGTTCCAAAGATAATAGCCTGTAGCACTATTGACACCATTTCCTGTACCAAACGTGTTACCCGTATATTGCGGTGTTGCCGTTGCTGTAAAAGCCGCGACTGATAATGTCGCTGCTAGTAATAGTGATTTAATATTTGTTTTCATTTTCTTTTCCTCTGAACCAATTAATTCGCAGCTAGGCTACCTTGTAACTGCAAGGACCTTGGCTTCCAAGTTGAAAACAGTTAGCGTTGCGAAAACGTTTAAGCTGCTTGTTGACATGAGTAATGCACGCCGCATGCCAATATTAAAAACTAAATATAAAACAGTTATTTACAGTTTATTTTCTTTTTTTTACAATAGTAGAAACTACTAAAGTGTAAAAAAAACTGACACTGAATTTAGACCATATTTCATTGAATAACATTTTCTCAGTGGCCAATACTTATAAAAACAGAGCAACTAGGGCTTGAAAATCATCTTCTAACGCCGTTTCACACATCATTGGTTGCTGTGTTGAGGGGTGTGTAAAGCTCAACTTGGTGGCACACAAAGCCAGCTTATTGAAATTTAAATGAACACGCGCAAACTGATTTTGTTTACCATCACCGTGGTTCGTATCGCCAATTATGGGGTGGCTAATGTATCCCATGTGCCGACGTAATTGATGTTTACGGCCGGTTTTTGGGAACAACTTCACTAATGAAAAACGGGCACCTGGATAGCGTCCAACCGCAATAGGCAATGACAATTCGGCTAATTTAAGCATGTCGGTTTGTGCGTCTTGAGGTGCTTTATCCCGCTTCGCCTTTTTATCAGCAATCGCATCTAATTGTTCTTTGAGTGCATAATTAATTGATATTTTTTCAGGCGCAAAGCCACGTAATACTGCAATATATTCCTTTTGAATAGTGTGTAACTCAAATTGCTGAGCAAGCAGACGGGCAACATCGGGTGACAATGCAAATAATATAACTCCAGACGTTGGCTTGTCTAAGCGATGCACCGGATAAACATATTGACCGATTTGATCTCGCAATATTTTCATTAAAAATTCAGTTTCATGCCTATCAATCATACTTTTGTGAACTAGCATATTGGCTGGCTTGTGCACAACGACTAAATATTCGTCTATATATAAAATGCTTAACACGTCTTTTATTCCGTCTTTTATTACGTCTTTTATTCGGTATTTTATTTGGTATTTTTTGCACCGATCAGCGCGCTCGCAGTTTAACTAAGAGTGAGCGTCATTAATAGCAAACAATGTGGAGATAAATACAAATGCGTCCTCGATAATGATTTTTATTTGTCATACGTTGGTACATTTTATCTATCTTGTTACACTACGTCGCAAATCACGCTGCAAATCGATAACACATGGCGCATATCACCGCTCAAACAATTGATACCATCAGTGAATTTATGCTGCACGCTGGCACCGAGTATCGTGTTTACGATATGGGCCGAGGTATAGAGTCTATGCACTCGCAAAAATTCATTGCCTTGGAAAACAATCAACTCCCCGCTCCTTGCCCTCGTGCAGGGCATGCTTGGTTTGGCATCGTTTTTTGGAATAAGAAAATAAGCCATGAGCAATACATTTGGTTTGTTAAGTTACCAATTGATGAACGCTCATTGATTATTCAAGCCGCGCGCAACCAATTTCTTGAAGCTGTGGTCACCGCTTTGGGCAGTAACTTGGAAAAAAATGCAGAGCAAGGCGGGCAACTTTCGGATAACCCCTTTGTGTTCACGCCATCGCAACAGCAGTTAGCTGATATTAATGCGATTATTCGTCGTGATTTAAACTTGTCGACTCGAGAAGGCTTAGACAAAGCTATTGCCTATATAAAAAATCCGGCGCTGGACACTTGGCAAGACTTAGCCCTCCAAGACATAGCTGATTTAGCAGTGCATATCGAACAGCAAGATATTGCCCAAGCAGTCGCTCAGAACTTGACCACATTGCCAGTACAAGTGCTAACGCCTTTTTGCAGTAGTTTAGAAAACACGCGCTTTGATGATGCCCTTACTGACCAGTTAATCGAGTTATTTGCAACGGTTGATTACGCCGAAACACAGCACATGATCCTGCGAGGACTCAAAGGGAGTCAATGCACCGACAAAGTCGCCATGTTTATTACGGCGCTGCTAACTGAAGGTCAACCCGATACGGAATGTTTAGTGATTATCGCAAGTAGACACTTTCAATTATTAAATGATGAAGCCTTATTAATTACATTCTGTTCAAAACTGATAGCCCACGACCCGAGTTTTCAGTTGTTCAGAGGTATTTATTCAGACCTAGTGCAAGTACCATCAAGCAGAATAGGCTTGCTAAAACTAATGCGTAAAGCTGATTTACCCACTCCCATCGCTAACGCAATAGCCAGTTTATACAAGCAAGTTTCAAAACGTAAGAGTACCCATTAATGACATTAGGTTCGTTAGTTATACTGCTTAGCATTGCGTTGGTTGCCTTTCAATTTTGGCGATTACGCGGCATAGGAGAATTCAGTATTCAATATGCCAATCAATACTGTGCAAACCAAAATCTGCAATTTTTATCATTGGCTAGGCGTTCTACTCGAATTTCTGCACAAAAAGGAAAGCTCGATTGGAAAATTGTATATCAGTTGGAATTCAGCAGCAGCGGCTCTGACGCCTACATTGGCACGATGACTTGCTTTGGTCATGCAGTTATTGAGATGTATCTGCCCGCTTATAAAATTGATTAGGTCTAATCCCCTACCCCTGCAACTGGGTTATTCATTTTTTACTAGTAGCGAAAACACGACTATTTAGAATTTAGGGCACTTAATTGAGGGCACTTAATTTAGAGCGCTTAAATTGAATTGAACTGAAATAAACTGGTGCTCGTGTTCCCTTAGTTCTCCGTGATACTGAATGATTATATAGTTTAGCTGTTGTACCTAAACCATACAAACAAAGGTGCTGAGTCTAATAATATTACTTTGATAGTCAAAGCCTCTAGTAGAGTATTCTGGGTTTACTATTTAACGCTAGATAGATTACCCTCCTGCGTGGAGCGCATATCTTTTTTCATTAACAATTCCATACTAACAGCCCAGGGTATCAATATTGAAACTCCGGGTTGCAGAAATTTGCGTGTGTTATATGACTTCTACTTCGGCTACTTCTGATGTTTTCGCTTTCATAAATATGGGTGCTGATAATACTGACGCTTTTCCAAATAAAGCACCCAAGATCACGGATGAAGAAATTAGAAGGATCGGATTACTGAAATCAAATGTGGTTAACGTTGCATTTGACATCATAACATCCGTTTGCAGTAAATAAGCAAATGTTGCTGCATATGCTAGAACTGAGGCCGGCACTGCTTCGAAGACTTTAAAATGAGAAGAAGCTACCACTACAAATGCAGAAATACCAACCATAACGCCTGCCCAAACTGAAACTCCTAGTATTTCCGCCAAAGGAATATTTAAAAAACCAAATGCTGTTGCCCAACCAACGATAACGCAGAACAAGCCACATACAATCGTTTTTTTCATTGCCGCATTGTCACCACCCAGAGCAGCAAACGCTCCCCAAGCAATAAAAATAGCCCAGATAAGAGTGAAGCCTGCTAAAGGGCCAAACGCCAACCACGCCGCTATACCGCCATAAATACCAATACTCGTTGACGTTGATGTTATTTCATTCATAATTTTTACCTTATTTTTATTAATTAAGTAACTTCATAACAGGCTACATTCACTGGCTTTTACCCTCTTTCAAGCAGAGAATAAATAGACGAGTTTTTTAAATTAACCTACTTAAAAGTTAAACAATAGACACCGTTGGATTAGTCAAAAAAATGAGCTTTTACCTAAAGTGTCTAAATGATTTTTATGTTAGAAAGAAACAGAGGCTTCAATTAGGAATGCATCCCAGTCAATATTACCATTCCCAGTAAATTGACTACCACTGCCTTCACCCTCATTTTGACGGACATACTCTGCTTTAATTAAAAGGTTATCCCTATAAAAATAACCAGCACCTAGCTGAATGCGGTCAAACGTATCATCCCCGCTAATACCAGCAGTATCCTTGGTTGTCATGGTGTAGCGCGCCGCTAAGTACGTTTTATCAGTGAGGTCTAATTTGCCTAGAACTCCGTACCATTGCATTTCTGCATCAGTTTCAGTAAACATAGGACCAACGTTTCCACTTGCCCAGCTATATTCGTCTTGAGCCTGACCATAGAATGCATTAACCAGTGCAGTATCTGTTTTATAATGAACATCAATTTGTGCTAATAACGCATTTATTGAAGGGATAATTTGAGGGTGTTTGTGTTCAATTGGGCCACCCGTAGCAAATTCATAGGCATCACCGTCACCTAGACCAATGATAGAATTGAAATTGCCAGCGTCGGAAAGTGTGCAGCTAGCAGGCGTAATACAAATTGCATCTCCGGTAGTTTTCATTACCGCGGCGCCTAAAGATAAGTGTTCTGTTATCCCATATCTTGAGCGTGCCTAAAGGTTATAACCACTATCAGCACTGAAATCAGAGGAGAAGGATGGTATCGTAACTGCGATATCCCAAGTCCATTTTCGGCCTTCACCTAGTTCTTCAGAACCCAACAACCAAATACCGTTTTCTACGGTAATCAGGTCGGTAGCAGCATTACCAATTAGCGGGTTACCTTGCACAACTGCGCCATCAGAGAAATATAGGAAGTTCTGCACAGTTGTAATAACGTTACCAATTCTCAGGGTATTACCACCGATAACATTGTCAAACTGGATCCAAGCTAAATCTTGCGCCATAGAAAAGCCGTTAGTGCCAAAATCATCTGGTTCCTCACTTAGTTCAATAAATACAGATACATCTTCAGCTACTTGTGCATTAATGTGTAATGCAACACGCAAACGATGGAAACCTGAATCAGCTTCAGCCAAGCTAAGATCAGCAAGTGAACCGCTGGATCTATTGCAGTTTGCCAAGACTGAGATGCTGCGCCACCAATTGTTAGTTTTCCATCCATAAATTGTGCTGCAGATACGTAGGCTACTTGAGATGAAAGTAGTAATACAATAGTAAATATTAATTTTTTTATTAAATTTTTTAAACATTATAATGCTCCAATAATGTATTTTACATGGTTATTATAATTTTGATTAAACACGAGAACATATCGTGCTGCATTTTTAAATTGTTGATTTAAATGATTTTAATTTTTTATATCTCATTTTACTGGCGTTTTTTTGCATTTTTTATTATTTTTCTGTTTGTTGCACTTTGTGTTGCAGTAGATAATTTACCCACTACGTTTTTCACTTTTGACTTCAGTTATTTTTCGGGAGAATTAACGCTGTATTGATGCCACAAAAAAATAAAATAGGAGCTCATCTGAGGGTATAGTGCAGGTGCACAAATGGCTGGCGCCATCAGGGTGAAAATTGATATATAAGCGTTTTAGGTGATCGCAGGATAGTGTCAATGCTGTGATGCTATGAAGATGATATGTGGAGTAAATCTTATTGATAAAATGCTTTTCTTATCTGGATTTCATTAATAATAATTAGCAATTAATTGGATGGTGTTGGAGACTACAATACAGAGGGCGGCTAAGAATGACATAGCCCCCTCTGGATGGAACCTTTAGAATAAACCCATAGGGTTAGTATCGATACTTAGTATGACATTCTTAGTCTGTTGGTAATGCTCTAGCGCAACTTTATGAGTTTCACGACCAACACCCGATTTTTTGTACCCACCGAAAGCGGCATGCGCTGGATACAAGTGATAGCAATTATTCCATACGCGGCCTGCTTGAATTCCGCGACTCATACGGTATCCAATATTAACATCACGGGTCCAAACAGCAGCACCAAGTCCAAATTCGGTGTCATTGGCAATTGCTAATGCTTCAGCTTCATCTTTGAAAGTGGTAACAGATACAACAGGACCAAAGATTTCCTCTTGGAATACGCGCATCCAGTTATGACCTTTAAGTAAAGTCGGCTTCATATAAAAACCACTACCGTAACCATCAACTTTTTCAACCTCGCCACCAAGAAGAAACTCAGCACCATCTTTTTTAGCTATATCCATGTATGAAACAATTTTATCTAGCTGCTCTTGGGACACTTGTGCACCTACTTGTACATCTTCATCAAGCGGGTTACCGCGCACAATTTCCGATGCTCGAGCAATAACTCTGGCTATAAACTCGTCGTAGATATCTTCGTGAATTAGTGCACGAGAAGGACAAGTGCATACTTCACCGCCATTAAGGAATCCAGTAATTAAACTTTCTACGGCCTTACTAATAAAAGACTCTTCTTGATTCATTATATCAGCAAAGAAAATGTTGGGTGATTTACCACCCAACTCAACAGTAGAAGGGATAATGTTTTCAGCGGCACATTTCATGATATGTCGACCGACAGGAGTAGATCCAGTAAAAGCAATTTTATCAATTCGTCGACTGGTTGCTAGTGCTTCACCTGCTTCTTTTCCATAACCATTAACAATGTTAAGTACACCTGGTGGCAATAAATCGCTAATAAGTTCCATTAATACCAATATTGAAGCAGGAGTTTGTTCCGCTGGTTTTAAAATAATACAATTACCTGCAGCTAGTGCGGGAGCAATTTTCCAGCAAGCCATTGTTATCGGAAAGTTCCAAGGAATTATTTGACCAACAACGCCCAGTGGTTCGTGGTAATGATAAGAGATAGTTTGTGAATCAATTTCTGCCGTGCCGCCTTCTTGAGCCCGGATACAGCCAGCAAAATAACGAAAATGATCAATACTGCCAGGGATATCACCACCTAAACATTCTCTTATCGCTTTGCCGTTGTCCCATGATTCTGCTACGGCTAGTAGCTCTAAGTTAGCTTCTAGGCGATCAGCAATTCTCAGTAGGACTTTGGAGCGGTCTGTTACCGAGGTGTTGGCCCAACCTGCTTTAGCTGCGTGTGCAGCGTCTAGTGCATGTTCAATATCTTCGGCGCTAGAGCGAGGAACTTCACAAATAAATTCACCATTAATGGGTGAGCTATTTTCAAAATAATTACCCTTTATAGGTTTTTTCCACTCACCATTAATAAAATTTTCATAGCGCGTTTTGAAGGTTACCAGTGATCCTTCGGTTCCCGGTTGTGCATAAATCATTATTTTAATCCTCTTTATTTATTAACATCTATTTTAAAATTTCGGGGTCTTTAGTTGTTAACAAGCAGCATTATGTATGCCATTAATTACTTTTTATGCTTACTTACTGATCTAATAAAATAATATTATATTTTGTTGGGTGCGAAACGCGATTGCATTAAACTATGCGACAAAGTAATACAGTGGTTTTAATTTATTTCGCTTCACGACAATCACCAAAATGTACTTCGGAGGATTGAAGCGCTGATAAATAATTAAGCTGCGTTTACTAGTCAACATGAACTGAGTTAGTAGATGCTTGACCACTGCACTTACCAAAAGTGAAGGTAAATTAATAAGGGATCAATAGAACCCTTATTAATAAGTTGCCCGTGCCTTCGCTTTAACCAAGGTTACAAGTTAAAACTATTGGAACAGTTAGTCGATATTGTAGGCTAATAATTTGTTTGTAAGCATATGTGGGAGCAGCAAAAGTTTTTTATTGTGCATATAAAGCATATCGGCGCTGCCTTGCCCAAGTTCCAGAAGCGTTTTTATTTCACCATCTGCACTGACCTGCATAAGCTTGCCATTCATCCAGTCAGTAACTAAAAAATTCTGGTTGTCTAGCTTAACTATGCCATCCAGATTACCGATTGGGGCATTACTGGCAAAGCCTTCTATCTGCTTGCTCTGCTGCGATATTAATAATATATGACCTGGAATATCAGTGCTCCCGTCACTGTCTACCATTTGTCCCCAGCTGCTGACTACTATGTGCTCATTGTCGATATACAGCCCATTAGGATTTTCAAGGCGTTTGTCTTCAAGCCAGATTTCAAAAGATTTATCTTTAAGTTGATAAATGCGGTTCTTAGCGGTATCGCTTACATAAACGATACCATCAGGCGTGGTGACGACATCATTAAGAAAGCTATCATCACTTGCGCTGAAACGATGTGTGACAGTGGCTGTAGGTACATCAATTACCAGTAATTCATCAATGTCTGCCACATACAGAGTGTTATCGTGAATTGACATACCTTTCGGTGCATTTAGACCATCAACCCATTTGAGTTCTTTTATTGTACCGTCGTTGGCTACTAGAGAAATAAAGCCGTTACTATCTACAGCAGAGGGCTTACCATTAATATTCGATATGTAAAAGCCATCCTTATTAACCGCTTGTACAACAGATTCTGGTTGCTGAAGCCCTATTGTAATTTGCCATGCCAGTTTTGGCGAGTTACCTTGGCAGCCGACTACTAAAAAAAGTAGTAGTGAAAGAATAAGAGTACATGTGAATTGTTTCATCATTATTTTTACCTAAGTTATAAATGGGTTTAATAGGGTATTAAGCCTTCATAGGGGTTAGCTTAAAGGCGGCAGCAAAATTCATGCCGCCAGTAACTAGCTTCATTACAGATGTTAAGAAGTTAGTAGAAACTCAAGCTGTGGCTTTGTTTTATATGAATTTAATAGAATTTTTTACGTTATTTTTTGTGAATATATAGGCGCTATTAATACGTAATGTGTTGCAAATTTGTTTGTGAGACACAAAAAGCAACAGTTAGCGGAGCAATTTCATTGATTTTTCCTGAGTTTGAGTAAGACCACCTTCGGTCCATTCAGCATCACCCCCCATAATTAGAGTAATTTCTTGGTTTATATGCCAATTGTAACTGCTCACTGCGCCGATACGGTGATGACCGTTTTCTTGAATGGCTTCAGAGGGCAGATAATGTTGACGAAACTCCATGTTATTAGTGCGAAAATAAGGAGTAGCAAAAGTTGTGCCTCGTGAATAATCAATAAATGCGACAGTCGTCGGACCTCTGATGTAGCAACTAATATAAAAATGCGACGACTGTCGCATTTTTATATTAGTTGCTACATCAGAGGTTTAAGAGAACTTAGCAGTAAGCTTATTTACGGGTGCCTTTGATATCTAATTTATATTTGACTTCATTTTGCCCATGCTCACGCACAAGTAGTTCGTTTAAAACAAAAACGCCACCCATTTAACCAAGACTGATTTCTCATATTGTAATCGCATTATTTTATTGTTTAGTCTTTCAATTTCAGCATGATGAGCTAATGTCGTGCTGCTAGTCGGTTTTACGTTATAAACATGATGTCGTTCGGTTTCATAAAAAGTATAAGCACTTGGATTCCTATTCATCTCAACGTTATTTTTAGGGATAACATCAACAGTAGAATTGCTAAAAGAAACTAATTTCATGGGTAGTGTCTCTTTTTTTATTTGTTTAATACAATTAACCGCTGTCATAGACTTGTCCTATTACTTATTGAAGTTACATTCAACTGTGAAGCCATACATAATGACCTTTAAGCCTTAATTACATATTCCTGTTATTATCAGAATTTACAACCTTACTTAATGCTACGCTTCAACACAGCAAGTTTTATTCCATAATCTGAGTCTTGTTTAATAAAATTGGCCTGGGTGCCTGGTTCATGTTTTTATCTTTCGACAAAATTGAGCGGACCCAAAGACCAACAGGCATAAATTAGAAAATTTGTTAACCTTCAGCTGTTATGGGATCGGTCATCTGTTGTACTTCGCTTACTTTTGTAGTCGGAAAGCCACTTCGTTCAGCATGTTCTTTTATCAGTGCTTCATTGTCGGCTAAGTAGATGCAGAATGTTTTATCCATGACAACATAAGAGTGTTGCCATTGAATATTTTTATGCTCTTCCTTCATTATGGCAAGTGTCTGATTAGACTTTTTTGCTGCTCCACGCAGAGCTTAGCGCTCAGCTGAACCGATTTCTGGAATATCTCGTTGGATTACATATCCTGGCATGGTATTTCCTTGGTTTATTAAGTTATCAAAATACTTGTAAAATTAATGCTTAACTCAATGCTTGCTCCACGTTACAGTGCTGTCCATTACTCAGAAGTGGGAATTTTTAAGTGGTTATTGGATGATCATCTTTGATCAAATTTTCTAATTCGATAGCGGCTTGACGCAATAAGGGTTCAAACTCGAGTAATTCAGCTAAGTTTTTACGGAAGACAGGAGCATGGGTGAATAAACACGCAAACAACTTACCATCTTTATCGTTAATGGGCACCGCACAGGCAACCATACCATTGATAAATTCTTCATTATCCGTTCCGAGTTCACTTGCTTGAATTTTTAACAGATCTCTTTCTAGTGAGAACGGGTCCGTCAACGTATTCCGTGCCAGTTTATTCAGTGGTAGTTTATCTGTGATGGGTTGACGGCGGTCTTTGGGCAGAGAACTTAAATATAGTTTACCGCTAGCAGTAGACCATACTGGCGTATGACTGCCGACCGGTAAATGGATCCGCAGCGGCCAGTTAGTTTGAACGCGGTCATAATAGACCATCTTATTATCACTGGGATACCAATACCGCAGGTCTCATCAATGGTTTCCGCCAAATTTTTAAGGATGGCCTTACGTAATGCTTTAAATTGACGACTTGGAAGACTTCTATGACATTGCTAAAGCAGGCGCTCAAAACTTGGCACAACAATTAACAGGCGCGGGCTATGCTGTTATATTAACCAACAATCAGGGTGTTACAATTCTCACATCGTGTCATTCATCGAATAAAAAACATGGGATAATATTGGCATCACTGAAGGCGCCGTTTGGAAAGAGTCTCTCTCTGGTACAAGTGCGATATCAACAGTACTTTTAGAACAATTGCCTCTGACCGTTCATCTTAAAGAACACTTTATGATGAACAATATTCCATTGAGTTGCTCAGCCTGTCCTATATTTGATTCTGAGGGTAATTTACTCGCTATCTAAGATGCTTCATGCATAAATTCTAAACACTCTAAGAATGATCAACAGGTGGTGCTTCAATTAGTAACTATCTATGCCCATTGGATTGAAAATACCTATATTCCGAATCTTCATAAACGAAACCATATAGTCTCAATTAAACCGAATCTGCACTTTTATGAGCATGGAATGGAAAATATTCTTGTTATAAATGACAGAAAAGTGGTTATCGGCGCAAATAAATCAGCAATGGACAACGATAAGTGTAAAGACTCAAAAAAACTATTAGGAGTTCCTTTAACTGATATTATTAACACAAACATTGAAAACTTATTAGCGCAACCAATAACTATCTGCAACAAGACCACTGGTGACTAGGAGGTTCAAGTATCCATTGAGTCTCCAGCAAAAAACAAGCCACCTAAAGTATCAGCTTTAAAACCTGTATATTTTAAGCATAACGTCACTAACAACGCACCAAAACATCCAACGTTAATAAAGTTAACTGGTCATGATGAAAGCCTAATTTCAAATGTTCAACGTCTAATGAGAGTGATAGACAAGGGTATTCCTATCTTAATTACCGGTGAAACTGGTTCAGGAAAAGAAGCATTTGCTGGAGCTATTCATGCAAACAGTGATAGAGCTTGTGCGCCCTTTGTTGCGGTAAATTCTGCCTCTATACCTGAATCGCTAATCGAGGGTGAGCTATTTGGCTATCGAAGCGGGTCATTTACAGGCGCGAACAAACAAGGGATGAAAGGTAAGATAGAACTTGCTAACGGTGGGACTCTATTTCTGGATGAAATTGGTGATATGCCAGTATTATTACAAACCCGATTATTACGTGTTCTAGCCGAAAAGGAAGTCATGCCGATAGGCGCGCATGAGCCAGTGCACCTAGATATCAATATCATCTCATTAACACACCAAAATATAATGGAACTTGTACAAAGCAATCATTTTCGTGAAGACCTATATTATCGTCTCAATGGCATGTCTTTGCTGCTTCCTGCGCTGCGAGAACGAACTGATAGAGAGTATATTATTAGGTTAATTATTGATAACGAAACTGATTCAACAATAGATATAAATAAGGCTGCTTTAAGAACTCTCAGCCAATATCACTGGCCTGGTAATATAAGACAACTGATTAATACGATCCGCTACGCTTCAGCAATGTGTGATAATGGTGTTATTGATGCTGATTGCTTGCCTGCAGAAGTGAGCCACATAAATATCAAAAGGATGGAATTACAACCACAATGTAAACCTGAACCTCAGAAAATAACACTGCCGATGTCTACAACGGATCTGATGGAAGATCTGCTACCATTACCTAGGACAAATTTAATACAAGAAATCCCACAAATGCTTAACGCAGATCCAATGGAGGATCCACTGCTATTGCCTAAAGTGGATCTAATAGAAAATATATCTGGCTTATCAATAGATAATATTGAGCATACTCAGCCAAGCACACTAAAAGAGAGACGTGACCGCAGGAAAACACTTATGCTTCTGGATTCCCTTAAACGAAATAAATGGAATATTACAAATACTGCTAATGACCTTGGACCATGCCGTTCAACCATTTATCGACAAATGAATAAATATAATATTAATGAACCAAATTATATTTTCTAAATTAATTTTAACCAACATTTATACAGAAGCGGCTTTATACAGAGTGTGAAGCCGCTTCTGTATTCGACTATCGCAATTCTTAATTTTCATATGAAGCAAAAAAAGACACAACACTACGCCGCCTGGATATTACAACTGCATCATCAACAAGAGGCGTCTGCATTATATTTTATGTATCCGATAAATGTTTTTAAAGCGCTCTTATATAATTAGATTCTAGAATAAAAAAAGCAGGAACATTCGGTTCCTGCTTTTCCTTTAAATTTCGAGCATCCTTCTCAGCGTTCCTTTGCTACAGTATCATCCCGATAAAATCCGTTACATCCCTTTCCATTATTTTGCCGCTATTGCTAGGCAGTTAACACTTCATGTGCAGGTCCCTTTTCCTTGACTCCGTTATTGATGCAAATCCTTCCTGCAAAAAATCTTCATCCTGAAGTTGTTCCCTATCTTCCTTATCCTGTCAGTTTCATCCTGAAACCTTCCGTTACCATTAGCACTTTATTACTAAACTTCCTATTGTGATTGTATCATACCAAAGTCTAATGTTTTTTCTATACATGAATTTTTTTTAATTATTTATCATTCGCCTTGTTTTTACACCGATATATTTTTTAATACTGTTTTTATTCAGATTTTTAAATGGTGGTGTAAAAATTATGTGAACAAAACTACTTTTACTCACACATTTGTACGATATCTCTTACAAAAATAATCGGAATTTAGCCATTAGCTTTTTTCCTAAACATGACTTTGCCCTCAATTTGGCCCACTTCTAGCTCTTTTACGAGTTCAAAATGCGCGTCAACAAAGAATGATAAACATTTTGGCAGGGTAACAAAAACGCCAACGCCTTCGGTTTTATTATCTTCTTGTAATAAGCCAATAATACCGCGCATCAATATCTTGCCTAAGCCTATATCTTGATGATCAGGGTGTACACCAATAAATGACAACATGTGGTAGTCTTTAGCCGTGATACTTTCTCTTACTTTTTCTTCTTTGTAGATCATCTGTTTGGTGCCAAGACAGCCAGCCGTGAGTAACATTTTTAAGCGCCAGTGCCAGTATCTTCCGGCCCCAAAAGTGGCATCAGGACTAATTAAACAAGCCACTGCCAATAGGCGTCCTTGCTCAAACAACCCTATCATTGGCTGTTTAGCATCCCAAAAAGCATTCAGCTCTTCTCTGATCGCTGAACGCAGTCGACTTTCATAGCCCTCACGATCAATTTCAAAAATGTCATTAAAAAGAGGATCGTCAAAGTAGGCATTGTACAAAATTGACGCCGCCACTTTTAAGTCATCAGCGCCTAAATAGACGGCTCGAATATCATTAATATCAGGCTGATATGTCGCTTTATTCATAAGTGGTTCCTTGTTGCTGTGCCTACACAATAAAACATTCTCAACAATACGCTAACATTTTTTTAACACCGACATCATCAATTCGCTGCGTTCTGTAATACAACACTTGCAATGTTCAGCACCGCCGCTGCTGACCATTGCATTAAAATCGGCAGGACGTAGTTTATCGCCACTGACATGAGGTAGCGACTGAGTAACATAGCACTCGCAAAAAAGAGCTAAGAAGTCGTGATTTACTTTGTATTCTTTTTTATTAATTAATTGATTTTACGAATGTAAAACCATATTTTAGGCTAATAATAAAATAGTGCTCATTATCAATGCCTTAAATAAAAAAACCTGAAATTAAACGGAATTATAGCTTTCATTTTCCTAAAACGCGGGCAGAATGGCGAATAAGCGATTTTTTTATGTAAATGAGACGGCATGAATACCGAAATACAGCAAGTTGTGAATACTTGCATAGCACTGAGCGACGCAGGCAAAAAACCCAGTGTCGGCATGTTAAGATCTAAATTATTATCGCCTTTGCCTATACCCGCAATTATTAAAGGCTTGAGCTATTGGAAAGAAAATAAAGCGACGTTAAAAATACAAAAAGTAACTGCACCTGTCATATCGCCTAACAGTGTCAATAACAACTTGGCTGCACGCGTCACGCAATTAGAAAATGAAGTGGTCGCGCTGCGCACTGAACTTAAAACGTTACAACAGCGTTTCGAGGGCGAAGCGTCTTAATAAAGGTATCAAGATCCCTCGCCAGCACTTCTTCGGCTACCTTACCTACTTGCTCTAACATGACATTGCCACTGGCAACATCAACGCATATAATAAAGTCGTCTTGGTCAGTAGTTGCAAAAAATAAGGTTTCAGGTTGCTTTAAACGGCGCTTCATCAACACATGTGAAATGAGGTTTTTTTGTAGCCTTTCAAAATCGTCTTGATTCCAAGCTTGCAAAAGATCGAGATCACCACGCTCTGTTGTAGCAGGCAAGTCATGGCTGTAGTAGCGGCAAAACAAGGTCTCTAACTGCGGATGAATATCAATTTCTAAGGCCTTAGCTAAATCACCTAAATGCGAATTAGCTGGCTGTAACTGAGGACGCCAAGCCATTTGTTCACCCGTTGTTACATCCGTTAATTGGACCTCACTAAATAACAAACAAGGTGAAAGCCAGTCGGCATCAAACTCAGTTAATAATTGTCTTTTGTCATCTCCCGCTAGGTCGATATAAGCATTGATGAACGAATCTAGATTTTCAGCCAGTGGATTTAACATGAAGTTGTGCGCCTTTAAAGTAAATTACAGTAACAATTGAATGCACAATTGAGGTGTTGATTGAGTTAAATTTTAGGCATTAACATTAAATTTCACGCTTTTGAATCACTTGATGTGCCGACCTAAGGCTAAACATGATAAATTAGCTTGTGAGTGTTGTATAGCTTTGATCAGAAAACTTCACGCTTTTCTATTTTTCAGTGGCTTCGCCGCAAGTTTTAATTCACAGGTTGCAGACAGCAATTAATTTTAGGTGCCCAAAGGAGACATCATTGGATCATTTATCGCTTGGCAAAAAAGTTGAATACGCCCAAGAGTACGACAACAGTCTATTACAACGTGTGCCGCGCTCATTAAGTCGTGACAGCATAAAATTGCCAACACAACTGCCTTTTCACGGCACTGACATTTGGAATGGTTATGAATTGTCATGGCTCAATACCAGAGGCAAACCGCAAGTGGCTATTTTGCGTTGCGAAGTCCCTATTACCTCACCTAACTTGATTGAATCAAAGTCATTTAAGCTGTACTTAAATAGTTTGAATCAGAGTCAATTTGCTAGTGTAGACGAGATCACTCAGATTTTACACCAAGACCTGAGCGAATGTGCTGGTGCAAAGGTAAGCGTACAAGTAATACCTTCTGCTCAGTTTGAGCAGATAACTTTCGGGCATTTACCCGGTGTATGCATTGACGATTTGGACATAGAAATTACTGACTTTGATATCACACCCGCACTCCTTGCGTTAAAAACAAGCACGCAAACCAAGGGCACTTGCTCGGAGACCTTGGTGAGTCATTTATTAAAATCAAATTGTTTGATTACTAATCAACCGGATTGGGGTAGTATTTTAATAAAGTATACTGGCGAGCAAATATCGCATGAAGGATTACTTCGTTATTTAATTTCGTTTAGGCAACATAACGAGTTTCATGAACAATGTGTAGAACGTATTTTTTATGATATTTTGCAGCAATGCAAGCCGCAACGACTGACGGTTTATGCCAGATATACACGCCGCGGTGGACTAGATATCAACCCATTTCGCTCTAACTTCGAAGCGCCTTATCAAGACGCACGATTAGCACGACAATAAGGTAGTTAACATGACAGAAGTTTCGACCAAACGACAATTGATGATTGCGCGTCACTACTTAGACAAACTATCTATATTTATTGTTAATATGGCAAATTTCTATCACGGTGCTAACCCAACGTTTGACCAAGAACTGCTTATGCTTAAAAAGCAGTTATCTGGCAAGCCTGACTATGATGCTGCAACCGAAATTATTGGCAAACTGAATTCTGACTTGGGTAAAGACACAAAGTTTTTTAAACAACGTAACCTTGATTCTGTCTCGCACTTGGAAGAGGCATTAAAGAAGTTGCTAGAGATTAAGCAGCTACCTAGTGAGATTAAAAGTGAAGTCAGCGAATTCTTAATATCATTGTCACTCGATAGCGATACAGTTATTGCCCCACTTACACAGTTCGAAAAAGCCCTGAATTTGTATAACAAGGCACTGCAGAAAAATATTGAAGCTACTGATAGTGACTCCCAAACACCCGAAAAAATCATACTGCACGATACTATCACGCAAGAGTTAAAAGAGCTTATTGCGCCTTTTTATATCGGTAATAAAAGCGATAAAAACTTACAGGAAATTTATCAAAAACTCACTATCGGACTCAATCATAAAGAGTTACTCGACTGTTGTTTAGTCATCATCCGCTTTGTCATCCGGGATGTAATTAAAGAAGTCAATGCCACCAGTCGCCTGATCAATAATTTGCATAAATCACTTACCCAAATTAACGACGATATAGAGACAACTATTGCCGATTCTGAAAAACGTTTTGAAGCGCGTGACTGCTATAATACCGAAATAAAACAACAAATTACGGTGATGGAGTCGCTCGTTTCAGACAGCCAGCAGTTGACCGAACTGAAAAGCCAAGCGAAACAACATCTTGATAAGATGCAAGCGTCTCTTGAAGCATCTGCCGAAGCAGATAGAAAGGAGCAAACTGCGACCATCGATATTATGAAGAAAATGCAAGAACATTCGGTGACGCTTGAATCTGAGGCCGCTTCTTATAAACGAATGTTATTTACTCAGCGCGCAACAACCTTATCTGACCAACTCACAAAATTACCGAATAGAATGGCGTATGAGGAAAAAGCGCAATTTGAAGTTGAGCAAGCCAAAAAAGCCGGTACATCATTATGCATTGGCATATTGGATATTGACCATTTTAAAAAAGTCAATGATGCCTATGGCCATTCCGTCGGCGACAAAACGCTTCAGATTATAGCAAAACATATTAGGCAATACTTGCCTAAAGAAGACTTTGTAGCGCGTTGGGGCGGCGAAGAATTTATTATGTTGCTACCCAATACCAGCCTAGAAGAAGCATTTACAAAAGTAGAAGTAATGCGCAAAAAAATATCGGCATTACCGTTCAAATTTAAAGGCGAAAGAGTAACCGTGACCTTATCTTGCGGTTTAAGCCAAATCACTCAAGACATTACGCTCGAAGAAGCCTTCGAAAAAGCAGATTCGTTTCTTTTCAAAGCAAAAGACGCAGGACGAAATCAAACCATCTTTAAGGATATTGAATGACCACAGTGCAACTCGACCCAGTCGGTTGGATGAGCCAATTATCACAGCTAGAAGTTAGCCTTTTACAACAATCTACAAAAAGCGATTTATACGGAACGTTTAGAAACTGCTGTTTAGCCGTTCTTAATAGTGGTGTTGAAGAAGACAACTACCACAAACTCTTCGGCCCTTATGGCGACTTTGATGTACATTTGTTACGCCGTGAGCGTGGCGTTAAAATTGAATTAATTAACCCACCTGAAGTGGCTTTTGTTGATGGTGTATTAATTAAGGGCGTGCATGAACATTTATTCGCTGTGCTTCGCGATATGCTCTATATGGGCACTAAAGACGGTAACAATGTTGTCGGTTTAATAGACGCACCAAGTGCCTTAACCACACATGTTGTTTTCGATATGCTTCGGCATGCCGATGCGGTATCACAAGACAACGACGTCAATATGATTGTTTGCTGGGGTGGCCATTCGATCCGTGAAGAAGAATACAAATACACCAAATCAGTGGGCTATCAATTGGGTTTACGTGGTTTTAATATATGCACAGGCTGCGGGCCTGGCGCAATGAAAGGTCCGATGAAAGGGGCCACCATAGGTCATGCCAAACAGCGCAATAAAAATGGTCGCTATTTAGGTATTTCAGAACCTAGCATTATTGCAGCCGAACCCCCCAATGCCATTGTGAACGAACTCATTATCATGCCCGACATTGAAAAACGTTTGGAAGCATTTGTACGTATTTCCCATGGCATAGTGATTTTCCCAGGCGGTGCAGGCACAGCTGAAGAGTTACTTTACCTGCTGGGTTTATTGATGGACGAGGAAAACCAAGACCAAATAATTCCATTAATATTAACCGGCCCCGAAAACAGCAAATGCTATTTTGAAGCCATCGACCAATTCATTGGCGACACACTGGGTCCTGAAGCTCAGAAAAAATACACCATCGTCGTGGGTAACGAAGCCAAAATAGGCACCTTGATGGCGAAACAAAAAGCCGTGGTCGAGGATCATCGACGTGACACGGGTAACTCACTCAATTTCAATTGGAGACTGAAAATATCAGAAGACTTTCAAACCCCATTTGTGCCTAACCATAAAAACATGAGCTCACTGAATTTGAAGTTGGAGCAGCCTAAAGCCGCTCTTGCAGCCACGCTACGTAAGTGCTTTTCAGGTATTGTTGCGGGCAACGTGAAAGTTGAAGGCATCAAAGAAATTAAGCAACATGGTCCGTTTGAACTGACGGGTGATGTTGAATTGATGCAAAAAATGGATGTGTTACTTAGGTCTTTTGTTGATCAAGGCAGAATGAAACTGCCGGGTAGTCAGTACGAGCCCTGTTATAAAATTAAGCTATAAGCTCAAACGGTAAGACCAAAGTGTAGGATCAGCGTGGCAGATCCAAATGGCCCACGTGTAAGCATGAGAAGGCGATATACACGCCATGAATGTTGGTGATATAGGCTGTACCTAAGGTGGTCATTCAGGTAATATGCGCGCGACTTAAATTATTAAGCTGTAGCAACGATTTCTTCTCAACAGTTTGCTAACATCAGCTTACATAAACTCTAACGACCCACTACTGGAGTGCACCGTATGAACCCAACACAGCAAAACATTACCGTAATGCGCGGCGATGGGATCGGCCCTGACATCATTGATGCAGCCACTAAAATCCTCGATAAAGTAGGTTGTAACTTCAACTACGAATATGCAGACGCCGGTTTAATGGCATTGGAAAATCACGGTGAACTTTTACCGCAAGAAACCTTAGACCTAGTGGCCAAGAACAAAGTCGCATTAAAAGGCCCATTAACGACGCCGGTAGGTGAAGGTTTTACGTCAATTAATGTCAGCTTACGCAAGCAATTCAAACTGTATGCTAACTTGCGCCCAGTATTGTCCTTTAAAGGCACTAAAGCGCGCTATGAAGACATCGACATCATTACCGTGCGCGAAAACACACAAGGCATGTATTCAGGCTTAGGACAGGTTGTGTCTGCCGATGGCAATGAAGCTGAAGCGGTCAGTATAATCACGCGTGAAGGCGCTGAGAAAATTGTTGTTTTTGCATACGAACTAGCACGCAGAGAAGGCCGTAAAAAGGTCACTGCAGTGCATAAAGCAAATATATTGAAGTCAACATCAGGTTTATTCCTAAAAGTGGCCAGAGAAGTTGCTGCGCGTTATCCTGACATTCAGTCAGATGAGATGATTGTAGATAACTGCTGTATGCAATTAGTCATGAACCCACATCAGTTTGACATCATTGTGACCACCAACTTATTTGGCGATATTTTATCCGACCTGTGTGCTGGCTTAGTTGGCGGTTTAGGTATGGCACCGGGCGCAAATATTGGCGAAGACTGCGCCATATTTGAAGCGGTACACGGTTCAGCACCTGATATTGCGGGTATGAACTTAGCTAACCCAACCTCGGTTATTTTAGCCTCAATTCAAATGCTAGAGTATTTGAACATGGCCGATAAAGCAGACCGTATTCGCGCAGCACTAAAAGACGTGATCGAGTCGGGTGACCGCACTACGCGCGACCTTGGTGGCGAGCACGGTACGGCTGAGTTTACTGATGCGGTTTTAGAGCGTTTATAATACGACAGTAAATCTTTATAAAAGTACAAATAGTGTTACTAGGCATGCCATCACAAGTCACATTTTATAACTGGAAGCGCGGTTATGTGGCAGGTATTCCTGCAGATACACTAGAGCGCATCTCCTACATCATGGGGATCTGTAAAGCGCTGGGTATACTTTTTCCAAATCGAAGACAAGCAGATGATTGGGGTAGAACGACTTTCACTCGTATAAATTTTGCCGATTTATTGCGTTAGAATTAAACTGCCCCACATTTAGAACAACGACTAACCTGTATCATCAATCGCTTCGAAAAGCGTGATACCTGCAAGTTCATAAGCTGTTGAATAGAAGAGATATATGTATTATATATCCTATACTCTGACATGTGTTTCGATGTATAATCAGAGTTGGAACGATCTTGGCTCAAACATAATGAGCGTTATGACTTTAACGAATATGATGAAGTTGTAAGATTAGTTTCAAAGTTGAGAAAAGCGGGCTATCGATTTCATAAAATTGCCACATACCTCTAGTAATATTACTTTCTGATTATTCGTCGTTCGAATGATGGTCATTGTCAATTAACATTGTCGCTTAAAAAAGCCCATATGTTCGGTTGAGAAGGAGTCCATTCAATTGCCTATGATTATCTTAATTTAACACGCATTATTTATGGAGCACAGATGTCTAACATGACACATTCAACTACGCGTTTTAGCAAAAATGCAATTGCCCTTGCTATTAGCACCGCGCTTATTGCCGTTGCTGGTTTGAGCAGTACCGCCTTGCATGCACAAACAGCAAATGACGAAGCAGACACTGTAGAGGTCATTACCGTCACCGCGCGTAAAAAAATCGAATCAATTCAGGATATTCCGGGTGTAGTTAATGTTCTAAGCAATAAGCAGCTCAGGGCAAATGGTACTGGCGATGCGCAAGCACTGGCGTTAAATACCCCGGGCGTAATTTACAGTGAGACTTATGCAGGTGCTTCTTCACCTCGAATTACTATTCGCGGCGTAGGCGATGATGACTTTAATCCAAACGGTTCGTCATCGGCAGCTATACATGTGAATGGTATTTATCAGGGTACTAATGGCCTCTTGAATGCCCAGTATTTTGATATTGACCGAGTCGAAGTATTAAAAGGGCCACAAGGTACACTTTACGGGCGAAATGCCACAGCTGGTGCGGTGAATATCATTACCAAGCGTCCCGGTATTGACACCGGCGGTTACCTTGATTTAGATATAGGTAATTTCAGTACTTATCGCGCAGAAGGTGCTGTTGATCTTCCGATAAGCGACAATTTTCTAGTGCGCGTAGCAGGTATGTATGAAAACTCGGATGGTTTTTATGAGCATTTAGGTACGGGCCCTGTATCTGGTTTTTCTTATGCACCTGGCGTTATTACGCCACAGGAAAGCGTAGCCGCACAAGGTAACTGGGGCGGTGCAGACCGTATTTCAGCTAGGATAACCGCAGATTGGTATGTATCAGATAACACCTTTGTCGCGGCTAAAGTGACCTTAGGACAAGACCAAAGCGAGTTGGCAATTCCAGATGTAACTGCCGATAACTGGGCGGGTTACGCAAGTTCAGAAGCCTTCTTCCTTAACCCACAAGACCCAACCATGATTGCGTTTGCTAATGCTTTAGATAACGACCCTTTCACGGTCTATTCGAATATGCTGCCTAAGCTAGATTCTGATCAAATAGGCATGAGCTTACAAATGGATCATGAATTCTCTGTTAGCACAACGGGCACCGTGCTAGTTGGCTACGAGTCGCTAGACCGTGATTACAGCACCTCAGATAATTTGCCTTTTTCCGTGGCGGATTACTTGTTTCGTAATGAGTTTTCACAATTTACGTTTGAAGCACGACTAGCAGGTGAGGCCAGCGATGAGTTAGGTTGGTTGCTAGGCGCATTTCTACTTCAAGACGAAATCGATTTTGGCACCAACTTATTATTTCTAAACTCCGGTTTATGGCAAACCAACGTGCAAACAGATTACGTACAAGAGCGCGATTCGCTTGGTCTTTTTGCCTCGTCTGACTGGACCCCGGTTGATTGGTTTACTTTAGAAACAGGTATTCGTTACTCTTCCGACGAAGTGACCTTTGTTGGACAAACTCAAAATCTCGACCCCTTTGGCGTATTTGGCACGCCGCCCACGTTTTTCCCATTAGGTGAGGTATACGTTGGCGTTCCGATTGACCCAAACGCTCCGCTTCAATTTGATGAGTCACTTGACGACAGCCAAGTCACATGGAAAATTAGTGGTATATTTACGCCCGCTGATCAATGGCGTTTGTATGGCACAATAAGCACCGGTTATAAAGCAGGCGGCTTTGACGGCTCAACAATACTCACGCAACAAGAAGCATTGCCAATCGATTCTGAAACTTTAATAGCCTACGAAATGGGAGCTAAATATCGTTCGAACGATGGTATGCTTTCAGGTGAAGCGAATGTTTTCTACTACGACTTCTCTGACTATCAGTCTACCGCTCGATTGATTGTGGCCGGTGCCGATACGAATGTGCGTGCTAACGTGTCTGATGCTGCTATTCAAGGAGCTGAATTTGCATTAACGATAACGCCAATTGAAGGGCTAGATATTAGGGCAGGAGCCGCTTTTATAAGCTCAGAAATCGAAAACTTCAAAGGTACTGGCGATGATCTTGGGGGCAATGACTTACCTTTCTCACCAGATCTGTCTTGGAATGTGTCCGCAGTTTATGCCGCGCCCATAAACGATACGTTTACTATTCGTACCCAGCTTGATGCGAGCAGCACAGGAGAACATTTCCAAACTATCAATAACAACGATTTAGTTGATTCTTATGCTATTGCCAATGCCCGTATTGCATTAGAAACCGAAGACTGGGAAGTCGCTTTATGGGTTAGAAACTTGACTGACGAAGATTACAATGTGGGTTTCTTTCCTACTACCGGCTTGTCACCCGACACCTTCTTAAAAGGTGCTCCGCGTACTTTTGGGGTGAATTTATTAGTGAATTTCTAATGGTAATAAGATGCAACATATATAAAAGTTAGATACCAAGCAAGAAGTAGCTCAGGCTTTCTATAATGAAAGCCTTTGTCCTTGTGTCGCCAGGATAAATGTTAAGTCTGCGCTGTTGTGCTGCTCTAACTGCTGCTTTATTTGGCTTCTAGCATCAATGTCCTTGAACTTACTCGGCTTCACATGGCTTATAATGACTTTCGTGTTTCTTAGAGCGCTTGGTTTATCGAGTAAGGCTGAAAGGATCGCGAGCTCTTTACTTAACCAACTGGGTGTTAAATGCCCATATAGTTCATTATCAGGGCGCCCATCAGGAAACGACACTTCTATTACAATTGCGCGCAAATTTTTATTTTTTTGTTGTGATGCAAGGTAGCGCCAAACGGACTCAAGTTTGCCCTCTTTTTCGACCGCATCAGGTCCTGTATCACCAAAATAAACCATCATGTCCCGTTCGCTTTCAACGACAAACGCAGTAGATTCAGTCGTATGACTTAAGCTGAACGCTTTCACACTTAAATGGGTGTTCGGTATTTTAGTAGCTGTCGTTGGAGGCAAGTCGATCATTTTATATTTATTTAAGCGCGGCTTTTTACCACGGTCGCTAAAATTAGGCCATGCTTCCCAATTAAAATAGGACTCACTTAGGGCATTATTTACCGAAGCAAGCGCATATATAGGTTTGGCGCTGTCATCAGGCGACGCAATAACCAAGCCTGCAACATGATCAAGATGAGCATGACTTATTAAATAAGCAGCAATATGATGGCGCAAGATATTGATAGTCGGTGTAAACACCTCTTGTTGCAATTGTAAGAGATCATCGAATGCTTTCCCTTGCATGGCCTTTTCAATGCCGTTCACCAAGGTTCCAGCATCTAATCCAATATATTGATTATCGGAAAGTGATCTTAGTAAAAATGCACTTAAATTGCCATCATGAATACCACCAGCATCCCCTAACACGATCAATTCAAACGCTGGCTCTTGCTCCTTATCAGCTTCTGCTGCGGCTGCGTTAAAATGATAAAAACTGAAAACAAATATGCTAAGGAAAATAATTGTGTTAGGCATAGGGAGATAGATTCCATTAAAATTAAAAGGGCGAGGAGCGCTGAAAAATGCCGTAAACTATTTCGCAGTACCTTAACCAAACGTAATATCGACATCACGGTCAAGTCAACACTTCTTATAAATAGTGTAACCTGATACGACTGAGGCTGCACATATGGATGACGTCACTCTATGGCCTATTATTGAAGATGATACATTAAGCCTTCATTGAGTGCCTTTTATCATTAGCAGCTTATCGCTAATGTCCTATTCTCTCTAAACATGCCGAGAGATCCGTGCAGGGTCAATGAGTGCTAAAGTCTCTGAAGCGCTTCTTAATATTAATCCCCAGCTTTTGAATGTAACACATCTAAAGCTGTCATTACCTCACCTCTAGCTGCTCTAACTTGACATCTGGTAAATTGTAATCTGGACATTTCCTGCGGTCACTTTTGCAGCCACAATCTTACGTTGATAATTGACGATCAAATGGAAATCGTGGCTGCAAAAGTGACTGACGTAGAACGTAATTCTATGGTTGTTGCTTAAGCAGATCTGAGGTTAATTATACAGATTTCGCTGTAAACACCAAAAACTCTCTTTTTTTGTGTCTGTACGTTGAGCGCAATGCAAACTAGCCCCCTAGTCAGTTTCACTTTCTGCAAAATACTTTTAAGCTTTGTTAGTGCGTTTTCACTCTGATCTCGCTGTAGCGACTGCATCGGCAAAGCGCGCTCAAAACACATCATAAAAAACATATCGTTCAAAAATTAAAAGGAATTAACATGAAAAAATTAAGTTATTTGGTATTAAGTGCTGCGTTGTTATCGTCGTGCGCGTTTATGCCTGTTCAAGCTGCTGCTGACACAACGGCTAAAAAAGCAATGACCCAGGCCATTGATAACAAATTAGACATCAACAAGGCAAATGCAGCGCAATTAACCGCGCTGCCCGGTGTCGGCAGCAAAAAAGCAGGGGAAATTGTGAAGTATCGTGAACTCAACGGTAATTTTAAAAGCGTTGATGAGCTGGTCAATGTAAAAGGCATTGGCGTGAAGATGGTGGCTAAGATGATTGATTTGGTGAAGGTGTAGATGGGTTTAAATTAGGCTTAAAGAACAACCGAGCTTTGCTCGGTTGTTTGCTATTACTCAATTCAGGCATATCCCCACTTACGGTATTAATATCAGTGGTGATGACACCGTTGGGTTGAACCGACGCTTCTTGCCCAATAGAAACAATGAGCGTTTTTGTCGAGCTAAAATCTAAAGCACTGCTTTGTGTTAATCTCAATGCATCTTGTTCAATAACAAGTTTCTGATTGTTAGTGGCTTGATTGGTTAAGGCTACTTTAAATATCGCTTCACCTTGGTACAAATGAATATCTCTAAAATACTGATTAAAGTCTATGTCTATATTAGTTACAGTATTTAAATCAACAATGTCTTTTGCCGCGCAGACGGTTGATATTGTGCTCATTAATGCACACACACTAACAATGGATGCAAAATTAACCCAATACCTTCAATGCTTTATAGCTATAAAGGGAGATCAATTTAATAGGTATTAATCCTTGTTAATTGTTGCACTTATATGAGAACAAGGTACCCATATACCTAAAAAAGTATGCCGAAAGATTTTAAATTTTATTAGCTTATAACGCGAAAACAATCCTATTTAGCCCACGTATTACTCTAGAAATCGAACTAAATTTTTAGTTGCATATACCGACTGAATTAGATCGTACAAGTACAGGGAACTAATGGGATTTTGAAACAACATTGGAATTGACTAATCCCTACATTTTCGCAAAAGTCACACAGAAGCTTGATGCAAGACTTGCTATCAAAGTGTCGGTAAGCATGCTATCTTTTTCAAAAATACATTTTATTTATAAAAATACACATATTGAATAAAATAAAAAACAAGCAGGGAGCAACGTTATGAACAAACCAATTTATTTTTTTCTTACACTATTTACTTTAACCGCATGCGGAGGCGGTGGTTCGGATGGTAACAGCCCTGCCGCACCGCTAACGCCCGCCGCCACAATATCAGATTATGCTGGGTTTTATACTGGAGTAGTAACACCGCCTAGCAATGGCGAGCAATATCTAGTGGATTTATTGGTATCAACAAGCGGTGAAGTTAGAGTAATAACAGAATTTAACGAACAATTAAATGGCTCTATCACGGTTGATGGAACTTCATTTGAAATAAGTGGACTTCATTCTTTCGCTCCAATAGCGGGCGAGATAGGTCTGGTTTACGGGGAGTTTCTTGAAACTGGGAGTGCCACAGGAAGTTTTACAAATAATGGGCTGTCCGGCACTACCGTTTTCTCAGTTGGTAACAGCAGTATTTCAGCAGAAAAAATTGTAATAGCAGAAACTGCTTCAGTTTCATTGCTTCAGGGTAATTATATCGATCTTACAGTTTCTTCGCAAATATCTGTTGATGCTGATGGACTGATTAACGGTCAGGATTTTGTGGGGTGTCTTTATTCTGGCTTTGTCGAACTGCTCGACCCAAACGTCAATATTTATAAAGCACAAGTAATTGTGGAGAATTGCGGAGCTCTTTCTGTCACATATGATGGGCTAGCTTCTTACATACCAGCCGAAACTTTTGAAGATCAAACGGCCGATATCCTTGTTCTATCAGGAGACAATAATTCATTAGCAATTACAGTTGTTTTGCTCCCTAACTAACGTAGTTATAGAAAACACGACTGGTTGGCAACACTTGCTAAATCGTTGAGGGTTTAGCTCGCCACTTCAGTCGCTTCT
>Ga0307930_1000621_pt1 | contig 28343 bp, 28 predicted proteins | sample OrgLakmetageno46_FD_203161 | JGI IMG/M metagenome (GOLD analysis project Ga0307930, IMG submission 203161) | Saline water microbial communities from Organic Lake, Antarctica - #46 | ecosystem: Environmental > Aquatic > Non-marine Saline and Alkaline > Saline | place: Antarctica: Organic Lake...
TATCCTCTTTACGATTTTGACTTGCGCGCAACGCACGCGCGTACACTTCTGCCCGCAGCATTGGCTTCTGTGTCATTTGGGTTTGTATTAGTTCGAGTTCGAGTTCGAGTTCAAGAAAGAGACCGGGAGCACTGAAACGAAACGGGCGTCATGTATACATCTAACACATAGGCCAATTGGCATTAGAAAGATAACCGGGTGCCCTCTGCGCACCACATGTCGTTCTTGTTGTGGCCCCACCCGAAGACAGCAAAGGCCCAAAGCCAAGGTGGCAGCTATAGAGTAGGCTAAAGCTGGCTGTTTGCGAAGAAATCGGATTTCGAAATTTCACGCAAATATATGCTTGGCGGATAGCCCTTACCCATAGTCGACGTCTACTCAAACAACTCCAGATCCGAATTGTCTTGCAATGAACTCTGATTAGCTGCATAACCAATTCGGTGGTCTGCCCTGTACTTCCGAATTCTTTTGTTGGCCTTCGCATTTCGCCGGCCGGTTCCTTCTGTCTTCTGTAGAACTTTCACACAGGCCTTGAAGGGCCGGAATTCGAAGGCTAGCACAAAGGATTTCAACAAGTGCACGCCTTAAGCACCTCTGAGGAAAAAAAGTCCAACAGCGACCTTGTGAGCTGCAAAGAGGGGGCATCAACCAATTGCATAGAACTTTCCGTGAATCATCGCGGCAAATAAACAATCTCATTCGTTTCTTTCGGCGCTCGACGCCTACTTGAACTCGAACTCGGACTGATACGTATCCAAATGGCACAGAAGCCAATGCTGCAGTGCTGCAGGCAGAAGTGTTCGCGCGTGCGTCGCACGCAAGTAGAAATGCGTGGACGAGCCGGCCACTTTGGACCGTTACCACCACTTTTCACGGCCACTCTTCCCTGTGTGCCTGATACGGCTCTCCGGCTTTACTTCTTAGTCGTGAGTAGGATAGTTTACACTTGACTTGTTTAGAAACGGTATACGAATACGCCATATGGCAGTTTGAATTTACTCCGCAAATCTATATTTCACTTCCGCGACTCCCAGCGCTCAACGCGAAAAACTTGCTCTTATCTCGAGCTACGACTTTTGTAGACGACCACGATATGGCCATAGCCAAAACCAAAACCAAACCTTTTGCCTGCTCTGCTGTATCCAGCTATATCTCAACTTCTAGAGGCTAGAGGCTAGGGGCTAGCTAGAGATCAAAGAAGAAGGGGGCTCCGCTAGGCATCCAAGGCCGTTCGTAGTTTTTGGCTTGAGATTTGGGGTTTCTCTAGTAAATAAAGAACGCTTTCTGTATTCAAAGGCGCCAATTCGAATTCGCAACACAAACACAAATCACATCGCTCAAAGAGTACTTCCAAGGCTCGTATTTCCAGATATCCCGCTGAAGGAAATTGCAGATGACCCCACTTGGTAGGTCTTCTGTCGATATTTCTGCTGAGCTTTCTCAGCCTGCTTGCGTTTTTCAAGCACGGGTGTCGGCCGCTCTCCAAATCCTAGTAAACCACCTGCCCAGTCCGCAACTCCCCCAAGCAGGCTTGAATTGTCTTCGAAGTCTTTCCGGCTGATTGTGCCCTCGTCAAGCGGATCTAGATTCCTAAAAAAATCTCCAGCTTCAACTCTGCTCATAGAAAGGAGAGCGTGGTTGTCGACGACCTCTTGAAGCAAAAGCTCACCGTTGCCGTCAACGTCCAAAAGATCGAACAGTTCGCTGACAGTAGGTGGAGTACCGTTGCTTGCCACACTTGTGTTGCCCGAACGATTTTTTCCGCGTGATGGTGTAAAGTCAAGTAAGTTGAAAATGTCGCCAGTTGAGAAGGCTTCGCTAACTTGTTCATTTTCTCTGTCGAGCGACATTGCACCTCCTGTCACTATGTTCGTGAATGTGCTGGCAAATTTTACCGGAGAAAAGGTCATATCATCTTCAAGGTCGCCAATATCGTCTTCTTCTTCGAGAGAGCCAGAACTTGAATTGAAGTGGATTTTGTTCAAGTCTTTCGATTCACGATCACCAATATCGTCTCTTTTCTCGAATGAGCCAGAATTTAAATTGAAGTGAGCTTTGCTCAAGTCTTTCAATTCACGGTCACCAACATTGTCCTCTTCATCGAAAGAGCCAGAACTTAAGTTGGACTTGGCATGACTAATGCTCTTCGGTTCAGTAAAGACGTTGACTATTTCCTTTGCTTCGACAGCAAGAACTTCTTCTTTTGCTTCGAAAACAGCAGCTTTTTCTTTTCTCGCTGCCATTTCAAGTTTTCGTTCTTTCGCTGCTGCTGCACTACTCATTTCTTGGCGTTTTCTAGACTTCAAGACCCGGATTCTTCGCCGCTCATTCAAAGACCGTGGCTTAGCGCATCCACCACCAACTGCAGAATTGAACTCAATGGAGCCGTTCAGGTACACGTAGATCAGGAGAACAACAATATATACACCCTGGTTGGTGTAAAATCCCTTCGATAAAGTCGTGCATGGAATGCCCCGTTCTTCAATCTATAAAAACAGGATGAAAAAAAGAAGAAACGGATGAATACTTTTACGGACAATCAGATCAAATATTGAAGAGCACAATACCTTGCCCAAACGTGACACGACCGCCCTCGCCAGATACAACATATACAAAAACAAAATCGCAAACAGGCCGACCAAATACCTACAAAACAAAGTGATGGGGTAAGTAGTCATCTTCGAAGCAATAGAAAACGAGTATCCAACAATGCGGTTGTAACAAGAATTACCCTGTTCGCAAAACTTTCTTTTTCTTTCCAGCTTCAACGGCTGCTTTCGCCGTGCCCCTCGGCTCTTCCACTACAATTCTGGTTTCAGATCTGGCCGATGCCGCCCCGTCCTCTTTCGTGCGGCGAGCGGTGTCGCGCTTGGACTCAGCCTTTTTGGATTGGAGAGGTTCGTAGACGGAGGCGTGAACACCGATTCCCGTGTACGCACCCATAGCGAGAAAACTGGAAAAGAGCTTGAGGCTGTTTAGAGTGCCATCATATGAACCGTCGCGGAGCCCGTTGGGCACAGCTAGCCATTGAATAACCCCAAGACCCACACGAATACATGAGACTAAAGCGCACATGTAAGGCAACATGGCTTTCTGAAACTTGCCCCACTTCTGGCGGCCACCGAGGGTTATCACGTCTACCCATTGGTTCACCTGTGATGAGATAAAATTGGAGCACTTTTGAATGTTTGCAATTAAACTATGCAAAACGAATCCTATAGGCTCGTTTACGCAAGCTACAAGTAAAAGCATACATAGCCTAGATACTTGTGCGCATACCATGTGGAATAAGAGGCACATCAAGGCACTAATCGCGCACTCGTTCAACGTCTCTACTGCTAGGAGAGGAAGACGAGCTGCGTAGCCCTTGAGATCGACTGAGGCTAGCAAATTAAACAATGCTGCAAGGGCGCCGAAGCTATGCATTTTGTATCGGTACTCAAGCCCGCGTTTTCGCGGCATAGACTCCTCGTAGTCGGCATACGCGTTAATTGCCCAAAGTGCTAAGACTAAAAACAAAATCGCGCTCAGCCCACTATGGATCAAACACTGAATAGTGTGCCAGGGAGAAATTCGCTCAGCGTAGGTCTCGTCACAATAGAGGCGCTCTCCATTGGAATCAGTAATGTTCCGTGAGATGTAAGGAAACGAGCACCCGGCAGCAAGCTTTTCCGCCTGTCGAGAACGGCATACAGGAATAATAAATCAATAGGAACTTTCATTCGAGCATAGCACTATGCTTAAGTTTTGAGTATCGCAAGGTCAAAAGACCTGAATGCACTCTGCGGTGGACATCTCCTCCGAGGGCTCTCTAGTTCCCTCTCTCAAGTAGCCCCCCAAGCTAGCCCGCGCTCGTGATTAGCAATTAGCAACGGTATCAGAAGGAACAGGCCGTGGAGTTTTCGCTCTTGGCAATCGTTGATTGGTGGATTCATGTTTTTTTGTACAGGTCCCGAGGCCCAAAAAGGACAGAACGGTCAGAACGTGGAACACTACGCGTTGCGTCTCACGAAACTTTTCGAGGTAAGGAAACTAAGGCTTAAGTGTGGCTTTCTAGGCCAGCCTATGTTACATACAGGTCAATAGACGAGGCTTTATAATCAGGTCGAAATGGCAGTCGGCAGTGCGCAGGAATAAGCACATGCCTACGCCTACAGCCTACATGCCTCCGTTTCCGTGCTCCCCATCCCCATCCCCATGCCAAATGGCATTTTAGACACCAAGCCCACTTCCATTTTCTGGAGATAGCTTTCTTCTTTCTCTCTACTTTAAGTGTTCGCTTTTCCCGTTTCCAACTCAAAATTTGCTCATACTTACTCCCTTTATTTTGTTATCCAATTGTATGCCTACGTGCTACTACCTATAATTCGGCTTTGCGCTTTGAAGAAGGGACTGGAAGTCCTAGATTGGACTTCACGCGAGGCCTAAGAGGGTTTAAACGAAGCAGCCCGGGGCACATGTAAGCTTCTTTACTTGTAGCCCGAGTAAAGAAGCCGGAGGCCGTCCACGTACATCCACTCGAGGGCTTTGGCCGGCGACAGAAGCTTGCAGTAATGGAAGCCCGTGGGGCAAGGCACGTGCTGCCCTTGCACGTGGGCTTCGCCGCACGGGAACAAGTTGTAGTTGGGCTCCGAAAACGTCACGCCGCGCACCGTCACCTGGGCAAAGAAATATGGTCAAAAACAGGCGAGACAAGAGCGCCGTTAAAAGTAGTGAACCAGAGAATCGCGCGGTGAAAATGGAATGATAAGTCCAGAAGTCTAGGTGAACAACTGCATACCATAACAAAAAAGAAGACAGTACCCACAATGCAGTCAACTAAAACCATGCGCTAGTGCAAGGGCCATTGGAAACAGAACCAAAGATAACTTCATGTCCGCTACCGTGGCGTTGGCATCGTCTTTGTCGAAGCGCAGAGGGTCCCAAATCCAGCAAGGCCCCCCGGGGCACACTGCCTGCAAGTCGGGGGCCGTCAAGAGCTGCTGCCCGTAGGTGGCAAAACGCTGTGCAGTAGTGGGCGGCAATTGGGCCAAAGCCCAGTCGATCGCGGCCTGGGTTGGAAATGCCAGGGCAAAGAATGAGGTGTGGCGAGGGAGAAACATCGAAAAGGAATTACGAAGATCTGTTTAGGCAAGAGAGTCAAGTGAATTCGAAGCAATCATGACTCAGTGTACAACAGGCGGAAGAAGGTGACTTCTGCAAGATACCACACACCATTAACAAACCTGATTGATTTCCTGGCAACGGTTGCCGTACACATCCGTGGCGTTGTAATCAATCTGTGGAATTGTTGAAGAGCGGCATTAGAAGATGAATACGCTGGAACAGGCGTCAGAACGCTTCAAGTTGGTACATGATGCGAAATAAGTTGAAAGAAGAGGTCAAGTTTCTTGCAGTGCTTCTTGCCTACCAAATTCCTCTAAATCTTTTCGTTCCCTGTAAGTAATATGTCTCCTCAACCCCTTCCCCCCCTCCCTCTCATTACTTGGTCAGCCGGCACGCCCGCGGCTTCCCAAAGCGCTTCCCGGCTCTTCATCTTGGTCTTGAGCTCCCGTGCGGCGATGGGCCGATAGCCCGTGTCGGCCGACGGCACGCTGAACTCAATCCGCCATAAGTCCACCTACACATACAAGAGGCAGTGAGGGCTATTAGGCCACAAGGGCAAAAGCACAATAAGAGGACGTAATGGCATTCTCATCGCCGTCGACGTCCTCACGTGAATAGGGAAGAAAAGTGGATGCAGGACCAATTAGTGCTGCAGAAAAAAAAAGAAATAGAAATAGAGCAAGAAAGGAACGCGTAATTATGCCAGTGTTCTTTTAAATTACCTCGCCCGCGTTCTCGTACGTGTGCTGCGTCACTGAGGACACGTTTAGTTCGCACTGGTTCGGGTCCGAGCACAGGGGTGGGTAAGGCGGGTTCCAGTTGTTGTCGACAAGGGGGGCGCCTGGGTTTTGGAAATTGAGCCTCCCTTCGTCCGCATCGCCTGCAATGAATACCCGAGAAGAGGAGTTAAGGGGGAAAAAAAGGGGTGGGGGGTAAGAACACGAGCCAACAACAGGACAACCACTTATAGTTCTCTTTCTCTCTCTGCAATGAGAGCATTTTTGTGCAATGCGCGACGAAGAACCAGTGCGACACGGTGCGCGAATTTACCGTGCACGTGTGGCAAATGGCAGGACGGGTTTTCTTCGGTGACAATGTGCAGCGAATCCAAGCCTCGAATCTTCAGGCCGCTATAAACGGTGCCAGCGCCCGCCATGTGGGGCACCTAATGTGATATACACGAAAAGGATACATGGGTGAATATTCTTCGGAGTTCTAACGCCCAAAGATTAATATCTCTTCGAAAGATTCTCGTCGTATATTCAAACATGACAAGGAGTGAAAAACAAAACATCTTGAATGCTTCAAACCACCGAGAGTACGCACCGAGTGTTGCGCGGTCCAGGGCACACCCCCTGTGCAATTTGGTTGGCTCAAGCAGGTCCCAAACTCGCGGAAGGGCAGCTTGTCGCTGGGTTTACCGCCGTTGATGCTACTGGCGCTACCCGCAGCAGCAGTAGTAGCAGCTCCTGCAGTAGCAACAGCTGGTGCTGCATCGGTAGCCGTAGTGGATTCTCTGCCTCCTTGCTCTCCTTGAACGGTAGCGGCCGCAGTGGCGGCGGCGGTTGTGGCAGCGATAACATTTCTTGCCTTCACCCCGTCGAAAGGATCATAGGGAGGTTCGAGGCCCTGGCTGTAGTAGAAGTACTCGTCGGGGGTTTCGCAATAGCACGGCGGCGTAAACTGCATGTAACCCTGTAGGAGCATGCACACGTGCAAACAGATGTATACATATACGCGGTCAACAACAGTACCAACGAGTGTGTTGTTTGCCTGAAACCACTCTCAGAAAGACAGCAACAAATTTTTCTTCGAAGATTTGAAAGCCAAAGTAAGGTGAAATTCTCGGAAACATCGTATGGAAGCACTTTAGTGGCTCAAAACGTAAATCTTTAACTAACAGTATACTCAAACACCTACATACACCCTCAATCACGCACCTCCATCAAAAGGGCATTCACAATGGGTTGCACGAATTCGGCAGAAGCGTCGGCCGAACTTTCCACGGAAGTCCACGACGCAGTGACGTCAGCAGAGCTGCTGCTGGGCCGCAGCGCAGTGAGAAAAGGCACGACATTTGAGGCCACCTAAGAGAGAGGTAGAGAGAAAGATGGAAAAGCGGGAAAACAAAAGAGGGAGCAAAAGAGTGTGAGAGAGAGAGAGATAGAGAAAGAAAGGCGGACAGAGAATGAAATGAGAGAGGAAGAGCGAGAGAAGGTAAACAAGGAACTCCAATATTGTCAACTTACAGCACGAGGACAGTGTATTGGCTTCTAGAATTCTTTCCTCTAATAGGTAATAAATATGAGTGGCTTCATTTTTAAGCTAACTTAAGTTCAAGTCCAAGAAAGAATGTACTCACCTGCGCGTGAGCGGTGGCTTCGTCGATTTCGGGGGTTAAATCGTTGTACTTCACGAACAGCGGAGGGCTGTTTCCCGATGCAAACTGGTAATGGTTCATGCCTTGCACGACCGCCACCGGCTGAGAGTGCACCGCGGCGGAGGGGTCTTCGGCAAAAGTCACCTGTTCTCACATAGAGTGGCGATAACGGCAGATACGTGACAATGATAAGACTACAATAATACAGTTCTGTTCTATCTATGGATTGTGCGGAAAATCTTGGTATTCGGAATACTAGATGGTGCTAGAAATGGTGAGACATCTTTTCTCTAGCAGTGAACCTGGCTGTAGAGAGCTTCGGAAATGCGAGTGACGCGGCAAAGGCCATCGAGCTCAGCGCCAATGGTCATGGTCGGCACCGGAAACGCCACCTTGGTAGGGGGGGTTTGTGAGGTGAAATGGAAGGTGACGTGAAAGGATTTTGACGATGAGGGGCAATACAATTTAAATGTCAAAAAGTGTCTCTCCACGGGCGCAAAAGAAAAAACTAACTTGAAATATTTGATGTAGGTGAGCGCTCAGCGCGTGTGTTTACAGGTGCACGATGTAATAAAAACGCACTTGAGGGCGGCCAGAAGCGGTGACATTGGTTTTCCATTTGCGCGTGAGGAAGCTGCCCATGAGCACCATCCCTGTAGTCTCGTTCAGTGCCACGTCATTGACGTAGTCCTGGGTCATTCGCAGCACCCACGCCCCCCGAGTGGGCAGCACAAGCGAAATTGAGAGGCAAACAGATTTTCGAATTAAAAATGTTGTTGAGACCGCCGAAACCAAGACAATAATGCTCGCGTTCATGTAAAAGTACTTACTGGCATCATAGCGCCACCCAGGCTGTGGCCTCCATAAAACACGTCACTCGCCGAAAGGTCGCAGCCGTCGGAAGCTAGCATTTCCTTCACCCGGGTCATTCCAGACGCGAGCGTTCCCGGAGTCGAGCAAACTACACGTAGATTACAAATATATCGGAGCGATCACTTAGAATTGGCGAAATAGAACGGCTCAAGGCGCCATGCTAGGGATTGAAATGCTTAAAACGCCACTGGGGTGCATGTGCCAAGAGGACGGTGGCAAGAATAGACCGGTTGAAAGTACGAACTTCAGGATAAAAGAAACAAAAAAACACGCACCATTATCCAAGCACTGTGGGCTCGCAAACCACAATGGGTATGGTGCAGCTTGCTGCAGTGCTAGGCCAAGCGGCTCGTACAGCTCGGTCGGGATGCTTGCGCCCTGCCCGAAGAGGAAGACTGCTGCTGTGCCATTCTTGCCCTCGAGCGGAGGCATGACCTAACAGGAACAAGTGTAACACTGGTGACTGCACTGAGCTTGGAAGTAGAGTAATAGCATACGAGTGACTCACCAGATCATCCCATGCGGCTACTAGCGGCAACAAAACCGAGAAGACGAACGCACTTCGGTACATGGTATGAGTGCAATGTGCAGTAGTAAGCAGTAAGTAAGTAGATCAACCCGAATGACGTCCGAGGAAACCCTGATTGGTGCAAATCATATGAAAACTAACATTGCACAACATGATGATGTCACGATGACACCGCCTTCTCCGTCCTGCTTCCTATTTCACGCTTCCTGCTATTCCTTCTTGGGTGCTTTGATGTCACCAAGGAAAATGCATCGAAAAGATTGATGAATCCTCGATTACCGATATGAAATGAACCACAGGGCCAGGTCCCTTCTTTTCATATAATAACGGAAGTCAGAAAAAGTGGATGGAAGCATCACTAAAAACTTTCTGGGAAGTGCTCAGCACTCGGTCGAGTTGCCGTTACTTCACTTCTGAACCTCTTTGCGACGATGAGATCACTGAGATCTTGAGGGCTGCGAAGTGCGCTCCGAGCGCTGGTGACTTGCAAGCATGGAGAGTATTTGTTCTCGAAGGGAAGGACCTCCTAACCAAGTTAGGAAAAGCAGCGTACGATCAAAACTGGATTCAAACAGCCGGTGCTGTTCTTGCTTTCTGCGCGGACTGGGAATTATCGCAGCAAAAGTATGGTAAACGTGGAAAGCGTTTATTTTCAATTCAAGACGCGACCATTGCTTGCACTTATGCACAACTTGCGTGCGAAACACTTGAGCTAGGTGCCTGTTGGGTTGGGGCATTCAACGAACCAGCAGTCGCAAGCATTCTAGAGACTCCAAACCGCAAATTTCGGCCAGTTGCCTTGCTTGTGGTGGGGAAACCTCCCGAAAACAAGTTGCGCCGATCGCACCGGCTTGAGAAGGCTGAGCTTTTGAAAACGGAAGATTGGCGCGGAACGCGTCCCGAGAACTCAGCTGACGTCTTTCCAGCATCCGAATTTCCATACGACTGGAAAGGCGACATAGCTGAGACTATATGGAAGGGTGGAAGGCCTACCAAACCCATAAGTCCGAAATTTGAATCGGATTGAAGGCAAAACATATCGTAGACTTCTTTACTGATGCATATATGTGTATGATTTTGATTTACGGATATTGCGTTAACTCCACTGCACACAACACACTGATACACTACCACCCGCGACCGCAACTGTAACTTCAAATCTACACATACCGTACAACGCACAAATACATAGCACGGTACAAAAATTTTAGTGCATGTAAAAAATTGGCGGATGTATCCGTTATGGAGTAAAGGGTGATCAAAACCAGTCCAGCTGTGATCTTAAACACAAAGCGAGGCTTCATTGAGGCCACCAAGGGAAACGCAATGCAGTACCGTGCTCTAATATAGAGCAGTAATTGAAATCGAGATCGCACCGGGGTCTAGGCACGGAAGATGGCCCCGGGCATGCAAACAACAGTGCTTCGATGGTGCTTACGTAAAGGGCCTTCCTTACTTGTTCCCTGCGTCTTTATTTCTCACGTAATTTTTGGATTGTTGACCATTCCACTTGCTGCGGCAGCGCTGGTTGCAGAAGCGCCCGCTGCCATAGCTGCAGTCAATGTTGGCGTTGCAGGTTTCGCATTTGCCTCTGATTGCTGTCTTTGCCGCAGACGACCCGCGTCCTTCGGGCGCACCTGGTGCCGGGATCGATGCAGTAGGTGACGCTAACACCTCCTTAGTCGCAGCTTTTTTCGCAGGAAGCTTCGTGGTCGCTTTGGGGCGGCCCACTTTCGACTCTTTCGACCGTCCTCGCTTGCCGTTGCCACTGCCACCGCTGCTGCTGCTGCCACCCTTGGAAGCCGACCCATCGCCTTTCAACAAGTTGGCGACTTCAGCTTTGTAGTCTGTGCCGCAAGTGTGGAGCCGGTGTGGCCGCAGACGTTCCGAGTCGGTGAGCACCCATTCGTCTGCCGATTTGCCCCACCCTTTGAAGTGCACCAGCACGCGCGCCGTTGGCGACGGAGCTGTGGTAGGTACCGTGGCGATAGCTGCTTTCCCACCGCCCGTGCCAAGACCAGAGTCAATCTTCACGACTTTCGCCTCGTACCATGCTTTGTTGATCAAGCAATAAGTATCCATTTCCATGCCAAGCTGCAAGAGATCAAAATTCATCCAATTGTGTGCAACAAACGAATAAGATAAGGATCAGACATTCACCAAGTGTTATAAGGTGCATATCTAAGAAATGCAGGGGTAAGTACAGATAAGTATGTAAGATAGACTATGAGTGCTCACACTATTTCTTGTGGAAAAAATATCATCGAGACATCAAAATCGTGATATCAATATCAATTCTAGCAGTAGTAATCGAATCACAATCTCCATTGTACCTCAAAATGCTCGATTGTAGCACCCGCAACAGTAGTAACCCGTTCAGTGAGAGCGTCGTAGTCTTCTTCGGGTGAGTCGCAAGTCGTTTGGCCGTCGCCCCACGCTGCTGCTGACTTGCATGTAAAAGCGCCATTCGCATCACCGTCAAGGGTTGCTGCATCCACGTACCTACAGTTGGAAACGGCAAGTGCTTATGGAAAGGTGTGTATACGAGAGACAGAAAACAGGGATGGACCACACATTCTGAAGCAATAAGAAAGCAGACAAGAGCAAAACGATCGCACAACGTCAAGAGAGAAATCTTATCAGGCAATGGTTTGCCGGAAGAAATGATAAATAATTACTTTAAGAAAAAAACAGTCAACTTGAGCTTACCAAGGAACCCGCCGCCACTTGTCACACGCTTCGCACTGCGCCCAGCTCTGTTCGTTGTCCTGTTGGGCGGACTCATCCACGACCGACGCCTGAGTGTTGGACGTTCGCAAGTGCCCACCTCCTCCCCCTGCTGCTACGCTTCCCTTCTTCGCTTTGCTCCCGGCGTTTTTCTTCCCTTGCCCACCAGAACTCCCTCCGCCTGCACCCCCAACTGTGGCGGCGCCTGCACCTGCACCTCCATTGTCGTCGTTTTCGAGGTCGTCAATTTCGATGCCCAGTTCGTTTTGGAGCACTTGCAACACTTCGGACAAGCCCTTGTAAGAGCCCTGCAAGAAATCCACCACCGGTGAACCCAAGAGCACTTCGTCGTCGCCGTCGTCGATCACTTCGCGCATGGCGGCAATACCCCCAAAAGCGTCGGACAGTTTGGCTGGCCACGGCGAACGGCGGTCGTTTTTGTCGTTAAGATGTGCCAGTAATGCGGCGCGTTCTCCCTGTTCGTATGTCGCTCCTCCCGCCACCGCCAAGGACGTCGAAGCCGCTAACGACGACGACGATGATGATGATGCAGATGGACCTGACGAAGCAAAGCATTTCGCGGGCGGCGGCAAGAGCACGCACCCAAAGAGGGAGTCAAACGGCAAGGTTGCTCCCATTTCCGACGCATTGTGCTTGCCACCCCCGCCACTGCCTTGGTTTTGGCTCGACCCACTGCCCTCGTCCAAGTTGAACCAGTCCATGAGCCGCCCCAGCACGAAGTAACGCCCGTACTTAGCCACGTGGTGGTAGACCACTTCGTTCCCGCTGATTTCCACTGCACCGGTAACAGCCAGGTCCTCCCCTTCTTTGGCGGCTATTGCGGACCCCACAACTGCTGACGAAAGAGGCATTGGGCCCACAGCACTGCTATTACTCCCGCCGCCGCCACCACTGCCAGTATTACTGTTGTTGCTGCTGCGGCTGCTGCTGCTTTTGCGACTCGCTGGGCCTGTTTTGGCAGCACCTGCTGAAGCTGCGCTGGTGCTAGTGGGAGGAAAAGGTAACGACAAGCTATTGTTGGGCGCACTCACAACGTGAGCAGGCGGCAAAACGACGTCAGTTTCTAGTGTGGCGCTGCTCAGCGCCAACTCAGAAGACTTCAGTGCATCGATTTCGTAGTGGCCATCGTTGCCGCCATCGTTGCTGTCCGTGGTTTCCGTGACTTTGCCTGAATGATTGTTGCGTTTGGCTCGTTTCGTCGGAGATTCTCCTGTTGGGTTGCCCTCTGTGGCCACTTCGGCGATTGTTGACGAGGAAGGCAGTGAAGTTGTTGGAAGAGAAGGGACCACGACGCTAGGTTCAACCGAGGTGCTATTGTTTGTGCCAAGAGCAAGATCAGGCGGAGGGAGAGGAGTAAGAACAGCAGGAGTCGCATTGTCAGCAGTAGCAAGAGCAGCACTAGCAGCAGCTTCCGCAGCAATTGTCGCCAGTGACGACAGGGCACTACTGGGCGCCGATAGATTCTCCTGCTGCCCTCCTGCTGCTGCTGCTGCTTCAGTGACCGCGTTGGCAGCGGCGGTGAGGGCTGCAAACGATGCCGCGAGGTCGGAGTCCGAGAATTGGTCGAAAGTGCTACTATTGCTCCCTGCTCCTGTCGCTGTAGTACTTTGCGTTGTAGTTGCAGCAGCAGCAGCAGCAGCTTTGCGCTTGGTAGGCGATTGAGACACACCAGTTGACGACGGAAAGTGTGATGACGGTGACAGCGCCGACGAAGGCATGAATGGCACGTTAACCGAAGTTGAAGGCAAAGATGATGAAGAAGAAGAAGAAGGCGCAAGGGGCTCATTAGAAGGAAATGACGACGATGACGATGGAGCAGAAGGGCCGAACAGCTTTCGTTGCGCGCGGGCGTAAGCCACTCCAGCGTCGTACTCGTTGTCAAAACCTCCCAGGTAGTAATTGAACCCTCGGCAGCCGATCGACACCTGAAAGCGCTCGCCCATGTCCTGCCGGTGCCGCACCGCCCGCCGGACCCCTTTGTAACGGCAGGGCTGGGTGCCGTCCGACAAGAGCTTCGTGGATGACTCATGGCTGTTGTTGGGAGGGTCCCGCGGCAAAGGAGGAATGTCCATGGGAATGTCGCTCAAATCCAGCGGGCCGCCCTAATGGCATTCACCAAGGAAATACGGAGAAGCAGAAGACGACAACGACGAAGGACATTTGTTAACGATCCAGTTTTTCTTCATTCCGCGCAGAGAAAAAGTATAAGCGGATTTGGGGGAATGCATTGCAAGAAGAGATACATGCATGCGCTTGCGCACAATACGTACTGCATGTGCAACTCACGCGTGCACGCACTGTAAGAAAATAGGAGTGTGTTCCTGACCTTAGCACGTTGCTTTGCCGACTTTTCGCCACCGCTACTGACGCTTGCTGCAGCCTCGCCTGCTGCGCAGCCACTCGCATTCGAGTTTGACTCCTTGCTTGTTCTGGCTTTCTTGTTGCTACTGCTACTGCTGCTGCTTGAACCATTGGTAGCAGTTATTTTACGAGGAGTAGTCACGCTACCAGCAGCACCACCACCAGTACTAGTAGTACCCGTGATAGCAGATCCTGCAGTACTGCAAATGGATGGAGTCGACATTTTTGCTGCCTGCTGTTGCTGTTCTTGCGCCATGATAGCGTGGGCACTTCGGAGCGCAGCCACCTAGACAGGAATCATGAACAAACGTGTCTCAGAAAATCAAGAAAAACGAAAAAGCCATGAATAACCATTTCCTTTTTTCAGGGTCAAACGAACAAAAATGCAACATCAAAAAGAAAATAGGGAGAGACTGAGATAGACCGAGAGAGAGAGAGAGAGAGAGAGAGAAAGAGAGTGTGCGTGTATATATATAGAAAAAAAGCATGGCACGAAAGAAACTAGGTTCTTTTATTCTTTAATCTACATACCGTCAACGGTCCCCCCAAGTCCCTGGCGAAGACCGGCGTCGGGTCTGACTCCACCACTTCATACTGGGTCGCCACCGCAAAGGTGCGGGTATGAGCCCACAGCAACAAGCAGTCCGCAGCGGCGCGGTACCGGCTTCGGCTGGCTTTCGGAAGTCGGGCTTTCGTGCTGTGGGACGCTTCCAAAAAGAGATTACGCACCTGATACACATGAGTGTACAGGAGTTGAAGAGAGAGAGCGAGAGTCGCGAGATTATGTCATAAAGAGACGAGGTGCGTAATTATTGCACGGAAGAACAGGGCGACAGAAGGTCTAATCCATTACGAGTTTTTAAAAAAATGAAACGAAAAAAAGTACAACAAGAGGAAAGCTATTTTTGTGCTTTTGTTCAGCCTTCGCTTACCGTGAGCAGTGCTTCTTTGCACGACGCTGCGTCACGAACGACTAAAGCCGTCAACCCACTACTACTACCAGCACCGCTGCCAGCACCAATATGGTTGTTCTGAGGATGGCCGTCCCCTAGCAGCGCACTGAGTTTCGGCGCAATTCGCCACGACAGCGAGTCGTCGACTGCTGCCTTGGCCGCCGCACACTGCGTTGCCAGCGCCTCTGCTTGCTTCATCGCGCTCTTCAAGGCTTTGTCCGAAGGAAGAGCAGCTGGAGGCGCCGCTACCGTGAGAGCTGACGAACTATCAACTATAGCTCCTGCTCCTGCTCCTCCTGCTGCTGAAGTTGACAGTATAGAAGCGCTACCATTACTGCCGCTGACGTAACTAGCCGTTGTTTTACTGGCTGTTTTCACGGCTCGAGCTGCGGCAGCAGCCTTGGCCTGAGCGACAGGAACCGCCGCCACGAATTCCGCATAAATGCGCTCCTGAAGAAAGAAACATAGCAGAAATGAGAGTCAGGAACCAGAGAAAAGTGAGGATCACGTTCTTCCCAGGTAGGAAAAGTGCAACATAGCATCTAACAAAAATAACAACAAAAGAGAAGCAGGCACATCAAGCTTATTAAAGCAAGTATATCAAAGCAAGCAGATATTGTGAGGAACAATACCTCTTCAGCCGCCACAGCTTGCTGCAACTTCCGAACAAGCGAATTTTGGCCCAACCACAGCTTTTCCCATGTTTCGGCGGGTCCCACTACTCGCAGCGGCGCAGGCGGCTCCACTGGATAAGATGGAGTAGAAGAAGGGTTCACTGCTGCTTTCTTTGCTCCTGCGGTAGGAGCTTTTGGAGTGGGTGCTGTTGTAGAAGCTGCTGCTGTTGCTGCTGCTGTTGTTGCTGGTGCTGGTCCTGGTACTGGTGCTGGAGCTTCTTGAGCTGGCACTGGCATTGGCTCTAGTGCTTGTGCTGTTGCTGTCGCAGCCGTTGTAAGTTGCGACGATATTGGCATTGGAAGTGTTGGCGCATGAAGCGCAGAGGAACTTGGAGTCGCTACATCCGCAACCACAATAGCAGCAGGCGAGGCAGCAGTTGTGGAAGCAGCACCTTCAGTAGCAGGAGGAGTAGTCGAAGGAATTGCAACAACCGAAGTTGAACCAGCAGGAGGAGGAGCAGGAAGAGGAGGAGGTGCCACAGCGGTTGCTTGCTGTGTAAAGCCCGGCAGAGTTGGCACGACGGGAATGGCAACCTCCATAGGCATGGCTGGCACGGGAATGGCAACCTCCATAGGCAGGGATGGCACGGCAACTTCTTCTGCCACAACCTCCATGGAATTTCCGGCCTCCTTGTCGCTGACCATTCCTGGTTCTGCTGTTTTGGGTGCTTGCTCTGCCAGTGCCTCGACAAGAAGAGGAGGAGGCGGGGCATTAGGCAGTGAAGGCGCAAGCGGGCGAGAAGAAGACACGGACGCGCCCAATTGTGGCTGCGTCTGCATTTGAGGATGCGTCATTTGCGCCTGCATTTGCATTTGCGCTTCCATTCGCTCGGCCAGCGCCATTTCTTTCTTCTTGGCAGCGCTGGCGGCCCGCGCTGCTCTCAGCTCCTCTTTTCGTGCTTGCTTTTCGGCTGCGGCACGCTCGGCTGCCAACCGACTTGAGCGCACGGCGACCTGGAGAAAGTAGAGACAAAAACAGGGATGACGGGGAACGTTGCCAATGAAATACTCCTTCTGCAATTGAAACACTGGAACAAATCGAGATGCTTATCTTATAAAAGTGACGCAGAGGCTTCTGTGAGGTACAGAGAATGTCCGTTATTGTCATTCGTTGTCGCACCTGCCGATCGAACACATGCCCAACGCTGCTGAGAGTCCCCACGAGCGACTGAATCCGCTGTTCGATCAGCGACCTTGCTTCTTGGTTGGCCGCTTGAGCCGAGACCCCATCTAGCTTCAACTGAATGGGCAAGTACACCCGCTCCTTGTCGACAAAATCTTTCAAGCACTTTGCCACAAATCGACGCAGCCAAAACGGCGCCGCTGGTGGCGGAGGTGCATCGGTGGTGGTGGTGGTGGTGAGGCTAGATGACGTTCCACTGGAAGCAGCAGATGATGAAGAGGATGATGATGAAGTTGAAGACGAATCTTCGGACCCGAGCGCGAACCCATGCGCGCGCAAAAGCTCATCAGTTTCGATGCGAGTCGCTTGAGACCGAAACTGGCGCAAAATTGAAGTTTGAAAAAATAAACGGAAAAGAGGAAGAAGGAAACAACGACGGATCAGGGCCATCAGATGGCGAGGAGAAACTTCAAGAGCGATTTTGTTAGCGAATGAAAACGCAAATATGCACAGATTGACTGAATACAATCAGGTACATTTGACAAATAAGAATGCCCTCTACACACTTTTGACAGTGTCCACACGCCCATGTACACTTGTTACATGTAGTCAAGTACACGTGTGTATCGTTTACCTGCGACACAGAGGCGTCAAAGAGCATGGCAAAGCGGTCGGCCGGCGAGTGCCAGCGGTTCAAGAGCTGCTGCGTGGAGTCCGAAGCCACGAAGTCTAGGAACGACTGGCGGCACAGGGAGGTGCCACAAAGGCAAATCGCGAGGCGGTACTCTTCTACGGAGGTCGTTACCTGACGAAAAGTCACATACACCACGCGCACCAATCAACTCAATTGTCCAACCAATTAATGACAAAACATTAAACATTCATCGCAAAACATAACAGGAATATCAGTTAAGACATATGAAAATCACGCTTGGGTGAGATCAATTGGTAGTACTGAATATTGCGGCTTATCAGATACTCTCGCTCGCTTTCTTATTAACGCACACCCTTGAAGTCAACTTTGAGAGCATGTACGTAGTACATACCGCGCCGTAGTCGAACGTCAGCTCTTCGCCGAACGAAGTCGCTCGCAGCGTGACTAGGACAATGCACAGCCGGCCTTGCCGGGTGGCCATCCGAGGCTCGCAGTTCGGGGTGCAAGAATGGCTCAGAGAAGACGAAAAGTTCGCCCGCTTGGACGCATCGACGTACACTAAACCGTAGCCGTCGCGGCTGTCTCCGGATGGCCGCTCCAGGACAATGTTGTAGAAGTCCGGTAAAGACGGCGGCATGGCGAGAGCTTTTTGTGCTTGGGCTACGGCATCTTGGCGTTCGAACCTGTGGAATAGAAAAGACGTGGAGAATGGGGCAAAATAAGTAGATAAACCAGAGTGAAACAAGATAGGGTGAAGGCAATAGACTATACTTAGATGTCTCTCAAGTGTTGTTGTATGACTGGGTGAGTGTCGCCATGATATATGGTTTACGAAGGATTCTTCACATGAAAGAAGAAGACAATTATCACACTCACCAGCGCCAAGGCGGGTACAGCTCGCCAATGTATTCGTTCACGAAAGTGTGCGCGGGCAAGCCCTCGGGGCAGTCCACCACCACGCCGGTGCCCTTGGGGTGCACTCGAAAGTCTTCGCTGCAGCGGTGGAGCCCTCCGCGGCTGTCGATGGCTTGCCGCACGGCGCGAGCCGCGCACAACGCCAGGGGCCGAGGGCAGCCGAACTGGGCGGCTTTGTTCGGCAAGCTTGCAATACTACTCCCACTGCTGCTGCTGCTGCTAGATGCGGTGTCGTCGTCGTCATCATCGTCGACCATGCGGTTGTTGTCAGTTTCGACACCCTTGACTTTGCGATTGCTTTGAGCCAGCAGCGCGTCGAGCGCAAAGTTCAAGTTGTGCGCTTTTGGGGAGGGCAAGCGGTTGATGGCGGGGAGAAGGGCGTGCTCCACGAACAAGGTCACCGCCCAGTGCTCTGATGCAACACGAAATGCAATTGTACGAAGAGGTGGCATACAAAAGGCAAAAGAAAATGAGAGATAGTTCCCATTCGTGTCAGAAACCGAATAAAGAATTTTCAGCCAAGCAATATGCTAATCACATTCCGGCAACAAAAAGAAACAAGTAGTTGAAACCACTGAGCTAGTTTGCTCCCCTTTCTTCCCACTACCTTGCGTGTCGATACAGGGCGGCGGCACCCAGCCTTCTTGGCCGGTGTGCTCGTTCCGGACCCGCCACTCGTGGCTGCTCGAGCGGTCCAGCACCACAAAAGTGTCTCCCAAGGCTACGGACAGCTGCAGAGGTTGTTTTGGGTCCGCACAAAAGGCTGCAATCGCAACGCCGTGAGTGACTCCTCCTCCTAGAGCTCCTCCAGCTCCTCCGCTAACACCGAGCTCCACTGCAGCATCCTTTGCCTCTTGCTCTGCTGTTTCTGCGTCTCCTCCTGCGTCGCTCTCACCTGCAATGCCGCTGCTTCCGTCAACGCCGTCCAAAGGCCTCACCAGAGCTTGAAACGCTGCGTCGTCCTCGAGGGCCAAGCGAATGTTGTGCCGGGTATAGGCGTCTAAACCCCACACGGGCTGTTCGCGCAGCGGTGGCGCATCTGCGGCTGGCGCGTCTGCATCTTCTGTGTCTTGTGCTTGTGCGTGTGCTTCAGCTGGTGTCGAAGTCTTCACAGCAGTAGCATCAGCTGGAGCAGCGGCACTCGGAGCCACTGAAGCAGTCGCAGCAGCTGTGGCAGCAGCGTTGTCATTACTTCCGTTTTCATTGGCAATAGCAGCACCGGCGCTAGCAAGAGGAGCATCTGCTCCGATAGTAGCATCGCCTGCAGCAATCGATGGGCTGGAGTTATGGCTACTCGCAGTGGGGTCGGCGGCAGGAATAGCCGTAGAAACAGCAGCACCTTCACCACCAGCACTAGCGCCAGAAGCCGTGCTAGTGACAGCAGCACTATCCGTTGTGCTGGCAGCAACCGCAACTGGGGCAGGATCTTCCTCGTTGCTTTCCCGCAGTTTCAGGGGGGCTTGCAGGAGGGCGCCGGTTTCTTCCACCGCTCTCGACGCCACTTCCTGGAGCATGCCATCCAGTCGCGATGCCACCAAAGACCGCACCAAAGAGTCTTCGATCGCGGCTTCTAGCGCTAATTCTTGGGCTTCAGCTGCTGCTTTGGCTAAAGCGGCGCGCTCTGTGGGGGTACGCGCTTTCTTTTTAGTGGCAGAATCAGCAGTGGGAGGCGGTGGAGCTATTACTGCCGATGCAGCGCTGCTGCTACTAGTACTGCTGGCACTGCTGGCACTGCTGCTGCTGCTGCTGCTGGTCGTAATGTCGCTGCCACCGCAACTGCTGTCACTACTAGCAGCGGTAGGAGAAGACACCTTTGATTCTGGGGCCATGGTGTTGTCTTCCTTCTTTTTTTTTTGAGACGAAGCCTTCTTTGCAGCCGCGCTGGTGGCCCCTCCCTGGAGGCGCTCTTGGTGGGCACTGGAGTGTGCGAGCTCGGGTTGAAAGAGCGCCTCCAGCGTTTCTAAGTCCTTCATCAACACGTGCCGCCGCCGCCCGTCGGGCCGAGCTGGCTCCCCAGGTTCTGCTTGCCCCCACCTTGGGAAAAGTGACAGCGAAAAAGTGATACGCAGAGTCAGAACTCCAGGGAGAAAACACGCCCCACAAGTGGTAAATATACTAGCCTAAGCGAACAAACGGTAAAGAACCGCCCTCCCATTTTCATCAGATTTCACAAAAAATCGTGTTTCTTTATCTCTTTCGGAAGCCCGTGCCCAGCTTGTCTTCTTGTCTCGTTGCTTCTCATTTCCCTCATTTACCGAAAGTCGACTATTTCTTGCTGAATGTACTGCTCCACAATCGCTTCGTCGTTATAAGGCTGGCCAATTAGCTGAGCGTCGTGTTTCCCCTTTGACAAAGTCGTGCGCAGCGTCGCAGCGGTAGCGCGCTGCCTTTCTGCAGCAGTGGAGGGCACAAAGTACAGGCCGTTCAAATTGCTCACGTTGGCGGAGCCGGCGAGTGACGCGCTCGCAGCTGACGACTGGACACCGCGGTGAGCACTCCCACTGCCACTACCACTGCTGCTCCCGGTGCCAATGCCACTGCCAGTACTGCTGCGGCTAGGACTGGGGGAGATTGGTGAAGCCACAGCTGCTGCTACTCGGCTGGCACCTTTGCCGCTTCCTCTGCTACTGCCACTGCCTTTGCCACTGCCCTTCCCAGCGAACAAGGGCTTGTAGGAACGAGCAATTTCATAGTCGGAGAGACGGTCGTACCTGTTTATTGTTTGAATAAATACAAAGGACGAAAACAACACGGGTGAAACAAACACGAAATGAAAGCAACCAGAAGACATGCGATGGCAGCTAAAAAGCTAGGAATTGATGCGTACATAGTTAGTGAGCTCGACATTTTCCAAAGAGGACAAACGCTTTTTTTAATGTGAGAGGGAGAGAGGAAGAGACAACGGAAGAAAGACAAAGGTGTACATGCAACTTACTCGCGAATGCCAAAAGCTTCTTTTCGCCATTTGCCTGGCTTGAAGGCTTTGTTGTTGCGATCCATGGCAGGCAGACGTGCCACTTCCGAAAACAAAGGTGCTTCACTGGTGCTTCCTGTGCTGTTCCCCGCACCACCGCTACCACCACCGCTGCTGCTGCTGCCTTTGCCTTTCGCGCTCCCCTTAGCCCCGGCTTTGCCGCCACTCTGCCTAGGCCCTCTTTGGGTTGTTGGGCCTGTGTGCACCTCGATGGCTTGTGCTGGTTTCCGAGATCGCTTGGAGCCAGCTAGCACCAAAGTTGCTGCGTCCAGTGCAGCGCGCTCCTCGTGGGTTATGCCTTGGCCTCCGTCTCCTTCTCCTCCGACGCTACTGCTACTGTAGCCGCCTTGAAGTTTGCGCCCGCGAGACACTGGCGCTGAAGGCATGCCAAACTTGAACCGCAACGCGTGCGGTAAAGTTTTCTTGCCCTTGCCTCGCACCGCGTCACTGACTTCGTTCGCCGTCAAGCCCAGCTTCTGAGCGCACACCGTGCCCGACGCGTACTCTTCAAGGACCATGCCAGTTTCTGGGTCATATCGCTCGACAGCCTTGGTTCTAGTGGGGCTGGGCACCACCGCTGCACCTGATTCCATGAGCTCGCTGTTGCCTCCAGCCTCAACACTCTGGTTGACTCCATCCCCACTGCCGCTAACAATTTCTGCGACGGTGGGATTGAGCGTTTCGCTCGGTGACTCAGACTCGCCTGTCGCGGGAGAGGGCCCAGAAGTTGTTCGCAATTGCGCCCATTCTATGTTCTTGGCGCGCCGGCCCTCTAAGTAAAAGTGCAGGTCAGCCGTCTGAGCAACCTCATCGACGCTCACCACTCGCGCCACGCCACCATGGACCTTGGCGCCTTTGGCGCTGCTCGCATCCTTGCCAGGGCGATGGTGTTCAACCACGGCGACGACGTCGTTCTTGGCCCAAGCACAGGCGTTGTTTGTGCTCATCAGATGGGCAAATGATCTTGGGGCTTTACACTATTTTGAGTGATGAGTTTGAGTTCGAGTTAATGTTTGAGTTTGCTTTGGAGAGAGAAGCGCGCCCAAAATATGCCACAAGAAATCTGTCCTAATATAATATTTTGTCGATGCATTTTGATTTTGGTTCACTTCACTTTTTGGTCAACTCCGCAGGCGGCGCCATGGTAGTATCAACTCCGAAAACAAAGCAGGCGGCTGCAGCGCCCAAATCCAAATCACGGACTCCAGCGAAGACGCCGCCCTCATCAACAGCGAAGAAAAGCGCTACCAAGGTCCGGCTCCTTGAGTGCTTTGATAGTATCGTTAACCGCTAGTCCTTGTGTTAGAAAGCACGACGTATTTTTAGATTTACTTAATTGTCTGTATACGCGGCTCATGTGTGCTTACAAATTACATTGATGATATGCTAGCTTGATACCAGGGGCTTACGAAGCAGTTTCGTGTAGGCTGTTTATTCAATTTTTGTTTACTCATTTATGATCACGCCATCTCATCATCTTTTCCCAACGTACTATTTGAATTGCTTTGCCGTTTGGGATTTTCCTATCGCTCACGCATCATTTTCGGTGGCGATTCCTATGACTAGGATGCGAGCACGAAAAGCAAAACTGTGACAGCTACTGGGACTCCGAAAGCTCGCGCTGGTAAGATTTACGATTATGGTTGTGTTTCATTTTGCTGTCTTCGTGATATCGCACGAGGAAACCGAAGGCGTTGAGCATTGAGCAATTTTGACCATAAAGCACATTCTCACTTTCAACGATTTGCAAATTTATGCTTCGTATTTTGCCTCCATAAGCATCTCTTCTGTGAGCGCACTGCCTCACCCTTTCCATCTCCATTACCGCCTGTGTGTATGTGCGTGGACTGGGCTCCTTTTCTATTCTTGGGTGCAGGTCGCAAAAATCCTGCGGAAGATGCCAAGACGCCGTCCGAAAAGAAGCCGCGGTCCACAGCAACACCGAAGGCTGTGAAAAGCGCGGTGAAGAAGGCGCCTAAAGAAAGCGCTCCGCCTACCTCATCATCGACACCCAAGAGCAAAGATGCCCTGAAGGCGTCTACGAGTGCTGCGAAGCCACGAGCGCGCTCATCCACGCCCAAGAACAGCAAGAAGCTTGCTGCTAGCCTTGAGAAGGATGCAGCAGATAAACCAATGGGGCGAAACGGTGCTGCTGTTACTAGCCTGCCTTCTGAAGTGCGCAAGGTAGTTGATCGAGAGTGACATAGCATTTTTCATCTTCTGGCAACTTTTAAGTGCAGTACTTAGTATCGTCCTGTCACGCTAATTCCATCGTTAAGAAGCTCGATGCTTTGTTTTTCTCTCTCTCAATGTGCACTCACATTCAAGGTCGAAGCGAAGGGCAACGCCAGCAAGTGTGCTCTTCTAGTGCCCCTCTGCCTCTTGTTTCTCGAGTTCTTCTGCCGGCTAGTCCTTGACGTGCCACTCGGTAAGTTTGACGGAACTGTATACTGCCTTTGCTCTGATCTGATCCCAGCCTACTGTAACTTGCTTTAAAGACCAGAGATGCATTTGGACTTACTTTACTGCAGGAGATGTTCAACGTCTGCGTGTAGTGCACAATAGACTAGCTTGACTACTTCGACTAGACTTGAATGTCCATGATGATGTGTCATCTTGCATGTAGCTATAACTTCAATGATTCCACTGCTGTCCTCTCTCCTCCTCTGCCTGATCTAACCCATTTGTTTCTTTCTTTTTCTTTGCGTCTCAGCCAAAGTAGCCCGTAACGTGTTTTTGCCACCCACGCCTGCGCCGGTACACGGCAAGTATGAGTGCCCGCACCTCCAGGATAATGCCAACGCGAGTGGTGGGCCGTCCTACGTAGGGGGTTTGGTGACGGTAGTGGTCACTGTGAAAGATGCTTGCTCGCAGGTACAATACCGCTTATAATCGTGTCGTGAGTGAATCCTTGTGTGCTATCATCTTGAAATTACTAGCTGTTAAGGTGTTCTTAGATTTTCGATGACTACCTGACATATGCTGTCTTACTATACCTGCCGTTATTTCCTACGTGTGCCTCTTCCGTTTATCTTTGTATCTTACTATATCTTTTACCCCGTTCTCGACTCCCGTCACTCCTTCTTCGCATGCCGTGGCTGTCCTTTCTCTAGGCCCCGGGTTTCATTGAAGCTCTGCACAGCCAACTGCCACGCGACACTCACGTCATTTACACCTATCCCAACATCAGCACCTGCGCCAACGTAAGAGGGAGCGCGCAGTCGTAGTAAATAGGTTAAGCAGGGCGAATGTAAAATGAGAGTGTGTACACGCTTTTAGCCTTTTTTAAGGTCTCTTTGTCTGCTTTGCCTCGTCCAATTACGGGGTTCTGCGTGTGTTTCTAAATGCCGCACACACTTACACACTTACACCTGCACGCACCTACCCACGCACACGTCCACACATTCACCCACGTATTATTAACAGGTGCCCGGCCTGCGGGAGGCCCTGACCTCGGGGCCACAGGGAAAATGGGACAAGGTCACGGTGCTACCGCTGCCTCTGAGCGTGTCTCCGATGACGGGGTGGGTAGACGCCGCCGACTTTGTGGCCACCAAGTACGCGCTGCTGTTGCACAACGATGGCTACGCGCTCGACCCGTTCTTTACGTGCGAACTGGTAAAAAACGCAACGACGAAGATGATGGCTTAGTTTCTTTTAACTGTGCATTATTCTTGAAGTTAGAATGGGTGTGAGCCACGGTATCATCGTTAATGTGAAGACCTTCAAAAGATGCAAATTGCTTTCATTTACTTCTTTGAGCTTCCTTCGTATATTTCACTATCTGCGTTCTTTCTCTGTCTTCTTCTGCTCTCGCTCGTCTCCTCCACGCCTCTTCCTTGTATAAACGAACAAACTAACGAACCAACAATCAGTTGGGGGCTTTGGAAACACGCGACCAAGATGCGGACGCCGCTGCAGGAGGACCGTTTGTAGTCGCAGCGCCCATGCTGTATGAGTCCAAGGCGGACAAAAGTTTGGCCGCGCACGCCACGCAATCCAACCTTCGACTGGTACTATGCACGTGCCCGTGCTGTTTTTGATCTCTTGGTGCCTTGTTGAAGCATTCTCTCGTGCTAGGCTCTCTTGGTTGTTTTTTTACGAAAGCCTAAAACTAATAGTTTTCACCAATGTGCTTTCTTATTATTGCCTCTGCAATTACGATGCATTTATATGTGCGTGTGTGTGTCAAAAAGGTGGAAGACGCATCCGCTTCTACTGGTCGAATTGTACGGCACGATCATTCGGTGAGATTAATTGGAAGATAAAAGAGACTCTTTTCTTCTTCTTTTTGCTTTTCGAAATGCGCCTTTTCCTCGCTCGTGCTTTGAATTACCATTACGATTGCTATGATTCGCTCTTATCAATTTATTTCTTACCTCATCTCTCTTTTTATCACCGGCTTTCTTCGATCTCTCTCTCGATTTATACCAACTTTCCTATGTTCCATTGTTTTTTTTGTTATCATATTAGGTGAGCCGGGCGCTGAACCGAGGCAGCGACTTCGGGGAAGGCGAACAGTCGGAATTTCTCGAAGACCACGGGTTCCTGATTGAGACCAACAAAATCAAGAGCGTGATTGACCCCATGGCGAGCTATACCCTGGAGTACATCGACATGATCATGAGCATTCGCTCCAACAAGTGGCGGGTGCTCTTCGTGCCGACGGCCCGGCTGGAGTTCCGCATCACTGAGTTCAGGTAAGAAAGTGAGGGTGTTGCGTTGCGGCGTCAGTGTTGTGCGATGCTTAAACTTTCTATTATTTTATTTTGATTCAGTCTCGTTGTGTTCGGCGCTGCCTTCTCCATGACATAATTGGGTTTTTAAAAAAATGTATGGCTTGTTCACCTTCTCTTCCCTTTCATTTCTTCAATGTTTCTACGCTACTGCTTCTCCTCCTCTTTTTGCTCGAATTCAACCACAGTTGGCGCGACATTCCGTATTTCATGTACAAGCGGTCCGAAGCCACCTGCCACGGCACCCGTGACTACCTCACCGCGAAATGGAAAGCCAACTTTCCCAACACCGGGTTTTGGACCTACATCAAGTACACGATCGTGGAGCAGGTGCGACGAATGTTTAGAGAAATGAAATGATGTCTTGACATCAAAACATGTGCTGCTTGACTGGAGTTTGTCTGTCGTGTTACCAATTTTGCTTATTTATCTTCGACTTCTTAAAATTTATTTCACACTTTCTAACCTCAATGTGTGTTTGCATCTCTTATTGTCTTTCTTTCTTCATTATTTTTGCCTGTTGATCACAACAGCACGTGTACGGCCCCAATGAGCTCGCAAAACTGAGCTGGCACGAGACGGCGGCGGTGGCCTTTGGTTTTTTTCAAATGGCGGGCTTCAACCGGTACGAAGACCACGTGGGCGGCTCGGGCACCGTGCCCTTTACGTCCGTTCTCACCAGCCTTGACGACGGTACGCGTGTGTGTGTGCACGAACTCCAATACATCTGCTTCGCTATGTCTTCCCTCTCCTTATAAGAGTTCGCTTTTGAAGATTTGCAACGTTCGTGGTCGATTTTTTTATCTGTGAAACTTCGGATATTTCTCCATTCCCTCACTTCCATACTCTTTTTGAAACACTCAACGTGCAATCACCCGTTCATTTCAGGCTGGTACCCTCAAGGCCCCCTCTTGGCGTCACGCGAGTTGCAACGCCCTCCGTATGGTTTGGCGGCGGGCGCCACAATCAAGGACGTGAAACCGACGAAACAGCCGATTGAAGCGATTTTGGGCCCCGCCCGCAAGCCCTCTACGGTCTCGATCGAAGCCGACATGCCTCTGGAATACTTGCCTTTTGCGGTGAGAGGCGCGAGAGGGTGTGGTGATACATGCGTCTTGTTCACACTTTTATACTTTTTTTCATTATGATTTCGTCGTCACGCCATGTGCTATGAACTTAGCTTGAATCCCTGACAATTTTCCATATTCTTCGAATGTATTATATGCGTACGCACCACCAGGTAGCGGAACTGCGTTTCCCGACATCAGCTGCGGTCCCACCTTCCGTGCTACCTCTGTGCGGCCTGTTGGTGGAGCACGCGGGCAGCAGCCAAGGCGGCGTGGGTTTTCAGCGCAGCGCCGGCGAAGTCACGTGTTGGGTGAATTTACCCACTTTCAAGAGCAACGGCCGGGCCGTGCAAATGTTGAATGCCTTGGCCGCCCTCGTGAAACTGCCGAGCCGCGTGACCACTTACCTGGAAATGGCCCAAGGCTCCACACGCACTGCTGCCAAGCATTTGGAGGTACGAATTTGCTCGTTTGGTGGATTTTTGTTCTTGTTTTCGTGTTTACTCGTTCAGTAGTTGTGTCCGTCTTTACTCGCCTTTCATCCTTCCCCTCGTTCGCTTTTTTTTTATTTGGTTGAGATGGAATCATTTTTCTTTCTATTTCTATCCAATTTTTGAATTTCAAGAATAGGGTTCAGTGTTTACCTTCTCGCATCTTTGATTTTTTATTGATGTGTGCACTTTTGGGTGTGTGTATGATCTTCTGGGCTTGCCCGAATATATACATGGTAGGTGCTTGCCGGGCACTTCAACGGCTATGTCGCGGGCCGCGGCAACAGACTGCACGCGTGCGAAGCTTCGCAGGCCAACTGCCAACTGACCTTTGAATTTGGGCGCAAGGACCAAGTGCTGCAGTTTTCGGGGAAGCCGCCGTCGGCTTGGGAGCTCGACAAAGCCCTTGAAGCAGTGCTGGAGGGGCTGAAGTAACAAGTCTGCTATTCTTCCTGCGATGGAGGACTAGCACTGTTGAGCAATGGACCTGGTGCCCAGCTAGGCGCTGCTCTGCTTGATGAAGAGATATGCAAGAGAGCCAGGGCATGAGTGATGCATCTACCCTTCACCCTTCTATCTCGCGGCACTCATTCTTATAGCTCGAAGTCATAATTGCCACAAATAGGATATATGTCCCTTCTTAACTACCCTTCAAAAGTGGCGACAATATCCCACGGTCCGTCTGTGAGACACAGTCATGCACGGTGGGCATCAGGGGAGGGAACGGATTCCTAGGAACTTCGGGCCACCGACAGATG
>Ga0307930_1000625_pt1 | contig 28320 bp, 6 predicted proteins | sample OrgLakmetageno46_FD_203161 | JGI IMG/M metagenome (GOLD analysis project Ga0307930, IMG submission 203161) | Saline water microbial communities from Organic Lake, Antarctica - #46 | ecosystem: Environmental > Aquatic > Non-marine Saline and Alkaline > Saline | place: Antarctica: Organic Lake...
AACTGGCGCCTTTCCTCCGAACAAGTCGGCGGGACTGAGTGCTCGTTCGTGTGACACGTCCCAGGTCCACGAGGCAATTCTCTGGGCTATTTTGCCCCGGCAGGGCATCGTCTCAATGTTTTTCTCAGGCGTCGGGCGCCAGCCGATCTCAGCATCGCCTGTCCTCCAGCATGCTCAAGGACCCATCAAGATGTAGCTTGTTATTCTTAGTTACATGATAAAAACCGAATAAGAACAGTACAAAGCTAACAAGACAGCTGGCTCAGCTTGATGCTCTTAGCCATATGCGAAGACTTAGCTGCCTTCACATAAATAACTAAATAACCCCATCACGCAGCACTCTCAGAGCACGGAAGAGAGTGCTATCTTGGACTGCCACACCCATCTCGATGGCCACTTCGGCATGTGTGCTTGGTTTGCCCCTCTTCTTGTCTTTGCCCCTCTGCTATTATACTTGTATAATCTGCTTTGCTTATTTTTTCTGCCTGTTAGCCTTCTCATTCCGGCGTGTGTCCTGTGTCAAAACTCTCGTCGGTCGTCGGTCGTCGGTGATGAGGTAGGGTTGGGCGCATCCGTAGTTTTTGGAAATCCAACTACGGTATATACCGTAGATACCGTAGATACCGTACCCGTACCCGTAGTTCCAAGTACAAAAGATAGTTTTTTTTTTGCGTAGCTCTCTGTCCACTCAAGACGCTCTCCACAGCTTCTAGGCGGCCATGCATAGTTTTAAGACCTCTAACGTGCGCCGCAACATTATTAAGACACATTCAAATGAGTATGCCCAAGGGCATGTTCGTTGCTGCTCATGGAGAGGCATATGAGCAGCACATGGTAATGGTGAAAGCACACCACATGTTCTGGATTAGACAGTTCCAACATTTCTCAGCAGAACCGACGCATCTAAGCTCTAAGCATGCTTCCAATGCTTCCGCATTTGAGTTCAGAATCTATTGCAATATCTCTGCTAGCCTCAATAGATGCAGAGCGCAATACTTTGTATGGTGAAGCGTCCAAGCAAAGGTAGAAGCTACGAAGGTCGAAGGTCCTTCGTGCATTGGATCAAGAAGTTCTAACCTTTCTCAGCTTCACCGATGCTACTGCACACACTTCTGTTTTGAGCATTCGACTCGAGAAATGGGCGGCAAAGTGCCTCAGAGTGCACGGATATCGACAAACATGGCATGGGCAACTACGAATATACCCCCGTATGTTCGACAAAATGAATTACGGTATATACTTCAGGTACGGGTAGGTTCTGTACGGGTACCCCGTAGGTACGCTAAGGCCCAACCCTAGCTAGTGATGAGTGATGCTAAGCTGTGGTGCTGTGGTACAGTGGTACAGCGTGGGACTGTAGTATTACCATAATATTACCATCTGTCTATCTGTATCTGTAGCTACAGCTCTACAGCTAGCTAGCTAGACGACGGTAGCTTTAGAAGGTACTTCAGTAAGTTAGAAAGAAGCGGAGGAGCCTTAAAAGCTACTGTACTCAAATATCTTGTCTTGAACGAGCTCTGTAGCCATAACAAACAGCATCTCATTGCGAAATGAACTTTTGTAGTACGATGGGAGCGTCGCTGTGTAGTCGAGCGTTCATCATTTAGGATAATTTCAGTAGCCTTACTAGGATTTTCCTTCTCGCCGCTTTTGCCGTATTAAGAGGCCTCTAAACAGTACAAAAGGTTCATAAAATAAAAGATACATGTCTTCGATGGCGGGCCTGTCATTCGCAGCAGATTCTCCTTATACGCAACAGGAAATTTTAGCGAAGGATTTATCATTGACCGATTTGGGGGTTTTGTTGAAAGGTGTCGCGAGCGACATGCGAGCCTTCAACGAGGCAATCCGTTTATCAGCGCGTGCCGCGGTGGCCCTTGCTGGTAAGATTCGCGAGGCTAAGAAAATCGAAGCAGCTAACGGTGAGGCTGCTGTGATGCCGCTATTCACGTGGTTCGCCGATGTTCGCGTTGAAGTAGCAAGTGCTCAGGGAACTCTGGGGGAATGTTTGGAAGCGAGTTTTGTAAAACCAGTGGAGGCCTTTCAGTCGGACATCGCCAAATTGCCTGAACTAAAAAAGAAGTGGACATCAACATCTAATGCTCATGATACCATTCTTGGCCGATACTTACGGTCGCCGGCAAACTTTAAAGTCTCAGATGGCACTGAAAGTCCATCCATATCATCGCCGAGCGCCTCTGCCACACCTCAGGCCAAAGGCTTGAGGGGCATGTTCGGCCGTGGAAATAACTCATCTGCTTCAGCCGACACCGCGGCCACTAATAACAGTGGCCACGAGCGCAACGGAGCATTGGCGCTCGTTACGAGTGTGCGCGAGGCCGAGCTAGCGCGCTTTGAGCTGACACGCCACTTGAATGAAGCCGAGGCGAGAGCCACTTTTGAGTTGGGAGACTGCATCGTAGCGTCGGTGCATTCGTTCCGGGCGTGCTACCACCAGCAGTTGGATGCGTGTGAGTCCTTTGAGCCATTTTGCGATGCATTTCAAGGGGCGCTGCCTCGGCTGCGAGCGAGCCACCAGGCTAGCAAGAAGCAGGGAGAGGTACACCGGCAACACCTGAACGAAATTTTGTATGCGCCACCGCCGTCTGAATATGGATCCATGTCGCCAAAGGCTACTGCTGGCAGCAGCGTGGAGGTCCCTGGTGGCGGTAGTATGGATGGTTGGTACCGAGAAACGGTGGATAAGCTAGCGGAGCTCATGCCCTCGCGGCCTGCATCTAAAGGCATCGTCAAAGAAGGTTGGCTCTACATGCGCACAGCAGGCCGTGTGCAGGCAGTGTGGCTACGGCGATGGTTCACGTTAGACGGAGACTCTTTGGCATTCTTTGGGACCAAGCCAGGAGATGGGCGAGGTGACTGCCAGCCTACATCTGTTGCGGAGGTACGTTGCATCACGAACTCGATATAAGGCCTTTTCTCACTTTGATGTCAGTGAGGATCAAGATGATAATTATTAAGCAGTGTTCTAGCTAGCACTTCCAAAAGATTTGAATGTGCGAGTGATTTCTTGCCTTGCTTGGTTGTTGCTTGGAATCATTTCACAGATGCTTTTGAGTACGGTGCGAGACATTTCTCCAGAGGACAAAACAGCTCTGCCCTTTGCATTCGAAGTCTTCAGCGCGCACCGGCCCTCAGTCTTGCTTCAAGCTGTGTCTCCTGCAGACCGCGACAGTTGGACCTCTGCTCTGAAAGCCTGCATTCAGCACCGCCTTGCTACTGCGTCACCCGATCTTCCCACCTCCCCGCAGTCACCCGTAGGTGCTCGCGACGCTTCCTCCCCGTCTGCGCATCTGCCGCCACCTGCCCTCGCTGCTGAGAACCCTCAATCGGCGACCTCTGTAGAAGACGACGCCGTCGCTGCTGCGCTGGAAGTTGTTCGGAAGAGCCCTGGCAATGAGCTGTGCGCAGACTGCAGCACGTCAAACCCCGAGTGGGCCTCGATCAACTTAGGCGTCTTACTCTGCATCACGTGTAGTGGTGTGCACCGGTCTCTGGGTTCCCATATCTCCAAAGTGCGCTCTCTCACGCTAGACAACGTCGCCTCAACTACTTCTGGTTTGCTTGAAGCAGTTGGCAATGCCAGAGCAAACGCCGTATGGGAGGAATTACTCCCTCAGGATAAAGTCAAACCTCACGCAGATAGTCCGCACTCAGCCAAGGAGGCTTGGATTAAAGCCAAGTGAGTGGTGTAAGAAAGATGACCAAACCAGACTCGAGGACATTCAAGCGTGTTATTTCAAGCATACCGTGCTCGATCTTTCTTTATTATTCTCCTTCAGGTATATTGACCGGCGCTTCTTGGGCGCGTCCTCAGCACCTGAGCTCGTGGACAGCTCCCTGCGCCTTGCAGTGGAGCACGGTGACATAAACGGCGTTGCTACTGCGCTTGTTGCCAGGCCCTCACCCACCGCGAAAGCTGAGGCCTTGCGCTCAGCGTGCTCGTCATCGGGGCATGGCGTCAGTGATGCTTCGGCCAGCTGCGTGTGTGACCTTCTCGTGCTCAATGGGGCCGACTGGCGAGCCGTCGATAGTAAGTCTGGGCTGAATGCGCTGCAGATAGCGAACGAGCAGGGACCCGCCTCTGAGGTCGCTCGAACTGCCAGCACTTGGGCTGATGGGTCTTAATTGTTAATTAGCTTGGTTGTGTTGTGTATTCTAGTTTCCTAGTTACTTGGGATTTATTAGTCATTAGATGCCAGCCTATGTGCTTTCAGGTGCTTCGCGCAATTAGGATCTCTGCGTTCTTGCCCAGTACCTCCAAATTTGATTTTTGAATTCAAGTGAATGTGGCGATTTGGGTTTAGGGCAGTTGACTCAAGTTCGGATGATCCAGACTCAGGCCATTTATAATTGAAGTATGTGTCTGGGCCTAGGTCCCCCGAGGGGAGCTTGGTTTACTTCTGCGTATTCAAGAATTTTCCCGTGTACTCAGTGTCCTTATACTACACCGCATTTGATATCTGCCTTGGTGTTACTCTGTCATTAATGAAGTATAGTAAGTATTCTTGGTAATCTATAGTTAATTATTCTGTCGTTTGTGTCTAAATGAGATAGTCTATAGTAAATAATCTGCCTTGGTATTTTGGAGTTCGGATCCACTTAATGGGCTTTCAGAGCTCACAGCTGGTTTATACAACAGGTGGTACAACTGGATACACAAAGTTTAAACATAAGCCTGGCAAGCACCCCTCCTGCTTGATTTCAGCAATGTGACCGAATGTTACTGGTTTTGGTGAAGCAATTCAAACCACTGGCGTAAAGCATCGGACAAGACCTCAGGTAGTTTTGCAATGTCCTTGAGCACCACGTAATAAGGGAAGGGGTAGTCATCTAGGTATGCCAAATTTTTGATTTCGTTGCCCTCGAACAAAATGCGGCGCTCCTTCTCAATGCTTCGCGACGGGTCTCCATCCACGATGAAGAGCACCAGTAGCCGCTTCCGCTCGGCGAGCCGCCTATTGAGCCGGCGCAGGGCCTGCAGTTGTGACTGGTCGTAGCGCCCGTCGGACACCACAAACATCATTTGATGGCTGGCGTCGCCGTCGTCGCTGCCGCCGTTGGCCTGTTCGGCCGCGTCAAAGAGCCCGATTGACTTTTCGAGCATGGCGCGCGCGGGAGTGGCCTCACCCGCGAACTGAAAGGCCTCCAGAGCCTTCGCGCCGTCTTCAGCCCCAAAGGGGGGCGCTTCGAAGTCATGCAGCACCGAAACCTCGTCCCCGAACCGCAGCACCGCCATCTGCCCCACTTCCAGCTGGGTCAAACCCGCTGACAGGGTGGCGAGGGCAGCCAACGCACCGGCGCCCGCACCGTTTTCCCGCATGGTGCGCGAGTCGTCGATGGCCAAGAGCACGTGGTAATTGCGCTTCGACGGTTTCGTGCGCCGCAGCCAAATTTTGTCCTTGCGGTAACCGCTGGCGATGTACGGAATCACGCGGCGCATGTTGAGCCGTTTCCCACTGCGGTAGTCCCCTTTCAGCCGCGACGCGACCTGCGGCTCAAGCACGAGCCGGAGCTGCTCGCACAGTTGCTGCGCCAACGGAGCTGTGAGCGCACAATACCTCGCCCACCGCGCCCGCAGAGCCGGGAGCCGCGCTGCTGCTTGGGCCTTGGCAGTTAGGGCCCGCGCTTCGCTATCGGCGTCGCTGTCGTCGTCGTCGTCGTCGTGTAGGTCAATTTCGTCTGCCACCATAGCATCAGCAAGCTCGCGAAGGCCTTCTGCGAAGTCTTCAACTTCGCCATCCTCTCCGTGCATCCCATCGACGTCATCGTCGCTTTCTTCGCCACCGATCGCGAGTTTACTCTCTCCGATTTGCCCAAAAGCATCTTCGGGCAGCACGGCGTCTAGAGGGTCGGTTTCTGGCACTTTGCGCTTCGGTTTCTTGTTGCTCTTCTTCTTGGCATCTTTGGCATCTGTGCCCTTGGCCGATTCTTGCATCTCAGCATCGTCGTCTTCATCAAGTGCGTTGTCTTCTTCGTCGTCGGCAGCAGCTGTAGACGAGTCTTTCGCCGTCTCCTGAGGCGATAAAGTGTCATCCTTGTCGTCTGCCATGTCGTTGTCCTCTTGAGCAGCCTCCCCAGGTGCTATGCCGCCTTCCCCAGCGTCCTCGTCACCTGCTGTTGGCTGATCTCGGCTATGCGTCTCATCGTTTTGCTTCGCAGCAGAGTCGTGCTTTGGATCAGACCCTTCCATGTCCTCGTCGCTGTCATCTTCGTTGTGACCACCAGCGCGAGACGATTTTCCTTCACTGTTTGGCACTTCACGAGGTTTGAGTGTCTCATCGTTGCGTCCGCCGTCCTCGTTTTCGGGACTATCGTTGTCTTCGTCACCGCCCGCACCATCTTGGGGCGCTCCCGGGGCACCTGCTGGCTCTTCTTGCGGCTGTTCGGCTTGCCCCCCGCGGTCCCGCGTCTTGCTCTGGGGCACGCTTGCGTGCTGCTCTTCCGAAGCCCCACTGAGCACTTGCTCGCCGCCCTGGCTACTGAACTCGTACTTCGTGTTTTTGGGCCCTCCGCTTGACCCCTCCTCGGTACCAGCTTGGTCTGCAGCGTCGTTTTCTTCGCCGCCTCCGTCAGGGGAAGCTTCTTCCTCTTCGGCCTCTTGCGGTGCCATGTCGAGTCGCTGGTGCCAGTGTTTGGCTGCGTCCCCGGGCTGTCGGAATGGATTCGGCATTTCCGGCCCGCTGAATTGCGGTGGCGCAGGCGCAGCGCCATCGTCGTCGTTATTGTCGTCTTGCGCGGTGCCTCCGCCTCCTCCATCTCCGCCCTGGCCGCCCTGCTGTTCAGAGCCACCACCTCCGCTGCCATCCTCGTCAGGTGTGCTGTCAGCTTTATCCTCATCTTTCGCCTCTGCTTCGGTGCCTGCCTTGGCGTCCTTCTTGTCTTGCCGGCCCCCTTTCTCATTGCCAGCCCGGGCTACTCCTTCATCGTCAGCACCGCCTCCCACTCGTTCATCGTCGCCCCCCATGCCTGCTTCTGCCACGGCGCCCTCGTGCTCGTTCTGGCTCGGCTGCTCTCTTTCAACATCTACTTCATTGTTTCTCTCGTCTTCTTCACCGTCTTCACCCAACTGCTCATCTAAATTGGCGCCTCCTGATTGGCCAACTGGGCTATCCTCGTCATCTTCTTCATTATCAGCACCTTTGTCGTCCTCATCGTCATCATCCTCAACGGTATCGCCAAAGGTTTTATCGCCCTCGACACCTCCTTCACCTTCCTCGTCAGACCCCACGTCGCCGCCCATCTTTTCATCGCCGTCCTCGCTCTCGCTGTCGAGGTTCATGTCATCTGGAAGGGTTTCGTCGCCTCCGTCTTCATGCTCTTGCTGCTGTGCTCCGCCCATGGCACCTTCGTCTTCGCCTTCAAGTCCGCCCTCTTTGTCGCCCTCTTTGTCTCCCTCTCCTTCTTTTTCGCCTTCGCCATCTTTTCCGTCAGGGCCATCGCCCTCTTTGTCGCCTTCATCTTCGCCCTCTTCTTCGCCTTCTTCTTCGCCACCGCCCTTGTCCTTCTCTTCCTTGCGCACCTCCACGCCCGTGTTCTCTTCGTAGTTTTCAGCCAAGTCATCGTTCACTTCATTCGCCTCTTCGTTCCCACTCTCGTCATCGTCTTCGTCACCCGCCTTCTTGTCGGCAGCTGGCTCCTCATTCTTTGCATTGTCCTCTTTCTCGTCCTTGCCCTTCGACGGTGGCGGCGTCTCGCTGTCTTCTTTGGTGCGTACTTCGTCCTCAGCTGGCGCGCCATCCAAGCGCGAACCGGCCTCAAACTTCTCAGGGCCTTGCAGTTGCTCTCCTTTGTTGTCGTCGTCGTTGTCCTGGTCGTCTTCGCTCTCATCACCCCACAGTTTTTGATCCACCACATCGGCGCCCTCCCCCGCATCTCCGAATTCGCGCTCGAGCTCTTCGCCAGAATCGTCACCGTCGTCTTCAGGAGGCGGCTTTTCGTCTTGCGGCACATCGAACATTTCACCGTCAAAGTCGTTGTCCATCTCCAAGCCGGACTTCATTTCTTCTTCTGTGAGCTCCTTCTTGGCCTCTTCTTCTTTCTGTTCCTCGCCTTGAAGGCCTAAGATTTGCTCTTCGTCCTCGAGTTCGTCCGACACGTCTTTCTTCCCGTCGCCTTCGCCCATGCCCGTGCCCTCCACGTCGTCTTCCATTTTCCCGCAGCTCGGCCCTTCGCCGTCGCCTTCAGCACCTTCCTTGGTTTCATCACTGCAAAAGCCTTTTGCCAAAAGCGTGCGGCACACCCGTAGAGCGACGTAGTGCAACTTGGCAGTCGACTTGTTCAGCGCTACTAGCTCAGCGCAGGCAGCACCTGCGGCAACCTCTGCCATCCCGACCAGCAGCCCCACATCGCCGGCCGCAGCGATCACTGCAGCGCGCACTTGCTCGTCTGGAGCCTTCTTTGGGCTCGTACCTGCGGCACTAACACCTCGGCGGTAAGCACGAAGTTTGGCAATTAATCCGTTGGGTCCGTTTACTGCTTCGGCCAAAGGGCCACACCGCAGCGCTGCAGCTTGCGATAGAGCTCGGCGGCACACCGTGACCAACTCGGGTGGCTCCGAAGCGGCACCACTCTTGTTGCTCTCTTCTTCGCCAGGCGATGCAATGCCGTGTGCTTTGACAAATGCTTGCACTGTGACCAGTGCACAATCCACCGCACTCTCCACACCCTCTGCTAAGCCACTGCTATTCTTGCTACCCGCGCCTTCGGATGAGGAGGGCTCAGAGTTGGCCTCTAACTGAGCAGTGAAAGAAGCAAGAGCATCCAAACCGCCAATGACAGGCTGCATAGCCTGCGGTGGCACTACGCTTAGCAACACACCATTGTCTCCCCAAAGCTCTTTCTTGCACTGAACTGCCGCTGCTGCACATGCGTCTACTTGCGAAGCACTCACAGGGCCTGCGCAAGAGTCTGCTCGCAGGGATGCTTCACGACCAAGGTTATCGAGCGAGGCTGCGAGCGCGTCCAAGCTTTGGAGAGCTGATTCTTTCGGCACCCCCCCTTGGCTTGCTTGCGGTAGTGTGGAGGCACCGCTGCTACTACTGGGCTCTGCTGCCACCACGGTAGCGCTCGATCCTGCGCGCAGCACTGTCGATACGAGCAGCCGAACTTGCGCGACTGCCTCAGTACATGCTACAATGGATTGACTTTGCTTCGCAGCTGCGATCCCATTATCGTCCTGAGCTACAACAAATTGGTCAGAAGTAAACATTTGATCTGCTTTGGCACGCAGCAATTTCCCTGCTGCTTGAAGTAAGGTGAAATCGTTCAACAGGGCTGAGAGCACGGCGCGCTGTTGCAGCACCAGCCAGCCTAGCCGTTCGCAATACTTGAGGCAGAGGCCGCGCTCTCGTAGGTTTACGTCTGGCGAGCATCGAGCGTTGGCTTCGGCCCGCAGACAGGCAGATTCGGTGAGGCCGCGGTAAAAGTACTCGTCTGCGCGGCGCCACAGCGCGTAGTTTGAAGGTTCACCCCGCAGAGGATGCCACCCCAAGGAAAAACAACTCCCCAGGTTATCGCTGCAGTTGCCATTGTTGCCACTCTTGACGCCTGCAGAACTGCTGCCTTGAGCCTCCAGAAGAGGTGCGCCTTGGCTCGATTCAACAGCGAGAGCTTGCGCTGCGAGGGGCGCACCCGCTAGGAGATGGGCCATCACACCGGTCTGAGACGAAGCATCTTCCTTCGCTGCATCGCCTGGGTTTGCCGAGGTTGAAGAGTCCTCGTCGCCGTGCCCTACGAGTGCTGGCGGCGGCGCCGCTGCGGTATGGTTGAGCCCTTCGCCTTTCATCGCCCCCAAAAAGTCCGTGAGGCCGCGCCTTTTCGCCTCTTTGGCTGTTCCAGGTTTCCGGAGCAGCTTGAGCCGAACAAATATAGCGTCGCACAATTCTTCAGCCACGGCTGCACCCACCGCAGCCGCACATCCCAAGTCAAGCTCTTTGTCCAGGTCTTCTTCTTCACCACCATCAGCGTCACCGCCTGCACGAGCTTTATGCAGAGCTGCGCCAACCAGGCCTCGCATGCGCTTGTAGAGCTTCGGCAGGCGTCGCCCGTGGCCACTGGCATCACGCTCGAACGCGGCTTGAACTGCTGGCTTTTCGGAAAGAGCGAGCACCAATGCTGGGCTGCGCAGAAGATGAGCATTACTCGTGGCTTCCTTGTCAAACGCTGGCAGCACGAGCATCGCAGGCGCGGCCGCATGCCCCACAGCCTTTGACCGCTTGCGACGGCGGCGACTGCCTCGGCGCCTTGTTGGCACTACAACCACCGGTGCTGCAGTCGTAGTGGAGTCTGGCCCTTCTTTTTCATTGTCACCGGACTTCGAAGAAGTTAATACCCCAGCGCCTGCGCCTTGAAGAGTAAGGTCCGCATCGTCGTCAGCACCACCGTCCGCGCCCTCATCTGGGTCCAAGTGCTTGAATGTAAGGGTGTGTGGTGGTACTTCGGTAGACGCTTTGCCTGCATTCGCATGGTCGATGAACAAGTTGCCACTCAACAGCTCCCGCACCCCCGACACCATCGAGTGCTCGACCAAATCGCCACAGCTGGCGTGCAGCACTTCTCGTTCGTAGTCGCCCATCAGCTTGGCCAGCCTTTTGTGGTTCTTTTCCGCCGACTCCTCCAGCGCGGCGTAGCTTTGCTCGTCCCATTTCGCTAATTTCACAGCCTCTTTCAATTTCGCTTCCAGCGGCGCTCGTCCTGTCGCCATGCGGGCGCGCACGTCAGGCAAAAACAGCGAATAAAACCGCCAGAGCGCGTACACTACGCGAGCCAGGGTCACAGAGCCTGCCTGTGCAGGACTGGCGCGAGCAGCGAGTTCGGCTGCAAACGCGCGCACGAGGTGCAGGCGAGCGGGGAACTCCCCGAGGCGACACCCTTTCAAGTACGAGTCCAGTGAGGAATAGAAACGCCAAGCTTCCTTCGATGCTTTGCTCTCATCATTGTCGTCGTCAATAGTGTTGGCCTCCGCGTCCTGATTGCGATTAGCCACCGCGGCTGCAGCGGCAGCTCTGGATGCAGCATCGTTCTTGCCCAAGATCGCGGCCACCATCCAAGGCGGCGCTTCATTGTTCAAACTAGCCCATCGGTCACTCGCTTCAACATCAACGCCTTTGTCAACGTCGTCGTCACTGTCGTCGTTAGACATCTCAGGCTTGTCTTCACCATACTCTTCAATAGCGCCGCCGCTGTTAGTTCCATTTTCGCCTGACACCAACAAGCGATGCAGCGCAAACCAAGTACGGTGCGCTCGCGCGGCATGCTTCCGCTCGCGGCCTCGCAGCAGAGCTTGCCACGACTTGAGCTCCAGCTTGCGCCACCGCACCACGAGCCCTCCAATTGTCGCAAGCTCCACCTTCAGGGACACGTGCCTCGCCGCAAGCGCTTCCCACTGTTGCGCTTGCTTCAGGAGGAGCTCTGCGCCGGCAACGAAGTGAGCGAGAGGTGCACGAGCTGGAAGCTGCCGGAGCCGGTCCGATATACGTGCGAGGAGGCAGAGCACCGGGTGAGCGGGAAAGGACGCAAGCAGCAAAGCGAGCCGTCGCAGGAGAGCTTCCAGAGGCGCATTGAGCAAACGCGCTTCTCCAACAGCAGGCGACCGGTGGAAGTCCAGTGTCTTGTCGTGGCCTGCTTCAGAACTCACGGCACCAAGACCCTCTAAACCGTCGCCTTCAGAGCCACCGACGCCGCTGCTAACGGCGTCAGGATCACTTCCTCCCGAGTGGTACACTCCCAGCAGCCACAGCAGGTCTGGGTCTTCTCCTTTACCAGCCGCAGCCCGTCCGTGTTTTGCAGGAGAGGGCGCAGCACCACGTAAGTTCGCAGCAGCGGTTGCCATCGCAAGCATATGAGCGGGCGCAGCGACGTAATCCAACGATCTGGAAGGACCATTCCCAACAACATTACTACCATCACTGCCATCCCATTCTGGAACACTCCCGAGAAGGGCATCAACTGCGGGCGCCAAGGAAGTAGCAGCTCGGTAACTGAATCGAAAGGCGCCACGGCGAAGTGCATCTAACGGCGGCCCAGCGGACGACTTATTCGGAGCATCTTGCATGAAACCACTATGGTGCGAGAGGTAGATGCGAGCGTGCACAGCGCAAAGCCAAGTGGCGTCCCGTTCTTCATCCACATCCAAGGCCTCATCATCGTCGCCTGAACCCTGAGCGTTGTCCGCATACGGGTTGGCGATAGGATTGCCGTGAATGTCCGTCGCGACGCCGGGAGCATCTAAGGCATCGTGCTTCGGCACAAGGTCCGTAAAAGTCTCCTTAAAGTCGGGGAAAGCGGCGAGCAACTCCGCAGCATCTTTCTCTTCCTGTGGCACTTCCGTGTCGGCGCCGCTAACTTGGGTCTTGTACTTGTAAGCTTCCGCACGGGCCGCCTGTCTCGCATAGCTCGCGTCTTTCGCGCGTCGCCAAGCCCCTGCCCATTTGGCCATCACCATTTCAGCGCCACGCACTAAGCTTGAAGACGTGGTCACTTCCTGTTGCAGGAGAGCTACGGACCCACCGCGAGGGCTATTGGCAGACGACACGCCACAACGAGAGTTGACTGCGATTGCGAGTTCAAGCCGCGCTAATGCCGCCTGCAAAAGCTGCCCTCGGAGCTCTGCCTCGCTCAAACGCCGCCCTCCGAAGGTCTCACCAGGTGGCAATGCCTTCAACACGAGGGACTTGATGGCTGAGGCCTCGGCTAAGGCTGCGCCGTCCGCTAAAAGCGAGGCTGCACCGCTACCATGACCATCAGGAAAGCACAGCAACGCATGGGCTACACTTTCCACGCGTGCGCCCTCATTCGAGGATGGCCGCTGAATCAGTGCTCTTTGCAGACTCCACAACGGTTGACCAAGTTGCTCGTTTTTGAGAGAAGCAGTGCTTGAAGTGCTCTCACCCTCGCTCACAAGCGCGGCAGCAGCGGCGGCTGCGAGCAGTCTCAACCCGTCCTTGAGGTGAAAGAGCGACGCTTCGATGGGTGCGCACACGTCAGCATAACCTTGTTCTCCGAACTCATCACGCAGCCGCGCGGCAAAGCTGTCAGCTGCTTCCTGCCACGCCAGTTCTTGAGCCATGGCTCGCTTGACCTCTACACCCTTGCTGCGAGGAGCGCTGGAGCTTTGATCGGACGCTACCTCTGAGAGTGTGGCCCGCAAAGCTTGAATGCGCGCAACGCTAGAGAGGCCATTCACGAAGCGTGTGACCTGCCCATGCAGCGCACGAAAGCGTGACTCGGATTCATCTCCTTGTGGTGTTGAGGCCCCGTGAGCATCGCCGCCGTCTTCCTTCATGAGATCTGCAGAGGTGTCACTGCCTTTACCTTCCCTGTAACGCGCCAAGGACGACGGCGTTGGTCGTTGAATGGCCCGCAGACTCAGTTTTCTTGCTTCGGTCGCGAGCGTTTCTGCCTCCATCAGCATGCCTTTGGATTCGCCAACAGTGCCATTCTGACCTGCCGCCCCTGCTTTAAGATCTGAGTCCTTCTCCGCTGCAACATGACCCATGGTGCAGTCTCGGTCGTGCCCTGCTGCGAGCCGATTGGCCCATCGCCGCAGGGTGAGCCGCGTCTTGGTGCGCTGCAAGTTGCTCAACACGGCGGCGCGCTTCACCAAGGGGGCTGAGGCTGGATCCAGAGGCCTCGCAGGCACAGCCAAGTGCAAAGTGAGGAGGCCAACCAGGCACCAGGCGTTACCAACCAGCGCCAACTGCGCGCGACCACTGGAGGCATCGGCAACACTTGGGTGGTGGCTGTTGCTGCTGCTACATGTAGTGGCGCGGGCGCACGCCACGATGGCAGGCAAGACGAGACTGGTGGCAAAACTCTGCAGGCGACCGTCCGACGAGCTGGCGAGTGCTGCCGCCACGTCTGGTTGCTCGAGGCATTCCACCCATGCTGCCACACTAGAACTCCCACCATCGGGGTTTGCTTGGAAATGGCCCTGAAGCAGGGGAAACAAGGCAACTGGCTCAATCAGTTGCCACGCATTACTTGAATACGTGTGCTTGAAGCAAGCGAGAGCATGCACGAGAACATGCGCTGCGCCTTGGTGCCTGAGGTGCGGCCCATCAGGAGCCACAGGAAGGTCGGCGAGCTGGCTCATGGCAACTCGCAGCTGGTGCAGTCGCAACGGCAAGTTGTGCACCGTCAATCCATCGACACGGCTCGATTTGGCATTCGGGTCATTCGCATCATCGTTTGTGAGGCCCTTGGCTCCGGAGGGCGCCTCAGGGGAAGTACCTTCGCCCACAAGGGTTGCGACAAACCGCAGCGCCCACGCCGACCGTGCCGGCTGAAGGAGCCGCACCGGCCCGGCTAAAACGCCAAAACACGCGCTTTCGTCGTCATCGTCGTTGCCATTGTCGTTGGTGCCCTTGCCGCGTTTGCTGTGGTTGCCCCAGAGGTTCCCGTACGCGCTGCCACTAGCGGACGAACTCCCATCGGCCGGGGTCTCGGAAGGCACCAGCGCTGCTCCTACAGAGGTGGGGTCTGCAAAGCCATTCTCGTGCCAGAGGTAACGGCCAGCGTTGGCGTTGAGAGTGGGCAAAAGGGCCTGGAGCAAGGCCCCGAGCTGGGCAATCGACATGGCTGGCCCGTTTTTACTGGCCTTCGGATCGACGGCTTTGAGTGCCTTTGGCTTCACAGTTCGGTTGAGCGCAGCTGCAGTGTCCTGCGCCGCAAACGCGTCAAGAGCCCACGCTAAAGTCTGCCATGGTCGAAGATGAGCGGGCGAGCGGAGTGTGCGCAGCAAAGAGGTGCGAATGAAGGCCGCCACAGCTGGAGCGAAAGAACACACTCGTTGTGCCCACGCATGCAGACGAGAGTTCGCACCTGAAGAACCATCACCTTCGTTGTTATTGTAAGACTTCGTACTATTAACGTGCATCGCTATTTCTGCGACAGCCTGCGCTATCGCAGCCAAAAGTCGGGCTTCTTCGTAGGCAGCCCAGTGCTCCGCTGGTGCCGCCGCTTGATACTCTGCCCAACGCCAAAGCACGCTTGATGCACGGTCTTCGCTTCCGTCTCCTTCCTGCCCGCCTCCCGCTTTGTCTTTGCCGTGCACGAAAAGCAACGTAGTCAGGCCCTGGCCAGCAGTGCCTTGGGCTGAGTAGTCACCGCTTTGCATTGGGTTACCATCCTGGAATGTTTCATTGCCTCCGTCCTCAACGTCGTCATCGTCATCGTTGCGAGTTACGAGGTTTATCGAGGCGGCTGCGAGGTCACCGCTCACCGCACCGCTCAGGGCTGCTACACGCGCTTCTACCTTCGGTCCGAGCTCTGCGAGCCCTAACACCTGCTGCGCCCTTGCGGAATTCTTTTGCCCAACTTGGCTCATAGTGTGGCTGCCCGCTAGCGCCATCTCGTCGGTGTAAGCCCAATGCAATGTGCACAAGGCATGCAGCACGTCGCGGCGCAGGTCTGCCGGTGCCGCGAGGGCGAGAAAGAGCGGGTGAGGCCCGCCTGCGCGCGAAGGCGCTAACAGAGTGCTGATCGTCAGTGGGCCGCTGCAAGCATGGTCACTGTCGGATGATGCACCACTGAAAGAAGAAGTCGCGTGTGCGGGGCTGAGGGCAAGGGAGTGGGCTGCAGTGTGCAGGCTCAAGAGGCGCTCATGATCCCTTGCTGCTCGAGGCACCGCGGGGTGGCCTCCTCGCTTCCAGAGCACGTCTCGTCTTGCGTCCATGCCTCTACCACTAGAGCTACTACTCATCACCACTGCACTACTGTGATTGGCGCCTTCGCCACCGCTACTGTCGCCACCACAAACGGTTTCGGCTAGGCAAGTGCTGACGCGCGCAGCTACATGTGCGAGCGCCTCAGCGGCTGGCCCCAGAGGGGAGGACTCATCTCCTACAGAACTCGAAGCCCCAAGATTAGCGATGAAAGGATCGGTCAAGACTTTCGTAGTGGCTTTGTGCAACCAGCGCCAGTGCACCAGTAACGCAGCACCATGAGGCCCCAATTCTACGCATGGAGCGCCGCTGGTGTTCACGGCAGGGATGTCTCGCAAGCAGGCGGCGAAGAGGTCGGCTCTCTGTAGGAGAAAGTCCAGCAATATTAGTGTACTATCACTGCTGCTGCAATCACCACTTTCCGTGAGGAGTTCCACGAGGCAATCGGCAAAAGTGCTGATGGCGACCAGCAGTGGCGCCACCAGAGGGAGCAGCGGGTGGTGCGGGAGGGCTTGTCTGTCGAGCAACGTCAAATGAAGCGCTTCCGATGCTACAGCCCATGACACGCCTCGATCCTCATCGGTGGATGGTGCAGCTCCAACGCCAGACGCTAGAGTCGAAGACTGTTTGTTGCGTCTTGAGCCTCGCCGAGACCCCGAGCTAAGGCTGGCTGCCCACTCTTTCGCCTCCGCAGTGGCGTTGATGGCCTCAGCGAGTGCCTCTAACCTTCGACCAACGCACACGTGAGCTACCCCATTAGCGCAACGCCAGGCTGACCAGGCAGCACGCAGCATGAATCCGCTGCTGGCTCCTTCTGAACTTATGCCGCTAGCACCACCATTGCTAGAGGCTCCTGAATCCAAAGCTTGTGCGAAACGTTCCACTTCTGCCATGGCTACGGACAACGCTGGAGTGCCAGTTGGCTCCATCAGAGGTAACGATCTAAGCAGCGGCACCAGCTCGGCACTGTTTGCTTCATTGACAACATCCACACTAGTTGCCGTAACTTGCGTAGCAGCATCCAATAAAGTGCCAAAAGCTGTTGCATTGGCTCGGCCTGCTGTTGTGCCACTCGTGAGCAAGTTGAGCATCACCGTCACCCAAGCCGCGGCATTACGCGGCTCATCGCCGTCGCTGTCACCGTCGTCTTCATTCGCCGCACCAGCGCTAGCAAGCCCTTCAGCCCACGCCCTAAACGATTCCATCGCAGGACCAGAAAGCGAGGCTGCTCGTACTGTGACCAATGCTGCTACCGCCAGTTCTGAGAATCGACCTACATTGTCAGCACTACTTTCGCGGTCCTCTGAGGCGTGTGCCAAGTCCCAGAAATGCGCCCGTTCGTTGTGGGTCAATCCACTGCCAAAACTACTCTGCAGCACACCACCCACTAGGATTGCCAACCCATTGTTGGGATCTTTTTGCTGCAGGAGGGCCAGCGCATCGCTGCATTCACCGGCAGAGGAACCAGCAGAAGACGCCCACCACTCGAGCAAACGGCCAGCTTCTTGCACTACGGCCACCTGCGACTGTTCCACGAGTGCCCGAAAGGCCACTGGCGCTGGCATTTGACTACCAACTCGACTCCCACGTGCTGACGCCGCGGCATAATCGCTAGAAGACGACGCAGTCAAGCTCTGAAGGTGCATGCCAGTTGCAGTATTCTCAGCCGACCCAACACCATAGATGGAGGGAAAAGCCGCAACGAGCGCAGTGGCAGGACTGCCTTGGCCGCGCCTGGACGCCCCGAGAGCGAGGTCACTCCACTGCTTCAAGCTACGCGTCGTGGCGACTCCACTGGTGGCTCCATCAGATGCTACGGCAGCGTGCGTGGCCACGGCAGCTGCCACTAAGCTCGTGTTTACATGTGCACCAAGGGTGCCCAACAACTGCTCTGCCGCGTCTGCTTTGGCGATGCTACCGTGGATCGCCATTGCCTCCGGCGACTTCGCTTCATTGTCCACGTCGTCGTCTCCGCCAGAGCCCCAGTCGGACGGCAAGAGGCAAATCTCGACGCAGCGGTTGCGCATTGCGCGGCTCACTTCGCCAAAGGTTGGGTCCATCGCGACAAAGAGCCGAAACCCGGAGGCAGGCACGATGCGGCGAACGGTTGGAGGGGACGCTTGCCCTGGAGCTCCGGTCGCGGTATCTGCTGACCCTTCGTGTTGGCTGTCAGTGTTTTGCGCAACTCGGTCGCTGCTGCTGTCATCCTGATTGCTCGTACTCGGATGATCGCTGTCTGCGTCTTCGCTGTTGGACCCACCCACACACTCCGTGAGCAGTAAGTCTCCGCCGGGCTCGAGCAAAGAATTGAGGCGGTCGAGCACGGATGACGAGCAGAGGTTCACGTTGTCGAGAAGCAACCACTCGCCTTTGAGCATCGCTTGCACTAATATTCCGTCTACCCACTCGAACCGTCCCGCAGAAGCGTGGCCTCCTTGGCTGCCGCTACTTTCCGACACTTGCTTTGCAACCGCGCGCCAGGCATTCCGCACCGCTGCCGCTGCACAAGCTTCAGTGCGTGGCGAGGCTCCAAAAGTGCTGATGCTGCTGTCTTTCTCGCTGGTTGCCTCAGCGATGGTTAAAGCTTCGTTGACGAGCGCGGTGGCCGGTTGATCAGGGACCAACACCTCACCTAAACCGGGCTCATTTAACGAGTCACCCTGCGCAAAGAGACTCGCAAACGACACGTCAGTATTCTCAGCCCTGCTTTGATTCACGGTATTTTCTTCGTCATCAGCGCTCGTCGCAGCGTCTTCGCTGACGAGGCGTTGCCGCTTGATGCTAGCGCGCACTTCCACCAGACGGCGCCGGAGAGCCCACCGAAGCTCCAGGAGCCGCGGGACCTCAGACACCACTGCAGTCAACTTTTCGTCTACACTGGCACCTACCAGAGCTCGTGTGCGTGGAGCTGCGGTGCATTTGTGCAAGAGAGCAGCAAAGAGTTGGTCTAAGCTCTGCGCAAGGAGGCCATCCATTCGTTTGGTGTCTGCTTGTTCGAAACCTCCCAATAGCTCAGCGGTGTCAGTGGCAGGCGTGAGCGCATGCACCCTCAGAGGAGCTCTTGCCAGGCTCGCGAGGCACGCCACCAGCGACCCCTTCCCTGTAGAAGGACCGCCGACCAGCAGGCCGCACCACCCGTGCCGCACGCACCGCGCTAAGTCTTGTAGGGGCGCATGGAACGCTCGAGGCAAGCTCCATTCTGGCGGCGGCAGAGGTGGTGGCGGCGCAAACGCATTCAGAGAACGGCGAAGCATCACTGCGTGGCCAATCCGCACGAGGTCGGGCGTTACCACTAAATCTACGGGCGTTTCTGCTTCGCCACTGCTCACCACTGGTGCTGGTGCTCCTGACGACTTTGTCACTTCTTCTGTGATTTGGCCCTCACTGCCAGGCAGTCTTGAGGCTTCTTCGAAGACAGTGACGTAAGCACGCGCCATGCATTTACGGTCCGAAGCCGAGCGCAAACGGTGAAAGTACACCGAATCCGCGACCCGTCGCGGCTCCCAGTGGCTCAGCTCTTTTCCGGATCCTACATTAGGGCACTGCTCGGCGATGAGGAGCTCGGCCCACCGGAACACGTCCCGTAAGTTGAACTCCCACGGTCGGCCCAGCTGCCCATATAAGCCAGCCTCGATGTCGCTCTGCACCCGACGGTTAAACTCCACCATTCGCCCTAACAAACCCGTTGAAGCTTCAAACGCTGCGTCAGCAACTGCCTCAGTAGCTGCCTCAGCTGTGTTTGTTGAGCCCTGGAGCATCTTTGCGCCGTCATCCAAAAGTACCCTTGGCTCTTCATCGCCCTGTAACCCTGTAGAGCCGTCGGCGCGGGCAGAGGCAAGGGCGGGAAATTTGGCTGCCAAAATGACACTCAAGTCAGTTGATGTGAGCGGCGCCACTGCAACACGCGTGAAACGGTTCAAAAACGACGCAGGCAGGCCTTTTCGCCCCCCACCCTGCCCCAGCGGGTTTTGAGCTCCAAATACACGAAAAGTGGGCGGGCATTTGAAGGTCTTGCCGAGCTCGGGAATAAACACTTCTGCGCGGTGGTCGAGGCATGCGTTGAGGCCTTCTAACACCGCTTGAGGCGCAAGATTTAATTCATCCAAGAGGACCCAGTGGCCTAGTTTGAGGGCCCGCAAGAAAGCTCCATCTTGCCATGCAAAGGCTGCTCCTCCTTTGCTCTTTTTCTTTTTTCGCTTGCCTCTCACACTTTGGTCGCTGTTGACACCATTCTCACCGTCATTTTCTTCGTTCATCTCGTCATCACCTTCGTCATTGTCGTCATCGCTGCCCCCCTCTTCGTCTGCAGGAACCGGAAGGTCGGACCCCATAAGATCTGACAAATCTGATTGGTCCGAGAGATTGATTCGGCACAACGGCTGACCTGCCGCAGCCGCTAACGCTGCCACCAATGATGTCTTGCCCACTCCAGGGCTGCCCTCCAAGAGAACAGGCTTCTTTAACTGCATGGCGCGCAAGAGGCGACGCGCATTTTTTCCGGTGGTTGGCGCATCAAAGGAAAACTCAGACGCAAACGCAAAAGGATCGGCTGATGCTCCCTCTTCCTCACTCATTACACCCATGGCGTCGTCGACTTGAGAAGGCAGCACGAGTTGAGTTCCGCATGGCACAAAGAAAGGAGGCGCCCCAAATTCCGTCACGCTCGATGCTGCACTTACCCCATGGTCGAGTTGAAGTGGCGAAGGTCGCATTCGACGGCAAAACGGCGCACCCTGGCTCTCGAGCAACACCTGTTCAAGGGCAGGCTGCATGTCAGCAGGGGCTGTGACTAAGAGGCGGCGAGCAGCGGCAGCGCGGAGACGGGCTGCTTCGTCCTCGTGCAGCGTGGCGTTGCCAAGCATCCCAATGCCGTCCAACACCACCAGGCAAGCTCCATGCCCAAAGTGCAACCACGCAAGCTCCCGCCGCGCCTTGGTCGCATCGTTCGCGTCCGCCACCAGTGTGCCCTCAGCATCAGCGGCACTCCTGACAGTACGGCCCTCGCCTTTTTTCGCTTTCCTTTTCTTGTGTGGTAATGGTTTTGCTGTGCCATCAAATTTGCCCTCTGGAGACGCCACAGCAGCAGCACTTGTTGTCGCCTCTTCGGCAGCGACCATGGTGACCACAAACTTGGCCCATGCGACGAGGTCCCGCAAGCTGAGCGGCTGCCCCAGCCCGCCCTGGCTGCTGCACCACGCCGCAAATTCAAACATCGCCTCCGGCAGGCCTTTAAAGCATCCGCCATCCAAACTCCCGCCTTCCACGAATCCTAAAGTCGCGGCATGCGAAGAGCGAAGTGCAGGCGGGGGCAACGGTGGAGCCGATGAATCAGCAGCAGCAGCCGCCGCATTGAGGATGGTGCTGGGCACTGGCATACGCGCCGCGAGAGAGGCCTGAATCACCGCAAGAACGTCTCGACGGTCCGTTACAGCGGGCACCCAAATTTCAGTGAAACGCGACCGAAGGGCAGGCGAGAGTTCGCGCTTCCCAAAGTCGCCACCTGGATTCATGGTGGCGAGCACACGAAAGGCCTCCGTAGCCACAATCGTCATTCCATCGTCGGCAAAAGTGCCATCATCATCTGCGCCAGCAACATCTTGGTGGTTACTCGCTGCAGCGCCAGCTCGCTCCGCGAGGGTCAAGGTTCGGCTGGGCTCAAGCACAGAGTTGAGGCGCTCCAGCACAGCGTCCTCAGCCAATGAGATCTCGTCCAGCAGCAGCATGTCGCCACTTTGCATCGCGTGCACCAAGGGGCCGTCGTGCCACTCGAAGAGCTGCGCAGCGTGGCGTGTGAGTGCTCCTGCAGTAGCGGCGAGGGCGTGCAAGTTCGGCAGCGCTGCATTGATCGCTAACGCCATAGCCACGGATGCACTACTTTCCGTCGCTACCTGCTCCCCACTTCGGTCGGTACCTGCATCTAGGCCTTTTGTCTCATCTCCAGCCTCTGCTCTTCCCATCAGTTCATCATCCTCAGCTTCAAGAGCTACGCGCTTTGCGTCGCCTCCCTGGCTGTCTTCGCCATGGTCTTTGCCTCCATCTCCATTATCAGCCACTTCTACACCTGCTTCGCCACCTTTGCCGCCCTGAGAGCCCTCTCGCTGACGCTTACCCTTGCGCTTTTCTCGGCGCTCCTGGGCTCGCTGAGACCTTTTCCCCACCCGCGTGGGCACAACAACAGGCTGAGCAGCTGCTTCACTCGCGACCAAAGCATCTACTCTGGACACACGCTCTGCCTCCGCCACGGTAGCAGCCTTCGATTCAGCAGCTGCGGTTGCATCGGCCGTGGAACGCGCAAGAGACGAAGCGACTTCAGGGTGCGCGGCTGCCAATTCTCCAAGGTACTGCTTGAGATGTGCACACGCCGCTGCTAGCACCGTGGCTAACTCCTCCACTGCCACTGTCTCTGCACCTGACGCATGTGCTGCAAGCTCTGAAGGCAAAGGCACTTCCCAACCTTCAACACCCTCGTTTTCAAGTAATGCGCCAGACTCCAACGTCATGCGCGGCCACGCGGCTAAGAAAGCCTGAACCGTTTCTCGGAGCTGCTTGCGGAGCGCAGGTCGCCCTCTCAGGGGGCGCAGCGACCCGAGGAGGTCGGCGGCTTCGCTGTTCTGGTGGCAGTTCACCACATGCAAGTGCTGGGCCCGCCGCATCGCCAGCAGCTGACAAACCGTAGTTTTACCGCAACCGGTGTCCCCCACGAGCAGCACCGGCTCTTTGCAGCGGAGGCACTCTTCGACCAGCGCCAAGAGTCGCGCCATGGAGCCGGTGAGCGCCACTGCATCCAACCCTGCTGCCACGGCCTCGGCGACATCGGCAGAAGCAGGTGCAGTGGTAGCACGATCGGCGTTAGAACTGGAAGCAGCAGCAAGAGTGTGGTTGCGTGTGCGGTGTGCTTGATACAGGCTTTCGGGATCGAGGCTGCACCCGAAAGTCTGCTCCAGCACCTCCTGCACTTCACCACGCTCGTCGTCTTTCCGCAGCCGCTCCGCCAGTAAAAAGTAGCCCTGAGCCGCGGCTTCTTCTTTGCTGCCCGGCTTACGGCTTGCCCACTTCAGCAAATCTCGCGCTGTGACGAAGGAATGCTTGCCTGCAAACAACCCACTCCGCTGCCGCCGCAACTGGAGCTCCAGCATCGTCTTGACCACGAGGCCAGCAAGCGACGGCTGCAAGCCACTACGCTCGGTCAAGATGGTCTCCAGCTCAGGTGGCGGCAAGTCGGTGACGTGAATCTCAACAAAACGATTCCGAAACGCGCGGCTGAGCGGTTTACGGCCTCCGTACGACCCGGGCGGGTTCTGTGTGGCAAAGAGCAAGAAACCAGGCGCCGGCTTCACTACTTCTTGGGTCTCGGGCACCAGAAGCTCACGGTTGCCGTCCAACAAGCGATTCAAAGCTTCAAGCACTTCCGAGGGAGCCAAGTTCAACTCGTCTAATATAATCCAATCGCCCGCCCGCAGCGCCTGCACTAACACGCCATCACTCCATTCCAATGGGCTTTCCCCTTCACTAGCAGCACCACTCCCGCCCTTGCCGCTGCTCGAGTCACCCTCGCTACTGGCTCGAGCAGGCGGAGGAGGCTTGGCGGTGTAGCTGCCGAGGTACTCCGCGATGTCAGTGTGCTCGTGGTTGTTCACGCGCACACACTTGTGGCCAGCTCGGGCCGCCAAGTACTCGATCATCGACGTCTTCCCCGCCGAAGTGGGGCCTTGCAACAGCACCGGTGCCCCTTCGCCCGCCGCCACCGCCGACGCCACCGCGCGAAGGGTCGTCGCCACATGAGGTGTGAGCACGAAGCGGCGGAGGCCGGTCTTGGGGTCAAGCAGGGCGCCGTCGTCGAGCGGAAGAACACCGGTCTTGAGCCAAAACGGCTCCACGAGCGCCCATTGCTCAGCGCCGGAGCTCCGCCCTCCAGGCCGCCGTACTGGCTTGTCGCTCTCGAGCTCGCTAGGAGCATCGCTACCGCCTGCTGCCGCAGCTGCAGCTCCCTTCTTGCCCTTTTTCTTCTTGCCACCGCCGTCGCCCTGTAGCGATGCCGTTGAAGTTGTGCTTTCACAGAAGGCGCGGCGAAGGGCACGGCGTGAGATGAGCTTCGAGGGCTGGTCCAACAAAGTCTCAAACCCCAGGGCAAACCCTTCGAGAAGCGCTCGCCGAGCCGTGAATCCGCCACACCCACCCGAAGAAGAAGCACCGTTACTGTCGTTGCCGTTGCCCGTGCCGAGTGCTCTAGCGGCGGCGAGGGCGCGGCAGAAAGTGCGGAGAGAAAACCTCGGCTTTTGGTTGGCGCCATCCACGAGGGCATCGCTTTCGACCAGCTGACGTAAATTCAAGTAACAATCCACGGCAGCAGCTGCCAGGACGGGGGGTGCCTTCGAATGCGCGACAGCAGCTGCTGCAGAGGTGCCAGCTGGTACGACCACGCCACTGTTACTTCCGCCATCAAAGTAAGCGAGGCCAGCCGTCGCTGCTGCTGCGGCAGAAAGTGACCCTGAAGCACTTACGTCGTCATAGGCACTACCACCACTGATTGGCGTTTCACTCTGGGCAAAGGCACCGAGGTAGCGGCCAGCCACGAGAAGGAGGTCGGTGGGGTCTACCAATTCATGCAAGAAGCACTCGGTGAAGCGGCAGCGCAGCGACGCAGGGAGGTCTTTCTTGCCCGCATCCGTCGGTGGGTTCATGGTCGCAAAGAGCCGAAAGTTTGGATGCCGCTGCAAGGGCGCTGCGTCGCCCCGTTCCATCACCCGCAAAGTGCCCTCGTGACCTTCTAGCAGCCCGCTCAAGCGCTGCAAGGTTTCTGCCGAGGCTAGGTTGACTTCATCCAGCAGGAGCCAGTGGCCCTCGCGCACGGCGCGCACCAGCTGGCCTTCCTGAAACGCAAACGCCACGGGCGGTGCCGTCGGTGCTTGATTGGTCGTGTCTCCGTCATTGCTATCACTGGTGGGAGCAGCTGGTTTCACGCGGGCGTGGAAATGGTGTAAGGCCTCTGCAAACCTCTCCCAATCCGCAGAGAGCGCCACAAGAGCCTCGCCCGTCACCGCCTTCTTCGCCCGCTTCCCGCCGCCATCTTCCTTGCTGTCAAGCCCGTCAGCTGCACTTGCAGAGGCATCCACGGCCTTGCCTGACTCGTCTCCGTTCGACGACGACGACGCTGCTGCTCGAAGCTTCTTGAGTTTAGCGAAGGAGCGCTGCGTGGCCCCTTGAAGAGCTGCAGCTAGCTTGGGCCACGACCGACGCTCAAACAGCTGGGCTACTGCTGCCAGAAACTTCATGTTCGCGGTGCGCGAGAAAAGCTTGGGAAAAAGCTCGAGAAACCGCACGAGCAATGGCCTGGCTAAAGTGCGAATGTCCACTGGCCGGTACCCACCGAGAAGGTCCGCAGCGTCAGTCTGCAAGCTCATGTTTTGCACCAGCAATTCGCGGCCAATCGCTTTCGCGAGCTCCTGCACTAGGGTCGTTTTCCCACCCCCCGTTTCCCCCACTAACAGCACCGGCTCGTTGGCCGCGCAAGCAGCAGCGATGCGCTCCATCGCTCTCAGAGCGTGCGCGGTGTGGGCAAAAGTCGACCCGTTGTTGCTTTCCGATGAAGGCATGGCCTGCGCTGGCATGCGCACTCGACCCACCACTAGCATGGCTGAAGGTGCTGCTTCCTCCCGCCCCACCGCCGCTGCAGCCGCTGCGCTCGAGGCTGGCAAAGCTTCGTGGCGAATCTCGGGGCTGTGACTGGCGCAGCGAGCGACAATCGATTCAGGCAGCAGTTGCCACACAGCTCCAAGTGCTCTTGCTGCAGCTTCCATGGCAGCTTCATCGGCGCTGCCCACCACCGCGACGTCGACAATCTCGGCCACTACTCGCGCGGCTATCCCTGATGTCACTTTGAACGCACCACCCGTGTTACCACCGTCACTGAATACGCTCTCTGAGAGGCGGCGGCACACTTTCAGCAGATCTCGCACCGTGGGCATCCGCGCAGCTCCGCCGGTCGGCCCCGAAAAGGCGCGCAAAGATGAGCCATCATTGCCATTTCCCCCTGTAAGGCTCGCGACCGCATCGAACGAGCGCAGAGTGGGCGCAAGCACGGTGTCTGGCAGTGACGGAAACAGGGCGTGAACTACGCTGGCGACTTCACCGGAGGCTGCGTGCAGTGGTGCAATGGGCACTTGAAGGAAGAGGCGGCTGAGCCCGAAGAGGGCATTGGGAGCTAGGGGCTTGGCCGCAGGGCACACCCTGAGAGCGTTCTCGACACTTGCCCCCACTTCCGAGCTAGTGGACGGCGAAAACAAGGGCGTGCTCGTGTCTTCAGCTAGCGAGGCTACCGGGGCTGTGGTGCAAGTTCCAAACAGTTTGAAACCTGCGGCGGCCACTAAAGGAGGGCGATGCAGTCCCACCGTCAGAGGTTGGCCTTCGAGCACCGGCCGCAACGCCGCCAGCAGCTCACGGGGGCATTTGTCCAAATCTTCGATCAGCACCCAATCCCCTTGCGCCATGGCCACGGCGAGCGGTCCGGGCTGCCACGCAAATTCGCCTGGCCGGTCGCCGCATACGTACGAGCCAAGCAACGCCTTGGCGTCCACTGAGTCATCCAAATGCAGCTCCATGAAACCGCCACCAACGCTTGCGCTAGAAGAAGAGACCTCTGAAGGTGCACTGGCTCGCCCAGTAGCGCGCGCCTATTGAAAAGTGTAGAAAGAAAGGGCATCGGATGAGAGCACGTTTGAATATTACATCAAAGGTAATTTTATTTCGAAGGCACGCATCGAGTGACTATTGATACTGTTGCCAAAGTCGATGTGTCGTATCATAGTCAAATAGAGCGAGCTCGTCACTTACCAGGGCTCGTAGTGCGGACGTCTTCCCACTACCTGGCGGCCCGCATAGTAGCACAGGCCGATTGTCACCTGCACTTGGCGCTACAAGCTCAGCGAGTGCTCGTAGGTTGCTCCACGCTGAGGGCACCAACACCACGCCACCTACGATGGCTGTTTCACTCGAATTCACAAGTTTCGTGGACGCAGTAGACACCCGAGCAAGAGGCGAATGCCGCAGCAAAAGCACACCGCAAACGTTGCAGACCATAGGGTGCAAAGGTAGGCCGACCGTTGAGCTTCCAGTGGTTGTGGCAGTGAATTCTTCATATCTCGTGTCCATGGTAGGGTGTGCACCAGTGTTGCCATCCAGATCCCCAATATCTGATGGGCCTTGGTCGGCCGCAAGTGCTTCGGCTTTGGCTCGCAAGAAGTCCCACTCGGCTTTCCACCTTTCTGCTGAAGCTGTGCCAGATGCAGCAGCTGCCTCCCCGATGCCACTACCGCATTCCTCTCGAGTGGCACACCGAAGGAAAGCATCAGTGGTGTAACCAGCTGCTCCTTCGTCAAGGTCACAGAGCCTCTGCAACACTAGGCTCATGGCCAGGGCACACACTGAATCTGCAGACCCCAGTGTTGCCACGCACCGCCACAGGGACGCCCAGTTCCATAGGGCACCTGCGGCAGCTACGCCACGAGTGTCGAAGCCACCGTGAGCATCGCCTCCACAGGTCAAGCGGTGCGTTACCAACAAGGCAGCTCGAAGGCGACTCGGGTCCGACGAAGGCACGGCCACTGCTGCATCAAAGGGGCTAGGTGCCATAAACAAAAATTGCTGCGCCACTGGCTTCAACTGTGGAGCCGAGGGAAGCAAGCGAGCGATAGCTGCCCAAGCTTGCTCGGCGACTGCATCTGACATTCGTCTATGGCGTGGGTCAGAGCGAGATGGCAACAAAGCTCGAGCCGCAAGGTCAAGTAGAAGAGGGCGAAAGTATTGCATAACTGTGAGACTATGTGGCGAAAATATAAGGAGTTGCCCCAGGCTATCCATCAACGCATCTAGCTCAGCCGTTGATGGCAGTGACACGTTGGCCGCCGTGGCGTTCAACAATGGCTCAAGAGTAGCTCGATCTACCAACATATCAACGCCCTGCAGGTTACGCATCATATGACCTGCCCTTACTAAAAGCTGAGCAGAATCCATAGGGATAGATCGATAGAAGCGCTGATGAGCTCCTCTAGTCACAATTTGAGGGCTACAGTAGCTTTAAGTGAGCCTCGCCGAAACAGCGAAATGTTGAGACAGCGAGGTCAGGTCGGTTTACAGAGGAGGAATAATGAATGCAGATCTGTGCATCATGCACCACGGACCACGTGCACAAAAACAAAAATAGTGAGTTAGTAAGCTTACATCATGATGCTTAATGTCGCGCAAAAATAGTATGCATGGACCTGTGGTACTTCAGCATTATTATTATTTGCCTGCTCATGAGGCAGCTGGGAAGTTCGATCTCCGAGGCGGAGCTGGATCTGACTCCGCAGATCGCAGACTATCGCAGATCGCCCTTTTGGTTTTTGAGACAGGCCCCGAAGGGCCGGAATTAGAAGACTTACAGGTAGAGAAGAAAAGCAAAGCAGCGCAAACTAGATTTAAGAAGCTAATCAGGCGCACATGCCCGAATTGGTTTTTGATTCAGTAGATACTTATCAGATACTTTAATTTGCCTTAGGGTGCTCTTGTCGCTTGCCCTTCACGCCACAAGGGAGTATCTAGATCCACTCCAAGGATAAGCAAAACCGGGCCTCCAACAAGAGGAATCCCTGGTTGG
>Ga0307930_1000627_pt1 | contig 28288 bp, 31 predicted proteins | sample OrgLakmetageno46_FD_203161 | JGI IMG/M metagenome (GOLD analysis project Ga0307930, IMG submission 203161) | Saline water microbial communities from Organic Lake, Antarctica - #46 | ecosystem: Environmental > Aquatic > Non-marine Saline and Alkaline > Saline | place: Antarctica: Organic Lake...
TTTTTATTGACTGAAAGGAAGGTTTCCATCCAGTGCCGGTCTTTCGTAAGTGCAGTTCCGGGAACTTTTAGGGATTCGTAGAATTAGCGAACTTTCCCTTCGGTTCCGAGTTGGTTCACTAACTTTTTGTAACGGAACTTTTAGTTCCGTACCGTTCGTTAAGAAATGAGTAGCCAAACTTTTTATTCGGTTCCGTTCGTTAAGGGTGGCACTCCCACTTCGAGTTATATTCGGCATCAAAGTACAAATCCACTTGCTATACTGGAAATTTTCTTCTTTGGGATTCGGATAACTAGTAAAACGATAAGCACAAATCGGCTCCAAATCGATTTTCCCAATCATATAAGTGAAATCCGCGGTTTCCAAGATAGCAGCTCGGTTCCATTCCGGGTCCGTTTCTAGTTCGTTAATTCTTTGGAACCGAACTTTTCTTTCGCTGTGGGTTCGTTAATTCGGCGGGAAACGAACTTTTCTTTCAGTTTGGTTCGTTAGTGTAGCAAAGCCGAACTTTCCTTTTGGTTCCGTTCAATTCCTATTCACTAACGAAAGACCGGCACTGCATTTCCATCTATTTACCGTTGCCCACAGTACGGAATAGCACCTCGGATTTTACGTGGCCGAATCGAGGGAAATATGTGGTTAGCGCGACATTCAAAAGTGACCTTTGGCCTCATGAAATAAATCTAGCCATCGCCACGAGTCTAAGTGGGCACGTTATAGTGGCAATGCTTCTTCTCGTTTCTGATCTAGCTATGTTCCGAAGGAACAGAAATTGTAGAAACTGATCTCCCCTGTAAGGGGAAGTTACAGAGGTTGAAGTCAAAACTGCTGTGGACTTCCCTTCCCTTTCTTTTCATAATTGTTTCTATTAAACGATTTCCTAGCACTTCTACTCCTTCTACAGGTATAAGGCATCCAGTACTCTAAATGAATTCCTCTGCGAATGGCTCTTTCGATCCTACTCATTCCTCGGACTCGAGCTCGGACGGCACCCTGGATAATTCTTCGGTCTATGTTGAACGTTACTCTGCTCGCTCACCAAATGACACTCTTCTCGCGGACACGCAACTTCTCGCTATCCCAGCTACTAGTGACGAGCTGCTTTCCGATGCGTTTCATAACCTTTTCTATTAAACGATTGCCTAGTACTTCTACTCCTTCTACAGAAATAGAGGGCCGAGAAGAAGAAATATATTGCTATTCTGCTTTTCTGGGTCCCCCCCGAGGGGGAAGTATTTAGTAACTAGCAGGCAGGGCTCATTTACTACATTGGAAGTGCTAATCAGGCGCACCACAGAAAACACGCGCGCCGACTTCCTTGCCGGCGTATTCGTGGGCGCTCTGATAGCCGAGCACCTCCCGTATAACGGCGGCAGTGGCTTGACGACAGCCAAGGCCAAGTACTGCCGGATGATTTGTCGCGCATGGAGTCTCACCGCTCACCGCCCGATGTAGGTGGGTACACTCTATGCCCGACCGCCAGGGCCACGCACAAAAATTTCTGACTTCTGGCGTTCTTATTCCGCCCCCTCGGGGGCTGTGTCAAAGCCAACACCCGCACCGTGCTCGCAGCGGCTACGACGAAGAGAACACTTATGATTGTCATACAAACCCCGATCCCGGCTTTTGGTCTGGCCCGGGAAACTCTGTAGGCGCCTACAAGACGGTACCAGGGTACCAGTCCTGTAAGCTTCTAAATGCAGTCTCCCCTGGGGGGTCAGAAAAATTCATATTGATGAATTCTCCAGAACAAGCCAGACAGGGCTGAGTGCCCTTTTGCGTAATTCAATGTTCATTTTTACTTCCATGAACCCTTTAGGATCAATTTTCGGAAAGAGGCATAGGCTTCGAGTACGATCGCGATCTCCATTTTGACCTATTCTCTGCTATGGCATGCCATTCCTTGATGTTGACCGGAAGCCCTTTGCACTTTGCTAGTAGAGCCTTTTTTATGTCCGACCCCGTGTCATCTCAGGGCACTTATTCGGCCGAGAATTTGCTACCCAGCCAGTAAGCAACTCCAGCGGCACCCGCGTCACAGGCATCCGAGCAACGTGGCCAACCCAACGAAGAATCAAGAAGTGTACAAATACTTGGTAAAGTTCTCCATGGAATTGTTTGGAACTTACATGCCGAGTCAAATCCGGTTGACGAGAGCCAAATGAATTAATAGGCGAACATTAAAAAAAAAATACTCCTCATAAACACGTTTTCCTACAGTACATCGCGGGTGACAAGGGAGCAGAAAAACGGCGAACCCCTTGTTTCTTAGCCCCCCCCTCCCCAGTTTCTTAGGCGGAGCGAGCCGGGAGGCCGAGCGACCCAAACGGTCATAGAGCTTTCCTTTTATCTTGAATCAAGCGCTGCGCTCGATACACGCTTCTAATTCCAGCCCCCCGGGGCCTGTCTCAAAAGTAAGATCTGGCCACCACAACAGCGTCTCTTTGGAAGTGATGTATCAACTTATTATAGGGGATGTGAGGTCCTTGACTAACCATAGTGTTAATGGGCTGTATCCGATTGAGCTGAAAGAGATACTACAAAAAGAAGAAAATATATTTCTCCCGGGCGGGAGTAACTTACTAGCTAGAGGAGTGAAGAGTTACAATACAAGTAATAATTTTTAACCATATAAATTCTCTACCTGTTAGTCTTCTAATTCCGGCCCTTCGGGGCCTGTCTCAAAAACGGGATTCATAGACACATGTCAATCCCTAAATGATGATTTCGTAGCCTTAGTAAGCGAACCGCGCATCTAGCGCATCCGCGAGGCACCGGCGGTTTAGTACGACCCAGCCGATCACGACTACATTGTCGTCGCGGCCCGCGCCAACCTGCCGAAGTCCCACAACGAGGCGGCCTCGGCCACGCTCTAAAACTACAACAGGGCGCCATTCTTCGAAATTTCAAAAGATTTTGGCTCTGAGAGGCCGTATCGAAGCGCATCGACGTGGGCTGCGGATGGTGAAAGCTAGAGCGAAAACCCACTTTTCACACAATTCACGGTTTTCTATAGGGGTGAGCCATCCTATATATTAAACGGAATTGCGTTCGTGGTTCGTTCGTGGTGGTCGTCGTTTTTTATGTACCTACAGTACTACAGTACAGTACAGTACAGTTCTGCTGTACATGTGCAGTAAACAAGAACACAAGGCGGACCACGGGCACAAGAAGGGACACGCACCACGGGCACTATGAGGGCACTCTGTCATCCACGGGCATCTCAAGGCCGTGCACTGAGGTGCTAAGGACACGCACCTACTCCTCCGCAGCAAACACATTGCTCCGAAGCCGCGCATCGCGCGGGCACCTGAACTTGTAAAATTTGCAGAATTTAAGAATTTATTGAGGACCGTTCACCGTCGTTCCTTTTCTTTTGGAAGGTTCTCCGAAGTTTCGGCTTTTGGCCCTGTCGCGATTTAGATTTTATTTCTTCTGGAAGATTCCGAACTCCCACACTCTTATTATGTGAAGTCCCTATGTTGTCTTAGGCGCTTCGACAAAGAATTTCTTTCAAGGGTTTCTTTGTGTGCTTTAACCTCACATCTTTTTTTGTCGCATGCTTCTCGAAGGTTGCGTCACTCACCTTTAATGATTCTTTTGTCTCATCATCGCCATCCTCGTCAGTTCAATGCGTGACTTGAATTACGAGCATACGAGAGGAAGTAGGAAGGAGGAAGAAGTGTAGAAGTTTCCTGAGAAACAATTTTCTTGGTGCCCTTTTTTATTTCAATGTTTTTACCGCACCACGAACTGATCAAATTCAATGTTTTCGTGAGTGTTGTCTGATGTGTCGTTGGGCAGGTCTCTGACATTGCACCATAACCATGCCCTTTGCCCGAATAGGTTCATTCTCAATTCAAATATATGACAACTGCCTTGAGAGTAGCCAACTGCGAGCGCCTCTCCAGGCTACCTGCTCACTTGGACGCCTTGTGTACGGCACCCCGGGCTCCTCGGCAAACTGATTTTTGCTATCCACGTGCCACGAGTGTATTTGACCACCTTGCTGACGATGTCGTCCCTCGAGAATCAATAAAAGTAGAAAAGCCGTTGGAGGTATGCATTGACTTGAAGACCGCAAACAGTACTCTTGTGCACAATGCTTCTGGAAAACATTTTCCTTCGAATGAAATCCCCGTCGCTGATATTGGAACCACAGCGTTCACCGCATCTTTGACTGATTCACCAAAAAGCCGCCAAGTTCTTGTAATCGTGGTGCGCGCAGACCCCGTCATTTGTGGTCACAGTACCGAAGCCCGCAACTTGGCCGAGGTGCGTGCGTACGTGCGACTTTGGTGCGAAAGCGTTCGAACCTCCCTGTGTTTTATATTTCTATTTGTCCTGCTATCTTCCATACATAAGTGTGTGCGAATACATATATCATTAACCCGAACATATTCAAGGCAATGTGTATTGAAATGTATGATACGTCGTTCGTGTGGTTTAGTTCTTTGAGAAGCACAGATTTCTTTATGACACTGTTATGTGATTTCAATCCTGCGAACGATCTTTTTCTTTTTTGAAAGGCAGCGCTGCTCCGGGGGTACGAGCCCATTATCGTGACATGGCATGAGGATATCTTAGCAATCAGCACTTTGCCACTCAAGCCGCAACATGAAATCGAGCCCTACAGTGCTGGTATCACTGTGCTGCGACCTTCCGCAGTGGGTAACTACAAGCTTCTCGACGGTCGGTACAACATGGGTATGGTCGCAGCCATCGTGGATATTGCACGGTCGGACCCGAGCATGAAAATGACGCTCATGTGCTTGTACCTCCAACCCCATGCCCAAATATGCTTGGACGCTGTTGATGCGATCCGAGGCGCGTGGGGTGACAACTTCGACATTACTACGGTGGCCGAAGCCGTGGGGAGTGACGTGACGAACATTTTGAGCAACGCACTCAAGGACGGGAACTTCGGTGCCGCCATCTCGGTGCTATCGCAGTTTCTGAGATTTGACGTGCCAGTGTGCGTTAGCCAGGTCAGTGAATGTCATATCTTCTAGTTGCACAAAAGATTGGGATCTACTTTGGGTGTAGCATAGACTGGAGCTTATTAATACAAAATTTCGAATAACTCTCTGTTACTTTATCTCTGTGGATACTTCTGCGTTCGCTGAGCTCCCACGCTACCTATATACTGCATCGCAACCTCCTTTGCTTCATTTTGTGTTCTTGGTAAGTTTATGCCAGACGATAGAGAAAAGACTGGTGTGCTTTCATGCAAAACTCAGAGTAACTCTTCATTATATTTGTGTGCATTCTTCTGTATTCAATGTGAATCTTAAGCTGCTTACCTCGTGCATTGCAACCTCAATTGCTTCTCTCTATGTTCTTCACAAGTTTACGCTTGACGAAGTGCTGCGGCATGCTGCTGAAGTGGACGCCATTCTTCGGACAACCTTTGCCCCCCAGCTACAAGCCAAATGCAGTCTTTCTTACCCTGCACTCGACATTCGCGCTTACACCGAGCTGGATCCATTAACCACGGCCGAGGTTCTCAAGGTTCGAGGCTTGGTGTCGAAGCAGTACGTGCTTTACTTGTCGCGAGTCATCGAGGCCAAAGGTATCTTTGAACTCGTCGAAGGCTTTCAAACGTCGCGGCTGCCCGCCGCAGGCTATACACTTCTTGTCGTTGGCCGCGGGGAAGCTTTAGCCGAATTGCAAGCGCTGACGGAAGGAATGTCCAACATCCAACTCATTACTGACTTAGCCGACGCCGAGAAAGCCGCCGTGCGTACCACATATACACATTTTGTGGACAAAAGAAAATACTAGAACCAAATCAAAATTTATTTATTTTTCCTTCGTTATCTGTCTATCATGGACATCGCATCAACTGAATATTTGAAGAACTTGAGACCATTTGGATACACTGTCGACCCTCATACCCATGAACAATCTTTTCCCCAGATTTTTGATGGTGCCGCCGCGTATGCACTCCCCTCCAAGTACCACCCGACATTCGTTGAGACTTTTGGAATCGTGATTACAGAAGCCATGCTCACTAATTGTGGGCCCGTGATCACGTGCCGCACTGGAGGAATTCCCGAAGCTGCAGGGTCGCACTGCTTTTACGCCGACGTGAACTCAGCCCCAAGTTTGGCTGTATGCCTCGAAGACGCCGTGCTGAACATTAGTGCTGCCGACAAAGCCGCCATGCTGGAAGGCGCAAGGCAACATGCCCTACAATTTGATCGAAAAAATATTTGGCAGAAGCTTGAGGCCAAGGTGGTCGCAGCTCGCAATGCCAAAGCGAAAGCTAAGGTTATCGACTAGGCTTGTAAAAAAAGTGCGAGAATTCGAGAACAGGTTTGACAATGGTGCAAACATCGAGCGGCTTCTACAGTATCCCCATTTGATAAACAACCAGCAGCAATTATGAAGTTACCAGCAATTATATATCTCACAAAGAAATCACTCAAGCATACTTTGTCCTTTTAATTGCGACACACCACTGCAAAAGGGCAGCTGGAGTTGCCGAGGCTGATAAGGAATTGTAATAATTTCCCTGATTTGTATCATAGTTTATCGTTTATCATTTTAATTAAGATACGAAGATGTTCATCCTAGTGGGCCTGGCCCAGAGAATTGCCTCGTGGACCTGGGACGTGACACACGAACGAGCACTCAGTTCTCCGACTTGTTCGGAGGAAAGGCGCCAGTTGGAGCCTTATTTGGCCTTCTGGAGCGAATTTGCTAGCGCATTTGCAGCTCAAGTGCATTCTTTATGTGCCTCTGTGACTGCTGTGTACTTGCCTTTCTTTGTTTTTGGTAGAACATTAACCAGACTAGACTAGACTAGGCCTAGGCTCGCAGCTCCTCGATATGGGTGGAAGCATCCTATCGGTGGAGTGGGTTTGACGTTGGACACGGAGGAGAGGAATTCGGTTCAGGATGAGCGGTGAGAACCCCCCACCCCCCACCAAACTCAGATAGCAAGTGAGTCTCAATCGAATCTTTTTTCGACCTCGCTAAGTACGGCGTCTGGAGCGGAGAAGCATCCGGGTGTTCGTAAGCCTGTGAACATTCGTGTTTGTACAGCCCGCAGCATTGCAGCCACGTGACCCATACTTCGTTAGCATGAAAGAGGACAGGCGATGCTGAGATCGGCTGGCGCCGAAGCCTGAGAAAAAAATTGAGACGACGCCCTGCTGGGCAAAAATAGTCTAGAGAATCGCCACGTGGACCTGGGACGTGACACACGAACGAGCACTCAGTTCTCCGACTTGTTCGGAGGAAAGGCGCCAGTTGGAGCCTCAATTGACCTTCTGGAGCGAATTTGCTAGCGCATATATGCAGCTCAAGTGCATTCTTTATGTGCCTCTGTGACTGCTGTGTACTTGCCTTTCTTTGTTTTTGGTAGAATATTAACCAGACTAGACTACAAATCCAAGAGCTGCTGCAAAATTTCTTTGGTATTTGTAATAGATCGCCCTCGCTAGTGCACAAAATATGCCTGCTTCGTCTAGTCTAGTCTACTTAATACTCTCCCAAAAACAAAGAAAGGCAAGTACACAGCAGTCACAGAGGCACATAAAGAATACATGATTGGAAGTTTGCAAGCTCGGCTTCGCTCCAATCTCAGATTCGACATGCTAATTCACTGAGAACACATTGCTTTGTAAATTCACCCGAACATGCCATATCAATAATTTACTTCACGTGTACATTTTAATTATGATTTATTACTATTTGAGTTTCATGCTTGCAATCCGCTTCTTCTCAACGTTCAAAACGTAAGCCAAAGTTATCAACCCTGAGAGAGGCACCGCCATAAAGAGTGCTTGATAGCCCCAATGATGATCGTGATTAAGAACAAATAAATTTACTGAGGTGCCAACAAACATCAAGGTTACGAAACCTAGGCCATAGTTAATCCATGTGTATTCTGGCGGCGGCGGAATGGCTGCGCAGCTATCGTAATCCTCCCCTGGCCTAGCAAGTCCATCATTCATCGGCCAAGCTTCATCCGCCATGTTCACAAAAAGCTAACTTCTCTGAGTTTGGTGCCTTCAGTTCGTGTCGGCAATGATGCAATCAACGTGATATAACCATTCAAGACAGCTGGAGTCTTCCACAGCGCACTACTCCTGCTCTGATACAGCTCTCTATTACACGATTAATAATAATAGCTACTTTCGCCGACTTCCGCGCTCTATCGCTCTATCATCATCTAAAAATATTTACCGACACGACGAGAGGGAGCCACCAAGCGAAGGGAGTTACACTTTTACCCTAATATATACTGTGAACGGTCTCATGTGTTAGTTGTTGTTGCGTTGTTGCTTCCATCTCTTATTACTGTTTTCTTCCGCTTCTCTTGAAAAGATTAAGTAGTCTAGCTAGTTATCCTCATCATCGCATCGTCTGCTGTCTGTCTGGCATCGGAACATAGCCCCCATTGGAACGGAGCATCATGGGGAATATGTTCGGGAAAGAGGTGCGCCTCTAGAGACAATGAGCTTAGATTATCCATCAAGCATGCAAAGCTGCATACCGTTTGTAAATGACGCCTTCTCTGGGCCACCTTGCTTCTATCGCATAGATCCCTCTTGCGGACCTGATTAAAGAAAACAAAAGAACGATTACTCGGGCTATTCGTGAGATCGATCGCGAGAGGACCCGCATGGAACGGGAGGAAAAGAAATTGGTGCGTAATTTTCCACTGCTACACCAATTGAATAAGCAAAGTAAAAAGAAAACTAACACAGCCTTCTTCTTTCTCTGGCTAGATTGCGGACATTAAAAAGATGGCCGCTGCTGACCAAATGAAAGCAGTTCAAATTCAGGCGAAAGAGTTGGTTCGGACTCGTAATTTTATCACAAAGGTGAGCGCGAAGAAGTTCGCTCAGAATATCATTGTTGTAGCTTGGACTAATACAGCTAGATGATCAAGCAACCGCCATTTGTCACAAAAGTCGAACAAACACTAGCACTTGCGCTATTGACGCCCTAGAGCATCTAATAATTATTTCATTCATGTCATGTGTTACAGTTCCTGCAAATGCGGGCCCACTTAAATGCGGTGCTGTTGAAGATTCAAACCGTGAAATCCCATGAAGCAATGGCGTCGGCCCTGCGTGGCACTACGAAGGTCCTATGATCTCCTTTAGTTTGCTTTCAATACAGAGGGTGCGAGTGCAAAAAAAAGAGATGATTGTCGTGTATCTAGAGTCAGTAAACACTTCTGTTTCTAGCTTCCTGTTCTTAGCTACGCCGGCCAGGGCATGCGTGTATATTTTGCTTCTCGCTCTTGAATCGACCTCTATGTTGCATGTCAGGCGATGGCAAAAATGAACAAAGTGTTCAACTTACCTGAGCTCAACAAAATTATGGCCGAGTTTCAAAAAGAAGAAATGAAAGCCGAAATGACGATGGAAATGATGGGCGATACCATGGACGACGTCATGGAAGGCGAGAACGACGAAGCGGAAGAGCAACAAATCGTATCGCAAATTTTGGACGAAATTGGCATCACGCTCAACGGGGCCCTAGCTGAAGCCCCCACGGGCATGCCCGCAAGTGGAGTGCCGCAGCAAGGAGCAGCCGAAGAAGCTGCGCCGCAAGCAGCAGTGCCGATGGGAATGGGAGCAGGCGGCGCTGGGTCACCAGCTGCTGGAGGAGGAGCTGCTTCTGCAGACCCTGCTGTGTCAGAACTCGAGGAACGACTCAACAACTTGAGAAGAAATTGAGGTGGCATCCGTGGTTATGTGCGCGCATGTCGGCGTTCAACAAACACTTGCACAGGAAGTTCCAGTCAACACCGAGGCATTCCCTTCTCCCTTGCTAAACGCACTGAACGCACTCGGCGGGCGAGCTGTGCCATGTGACATTTCCAACCTCGAAAGATAGGGAACTGGGAATCTGAGAATGGAATATCGAATATCGGATATGGGAGCTAGGTTCCTAATTCTGTGAAAATCAAGCGGAAATTGAATTTTCTATAATACCGAAGTGATTCAAGTTCGCACTTGAAAATGTCCTAGGCGCAAAATTAGCGCGTAAAACACGCGGAATGAATAACTATAGCCTCCGCACACGTGAATCACGCGCGCACGGTGCGCACGTGAATCGCGACCTCTTATGAAAGGGCGGGTTGTTATTAAAGCCCAGGGCCGCGAAGGCTTCTGTCGAAATCCCAACCCCGTGCTTTAAGCCACTTCTCAAGAAAAGAAGCCCGGGCTCCTACATTCTACTTGGTTTAAAGTGCTATTCGTGCCTGTGGATTCAGTTCTTTAACCTCTAGATGCAAGATCCTCCGTTTGGCCCCGTATGCGAAATAGCTAAATTTGAGGACACGAAATACCCTCCTAGTCCACAAAGCCGCTTATTATGTCTAAATTTTTTATCGGCCAGGATCCTCCCATTCCCTTCGAGCGAGGCCGCGAATCGCTGCGCTGTCTTTGCGGCCTTTCTGCGCCATGGCCCACGGCAAGGCCACACTTTTCAGCACTTTTCGCCCAATGCCTGAAGCAGCAAAGTTGCCTTGTCCCCAGCGATGGTGCGCTTTCAGCAATGGGGCGGCGTGGTCGAGGACGTTGTAATCGGGCAGCACTGCTTTCGCTAAGCCGTCTAAGCATAGCGCGTTCATCACAAGAGTGGCATAATTCACGTCAATGCGCACCCCGTGCACTCGCACCTGAGAGCATGAAGCGTAAAAAGCTTATCGTCACACGAAACGTATGACAGGTGAGTTGTGTCAAGTAGATCTAGAAACGAACACACAGCCAGTGGAAATCGCGCACGTGTGTGTATCAACTGGCAAGTCTTACTGTACACGCATGCGCAACACGACAAAATCAAATTTCTATACGTGCAGGAGCGCATTTGTGATTGAAAAATAAAACAAGTACTCACCAGGCTGAGCACGCCTCGTAAAACTTCAGCCAGATCTATGCCCGTGTAGTAGCCGCGGCAGTGCTCCGCAAAGAAGCGCGTCATTGCGGTCTTAAACGCAGCCACCGCCGCGGGTTCTGTGCAGGTTTGCATCGCACTGAAATTGAGTACATGGTCGGCCGCGCCTTCGCCGTCGCCGTTGCCCATGCAACAGAGCAGCCCGACGAAGTGAAGCTGTTCCGATGGCTTTAAGTTCGCCACCATACCTTCCGAAAAACACACGCGGAGATGCAGAGGCAGTGTAGGTAACTTTAGGGTGTTGTGTGTAGTGCGTATGCATAAAGCCAGAAGTGCGTCAGCGCAACATCACAGGAAACATGGGTAGGCATCACCACCACACACACGTACCAGCGTCTACGAGCACAATGCGCGCGTTCAGGTTGGAGTCCCCGCGCGCCGCTGCTTCCTTGTCGTAGGTCAGCAAAATGTTGCCCGGGTGCAAATCGGCGTGCATCAGACCATCCGCCAGCAACATCTTCAGGTACACGTCTTCACCTTTGGTGACTAAGAAGTGAGCAGCTGCCGGTGGGAGGACTGGGTACTCGCTGGTTCCGCTTCCTCCTCCTACACGGCTTATGCTGAGATCATCAGCTATGATCAACGTGCCTACTTCTCCACTGCTGCTACTACTAGTGCCATCTCTGCTGCCACTCTTGCTGCTTCTAACAGCACCCCCCAAAGGGTTCAATTTCGTGAAATCGCTCACCAAGCGACCGCTTTCAAAGGACTCAACCAAAACCTCTTCCGAAGCTACGAGAGGGGTGGGGAAGCCTACGTCGTGCCAACCCTCGAAATTGCGAGCAAAAAGCGCTAAATGGTTGCCCTCGGTGTCCAGGAAGGTTTGGCCCGTCATGGTCGAGCTGAACGCTGCCACAGACTCTTGCAAGTTGAGCCATTTCAGACCGGGTAAAGCTTCGGCAGCAGCCGCAGCGAGCTTCATGATTCGGAAGTCTAAACTGAGCCTTTCAGCCACTCGGGGGTGCCGTACTTTCACTGCTACTTGTTGGCCTTGGTAAGTCGCGAAGTGCACTTGCGCAATGCTGCCCGAGGCCACTGGAATGGGGTCAAACCGTTCGAAGACTGCCTCGAGGGGCACACCAAAAGTGCGCGCAATCGACTCGCGGGTGTACACAAACGAGTGGGTCGGGGCCTGCGTCTGGAGGGTGCCCAAGTGAGCGCACAAAGCTTCCGGCAAGATGTCCGGCCGCGTGGACGCCCATTGCGCCCACTTGATCCAGGCTGCCCCGCCGCGCGCGAGCGTCCAGCACACCAGAGGGTACCAGGCATGGTTTCGGAAAGTTTCGGACCAGAACGCAGGCAGTGCTGTTGACAACACCTACAACACGAGAAAGGATACAATTCTCAAAGCGGGTAGTAACGTGTCCTGGTTGGTCAATTTAGTAAAACAGCCGGAATCTGTGCTCATACTTGAATGCCTTAGCTGCTGTCACTAATTACCCACCGGTGTGAAGATGAGCCACAAATATAGTGCCCGTGAGCACAGAGCAAAAGGGCTAGGGTTTATGACATCGAGCAGCTCATTTTTTTCTCGCGCCGACTGCTCGTTCCAGGACTGCGCTTCAACGGTCGGCCCACCGGCGCCATAGTATTTAAGCGTGGGTGATTCTGCCGGCGCGACTGGTGCTCTGGCTGATAATCCCGTGCTCTGAGATGCAGATGCCAAAACAACCAGCCCCATGATGACCAGGCGGCGATTTAAGCCACTTCTATTCATGATGAATTCTCTCTTTTCTTGGGCTTGTGCTCCAACAGTTTAACGATAGAGACGAAGAGACTAGGCTAGCTAGAGGAGTAGACGGGAAGACGGGAGGGCGTACGTGGGGTTGAAGTTTACTACAGAGGTGTTGTCATAAAAAGAAGAAGAAAGTAATAATAAGTTGCAACAGCAGCGTCGCAGTGTCGAAATTTCTCTCGATATTCTACCTCCTTTTCTCTTCTCTCTCCCTTTGACCTTTGATGATAAAATGGCGTCTCTAGCTAATTAGCATCCTCGATTGATTGCAGCAAACACGTTAATTGATAGTGAAACAATCGTTTAGCATCGAAGTATGCTGTGCTAGCACTACAGTAAATCATTCAGCTGAGCAACGCAGTAGTGTTGGGTTCGATTGTTGATTGTGTAGTTGATCAAGGTTATGGTAAGGAGACTAGCTTCCGGCACGTATTTCAGCTCCTTCAGAGTGCTCCTAGTGTTGCTAGCATGCCAACCCAGGAGCGCACTGCTACCGGTGATTGAGTTTTACAGCGGCATTGGCGGTATGCGTGCTGCACTTCAAGAATGCCAACATGGGGCAGCGTGGGAAGTAGTGAAGGCTATTGACGTCAATGAAAAAGCGAACACAGTTTACAAGCACGCGTGGCGCGAAAATAGTACTGGAAATTGTGGCGAGTCAGCATGCAAGGGCATCGAGCATCTTACCAGCGAAGACCTCAATGGCGCTGCAAGGCTGTGGACGATGAGCCCTCCTTGCCAGCCATTTTGTGCTCAAGGCCATCGCCGCGACGCGGAAGACACTCGCTCGAGGTCGTTTCTGCATTTGATGCACCTCTTGCCAACCCTGGAAGCACCGCCAGAGCACTTGCTGCTTGAGAACGTTCCGAATTTTGAAGGCTCGCAGTGCCACGCTGTGGCTCTGGAAGCGTTGAAACAGGGAGGGTTCACATATGTCTGCGAAGCCGCTCTGTCGCCGCGCGACTTGGGCCTTCCCAACACTCGCTCGCGTTACTTCCTGTTGGCGTCACGCACAAACTGCGCTTTGCCGCGGCGTTTTCTGCCGCCAGATCCACTGCCGCGGGTGCGTCCATTGGCTGACTTTCTGCTTACTCCAACGGAAGTAGCTGCAGCTGATGCTGCCAGCGCTGCAGCTGCAGCTGCTGCTGCTAATGATTGTGGTGGCAGCACCAGTGCTACAAACGGTATTGAAACTGCTAACCAGCGTGGAATGCTAGCTGGGCTGCAGTTGAGCGGAAGCACGCTCGAGAAATATGGTTACGTGTCGTTTGATGTGTGTACGCCAGATTCCACCGAAACACTCACGGTTACCAAAGGCTACGGGAAGCAAGTAGGCAAAAGTGGTCCGCTTTTAGACATGGATGCGTGGGATGCCTGGCCTTGGAGTGATACAGACTCAGATTACTCGAGTACAAGGAGGTTTTCTTCGTGCAGTAGTAGTGCTCATCACAGTAGCAGCTGTACGAAAGAAGAAGAGGCTGGTGCCGAGAATGGCGCAATTCTTGAGTCAGCTACCCCTAGCACCAGCAATTCAGGACGATTTCGGCAAGTAGCATCACACGAACGAGTGCGCTTGCTCGCGCCTCGAGAGCTGCTGAGGCTGCACGGTTTTCCAGAGTCGTTTAACTTTCCACCCGACACGACAGCGCGGGAAGCCCAAGCCCTGATTGGGAATTCGGTGGCGGTGCCGGTGGTGGCGTCTTTACTGGACCTCCTTCTGGCACCGCCAACGCCGGAATTGGAATTGGAACCGCCCAGTGTTAGATGAGCTTTCATCGTGCTTCTACTGCGATTGCTCGCAAAAGATCTATGCATGCCACTGCGTGCCTTGTTCAGTGCAGCGAATGTGTAGAGAAAAGAGGTGTATAGAACTGGCATGCAACGAAGAGCGGTGATGAGAACATTAAATCGATGCACAATTTTTTGTGTTGCTACTTAAAACTATTTTGGACTAAATTACGACTAAAGAACGCAAATCCAGTTTGGTAGAAGAATTGAAGAGAACTGCTTTTACCTTTCAGATATCTCTTTCAGCTTTCAGCACCAAGCACCCACATCATCATACGTCACCGTTTTCTGTATCCCTATTACTAACTAAGACTCTGACTCTGACTCTGACTCCATTTATCAATTAGAATTAGATAGAAGTGGTGCTATTGGTGAGGCCTGATTAACGTTCACGCGACTACTAGGCTCCGTGACAAGGCGACAAGGCGCGGGCGCCTGAGGATACATAAAATATTGAAGCCAACTGCCCTTGTCTCTGTCTCTCGTCAACACCCCTTCCCTGCTTAGGCGCTCTGCATGAGCGCACCAAGGAGTTCCTCCACGTCATTCACGCTTTCCACGTAGCAATTCGCCACTGTGGGTTTCTTGCCCACCGTGCAACAAAAGATGCGGGTGTCCACGGCCGCTGCTGCTTCCGCGGCTTTGTCTGCCGCCGACTGTTGCCCTGCAGATGGGCTGAGGGGGAGGTAATTGGGCCCATCGAGCATCGCTTCGGCCGCTGCTGACAGCGCGTTCTCGTCGTCGTCGTCGTCGTCGTCGTCTTCAGCCTGTGCCCTTCCCGCAGATCCTCCTCCTTTGCTGCTCACGGGGCTGCTGCAGCTAGAAGCAGACGCGTCAAGGCCATCGTTGCTTTCTGACATGGCTTGCAAGGCTGAGGAGCTGCTCTCGCTGCTCGTGTCGTCGTCGCGCGGGGGCAACGCTGCTTTGGCCGCTTTCACGTATCTGTATTTTTGTTATCACATATATTGATCAATATAAATGAATAAAGTTATTGATCAATCTACAAGTGCATGAAGAGCCAAAAAACACACGCGGAACAAACACATAAATTAGGCACACCGTGCCCACAGTACAGCGTGCGCTCGCTTGTCTGAAATAGAACATAAACTCACCCTCTCGACGGCGGTGGCTTGGCGGCTTGCGCAGCGACATGAGCAAAGGCCGCGGTGAACATTTTCTCGTCCACCACGTCGTCCCCCACCACCAGCACCATGTCCGGCGACAAGCCTTGGTGTGCCTCCACCGACAATTCCAGCACCCGCCGCACGAACGAGCCCTTGTGCAAGAACTTGGGCAAAATTTCGAGCTCCCCCAGCCCGTGCTCCACCTGCAGGTGTGTGTAGTGTGTGGCGATGCAAAAAGACGGCATTGAGTAAAAAAAGTCAGTCTTTTTTTGGCTCCACCAGGTCCAACCAATGTGAATCTTGTTTGGGGGGGGGGGGGCGCCCCCCCCCCCCCCCCCCCAAACCTGAACGTTGAACGGTGACAAGGCAGCTTCCAGTTCTGCTTTCAGTTTCTGCGCTTGCTTCACGCCTTCTTCCGGGTCGCAACTGTTATGAAATTCGCATGCATTTAGTTGGTCGATAGGATAATGAGGACGAGGATGAAAGCGAAAAAAAAATCCAGCTTTGAATGTAAAAACCAAGTTTAAAATCGCGCTTTCTTTCTCCCCCACCCTCCAACGTTTCCTCCTTTCTCCTCACCGGTAATAGGACCAGGCCAAGCTCGGTTCGCGGAACCGGATGCTGCTGCCATTGGTGCGCCCCGTGAAGCGGTTCAAGATCGGTAGGGCAATCGCTTTAACCACCCCCCAATCCATGCCGAAATCAGGGACAAACCTGTTTGACAAAAGGTAAGAGTGCAAGAATAGAAGAAATAAGAAAGAGTGAGAGAGAAGGAGAGGATAAACGGACAAAAGCCAAGGTGTACAAGAGCAAAGATGTGTGGAAATTGCGTATTTTTCGGTACAGGAAAGAAGTATGCTCTGTGTCAAAGATATCAAGAATGACTGCAATTTCATGGTCAACATTTTAATACTCTTACCATGTGCGCGTGCCGCCGTTGGTGCTGAAGGTTCCACCGCCTTTGCCACTCACGCTCCCGCTCACTATGCCCGTGCTGTCGTTCACAACGTTGGTCGCAGTCGTCGTTGCCGTCACTTGATGCTGGGGGTGAGACGCCGGCAGGGCAATCGTCGCCGCAGCTACCAAGGCGCCACTGCTGCCACCGCTGCTGCCGGGGCCATCAACACCACCACTGCCGCCGGCACTGCAGCTTCCTCCTACCGCTCCGCCAGTGGTAGTACTCGCCATGGTCACGGTGTCGTCTGCCGCCAAGGTGTAGCACAGGCCGTTCTGCGCGGCTAAGCCAATCCGGGGCAAGCCACGGAAGGTTTGAAGCAGCGCGTCATACGCCAGGGAGCTGCACACATACACCGCGTTCTTGGGGTCGTTGCTGAGCTTCTGCAGAGCCGCAAACGTCCTGGGAGGCAAATCGCGCCCTTTGTGGCAAGGATTGATGTCGTCCTTGATGTACTTGCCCAAGCGCTCCGACTGCTGCAAGGTGCCCCCGTAGTCCAGCACAATGACCCGCCGGGACGAGCCCCGGTACACGTTCACCACCCGCGAGGGGGAAAGCCTCGAAAACGAAGGGCCGGTGGCGACGTTGGCGCCCGGCCCTTTACCTTCGCCTTCTTCGCTGAAAATTACTTCGTCGGCGTCGGCTGCGGCGGCCTTGTCAGCTTGAAACATGTCATCAATCACTTGCTCGGTCCACAGCGCCGAGGGCCGGGAAGTGACGTAAGCCCAGTCGCGCTCCCGCCGGGCCAACTTGTCCCGCTCCTTCATGCACAGCGCTTCGTCCAGCGTGTTTTTCCAGCCCGTGATGTCAAACGGGTTGATTCGCATGGCCCCATTCAAGACTGCCACGGTGCTGGCAAATTCCGAGGCCACAATCACGCCGGGCTTCTCTTTCACGTACACGTATTCGAACCAGTGCAAGTTGATGCCTTCCCGGACCGACGTGTTCAAGAGCACGTCAGCCGCCATCCACAAACCAAACCGTTTCCCCGAGGTCAGGCGCGAGCCTTCCACTTCTTCGTAATCCACGCTGCCCGGGTGCTTGGCGTTGATCCGCTGGACCAGGAGCTGCAGTTCTGCCGAGGTGCGGGCTTCGTCGTCGACGCGGCTCCGGGGCCGGAAGCACCGCTGCACCAGCACCAACTTCCCCCGCCACTTCTCAAATTCGTCCAGAAGCTTCTCGAAGCCCAGCAACTTGAGGGCCACGCCACTGAGACGCTGGCAGGTGTCCAGCCCCACCACGATAGTCTTGCCGGCGTGCTTGGCCTGCAGCTGCTGGCATTCCCCAACCCCCCCACATTCGCTCATCTTGCGGTCGATTTTGCGCGTTTCAATCGACACGTGGCGCATCACCACCGAGACCGTGCGGCCCTCGAACTCCACGCCCAATAACCCCCCCGCCCGGGTTTGAAACTTGAGCCCCAGGTTGCGCTTGCACGCGTTCAAGAAATGCCGAGCGTGGTCGAACGCATGGAAACCCACCACGTCGGACCGAATGATGCCGTTGAGCAACTCCCCCCCGTACTGCAAGCTTCGGAAAATCTGCGGCGTGGAGAACGGAATGTGCAAAAAGTAAATGATTTTGGTCCGGACCAGCGAGGAATCGGCAGCCAGCAGGGGGGCTTCCAGATCCACCAACATTTTTGGCAGGAGCATCACGTGGTAATCGTGGCACCACACCACCGTGCCCTTCGGAGACATCTCCTTGTCCGTGGTCAGCGCCACCACCTGCGCCGCAAACATCCGGTTCAGCTCCAGATACGCTTCCCAGTGGCCCTGGACCGTGCCCTGGTCCCACGAGAGCTCAGGGTTGTCCACCACTACAGGGGGGTGCCAACACGGGTGCGACAGATCCAACATGTCCACGTTGTGGAACGACGGCCACAGCTGCTGCTTGCAAAAACCCAAGTACGCCCGATCCACCAATTCCTGAGGCGCGAAAATGGGTACGCAGTCCATGGCCAGCAACACCTTCCGGATCTGAACCTTGTCCATCTCGTGCAGGACTCGCCCGCTGCCCGCGCTCACGGTGCCGACCCACTTTGTTTTCACTTCCGAGGCCACGCTGTCGTCGCTGCGCGCAATCAGCGAGTCGTTCCATTGAGCAGCCCATCCCCCTGTAGCGGGGTCCCGCTTCAACTCCACCGGCAAATGGAAACACGCCAGAATTAGCTGCCTTCCTGCCATGTTCTCCACGAGCGTGGAGCGCCCATTGTTGCTCCGGAGGAAAGACTGCGCTTGCTCGGTGTAGGATTGGGCCATTCGCTCCACCTACAGTGCGGAAAAAAAGTGGCAGTTTCCAGAAGGGCAAAATTGTTAAAAGCGATAGCGCATCACAACCAAAAAAAAGTAACTGAGTGAAATGAGACAAGATGAGGGAGAACGGGCAAGCCGGCTGTAAACGCAGTGGCCGCGTCCTCGTAGGAAATGAAGCCGCAGAGGAGAGGAAAGTTAAGACTCTTCAGCACCTCAACAAACCGCAAAGCACTTACCATCTTGTCCTCGTGGCTGCCCGCCTTGAGAGCCTCGGTCTCGTCGTCTTCATCAAGAAGGCCGTCACCATCGTTGGACTCGTAGCTGCGCGGCCTGGGAATGCTATTGCTGCTGCTGAACCCGCTCCCCGAGGCAAAGGACGCCATGCGGCTCAGCTGGTCTTCCTTGGACAGGCTGAACTCGTCTTCCACCTTGAACTCCGCCATCGTGGCCTACGTGATCAAAAAGATAGAAAAGAATCAAGGTATGGAACGAACTAGAATTTGTGCACATGTGAGGACGAAATTGGAGAAATAGGAGTTGGGCTAGAGTTAGGGGATTGTGCTACATTCAGGATACAATGGATACTCGGAATGTGGTGAATTGAAGCTGGAATTGAAGGCGAAAAACGGAAGCAGGGAAGTAACGAGCCAGCTGCGTGCTTACATTAATGGTGCGAGGGCTGGTTTCTTCCCAGCGTTGAAATTTGCCGCCATTAAAGACCGCAAACTGGTACATGTAGGCGGCGCCTCGAGGGATCAGAATCGGTTGTTTGGTGCGCCACACGGGGTAGTCTTCCGGTGTGGTGACGAGCGCCATTGCCTAAAAGGTTCACGATTAAGGTAAATCGTAGAGGATGAATGTTGGCTCAAGCAGACGGAATCTTGAACTTCGGTGGAAGAACAGGAGGAAGCCCGTATCACTGCGAGCATACGCGCGAAAGTTCTCCATAGCTGCATGCTACAAACTACTAGTTGCCTAGGTTCGAAAGCTATAAAACCATTACCTTCGAGGGATCGTTTTTGATGTGGCCGGTCGAACCAGAGACATGAATTGATTGTCCATGCTATCGCACAAGAAGAATGAAAAGGGGGAGTAAGTCATTGCGAGTCTATAATACGAGAAGCCGAGGATCACAGTGATAAGTAGTGCCAACAATGCATACCGTAACCAGATTATAAACTAGAAAATATGTCGATATCAACGCTATTTCGGGGATATCCAAAATTCCTCTGATTAGTACGGCTATGAAGTTATGTGTAGGTGAGCCTGCTTAGTCTTTGCTATAGTTGCTATGGAAATTGGGCTTTCGGCAATCTCTGACGCGTCACTTTTCAGAGCACTCACCTCGGTTGCAGCAACAACGAAAAGGTGAAGTTTGGTGAACAGCCCACTACGCGCGGTCCCGTCGTCAATATCGGCCTTCCGCCTCGCCTCGTGCCACGACATTCTGCAGCTCCGGCAAGTGTCTTCCCTGTTCGGGAATCCACTTTTAAGGTGATGCCTTCAGCTGTCCTAAGTAGCTAGAATGAGCTCCGACGAGGAGAATTCGCGTCCTCGTTCAACCAAAAAGCAGCAAACAAAAGACGACAGACTCGAGACGTCACTTTTTCAACGCATATCATATTAGATCGTCGATTGCATTTTTGCCTTCTCGTGCTCGTTGCTCGTTGCTTGTTGTCCTCATTCTTTTTGACAACATCAAACAAAACTTTTGGTTCGCTCTCATTCCGTTGAATCTTGGGCGGCGCAGATAGCCATGGTCAGCAGAACTGGAGCCGTGCTTCTAGCAACCTCGTCCATTGTGTCTGGCTTCAGTGCGCCGCGCATGGTGCTCAACGACGTGCCAAAAGTTAAACTGGCAGACCCGACGGGGTCGGAGCGGCGCGGAGCCTGGTCACCGGGATCATGGCGGGGCTTCCGGTGCGAGCAGCTGCCCGAATACCCTGACAAAGCTGCTGAAGCCGACGTTGAGGAACGCTTGAGTAAGTGTGCACCCTTAGTGTTTGCCGGCGAGATGCGGCAGCTCCAGGAGCGCTTAGCAGCTGCCCAACAAGGCCAAGGCTTCTTGCTCATGGGTGGCGACTGTGCTGAATCGTTTGCCGAGTTTTCAACGGACCACGTGAGGGACACCATGCGAGTGCTGCTGCAAATGGCTCTCACTATCACTTATGGCAGCGGGAAGCCTGTGATTAAAATCGGCCGCATGGCGGGTCAGTTCGCGAAGCCCCGGTCGTCCCCAGTTGAGACCAAGGTAGTTGACGGGGTCGAAGTAAGCTTGCCCAGCTACAAGGGCGACAACGTGAACGAACAAGCGTTCACGCTCGAGTCGCGCACGCCAAACCCGGAACTGATGGTGAAAGCGTATCACCAGTGCTCGCAGACCCTCAACATCTTGCGAGCCTTCACCAAGGGCGGGTGAGGTCTCTTAGCTAGCTAGGCTTGAAGCCTTTTTGCGCTTACATGTAGCGTTTATCATAGCCTGCTCACCTGTCGCATCAGCTGAATCACAAGTATCAGTCTGCTGTATTTGCGCCTACTTGATTTCATGGAAAGATTTCATTTCTGGCTTGACTGAGCTCCATAGGCTTTTCTTGTCTCTCACCTCCTTTCCTTCCCTCTTCCCTCTTCCTCTTAATTTTTCCAGTTACGCTGACATCCGGCGGCTCCAGGCGTGGAACTTGGAATTCGTGGAGAAGTCACCGCAAGCGTCCAAGTACCGCCACTTAGCGTCGAAAGTTGAGGAGTCACTGCGGTTCATGAATGCGATTGGCGTGGACATCAAGGTAGGCAGTCCTAGAGGGCTATCGAGCAACATGAGGGATGGAGAGGAATAAATACGTGTGATTGACTTTCTTCGGCCCTTGATTCCTCTTTTTTTATGCGACTTTAGAGCGTTCGTTCATTATTTTTACATTGTCACGTCACTTCTACCCCTTCTTTCTTTTTATTGCTTCGTTGCATCTGTATTCCAACTCCTATCTTTGTGTGTGTCATCCAACAGAGCGACGCCTTCACCAAGACTGAGTTTTTCACCGCCCACGAGTGCTTGCTTCTGGGGTTCGAACAGGCCTTAACACGGCAAGATTCCCTGACGGGCGACTGGTACGACTGCTCGGCGCACATGGTGTGGGTCGGGGAGCGCACCCGGCAGCTGGACTGCGGGCACCTCGAGTTCGTGCGAGGCATCAGCAACCCGATTGGCGTGAAACTGTCAGATAAATGCACGCCTGAAGACCTCATTACTCTGGTAGGATGTTGTTGCGACGGCAGTTGAAGCTCAGAGAGAGGATTAGATGGGCACAGCGCACTTTTTCTTGTGCAGTGCCCTTTTAGTATTACAATTAGCTATTTGATAGCACTTTCGAGAGTATCGAGGTCACGAGCATCGGCACTCTCGAATGATCATTGGATTGTTTCTTTGATTCAATGCGTGCACCCAGCCACTTACACCCTTCTTCTTTCTTTCCTTTAACCACAGTTGGATGCAGTCAACCCCGACAACGCGCCTGGCAAAGTCACGCTGGTGATTCGCATGGGCGCCAAGAAGGTCCGGGCCGGTTTGCCTCCATTGGTGGAGGCGGTGAAAGCAGCGGGCAAAAACGTGCTGTGGATTAGTGATCCTGTGCACGGCAACACCGTGACCTCCTCGGATGGCATCTACAAGACCCGCCCTTTCGGTCTCATCATGGAGGAGATCCGAGGCTTCTTTGAAGTGCACCGTACTTTGGGTACCCACCCTGGAGGGGTGCATTTGGAAATGACGGGGGAGTCCGTAACCGAATGCTTGGGCGGGACCGTGGATGAGGTCACTGAAGCGAGGCTCAGCGAAGCGTACACCACGCATTGCGACCCTCGCCTGAACGCGGAGCAAGCGTTAGAAGTGGCCTTTCAAATCGCGGAACAGTTCCGCGAAGACGCAGGCTTGCCGGCCCTTTGCACCAGCGACAACGAGTGCGGAACCTGGTGAGAAAGGAATTAGAATGGCCCCTCCGTATTGGAGATCTGAAGGATATCCCGGAGATGAAAGCGGTCGCTATCGCGCCTGATTTGACATGAGTTGGCCACCCATTAAAAGCCAATCAAAAGACAAAGGCGTAAAGTAAGTCACTTCAGTTAGGTAATTGATTTAGGGAAAAGCCAAAGCCACTTGCAAATCTTTGGACGTTCGGTTCTCGGTTCTAAGCAGGGTTGCGATTCCCGTTTCCGCAGAATTCCCACGCGAGGGCCAAAAGTTTCACTTCACGCGGTTTTAGTACATTAGCTTACCCCTCATTTCTCTGTGTGGGGCCGTGGGACCCCCGCCTTTCCTTTGCTATTTGCGAGGCGCGGGGTGTTCCTAGCAGCCTGGGTTTGGGTTAGGAATTAAGGAATTCCGCGGAAATCACGCGGAAAGTAAATTTTCAAGGACACCAGAGTGATTCACGTTCGCACTAGAAATTCCCTTGACGTAAATTTGGCGCGAATTACGTGTTAAAAGGAATTTACAGCCTCCACGCGTGATTAATGCGTGGGCGTGAAACGAAACCTTGCTAGCAGCCTATAGCCTCTCCCTCTCCAAGAGCAGCACTCACGCCGGCGGACGGCGGACCGATGAAGTACCACAGACAGACAAGGAGGCGACTTTGAGGATCCCCGCGCTGTTAGCGAGAAAACCAAATTTTGAACCTTAATCCTCTAACGTGGCATCATGGTAACCTCCTAACACCCGAAACTACCCGTAACGCAGTACAGTGTATAGTATACACAGGACACAAGGACCAAGACAGTACCGTACAGTCGTACAGTACTGCATTTACGCACTTCGCGTATTTGGGCCATTTAATTGGCGTATCTTTGTGAGGCAACTCAGGAAATGATCTGAATCTGAAATCTTACAGTGAGAGTGAGAGAGACAAGGCCGAAGGTCAAAGGGCGCCTTGCATAGGAACGAGTTCCGCTTCAAAATGACGGCCTCAAATCCAGTGCTACTGTACGTCTTGAGTTTTTATAACAAGCTAGAATTGTTATCTGCCTAGCCCATTGACCTTGTTTGAAATGCTTTAGTTCTTCATTCTGTCGCGCACTATTCTTCTTACTACTAGTAGATACATATTTGCTCCTCAGAACAAGCACGCAACGCTCAATATGATGCAAAGATCTACTTCGCATAATGCATGACATATTCATTCCCATTCCTCCATCTCAGATATGCGCTGGTTGCCAGAGGCAAGACTGTTCTAGCGGAATTTACGGTGCGATATCGAAGAGTGAAGAGAGCCTTTATTCCCACTTCCTATTTTCCATGCACACGAAACACTACTTGCTTTCACTGGCTTGGCTATTTCTTCAAAATGAATGTTCTCACATGAATTTCTCAAATATAGATGCTATCTTTGTTTGTGAGTACGTCATCTAGCCCCGAACTGAACCTGAACCTGTACTCAGTGGTGCGAGTGTACTCCTAGTAGGCATGTCTATAATCAACCATCTCTTTCACCGCTATGCCATCACAGGACCAAGCCGGTAATTTCCCAACCGTGACACGTATGCTACTGAGCAAGATTGACATCACACAGCCTGGCCGCGTCAGCTATGTGTACGATCAGTACATGTTCCACTACCTGGTGCGATTCCTTTCCATCATTGGTAGCACGCTCATTTGTTTGATTCGAGTACTAGATAGGAGAGTTGCCTAGTCGTTTGTATGAATTGCCTCCATGCATCGGGTCAATCGAAGTTCGTTTCTGGACTTTTTACGTCGGCAGGTGGCCAACAACATTGTGTTTTTGTGCATGACCGACGCGGATGCAGGGAGCGATCGAGTGCGAGTGCCCTACGCGTTCTTGGAAGACATCAAGGACGAGTTTGGGTCCACGTACGGTGATCGAGCCCAGGTAAAACGAAAGAGGCTCACGAATGATCAGTTTGTGTGAATAGCATGGAACATCACTTCGCCTTGATTGTCTTTTAGACGTCAGTTGACTTCTCTACTACTGCAAGTAGCTAGGGTACATATCGAACGAAGCCTACCAAGGTATTCCTTCTTTTTTTTTGGCAAATAGCTATGTATCGAAGAAGCTCTAGAACAAATTGTATTCCTCCACGGTTATTTGTTTCATTTGTTATTTTCGTTGTTGCCTCTGTGTTGCTGCTGCGCTGTTCGCATTTTGACATCGTACACACGTACTTATAGACGGCGATTGCCTTTGAGTACAACAACGACTTCGGGAAGTATTTAGATGCGCGCATGAAACACTTCAACAGCAACGGTTTGGCGGGAGAAGCAGTCACCGCCGTACAGGGGAAGTTAGACGCGGTGAAAGGCGTCATGGTGCAAAACATTGAGGTAGGCGCGTGATGTCAGGAGAAAGCAATATGGTGGCTTCGCACCAGTTCTCACGAATTTTTTCTCACCTTGCCAATGTCTAAGCGTGCTGGGACATGCAAGCAAATTGATATCTTGGAGTATCCGCAGTCCCGAAAGGTTCTTTGATTTCTTCGTCTAACGCGCACCTCGCACTTCTCGTGTAGATGATCTTGGAGCGAGGAGAAAAGTTAGAGCTGCTGGTGGACAAAACCGACCAGCTGCAGTCGCAGGCGTTTCAGTTTCAGAAGACGAGCCGAAAGCTGAAGGAAGCCATGTGGTGGCGGAAAGCAAAAATGTACGCCATGGTAGCATTCGCGTTTCTCTTCGTCGTCTGGGTGATCAGTGCGTTTGCGTGCGGAATCGACTACAGCAAATGCGCCAGCAGTGACAGCAGTGACAACAAAAGCAAAGACGGAAAGGACTGATGATGTGTTATGAATTTCACGTACATGTTTTGTTCTGCCTACTGCCTACTCCTGGTGGTTCCCTGGCTGGCTGGTGCCATGATGACTGATTTCTTAGTGCTAGCTGGGCCGTTTGGGCTCCGATCTCCATTCCCACCAGCTGGCGGCTGTGCGTGGAAGTGAGGGTGAATGCGCGGTTTCTGTTTCTGATGGTGCAGCGTTTATGGCTATTACTCTGCACTCCGCTGATATTGATGTTGATGCCCCTCTTTTGACTTTTGTCTTTTGTTGTGCGGTGGGTCTCCGGAAGATAAAGGCGCAGAGCTCTCGCTAATTTATTCGATAACGGTGTGCGAATACGGCTGTTCTTGTTTGTGGGGTGACTGTGGGCTTTGGGGAACTCGGATTGGCGATTGTCGATTGCCGATTGTAAGTACGATTTACGTACTCGTACTGTACAGATATTACGTAAAGTATTGCGATAATTACGTAATATTACGTTTGTGCAGCATTTTCGAATCAGTCAAGCGCAGAACAACAGAACAACAACATCATAACACCAGCGTAGCTAACTGCCAACAGCACCGGCTACATCGCTACATCACTTTACTACATCCGCTCGAAGCAAGTAGCTGCAGTAACGTTCTTTTAAAATAGGATTTCAAATAGTTTAGCATGGACCACAACAGCATCGAAGCAATGGCGGCTCGCCAGCGAGCGCGCAACATGGAGCTCGAGGCCGACGCAGACGACGTCGACAGCCTCTTGATGCCGAGCCCGAGCCCGAATCCCCGAGCCAACCCGTTGCGCTCGTTTCCCGGCCCGGCGCAGGATCCTGTTGTAATGGCAGCTGCGCGAGCGTCACAAGAGCGCAGAAATGCAGAGCACGCGGGCAGCGCGAGCTCTACACCTCGCAGCAGTGGGGACGGCTCCCTTCGTAACCGTGGCGCCGAACAAAATCGCTTTCCAATGCACCCTCCAACGAGTGCAGCCACTCCTCCACCCCCGGTGCCAACAATTCGCGGAGAGGAATCTAGTCCTCATTTCGGCACTCATTCGGGCGGTAACGGCGGCGGTAACGGCGGTGGCGGCGGTCGTCACGCGGGCCGGCCGAACAGTGGCAGTGCACGTCCGAGGAGCAGTCGGGCGGCCAGACGTTCCCCAGGGCAGCAGCCTAGGCCAAGCAGCAGTGGTGGTGGTGGTCCACCTCCCGCACAGACAGCGCAGGGTTCTGCCATGCCGTCATCTGAGAGGAGTGCTGCCATGGACGGTGGCGCAGCAACCGCAGGATTGGGTGATGAGGCAGCTGCACGCTACTTGCGAGCTCGGGTGACTGCGCTGCAACAACAGGTGCGATGCTTGCTCTTTAATATCTCTGCGTGAGGAAAGATTTCCCGGTTGACTTGCGGGAAAAGGGCGCGCGGTTCCTAATTGTTCTTTTTTGTTTGGCATCTTAGGTGGATCACTTCAGCGGTCAAGCGACCGACCTTGACCAGCGCTTGAAAGAAGCCGAATCGAACGCGAAAAGTGACCAAGAAGAAGCCCGCAAGGTGCAGCGGGCTCATGCAGCTTTGAGTGAGAAGCTGGAGAAAGAATCGTCGAGCAGGCAGGCAGCTGAGGTGGAAGCTGCACGGCTCCGGGAAGAAGTAAGCACGCTGCATGGAGAGTGAAGGGCGATAGGAGGGGGGGGTGTTGATAATTTAGAACGAAATTTTGGGCGAGCGGTTATATTTAACTTTTGGTGCGCTAGGGTATATGCGTGTTGCGGCGCGTTTTATAAGTGTCGCGTGTTTTTGTGTGCTTGTGCATCGTCGTTCGCTTTCAGGTGAGCCGGCTGCGGTCAGAGGTGGAGACCACCAAGCGAGGGGCGCGCGCTGCGGGCGGCGAAGCAAGGAGCCGAGACGTGCAACTGACGCGCGCGCAGGAAGAGGTGGCCAAGCACAAGGAGCAGGTGCGCATAGCCTGAGGATGGGATGAATGTATACACATGAATGTGTACTAGTTTTTGTTCAAGCATGATTGTGCACGCTGCGTGAGTTTACATGTTTATGCTTATTCTTTGCGTTGCTTGCTGCACTCCCTGAAGGTTTTGGTTGGTTCTTCTTCTTTTTTTAACCGATGTGGGTTCCTGGGTATGCATGCTCACATATTGCCCTCCCTTCATCTTCGATGATTTTCCCTCGCAGTTGGCCGCCCTGCGAGCCGCCAAGGCTGAAGAAGCAGAAACCCAGCGCAGCGAGTGCGGCAAACTCGAGGCGAAAGTGAGCCGACTGGAGCGGCAAAAGAGCGAATTGCTGGGGGCGTTCAAGAAGCAGGCCAAGCTGGTGGACGTGCTGCGGCGCCAACGAGTGCACGTGGAAGCGGCCCGGGCCCTCGCGTTCACCGAAGAAGAGTTCATGAGAACCCTCGACTGGGGGGCTTGATCTGAGAATTACAAGAATTGATGGTTGATGGTTGATGGTGATGAAAGTTGGGAACACGGAAATAGGGCTAAGTTGCAAGTCCGTGGTGCACCTGCATGGCGCTATAGGAATAAGGAAAGGCAGCCAGATTATCCATTTGAGAATAAATTTGGATGTGGAGCATTCCTGTGTATTTCAACTTTAGACCCCCCGGACCCAGATAGGTCCATTTTTCAAGTATGGGCTACGGACAATTTTATTTCTTCGATGACATATTTAGGTGACGGAAAGAGGCGAAACGCCCTTGTTTGGGCCAAAACGGTGCCTATAAGCACCTTTAAAGCACAAAATCCACA
>Ga0307930_1000632_pt1 | contig 28171 bp, 27 predicted proteins | sample OrgLakmetageno46_FD_203161 | JGI IMG/M metagenome (GOLD analysis project Ga0307930, IMG submission 203161) | Saline water microbial communities from Organic Lake, Antarctica - #46 | ecosystem: Environmental > Aquatic > Non-marine Saline and Alkaline > Saline | place: Antarctica: Organic Lake...
ATCAGCGGCTGTTGGGTTGAGCGATAGTGAAGCTGGTCAAATCAATGTCACGCAAACGATCCAGGAACGTAACGAACGAATGGCTAACCTGGTAGACGTCAATGGACCAACGGTGGTGGTTCCAATTCCAAGTCAGCAAGCTGATGGTGGTTTGATTGGATTGCGACGAGCCGATCCTACTCCAGCACCCGCAGTTGCGACCTCAACCGCGACCAACACATCGGCAACTACCGCTACTTCGAGCGCAACCAGTACCGATAGTGCGGTGGTTGCAGAAGGTGAGCTTCCAGCTGCAGAATCACTGACAGACATGTCCGCCACCGACACCGCTACCACAACAGTAGATGCAGTTGACCCAGAAGTAGCCGACAGTAATCCCTAATATCGCTGTGCCTGGGTGGTACACTGGAGTAGAAAGTATATGAAACAAAACGTCGATTTTGAAAACCAAGGGCAGTCTGCTTTTGTCCTAGCTTTGGGAGTTTTTTTTGTACTTTTTAGTGGAGTGGTGTGTCTGGCATTGTTTTATGATTTTTCTGAGGTAAACCTTGGTGGGTTACTGTTTTTGATTTCATTTTTATGTTGTGCATTTATCGCTAAAAATATGTATGACCTGACCTCAAAAGATAAGGAGGTACGCCGCGCTATTTTGCCAGCACCAAATACCAGTAACCAGTCTTTGTATACTCAGCTATATAAGAAAAGTCCTGTGCCTTACTTTGTGGTTGATATTGAAGGGGTTGTTATCTCTGCCAACACCGCTGCTGCCAGACTGCTTGGAATGCAACAAAACAAGGTTGTCGGAATAGATTTGTTTGGTTTGCTCGAAGTTGATGAAGCCGGTGATACTGACTTCTTGTTTCATAAATTCCGCAGCGGGGTAGCAATCAGTGATGAGATGGTTCGGGTCAAGCGTGAAGATAACCGCGAAGCCTGGGGCTTGCTGTCATTGTTCCAGTTTCAAAATGACTTCGAAGAACAGCAAGGTCTGTTGACGCTAGTTGATATCACCAAACAAAAGAAAGCCGAGGATGCAAAATCTGAATTCGTCTCTTTAGCGTCACACCAGCTACGAACCCCGATTGCTGGAATGAAATGGAGTGCAGAGTTATTGCAACTAGACAGTCCAGACACGTTGACCGAACGTCAATTGAAGTATATGGATCGGTTGCATGTGAGTATCAATCGAATGTCTCGTTTGGTTGACGACTTCTTGCGAGTATCCCGCTTTGAGCTTGGAAGTTTCCAACCCGAATACCACACGATTGGCCTTAAAAAATTATTCAATGATGTACTGGCTGAGTTATCAGAGACGGCTGCACACAAAGATCTGATCATTGAAACAGAGTACGACTCAAGTGTAACTGATTTTGTAACTGATCCTGATCTGCTACGAATGATTCTGACTAACTTGTACTCCAATGCAATTAAATACACTCCAGCCGGGGGGACAATAACGGTTGGTTTTACCCATGATAAAAATATGCTACGTATTCAGGTTACAGACACCGGAATGGGAATCCCAACCGAAGACCAAGAGGGCATTTTCTCAAAACTATTTCGAGCTTCAAACGCGACCCGCGATGTACCTGATGGTACTGGGTTGGGATTATATATTGTACGCGAGGCAGTGGCTGTGTTACGCGGCAAAGCCTCATTTACTTCAGTCGAAGGAATCGGTACGACGTTCGATGTACAAATACCGTTTGAGGTGCCAAGCAACGATTAGTCAGCCAATCGTTTTTCAATCTGGTGCATCAAGTTCTTTATACTCCATTCAGGTTTAAACAAAACGTATTCACGCGGCAGATCGATATTCTTTGCGATATTTTCAATTGACTCAGAGGCGGTCAACACCATGATTCGCGCCGTCTTACCCCAATCGGTGGCCCGAATTTGGCGGTACACCTCGTACCCGTTGATGTCTGGTAGTCGGATATCAAGTAGTACCAAATCTGGTTCGTGTTCAATCGCGAGAGCGACTCCATCCCGGCCACTGGCGGCATGAAGCGAACGATACTTATACATCTCGAGCATATCTACCAGCGAGTCGGCTAGATAAGATGAATCTTCGATCACGAGGATGGTTGGCGATTGCATATATGGTAGTGTAGCATTATTAGGTAGATTGCATCCGGCCACATATGGAAATCATCATTAGTTTTATTGTAGCGTTTATTACCTTTTGGTTTGGGGGTGGACAAGCACAACTAGATTCTACGCAAAACTCAGTTGTGATCGAGACTGCTACCGTTGTCCGAGTGATAGATGGCGACACCATCACAGTTACTATCGACGACCAAGAGGAGACGGTCCGCTATATTGGGATCGACACTCCCGAGCCATACCGCGATGGCGAACCAGCTTGCTACAGTAAAGAAGCTACTAATAGAAATACCGAATTGGTGGCTGATGCGCAAGTACAGCTCGTGTCAGATGACGAAGATCGTGACAAATATGATCGACTGCTGCGCTATGTCTATATCGATGAGCTATTTGTAAATGAACTGCTCGTGGCAGAAGGGTACGCAACTACGCTGCGCATTGAACCAAACATCGCTGAAGCCAAAACCTTGCAGCAAGCAGAAGATACTGCTCGAGCACAGGCACTGGGACTCTGGGGTGTGTGTCGAGGTGAGGCTCCAGCTGAAACCGCTGAAGATACCGTAACTCCTGCAAAGACAATTGAGATCGACATCACGAGTCTTCCAGACGGTCAGCAAAGAGTGCTTAATACTCTGGGGGTTGATGAATCAAGTGTCACTATCACTCCTGGGGTGGTTGCGTGTGCAGAAGTCGCTATAGGAGCCGATCGAGTGACGGCAATTATAGCGGGCGATACACCAGGCGTACTCGAAGGTATTAAGCTAGCAAATTGTTATCGTACCAACTAATTCGCTACCCAGCATATTATATTTAAACCATGTTAACTACTATTGCGTATTGGATCAAAGACTATGTTCATGCACTCAAAATGTACATGCAGACGTTCACACACAAAGATGCTCCCGAGCATTATTTGGGATATATCGACACCGCGAAAGTCCCGGTAATTTTAATTCCTGGAGTCAATACCAAGTGGCACTTTTTGAAAAAAATTGCCGACGATATATCAGCTATAGGACACCCGGTGCACGTGATCAAAGAACTGGGACACAATCGTATAGAAATCAATGCTTCAGCCAAAATCGTTAGACAAATGATCGATGATAATGATATGCGCAACGTAATTATTTTGGCGCACAGCAAAGGTGGATTGATCGGAAAAGAAGTTTTGCTTAATTATAATCATGATCAACGAGTGATAAAAATGATTGCTATCGCCTCGCCATTTCAGGGGTCAACTATGGCCTCGTTCGTGCCAGATAAAGCCATCAAAGAGTTGTCGCCAGCTAGCTCAATAGTACAAACTCAGAATAAGAGTGTTGAAGTAAACAAAGCCATCATTTCTATCTACGGCATGTATGACAATCATGTGTGGCCGACTGAAAGTTCTGTGTTGCAAGGAGCAGAAAACATTCAGATAAATACAGACGGTCATCACCAAATTTTATCTAGCGAAGAAACCAAAGCAGTCGTACTTGCAAAGGTGGCTGAAATTACGGCTCGCACGAAAGAAATCAAGTAATAGTCGTGCTACCATCAAAGCATGAAAAAAATAACTTGTAGTGATCTTGGTGGGCCAGAATCGTGTGAGGTGCAGTTCAGAGGAGATACGCCAGATGACGTAGTTAAAAATTGCCAAGATCACATGATGGAAGAGGTGGAGAAGGGTGATAGTGATCACCAAGACGCCGTCGAAAATATGCAAAGTACATGGAAATATGTGCCGATGCCTTTAAGCGGGATTGGTAGTGGGATGTGTTCAAGTCAGAAGATAATAACAAACCACTAGCGACCGCTAGTGGTTTGTCTTGTATTAGCCAGGTCGCAAACCTTTTCTTGATTTTCTTGTGGAGTTGCCTGGGGTGGTTTTTTTAAAGTCACTTTGTTTACCGGCACTACCAGTAATCCTGGCAGCTTTTTTGGATGCTGAAGGTTGCTTTGATTGGTTGAGACGCTCTCGCCATACTTGGGCCGGTGTCAGAGCTGATTCTTCTTTTACGTTGTCTCGTTTATTCATGTTTGTAGTGTAGCAAGTAAGGGGAGGTTGTATAGTAGTTTCTTTCCGTACTTGTATAGACAGTACGTGAATTCCAGTTTTGCTGAGTAAAGTGTAATACCTTAAACTTACAGACGGTTGTAAGTGGTACAGTAGTAGTAATGACCAAGAAGTTTTTTATTCTCTTTACATGTATCACGGCTGCCGGATTGGCGTATCTGTCATCGTTTTGGTTTGATCAATTGGGGCTGGAAAAGTTGTTCTCTAGTTTAGTTTCGATATCGGTTTTATACGCAGTTTTTTCGATTGGTATAGAAGGATTTTTTGCTCGCCGGCTAAGTGACTCAAAGACCAGGTACAGCTTCCGCAAGGCAGTATCTTTAATATTAATTTTACTGTGTATCGTAGTGCTGTTACGGATTTGGATTCCGAACCCGCAGGCACTTTTGGTGGCGTACGGGGTGGTCGCAGCTGGATTGGCGGTGGCCTTACAAGACTTGGTCAAAAACCTGGCTGGAAGTCTGAGTATTTTCTTGGGCGGTATTTTTAAGGTAGGGAATCGGATCGAAATAAACGGTGTTACCGGCGACGTGATTGATATTGGTCTGTTCAATACCACTATGCTTGAAATTAAAAATTGGATCGGTGCAGACCAGGCAACCGGTAGAATTATAACGGTCCCAAATGGAGCCGTACTCAATCAGCCAATTAAAAACTACACCAAGCAGCATCAGTACCTGTGGGATGAATTGACGGTGGTGGTGACCCCCGAGAGTGATTGGGGTGAAGCGATGCGGTTACTTGGGACTATCGGTAAAGAGCACACCGAACAATTCATCGAAAAAGCCGATCGTAGTCTAAGTAATTTAGAGCGCTACTATTATGTAGAAGGGCACGTGCTGGAACCAAATGTGTACGTGAAGCCAGATCCCAATGGGTACGCACTGACGCTGCGGTATGTAGTAGATGCCTGGAAACGTCGTAGTACAAACTCTGACATTTGGGGTCATACCATCAGAACATTCGATGAACATGACGCAATATTTATCGCTCCAGTGAGTATCGCCAACCCTGAGTATCCTTTACCTCACCAGTAATTGCGTTCGGGCTGATCTACTTTAGTACAGGTGCGTTATTAAGTGACGACCAGAGTGTTAAAGAGGCGACTGTTTGATGTGGAGACCAGCTGTCTACGGTAGTTTTTATTTTACGTACGTAGTGTGGTTTATAATTGTACGACTGATACAGCCCCTTCATGAGACCAAAGTCACCATACGAAAACACATCAGGCCGAGCTAGCGAAAAGATCAGAAACATCTCTGCGGTCCAGCGGCCAATACCATATAGCTTGGTCAGCTCCGCGATAATCGCTTCGTTATCCATGTTGGTAAATTCATGGATGGCAATATCAGACCAAACTTCAGCATTGTGTTTGATATATTTGGTCTTTTGATTTGATAAGCCACAACTCTTGAGCTCATCAAAGTCCGCCTGCTGTACTGCTTGTGGAGTAATGGAGTCGCCTAGATGTGCCAGTACCCGACCGCGTACAGCGTCGGCAGCCTTGGTGCTAATCTGTTGCCCAATAATAGATGAAACAATACTCGCAAAATATTCATTAGGTTTTTTCCGCTGAGGTAGGGTAAATGGGTGCGCACCAGTTATGGCGTTGTGTAACAGCCTTGCCATCAAGGGGTCAGCGCTAGCGAAATGCTTCTGTGCTGTTTTGATATCAATAGTGGCGGTGTTCATTTTTTCTTTATACGTTAGATAGGAATCTTTCCCAAATAAATCATGGAGATAGATTAATGGTGAGTTGTTATAGCTCCATAATATCAGTCAATTAATTGCTATTTGTAGAAAATTGTTATTAAAGTCACCCAACTTCGTAGCATCGCCTGCTGTGTTACTGCTGTAGCTAATCGACGACCTTTGATAGTATTTATCTCTGTATACTTGACTTATAGTACTAAAGGTAGTTTAATCTAACTAGAAAGTAAGTAGTTAAATCTAACTAGAAAGCCTTACAGGCAAAGGAGTGATCGTTGAAAAAAGTAGTAACTGACAAGGCGCGTCATGCAACCCTAGCGTTGCAGCCTGAAAACCGTCTGTTTTCGGAAGAAGAAAAACCAGAATGGGCCATTGGCCCATTTACAAAACATCGCTTTGTGGTACTTATCCTGGTATGTGTGTTGGGAGTAATCCTGTATGCAATCCAGATCTACCTATGGCCGGCGAGGCGCGAACCGGTTAACATACTGGAGCATCTGTGGGTCATGGGTCACTACCTGTGGCTGGCTGGTGTGCCGGTGGCGACGTTGATGATTGTGGGCATTTTTATGTACCGCAAAGAACCTTTGGTCAATATTCCCTACACCCCACATTTGGTGGTGTGGCGAATCGTTACTCGTGGTGACAATGTCTCAGCCTTGACCACTACCATCCATACAATCCAGGCACAAATGAAAGCGATACCCATATTCCCCTACAAAATTGAGGTAATCACTGAATCAGGTGCGTTGGAGAAAAATGTACTACCGTTGTTTAGTAACAAAGTGCGGTTTGTTCATGTTCCAGCTGGTTATCAAACGCCGAAGGGAACTAGGTTCAAAGCACGTGCCTTGCAGTATGCAGTTGAACACTCGACTGTACCTGACGACGCGTGGCTGGTTCATCTTGACGAAGAAACAGCGCCTGATCGTTCGGGACTGCTAGGTATTGCCAAGATGATCACGGAAGAAGAAACTTCAGGTGCACTGCGAATCGGTCAAGGTGCACTGCTGTACCATCGTCAATGGAGAAAACATCCCATTATGACGATGGCGGATAACATCCGGACAGGCATGGACTTCGGTCACTTCTATCTGCAAAGCCAAATCGGCACCAGTATCTGTGGCTTCCACGGGTCGTATATCGTCATCAGAAATGATGTTGAAAAAGCGACCGGAGGCTTTGACCTGGGTCCAGAAGGCTCAATTGCAGAAGATGCTTGGTGGATCTTGATTGCCAACGAAAAAGGTCACAAGATTCGCTGGGTGGAAGGCTTCCTCGTGGAGCAGTCGACCCAAGATGTATGGGACTTTCTGCAGCAACGCAGACGCTGGATGGAAGGTTTGATCAAAGTTGTCCGGTTTGCACCAGTGCCATTGTGGCGTCGGTTGCCGGTGGCTTTGAATCTGGCTTTCTGGGGCGTGGTTTGCTTTTCTATTCTGTATTCTTTTGCGCATCTTTTCTACGGATTTGATACGCATCCTGGAATCAGGCTAGCGGCAAACTGGAGTCTGGCTACCTGTGCGACGATGTATGTTGTCGGACTTTTAGCCAATCTCAAAGGTGCCGGGATTACAAACCCTGTAACCAAGCTCGGAGCAATTGTAGTGCAGACGGCACTTTTGCCACTGTTTTGCCTGCTTGAAGTCACTGCTGGCGTGTTGGGTCTGTTCTTTCCTAAGAACGCTTTCCATGTCATCAAAAAATAATATTATCTCTCGCTGGCTCAGGTTGGCGGGAGAAACTTCAATCCAAAATAGAAAGGAGAGTGCTGCGTGTGTGGTTTTCTCGATATTACCTCCAAACTGTTTGCGTTCTGCATACAGGCAACAACTAGCGGTGGATTCGTAGAGAGTCCATACTACAACAGCACGTTTGAAGCTGGTATGAATGTCTATCTTGAGCAGAAAGACGTGACGGCTGCTGGAGATGATTACATTGGGACTGTTTTGCAGCTACTTGATCGGCTTGAGCAAGCCGACGTCAACAGCGTTAGTTTGACCTGGCCCGTGTTCACTGACGGTCGTCGTTCAAGTGTCGTCTTTGAGGGTGTTGAAACGCCTTCTAAAGATGCCCTAGCTACGTTCAGTGCTGTTGCACAAGCGCGCGGATTTGGGGTGTTGTTCCACCCTATTCTTGATGAAGCATCGATTGTTTTGTCAGGTCCAGAGCATTGGCGCGGAACTATCTCTCCCTGGGAGGTAGATAGCTGGTTTGAAAGCTATACCGCGCTGATGGTTGATTATGCAGAAATTGCACATTCCACTGGTGCAGATTCATTCATCATTGCCGCTGAACTTACGTCAATGGAACAGCATGCTGATCATTGGCGGACAGTAATTTCCCAGGTACGCGATGTGTATCCTGATGGAAAAATTACGTACGCTTCAAACCGAGGCGTGTCGCAAGAATTTCCTTGGGATGCTGTTGACTATATCGGAGTGGATGCATTCTTTGATCTGGATGTACCGGTCGATGCGTCAGTCGAGCAGATGACAACTGATTTGCTGATTCAGCAGAAACAGATACTGCTCGAAGCTAAAGCGGTCGGACTGCCTTTGGTGTTTACAGAGGTTGGAACAACTGCTCAGGCTGGTTCTTTTAGACGAAGTTGGGTGTGGGATCATCAGACAAGGTCCGATCATTTGGCGCAAGCTCGCTATTATCAGGCGGTTTGTGATGTGTGGAAAGAGCACCTGCAGGGGATCTACTGGTGGAAGACAACGTTGTACCCAGTACAGCCGAAAACCAAAGAATCTCTGTATGGGTTCAACCCTTTCGGTAAGACAGCTGAAAATGTAGTTCGTTCTTGCTTCTAAGCAAATAAAGCCGCCCTAGGGAACTTGGGCGGTTTTTTCTATATTTAAATAAAACTAGTTCCAGAGTGTATAGAGTGCCTCTGACGCAAGAATCATCGCTAAAAAATTTGTGCTTTTATCTATTCCACCAAGCAAACAAAAAAACGCCATAAGGCGTTAATGTTTTTGGTGGAGATGGCGGGGGTTGTCCTGACGGTCACTAATTCACTACGTTCAAAAGTGCCGCGGGACACGACTCACATCGTTCATCATTCTTCCTCACATTGCTCCGGCGTTCAACTTCTGACAAAAGTGAAACTGTTCACTTTTCCATCTCCACTTAAATAATAAAAGCGCCCGAAGGCGCTAATATTATTACAAGTGGAGATGGCGGGAGTTGAACCCGCGTCCGAATTAGGGTGCGATTGTGATTCTACAGTGTGTAGGACATTCTTTGGTTTAAAGTCGCTAACTAAAGAATGAACAAAACATTAGCGCCTCGAGTTCTGACAATTTAGGTCAACTAGCCGAACGATCTAGTTGTACCGAGTCTCATGGTTATTCTACCCAACTCAGCGTATGAGGCGTTTACTGAGAGAGCATCACTCCGGCGGGCTAAGCGGTTAGGCTACAGCGTAGGCGGGAGTGAGTCCAAACGCGTTAGCGAAAGGACTTACGATTGCTTTGTTTGCAAATACAGAGTGTGACCTTTTAACGAATTGATCACGGTTTCGACACTGCACACAACCGACACGACTAACCGTCGATGCCTAGCATCCCCTGAGAAAGCCGGGGGCTTTTTCAGGTTGAGCGCAGTACCTAATCCAAATATTGGATGAGTTGTATACTCGCTGAACCCAAAGGCGGTTGCGAAACAAAATGTGTCTCTGGTCGCAACCGACTCTCTCAGGGAAGCCCGAGCCATAGTACGTAAATGTAATGACTCAGGCAGGGAAGTCTGTGTGAATTTCAGTCTTCAGGAGTATTTTCGGTAAGCTTGTAACCGCCACTTTGTGTTCGTTGTGGTTGTGCTGCCTGTAGCAGTTGGAATCCACCCAGTTGGGCGATCGCTTGCCGCCGTTCTTCTGGGCTAGCGTTAGTTGGCAGTCCAAGCTCTTGATTGGTTGGTATGCAAGACATAGTCTTCTCCTGTTGATTGAAGTACTTTAGATGCAGTGAAGTGGTGGCAGGATGTTGGTCCTGCCAGCCTCATGTGCTTAATGTGCTCTGCCGGTCGTACTGGCAAGCCAGCCGATAAAACCATCGGGGTTTTGACTGATTGCTGTTAGGAAGTCCTCAGCCTCAAGGTTCACGTCTTGCAGCATGAGGTTAATTCTTTGGGCTACCTCGTAACGAGGATCGCCACAACAACCGTCACAACCAGGTTCCCTTACGGGTTCCGATGGCATTCCGATTGCCTGCAAGAGTGCGTCATATTTTGCCTGGGTTTGTCCCACGGCGCTTGTTTTTGAATGTGGCACTTATTCTCTCCTGTTGAAATTACGTCATGATCAGTGTGACCAAAACGAGTGGTTGTTTTCTTCGAACAACCACTTCACTACATCTAAATTATTACTGACTTTTCAAAGTTCTATCAATCTCGCGTTTGACGTCTCGTTTTTTGATCGTTTCTCGCTTGTCTGTGTTCTTTTTACCACGGGCGAGAGCAATCTTCAACTTGATTGTCCGACCTGAACCATACCACGAAATAGGCACTATTGTCAACCTGTTGGCTTTAGTTTCTACTTCTAGCCTTGCAAGCTGTTTTTTTGATAAAAGCAGTTTGCGGGTGCGTTCTGGGTTGTAGGTTTTTGGCGTGTTGGCGACTTGGAACGGGGAGATGCTGGCGCCTGACAGCCACGCTTCGCCGTGGGTGATCATTATGTAGGAACCCTCGAGCTTGCCTTTGCCCGCTCGAATTGATTTAACTTCACTTCCAAGCAACACAGCGCCAGCCTCGAAGGTGTCGATCCATTCGAAGTCAAATTTTGCTTTGCGGTTTTTGATAAAGTCAGCCATATAATAGAGTAGGGCAATAGTACCGTAGATTATGTAGACATGCCATGAAAATCGCCAGTAAACCCTAGCTTCAAGACACTTTTTCTGTATAATAGCGATCATGACAAAACACCAATCAGACAAGCAGCCCAAGGATGTTTCGACAGAAGTCCCAGAGACACAAGGGGTTACAAACGCGGAAAAAAGTCCTGATACACCAAACCAGGATTCAAAAGAACCGACTACCAAAATCCCTAAAGGGCATAAGGTAAATTTAAAAAAAGTGGGCAAGAACATGCCGCTTGGCCCAGGAAACTTCTGGAACAACATGTTGTCTACCGTGGTGATGCTGATCTTTGTGTTGGCAGTCTTTTCGTATTTCAGTGAAACCCAAGCTCCAGAACCAACGCAGTTGACGTTGTCTGATGTGGTGACTCAGATAAAAGCTGGCGAGGTGAGTGAGATAATTGTCCGGGGTAGTACGCTTGAAGTGAACTACAATATCGAAGATTGGGTACCCGGGGAAGCTAAAAAAGAAGTTGATGCTTCTGTCACAGATTCACTGACAAACTTAGGAGTGTCGGCAGAAGAGCTTGCAACGATCAAAATCGATGTGCAGCGAGAAACTGGATTTGGGTATTGGCTTGGTGTTTTTGCACCGTTCTTGTTCCCGTTACTATTCCTGGGAATCATTATTTGGTTCTTGATGAAGTCAGCTAAAGGAGCTGGTATGCAGGCGCTTAGCTTTGGTAATAGTAAAGCGCGGATGATTGATCCTGATGATGGATCACAAAAAGTAACGTTTAAAGACGTGGCCGGAGCCAAAGAAGCCAAGCAAGAACTAGAAGAAATCGTTGATTTCCTGAAGAACCCAAAGAAGTTTTTGGATATTGGTGCAGAGATTCCAAAAGGTGTAATGATGATGGGTTCACCTGGAACTGGAAAGACGCTACTTGCCCGCGCGGTGGCGGGGGAAGCTGGAGTGCCATTTTTCTCGATCTCTGGATCTGAGTTTGTCGAGATGTTTGTTGGAGTAGGAGCGTCACGCGTGCGAGACCTATTTAATATGGCCAAGAAAAACGCACCGGCGATTATCTTTATCGATGAGATCGATGCCGTCGGGCGAGCACGTGGAAGTGGAACTGGTGGTGGAAACGATGAGCGAGAACAGACTCTGAATCAGATCTTGGTTGAGATGGACGGGTTTGAACCTAATGCCAAAGTAATTATTATGGCAGCGACAAATCGACCGGACGTATTAGATTCAGCCTTGCTTCGACCAGGAAGATTTGATCGGCGAGTAACAATTGATCTACCTGATCGAAGTGACCGCGAGGCAATCCTTAAGGTACACGCGCGCAAGAAGCCGCTTCAAGATGACGTGAACCTCGAAATCGTTGCGCAGCGGACACCAGGATTTTCTGGAGCAGACCTGGCGTCACTTATGAACGAAGCAGCGATTCTTGCTGCACGCGAAGAGCGCAAGAAAGTTGGTCAATTCGATGTGATTCGTTCAATCGAAAAAGTTATGCTTGGGCCGGAACGAAAAAGTCACGTGATGTCTAAATACGAAAAAACTGTCACCGCGTACCACGAGGTAGGGCACGCACTGGTTGCGTCAGCCCTGCCATACGCTGACCCGGTGCAGAAAATCTCTATTATCTCGCGCGGACGGGCAGCTGGATATACTCTCAAGCTGCCTGACCAAGACAGACGGATGCATACCAAAAAAGAATTCATGGATGATATCGCGATGACCCTTGGTGGATATGTGACTGAACAGATGATCTTTAGCGATCTATCTACTGGTCCAAGTAACGACCTGCAGGTGGTTGCAAACCTGGCGCGCGATATGGTGACCAAATACGGAATGAGTGAAACACTCGGCCCAGTCGCACTAGAGGGAACTGGCGGACGGATGATTGGTGGCGGCATGAGTGAAAACCGCGGGTATGGTGGAGTGGTTTCTAAAGCCATTGATGAGGAAGTTTCAAAGATCATCGAAGCAGGTAAGGCGACGGCCAAAGAAATCTTAACTAAGTACCGCCCAGCACTAGTTGCAATTTCAGAACGACTGGTAGAAGTAGAGACTATGGAGCGGGAAGAGTACGAAGCACTATTGAAGCGCGAAGGGGTAGAGATCAAAGACGCCTACGAAGAAATGTATGGAGAAAAGCGAGAGTCAGCGGATCCTACAAAAGCGGTGATTGCTGCAAAGTAGCAACTAAAATAAAAGACCGGCGCCTTGGGCGCCGGTCTTTTATTTTAGTTGCTCGATGTTGGTCACCAAGCCGTCTTCCATGTGGATGATACGATCGCAGCCCATGGCGTATTCGCGTTCATGGGTAACCATCACGACAGTTTGTTTGTCAGTGCGGTTCAGATCGGCAATCAGATCAATCACTTGCGTACCTGAAACGGTATCAAGGTTGGCGGTTGGTTCGTCAGCAAAAAGAATCTTTGGTTTACCGGCTACGGCCCTGGCAATGGAAATACGTTGTTGCTCACCACCTGATAGCTCAGCCGGTAGGTTAGTGTATTTACCAGCCAGTCCGACTCCGTCAATTGCAACGCACGCCATTGATTTAGATTCTGCCCACGTATATCCTCGCATTAAAAGTGGCAGCATCACGTTTTCTTCGGCTGACAGGTCTGGCACTAAGGCATAGTTTTGGAATACGTAGCCCAGGGTATTTAATCTAAAGGCGGTACTTTCGCTTTCACTGAGCGTTCCGACATCAGTTCCGTTTATGATAATGGTTCCATCGGTTGGATCGTCTAGGACGGATAATTGATACATCAGTGTCGACTTACCAGCGCCTGACTTACCCATGATAGCGACAAATTCACCCTGCCTGACAGTTACATCGATACCTTTTAGGATGTGAGCTTCTAAGTCACCGGTACCAAATTTTCTATGTATGTTTGTCGCTTTGATGATGTCCATAAACGTGTTACTTTCGACCAAGGATCGAGTTAAGGGTATTTTGCTTGACGATAATCCAGGCCGGGATAAAGCCAGCAAACAGGGTAATAATAAAGAGGATAATAAACCGGTACAGTGTGCCAATTGGCTCGGCCACCAAGATACCGTCACTGAAAGGGAAGTCGATTGGGTTGCGGTCAAAATATCCAATCAAGATACCGTACGTCACCAAGACACCAAGCAGCGATCCGGTAATGGCATAAAAGGCTGACTGCAACACGTATGCCACCTCGATCGCTTTTCTATCAATTCCGATACCTTTGAGAATACCAATTTGTTGTCGCCTGCTGATGGCGTTAATAAAAATAATAATAAAGATGGTGATCGAAGCGACGATGATACCAACAGCACCGATGAAGGTTCCCAGGATATTAAACGTCTGCTTGATGTCAGTAATAAATTTAGGTAGAGCTTCTTGAAAGGTGCGAATTTTTGCAAAAGAATCGATCCCTTGCTCTACCAAAACTGATTTAACCACTAGGGCAGTCTCTGGGCTTTTATCAGCCAGGCGAATAGCGATTTCGTCTGCGTCACGACTGGCACTGTTGCTGAGTCTACGTAATTCTTTTTCTGGTAGGTAGATAAAGCTGGCAACACCACCCGCCTTGGCGTTTACGATTCCTTTAACGGTAAATTCACGGCTGGCACCATTAACCGTAGCTCGAACAGAGTCACCGGGGTAGACATCCGTTAGAGATCCAGTGATGTCAGCAAAGCCAGCAGTATAACGATCAAGGTTGAGAGCTCCTACCAAAATATAACCAGATTCGTCTGGATTCAGGTACTCACCCTCAACAATATTTTCTGACAGACCAGTTACGTTGTTTTCAGCAATGGGATCAATACCGACGGCTTGACTACCGATGGTGTTTGGTTCGATATTAAAATCACGCCGAGTTTTAAAGTTAGCAGTCAGCTGCATGCTTTGCTGGTAACGTAGGCTGTATGAGGTTACCTCTGGTAGGGTGTCGAGGATCCGACGGATGGTTTCAGTTTGGAGGATTTTGTCTTCGTTTTCTAGGGGTGTAATGATGATGTCTCCGAGTGACTTTTCTTGCACTGCTCGCTCTGATCCAGCAATCAGACCAACTAAAATTCCAGATACCGCAATGAGGTTGAGAAACGTCAGCATCATCACAAAGATGATCAGCGTTGTGGTCCACAAGTTGGCTCGCTGTATTTGGCGAAAGCCGAGTAAGAAACCGATTCGAAGTGCTCGCATATTATTCGGGCGCGACTAAGATATCGCCAGCGTTTACACCGGTAATGGCGGTAAATCCATCGTTACCTCTGAGTGTGACCTGGACAGTAGTGGTGGCTAGAGTCTCGCCATTTTTGGTAACGACAGTATACGCACCATCTGTTTCAGTGATAAAGCGATTAGCTACACGCAATGTATCAGCTGATTCACTGACAGTAATATCGATATCTGCATTGAGTCCGCTACGCATCCAAACTGGAACGTCAGGCAGTTGAATAATTGCTTCGTAGTAGGCTACCCCATCAATTTCGGTGGCTTTAAGAGAAATAAAATCTACCGTCCCGGTCAAAGTAATATCGCTACGAGCGTCAAAAACCATTTCGACATTTTGTCCTACGAGTAGTTTTCCAATATCAATTTCAGGGATTCGGGCAGTGATTTCAAAATCTGATTCTGCCAAAAGATTTACTACCGGTGCTGTCGTAACAGTTTCTCCTGGTGATACGTCAACTGAGGTAATCGTACCGGCAAACGGTGCCCGCAGTACTCGATCAGCAATCTGTGAGTCGACCCGAGCAATGCGCGCATTAGCACTAGCGATATCAGCGTTGGCTCGAGCAATTGCTTCACTACGGGCGGGGGCATTGCTACTGGCGGCGTTAGCCTCGGTCTGTGCAAGGTCTTGGGTGGCTACCTCAATGGCACTTTCAGCTTGTGTTTGTGCTAGTGCGTACGCATTACGATTTGTAACATACAATGGTGACTGTTTGTTAGGAATTTCTATTTCCCAAATTGCATTGCTGTAGCGTGAATTCGCGTCAAACAAGGCTCGTAAACCACAGCTACCAAATATTGATGCCTGTTCAGTCGATGCGCTAAAGGTGCCACTTTCTAATCCGGACAAACGGACTGAGTACCCAGAGTTGGCTCCCGAAGCATACATTTCCATTATGTAGGTTCCTTCTTGGTCACAGGTATAGGTACCAGAAATAATTGGTGCGACTGATTCTTCTTCAGGATCATCGCTGGTGGCGGTGAGACCGCTTGATAGTAGGGTTCGTCTGGCGTTCGCGACGAGTTCTGCTTGAGTGGTCTCGATGGTTTGTAGGCTGGTGTTCTTGAGGGTGACAGTTTCTGCTGTGGCGGCCCTTGTTTCTGTTTGTGGACCGGCTAGCAACTCGTCTCTGGTAGCGATAGCTCGAGATAATGTCGCCACGGCATCTGCCCGATCAGCCAAAAGTGCCTCAGCGGAAAGAGTGATCAAGATCGCCCCCTCTTCGACAACGTCACCTCGGCTGACATTCACGGCTGATACGATACCACTAGTAGGGAATGCAAGCTCGGCGGTTTGCTCGGCTTCGGCGATGCCTGACACCGACACCAGCTGGCGTACGGAACCAGTTTCAACTGTGGTTGTGGTGAGGTTTTCTTGCTCTTGGCGACCAACCCCAAGCGCCATTAACACGACTACAATAACAATAAAAGCCACAATCCCAATGTAAAAAGACCGGCTAGCAAAAAGCTTTTTCATGTGATGAATTATATCATCAAGAAATGTTGAATATAAAAACAGGACGAACAAAGTTCGTCCTGGTGGGTCTAAGTACCTTTAAATAGAAGGTACAGTTTCAATATGTAGCGGCATCCGGGTGGCAGGATCCAGTGTCCAGCCAAGCGGTATGACCACTTCGTTTAGCTCCGGAACAGGGGTTGGTTCAGGGACGCCGTTTGCGACAGCTCGCAGTTCGATCGTATCATCCCACTCAGGACAATCGAGCCCCCACCAGTCTGGACCATTGGTGCAGGCAAACCGCACAAATCGGCTGTCGAGCGCATTGCACTCATAGAAAATTTGCGCATACATTGCCATTGCATGTGGGGTGTAGCAGCCACAAGCGGCTTCTTCAAACGGCTTGTTTTTGGCTGATTCCACATGTGGCGCACAGTCAGTTCCCAGGATGACCCGTGGGTCACCAGAGGTCATGAACGTCCGAACCGCGATCACATCCAGCTTAGTTTTGGGGTAGGGCATACAACGGGCATGCACGCCACCCCAGACTTCGTCAAAAACACTAACGTCAAACAAGCCATGCTGGGGAGTAATCGTGCAGACGGTACGGCCGCTGGTATCTGCTTTCACAATCCCTACCGCAATTGCGGTGGTGATGTGTTCTAGGCAAATCAGCAGATCAGGCACTTCTTTTCTGATCTTTGGGTAGACGTGGGTATAGAAGTAGCCCTCTCTGTCTTTGTGTGCAAGTTGGTTGCCGTCCAAGTCGTGTGTGCTTTCGCCGTGGATCAAAAGACGGACACCCAGCCGTGCCATTACTTTCAGTATGTCTATCCGGTCTAGTAGCGAAACCGCTTCGCCGCTGCCGGTGGTAGCGTTTGGTGGATAAGCTTTGACGGCCACCGGAAATTCGTAATCGGCGATCTCCTCGATCATCTCGACAGTTGTTTCTGGTGAAAGATAGATTGTCATCACGATGTTGGTGGTAGTAATACCGGCGTCTGCCAGTATGGCCAGCACTTCTTTCCGGTAGTGTTTGGCATCAGCCAGTGTGTAGATGTGATTGGTACCGTCTGCCGGTATTTGGCATGGCCAAGACATGCTTGTACGGCCAGCTAACCGCAGGGGTAATTGCTTGTCGCAATGCTCCCAAACGGAAATGGTTATGAAAATCACTCGGTCGAGGCATTATGATTGAGATCAGTTCGCCACTAGCGGTGAATGAAGTTTCAGGATCTGGAATAAAAGCATCTGCTCCAAAGGGGAATGACATGTTGGTATCCTTCTGTTGTTGTGAGGTTCGTATTGTTCAAGCGATTTGCTCGTCCACCAAGAAACCTATCAAAAAACACCACCCAAGGGAAGGGTGGTGTGACTGCAGGTCGATTAAGCTGGGTTAGCAAGCGCTAAGAAGATCTTGAATTCCTTTAGCACCAAATTCCCAGAAGTAGGTTCCAACTGCAATGTCTTCAGCGCCGACTTCACGGTAACGATTGATGCCGTATGGATTCATAACGCCACCGCATGCAATCAGCGCCCGTGGAGACAGTCGTTGATCGTTCAGAAGTTTAAGTCTCCGAAATTGATCAACTGCGATTTCGAGCAGTCCTGCTCCAGCCATGCCACCAGTTGGCATTGACAGTCGCTGTATACCACCAACGGTAGATGACTCGCTCAAAGTGTTGCTACTGACGATCGTTTCTACGTCGTATGCTTCACAAAGTTCTAGCAAAGCCTTTAGCGTTTCGTTGGAAGTCTTGGGTGCGATCTTCAGACGCTTAGGACCAACAAACGCAGTGGATTCTTGCAGCAGTTTTGCCACAGCGTCAGGGTCGTGAGCAAGGACTGGAGACTGCTTGCCTTCATGATAATGATTAGGGCAGGCAGCGTTGATTTCGATGCCGTCGATCTGCTCGCGACAGGTATTCATCTTTCGGCACATATATTCTAGTTCACCAGAATTAGTCGGTGCCAAACTCGCAAAAAACGCACATTCAGAGCCGGCTAACCTGGCTGCAATCGCTGGCACATCTGTCTCTACAAACGCATCAACACCAACGTTTTTCAGTCCGATTGAGTTTCGTGAGGTGTTGGTAACTGGATCTAGATAGTAGGTTGGTTCAGGGTTCCCTTTTTTGCCGTAGCGTGTGCTTGATCCGGTTACAATACTACTCACCAGTCCAGGCAGTCTTGGGTCAACGTGGTTAGCATGCTTGATCATGCCGGCTGCAATGTGAAGTCTCATCTCGAGTTCCTCTTCGGTTGTTTAAAGTGCAGATATAAAGGACGTATACCAGAAACATATACGTAATCTTGGATGAAAACAAGGGCTCGTCTTGAGACAAAAGAAAAACCTCTGTCTACCCACCAGGACTTTTTTGTTACACAAACAGTAGACCTAGTCGCCAGATTTTTTACCTGCGGTCATAATCTGACTGACAAGCTTTTCAAGCCCTGACAAACAGCCTCCCAGACTGTTCTCTGCTCAGACAGAGAAAAACCCTCTGTCTGCCCACCAGGACTTGAACCTGGAACCACGAAGGTATAAGCTTCGCGCTCTACCGATTGAGCTATAGGCAGACAAAAGGTTTTTCTAAGTGCACCTACTATAGCGTAGTGGGGCAGATGGGACAACGGACTTGACCAAAAATGAATAAAGGAGTATTTTCAGAAGTGATGCACATTCCGCATCTGTAGTTGGAGAAGTCTGATGAAAACGTACATTCGCACCAATGGTGCCCCGCAAACCCACCGTCTTTCTGTGGAAGGGAAAAGTTAGCAGCAACCTTAAGTTAAGCTGAATACTTCCTCTAACTGCAGAAAGGCGGTGATCTCAGCCGTTTGAGATTTGGATTGACCACCCAAATCGATGGAGTGACCAACAACGGTCATGCCGCGCATTGTCTTATGACATGCGCGGCAATTTCGTTAGTAAACATAAAAACCGGTGCCTGGAGCGCCGGTTTACTAAGTTGCACCACTATAGCCACTATACTTAGATTCGAACCACAATATCCGCCAGGTCTTTTCGCACCTTGGCGTGATGTTGGGTTTCGTCTTCCTCTGATCGATACCCAAGCGCTAGCAGATTGGTTGCGTGTAGGTTGTGTTCACCTAGACCAAGGATGTCGTTAAACGCTGCCGGGTCAAAGCCTTCTAATGGACAACCATCCACCATTTTTTCGGCCGCTGCGATCATCATTGAGCCCAGTACAATGTAGGTTTGCTTTTGGGACCAGGTAAGAACCTCTTCAGCCGATTTGCTAGTAAGCGAACCAACCATCATATCTTTGTAGCTGTCTGCGGTACCCGCTTCTAGTTCGCGCTTTGTTTCTAGGCGAGTAGTGAATTCAGTGATAAACGCTTCGTCGACGTCAGTTCGTGCGCACAGCACTAGCAGAGCGCTGTTGTTACCAACGTGCTCTTGGCCGTAGGCCGCTTCCATTAAAGCCGCTTTTTTAGTTGGGTCTGTGACAGCTACAATACCAAATGGTTGGAGGCCAAATGAAGTTGCTGTAAGGTTTCCACATTCTAAAATATAGTCGAGGTCAGCTGTTGGTAAGGCTTTTTCGGTATCAAATTTTTTGGTAGCGTAACGCCACTCCAGTGATTGTTTTGTAGTCATGGGCACTAGTGTACGTGAGCAATTTGCTAGTGTCGAATCTGTGTGAATTCGCTGCTATAATGTATAGCTATGAAACTATCTATTTATGTCGTGGCGCTGTTATTTGTTGCAGGGTTTGCTCCATTTGCGGTCGAGGCCAACCAAACAGCTAGTACTACAGCTGAGGCGCCACAGACGGTTGAAGAAACTGTGCGCGAATATTTCGCGGATATTCCGGTCATGATCGAGGTTGCTCGCTGTGAATCCAAATTCCGCCAGTTTGCTGACAGTGGCAATGTGTTGCGCGGGGGAGTGGGTGGTCAGATGATCGGCGTGTATCAATTCTTTGATCGATATCACCTTAGTCCAGCCTCCGTCCTTGGGTTTGATATTGAAACATTGGAAGGCAATCTCGACTACGCTCGGTATACCTATAAACAAGAAGGCACAGCTCCGTGGAATTCGGCACGTGATTGTTGGGACGTCACCCCGACCACAGTAGATGCAGCTGATGACATAACGACGACAAGTGTAGCCCTAACAGATCAACAGCTGCGTGAACAAATTGCTTTGCTTAAACAAATCATTGAGCTACTGCAGATTCTTATTCAATTAAAATAAAAAACTTGGCGTACAGCCAAGTCTTTGTCTAACAGTTATACATGTACAAGCTATGAATTATTTCAAGTGTTCCAATAATAGGTCTTTCAATGATTATCCTTAATGCAACGCCGGTCTGTTTGTCTACTGTTACGTCATCAACCATTAAAAGTTTGGGTTTATCATCAGGAAGCAGCTGTATAATTTCGTAGTTGTCTCCCCGGATATTGAATCGTATGGGCTGATCAATTGTGGAGCGAACAACATACACACCCCAAAAGCAATCTGGCGGACAAAATTCGTTGCCGTAGTTGTCGATTCTTATTTCCCAATACCAATCTTCGCGCCAATGTTCACCCCTACAGCCTTCAGCGATATTTTCATTAAAGCTTTCAATGGTAATTTCTATTTTTGGCAGTTTTGATTTATGTCTAGGGATTGGTATCACGTATGATCTCCTTGCTAAATAGATTCTTACTTTAATATAAACAAATTTTACTATTCGTCAACTTTATTCCATGTGTAGCGCGTCACCCAGTCTCGATACTCGTTCGGCAATCATTGGGAAATCTTTCTTTAGTTCGGGGTGGGTAGCCACGAGGTGCTGCGCTTCCTTGCGTGCCGCTTCGACTAATTTAAGGTTGCGGATTGCTTCCATCCCGAGGTCACTTAGCCCGGATTGTTTGCCACCGTACAGCTCACCTGATCCTCGAAATGACAAGTCGTGCTCAGCTAATTCAAAACCGTTTTTGGCGGTAGCTAAGGCCTTGAGGCGGTCACGAGTTTTTTCGCTCTTGCTCTCGGTCACTGCAAAACAGTAGGGTTGGTGGGTCCCTCGTACTACGCGTCCACGCAGCTGGTGCAGTTGCGATAGCCCAAAGCGTTCGGCGCCTTCGATGATGATGTTGGTGGCGTTGGGGACATTCACCCCGACCTCGACCACACTGGTGGCAACTAGCACGTCGTATTTATGATCATTAAAATCAGCCATCACTTGGTCTTTTTCAGCTGGTTTCATTTTGCCGTGTAGAATCCCGATGGTGTATTCATTGAATTCTGTATCACCCAGGCGCTTGGCTTCGGCGATTACGCTTTTCATGTTGAGTGCGTTTTCTTTGCTCGGATATGGTTCATCGATCCGAGGGCAGATCACGTAGGCTTGGCGACCGATCGCTAGCTCACTGCGCACGTGTGCATACATATCGGCTTGTTGGCCGGGTCCAACGATAGTGGTTTTGATTGGTTTACGTCCGGCAGGCATTTCTTCGAGCAGAGTGATATCGAGGTCGCCATAGATAGTCAGTGCGAGCGTGCGGGGAATTGGGGTCGCCGTCATCGACAGTAGGTGGGGCATACGGGCGTCTTTTTTGGCCAGCTGCTTACGCTGGTTGGTCCCGAAGCGGTGTTGCTCATCAATGATCACGTAGGCGAGGTGTTTGAATTCTACGCTTTTGTAAATCAGTGAGTGAGTCCCGATCAGTATAGGGATCTCGCCGTTTTTAACCCACTTGAGGAGCTGCGCTTTGCTAATTTTGGTTGGCTTGCTCGGGTCTGACTTGCTGGGGAATTTTTGACAGCCACTACCGGTAATGAGCCCGATGTTGATCGGCAGATGTTGAAAGTATTCGATGAATGATTCGAAGTGTTGTTTAGCTAGGATTTCTGTTGGGGCCATGTAGCCGACTTGGAGATTTCCAAATTCAATTTTCTTGTCGAGTCCTTCTGGTGGTCGACTGGTAGCAACTGCGTAGGCGGTGGTAGCCGCAACGGCAGTCTTACCACTTCCTACATCACCCTCAAGTAACCGCGACATGGCGTGATTACCACCGAAATTATCAAGGATGTCTTTGATTGATTTGTCTTGGCTATCGGTGAGGGTAAACGGGAAACGATCGGTGAACTCGGCTACGTGTGAAGGCGAAGTTTTGAAACTATAGGTCGTGGCAGCATTGGCGGCGGCCCGGTTCTGGGCGTTTTGTACCTGAATATAAAATACTTCCTCAAAGGCAAAACGCTTGCGAGCGCTTTCAGCGTGTTGAGCTTTTTTTGGGCTGTGAATCCATACGAGCGCCGTGGCTAATTCGGGTAGGTTATATTTTTTTAGGATGTCCGCCGGGATTGGATCAATTAGGGTATCGAGTACATCTTTTTCAAAACACTTGAGAATCGTGTGGTAGATCCATTTGCTGGTGATGCCTTTGGTTTCGCGGTACACCGGATAGAGAGTGTCGTCTAGCTGTTCGGTGCCTTGGAAGATACTGTCGTGGCGATCAATTGGCAGACTGTCTAGTTTCTCGACTTCTGGGTTAGATAGATACAGTTTACCTTCGGTTCCAGACACTTTCCCAGCCAGCTTCACATACATGCCATCGGTATACATCTTGGCGATGTATGGCTGGTTGAACCACATAATCTTCATTTTAGCCGACCCGTCCTCGACGTACCCTTCGGCAATGGGGCGTTTACTTTTCCAGGCTTTGCGGGTTTTGAGTCCTGACAATTGACCGTACACCACTGTGTCTTGGTCTTTCTGCAAGCTGCCAACTGATTGCACATCACTAATATCCTCATAGCGAGCCGGCAGGTGATAGAGCAGGTCTGTGACCGTTTCGATCCGTAATCGAGCCAAAGCTTTTTTGTGCGTGACGTCGATCCGGAAGTGAGAAGCCAGGGTGTCGGAGAGTTTCATTGCTTCTACTATACCAACTAAAATGAAATTGTGTCGAAACCGCTTGGTATCGTATAATAGGGGTATTACTTTAAATACACATTTCGATGCCAGCTAAAAAACCAGACTACAACCGCCTTTCACTTGAACTTCATAAAAAATTAAAAGGAAAAATTTCGATTACTCCTAAGGGCAAGCTTAAAACAAAACTTGATTGGAGCACGATGTACTCACCAGGGGTAGGGGCAGTATCACAGCATCTGGCTAAAAAGCCCGAAGATGCGCGTGAATACACCATGAAGCGCAATATGGTTGCGGTCATCAGTGACGGATCAGCGATTCTTGGTTTGGGTAACCTTGGTCCGATCCCTGCGCTGCCGGTGATGGAAGGTAAGTGCGCGATTTTTAAGGCGATGGCTGATGTCGATGCGTTCCCGATTGTGCTTGACGTGCATGAGCCAGAGGAAATTATTCGGGTCGTCAAAGCTATCGCGCCTGGGTTTGGTGGTATCAACCTTGAAGATATTTCGGCTCCTAAATGTTTCGAAATCGAAGAACGCCTGAAAGCCGAACTCGATATTCCAGTGATGCATGATGATCAACACGGTACAGCGATTGTAGTTTTAGCTGGCTTGATCAATGCAGCCAAGGTAACCAAGCGGCGATTGGATCAGATGAAGGTGGTGGTAGTCGGAGCTGGGGCAGCGGGTCGGGCGGTCACACTATTGCTTGTGAAGGCTGGAATTACAAATATCATTGTCACTGATTCACAGGGTGCCATTGCGCTGGGACGGTCTGGATTGTCAGACTACAAACACGAGCTGGCTACCGTGACTAATCCCAACAAAATTACTGGTGATCTGATGCAAGTAGTAGAAGGAGCGGACGCGATCATTGGTGTATCTGGCCCGGGAACGATTGCTTCAGCGCACGTTGAGCGGATGGCTGATCAGGCTATCGTGTTTGCGCTTGCTAACCCTATCCCAGAAATCATGCCCGAAGACGCCAAGCAAGCTGGGGCAGTCATATGTGCTACCGGACGATCTGACATGCCTAATCAGATCAATAATTCATTAGCCTTTCCAGGAATCTTCCGAGGAGCACTCGATCGTGGTGTGCGTGACATTACCGATGATATGAAAGTAGCCGCTGCTAAAAAGATCGCCAGTTTGGTTAAAAAGCCAACCTTCGATAAGATCGTCCCTACTAATAATGAACCAGGTTTAGTAAAGGCGGTCGCGAGTGTGATCAAATAGTTTCAACTGTCTGATTTTTCTGGTATTCTACGGAACACAGAAGTCACACTGGAGACGTGTCAGAGTGGTCTATCGTGCTTCCTTGCTAAGGAAGTGGGGTTTACGCCCCCGGAGGTTCGAATCCTCTCGTCTCCGCATCCTCGAGCTAGCTCGAGAAACTTAAGTATGAATAGCGACAAAGAAAGATTTGAAAGAGTGTTTAAGCTTCTTTCAGAGCGCTTTGTTGATGATTTTGTTAGAGGTGATTTGTGGAATGGTTACTACCAAAGTGAGGTAAATAATATTCTCGATAAGTACAACAACTCGAAGAAAGATATTCTGAATCAGTTTAAGAATAAAAAAATTCAGACTTCGTATACTAATTTTAATAAGTCGTTTGTCAGTTTACATCGATTTCTGATTGATCATTTCAATATCCCTAAGTCACATTATGGAAACGGTGAAGCATCGCCGCTTTATTATTTAAAACCTGAGTATCACCACAATTTCTTTATGACAGAAAGAGGGAGAGCTGCGGATTTAGATGAGGCTGAACGATCAAAAATTTGGAGAGAATTCAAAAGTGAATTAGAGAGATTGTCTGATGAGTTTCATGACTCTTATAAAAAATTTATTAGCACTGCAAACTCAGAACTGGATAGGCAGAAACCGTTCTGGAAAAGACCAGAAATTATCATACCAATTATCCTTACCACGCTAGGTTTGATTGTCGCTGTTATATCTATACCTTACTGGTCTGTCTGGTTTGAGAAAAACAATGATGAGGTTATGATTAAAACACCCCTTATTGGTCCTTTAACAATCAACAGTTTGTCTAGTGCTCAAGTTCCTAATTTTGCAACTCTAGATTTTGGTGGCGATCTTGTCTCGTTGAAAGGAGGTGAATACAATTTTGTTTCATACATTAGTAACTCTGGTTATGAGATACCTGGTTATATAACTTTGCTTAGTTCAAGTACTACTTATTCATACAGTGATTTTAATGCTGATGGATCAGCAGATATTGCCGCGACGTTCGTAGCGAATAACGCAGGTTCAGGCGTCTTTTATTTTTTAGCCATTTTTTTAAACAATAGTGGTTTCCCTGAATATACAACAGCATATTATCTCGGCGATCGAATTTCTGTGGAATTAGTAACAGCATCTGGAAGTGAAATGTTTGTCGATATAGTTACACAAGGTCCTGATGAGCCGATGTGTTGTGCATCAACGCCATTAAGTCAAAAATTGTCAGTGTACGGCAATTCAATAAATTTAGTATCTGAAGAGTGGGGTGAGCCCGAGACACCTTCGGAAGAATCTGAGTAAATTATTAAATCGGCCAAGCCTACCTTGACCACCCACAGTTCTGGCTCGAGGCACCCCGCATCCTCGAGCTAGCTCGAGACCCTAGTATGTATAATTATAAATACATGAATGAAATTGAAACTAAAAAATTTTATGATTTAGAAACAGCATTACATAAAAAAGTAGTGCGTAATTCAAGAGAGCAAGTATCTGCACTAATTGCAGATGATTTCTTAGAGTTCGGTAAGTCAGGTGGTACTTTCAATAAGCAAGATACCCTTGATGGGCTTGAGCAGGAGGCTGTTGATTTACAGATCGCTGTATCAGACTTGAATGCAAAGGAACTATCAAAAGATATTGTACTTGTGACTTATACAGCTTCAATGCTTGATGAGGACAATTCGACTACCGTTTCAACCAACAGAAGTTCTGTTTGGATTCTACGAGATGTAAATTGGCAAATGGTGTTTCATCAAGGTACGAAGAAGCAGGATTAATTGCGCTCGAGATACTATCGAATCGAATTTGAAATATTTCTGAATCGGTCAAGCAGAGCTTAGCATCGCACGGTTCTAACTCGGGACAGCCCGCAAATACCAAAACCCAAAGCATGTCTTTGGGTTTTGTTGTATTTTGCGCGAGACGAGAGGATTCGAAAAGGTTGCCAGCTATTTTGAAAAAATAGTGACAACCTCCACTGAACTCTTAGAGTTCGAATCCTCTTAGCTTAAACTCAAAAAACACCCTTGGGTGTTTTTACGTTTAAGCTTATGAGGGTTAAACGATAAACACTCTCATAAATAACCAATTTACAAGATCTGCTGGATGTCGTTTTTTGTAACAGCTAGGTCATTTTCTTGTTCTAGATTAAGTAGCTGTAGTGATTGTGTACTTAACTTAAATACCGCAATCGATTCAGCATCAAAGTCATCAAGTTGAAATATTGGCCAGGTTTCATTACCGTGTGCTTGCAGTCGTTCTTTAAGGTGCGCAATAGCCGTCTTTTCTTCAACGGAATTTTTTTCTAATAATTCTACTGGCCCGCCACCTTGCATGGTGGTGTATGACGGTCCAAATCCAATCGTAATAGCAGCTTGGGGATTTGCCTGTAGATTTTTGTATTTCTGGGTACCGGTTGCGGTGAGAAAGTAGAAGTTAAAATCGTCATCAACGTGATAGTAGACAGTCGCTGTGTACGGAATATTGTCTAGCGAGCTGGTTCCTATTACCGCAGTAATACGAGTTGATTCGTTCAAAAATTCTAAAGCTTTTTGTTTTAGTTCGGGAAGTTCCATAAATGTGTTGTTATACGGATATAGATAGATTATAACGTGATATCTATTAAGATGCTTGTTTGATGCTGCACACCAGATGTTGCTTAGAAACTGTTAGGCAGTAAGGATTAATAGGTTTGCTATACTCGTCATATGAAACCTTACATACTAACCGCGATCGTAATTGTAGTTGTTGTAATTGGGTATATTTTCTTTTTTGCAACCACTAGCACGGTCACTAACTATCCATCAGGTGGCACCACCATCGTTGCTTTTGGTGATAGTTTGGTTGCGGGCGTCGGGGCAACTGGTGGTAGTGACTTTGTCAGTCTCCTGTCGAAACAATTTGGAGAGCCGATTGTGAATCTCGGTGTATCAGGTGATACCACTGCCGATGCTTTGTTGCGGCTTGACCAGGTGATCGTCCAAGATCCAAAAGTCGTCATGGTACTGCTCGGCGGCAACGATTACCTCCAACAAGTTCCAAAAGCTGAAACTTTCGCGAATCTCAATCAGATAATCACCACGATTCATGAATCTGGAGCTGTGGTGATGTTGCTTGGTATTCGTGGCGGATTGTTACGAGACGAGTATCAGGGTGATTATCAGGATTTGGCTCAGTCGCTTGGTACGGCCTATGTGCCCAATGTGCTCGATGGCTTGTTTGGCAACTCCGCGCTCATGTCTGATGCGATACACCCGAATGACGATGGGTACCAAGTTATCGCAGACAAAGTAGAGCCGGTGTTGTTGGATCTGGTGCAGTAGTTTTTTGTTCGCGTATACTGGGTAGCATGCAGTCGCACAAGACATTACTACTAGTTGGAGGTGGGCATGCTCACGCGTTGTTCCTCCGGCAGTGGCGCGAACGGTCAGTGCCTGGGGTAGCAGTGGTGGTAATTGATCCTCACAAAAAAGCCCCGTACACCGGCATGTTGCCTGGGTTTGTGGCGGGACATTATCAGGCGGCTGATTTATATATTGATCTCGAGCAGTTAACTCGGGCAGCTGGAGGAACGCTGGTGACAGACTCAGTGGTACACATTGATCCAGACCAGAAGACAGTCAAGATAGCTACTGGTCAAGTCTATGAATATGACGTCCTTTCGGTAGATAT
>Ga0307930_1000633_pt1 | contig 28160 bp, 9 predicted proteins | sample OrgLakmetageno46_FD_203161 | JGI IMG/M metagenome (GOLD analysis project Ga0307930, IMG submission 203161) | Saline water microbial communities from Organic Lake, Antarctica - #46 | ecosystem: Environmental > Aquatic > Non-marine Saline and Alkaline > Saline | place: Antarctica: Organic Lake...
GGGTAGGTTCGCTCCCCCCTTTGGGGGGAGTCGGTATTGGGTCGGACCCGTCCCGCCAGGGGCGGGGGAGGCCCCCGTCCCGCCAGGGGCGGGGGAGGCCCCCGTCCCGCCAGGGGCGGGGGAGGCCAAATCCGCCGGCGTCCCCCGCCAGGGGCGGGGGAGACGCCCCGTGAGGGACGCCAATTACGACTCTCCGAGCGAACCTAGCCTCGCGAATAGCGGGGCTATTCGCTCGGACGGACGCAAAAATCCGACGGAGGACGCGTCCCCCGCCCCTGGCGGGACGGGTTTGCGTACGCAAACCCGTCCCGCCAGGGGCGGGGGACGCGCTCGGAATTGGGTCGTATTTGGCCCCCGTCCCGCCAGGGGCGGGGGAGGCCAAATCCGTCGGCGTCCCTCACGGGTTGGCGCCCCTCACGGGGCCAATTACGACGCCCCGTGAGGGACGCCACCCTCACGGGTCCGACTCTACGAGCGAACCTACCCCCCCGAAGGGGGGGAGCGACGATCCCCTAAGGGGATCGTTCGCTCGTACGAGTTTATCGAATAAATTTATATATAAATTTATTCGATAAAGATTTAAAACTTCGACTGGTTATTTATTTTAAAAAATGAACTTTATTGAGAGTACTAACATAGAGAAAACACAAAAAAGCGTATATGCAAATAAATTCTTTTTCATATACATTTTTGATGTAAAGTGTTCGTTTAATAAGCCAACTAAAGGAGGAAAGACCTGTTGGGATTTGAAGCTCAGTATCTAGAGCTTTTTAATTCTAAAAAAAAAGAGTAAAGCGGGCGATAACCAATTTTCATTTCATTTATTAACTATATAAAATAAAGCTACGAAGCGGATAAAAAGAAAAGAAAAAAATTTAGTCAACGCTCTTATATATTTGTGTAAGAGGGGCTTTACACACAAAATTAGCGCTTAATATATATAATTAAAGAATCGATGCCGCGTAGGAAAGATAAACAGGACTACCCCCTTTTATTCAACATAAAAAGCATAACACGGGGACAAACAATCTTATTGGAACATCTTAAACTATCTCCAAAAATTTTATGCGGCAAACACATAAATAAAGCAGGTGCGCAATAATCTACTTTTTAAAGTAGATTGAATTAACACGTTTATTAAGTTGACGCGAGGCTAACCTTTTACGTCGTAAACTACTACTACACTAATGTATACCTAACTGTAATATTTACACTCTTAAAAATTAAACACTGTTAGGATTTTAGCACGCAATTATCTAAGTCGAATTATTGCTAAATCATGCTTGAAAAATCATGTACTCGCTAATAGACTCGGAGCGCCCCTCACGGGGCTAGAAGGTTTTTTCGCGGCATACGCGAAAAAACCTTCTAGTGCGAGCGAACGATCCCCTTAGGGGATCGTCGCTCCCCCCCTTCGGGGGGGTAGGTTCGCTCGCAGAGTCGGACCCGTGAGGGTGGCGTCCCTCACGGGGCGTCGTAATTGGCCCCGTGAGGGGCGCCAACCCGTGAGGGACGCCGACGGATTTGGCCTCCCCCGCCCCTGGCGGGACGGGGGCCAAATCCGACCCAATTCCGAGCGCGTCCCCCGCCAGGGGCGGGGGACGCGTCCTCCGTCGGATTTTTGTAGGTTCGCTCTCCCCCCGTAGGGGGGTCGAGGTCGCTTATTACGCTTTAGCGTAATAAGGTCGCTTATTACGGAGCGCTTGCGCTCTGCGAAGCGCTCAGCTACGCTGAAGCTTCGCACTAAAGCGTAATAAGCGCTAGGATTTTTGCGTCCGCAAAAATCCGACGCTAGGATTTTTGCGTCCGTCCGAGCGAATAGCCCCGCTATTCGCGAGGCTAGGTTCGCTCGGAGAGCTTCGCTCGCTGAGCGAACCTACAAAAATCCGACGAAGGTCGCATAAATTGCGTATGCAATTTATGCGCTCGGAATTGGGTCGGATTTGGCCTCCCTCACGGGGGCCAAATCCGCCGGCGTAATTGGCGCCCCTCACGGGGCCAATTACGACGCATGCGCCAATTCCGACTCTCCGAGCGAATCTAGCCTCGCGAATAGCGGGGCTATTCGCTCGGACGGACGCAAAAATCCGAGCGCTTATTACGCTAAAGCGTCCCTCACGGGTAAGCGACCTCGACCCCCCTACGGGGGGAGAGCGGACCTACAACTCGCAGACTTGCGTCGGAATTGTCCGCCCCCCCCCGCAGGGGGGAGGCGGACAATTCCTAGCGCTTCGCTCACGGGTTGGGTAGGATTTCGCCTCCCTCACGAGGGCCAAATTCGACACAAATCCGAGCGCTTCGCTCACGGGTTTGCCCCCCCCCCGTAGGGGGGAGGGACGCCCCCCTAACGTGTCATAGTAGGATTTGTACCATGACAAATCCTACCCCTAATTTACGTAAGACAATCAGGCTACCTCCTGTAACCGTCCCAAGAGGGGAGCGTCCCTCCCCCCTACGGGGGGGCAGGGCTCCGTCGCAATTCGCCTAGGCAAATTGCTATTAGGAATTGTGTCGGATTTGTGCCCCCCCCCCGCAGGGGGGAGGCCCGTGAGGGCGGCCTCCCCCCCTGCGGGGGACGGGGCACAAATCCGACACAATTCCTCGACCTCGTACGTGATAAAATCAGACATATTGCTACTCTGAGCGCAAGCGCTATTCTTTTAAGCCAAATTTTATTTACGTTTACGTATAATAAAAACGTTACTGAATTTTTTAGGTTTACGCGTTAATTTACCTAAAGCAGGACGTCCCCAAGGTGTTAATGGTCGACTATGTCCAATAGGTGCACGTCCTTCCCCACCTCCATGCGGGTGATCAACTGGGTTCATAGCTGAACCACGTACAGTAGGTCTTACACCTAACCAACGTGAACGACCAGCTTTACCTATTGTTAAATTATAAGCTTCAACATTACCAACTTGTCCAAGAGTAGCCCAACTATTTTTTGATATAAAACGAATTTCTTTTGAAGGTAAACGCACTGTTACAAAATCACCTTCTTTAGCTAAAATTTCAACTAAAGAACCAGCAGCTCTTGCTAATTGGCCCCCAGAACCAGGTTGAAATTCAACATTATGAATTTCGGCACCTAAAGGGATATTACGTAAAGGTAATGAATTACCAACTAAAATAGGCGCATTTAAATCAGAAATAATCATTTCACCTGGATTTAATCCACGTGGATGTAAAATATAACGTTTTACTCCATCTTCATAATGTAAAAGAGCAATTCGTGCATTTCTATTTGGATCATATTCAATAGAAACTACCTTAGCAGGTACTCCAATTTTATCACGTCTAAAATCAATTTCACGATATAGACGTTTATGACCCCCACCACGATGACGACATGTTATAACACCACGGTTATTTCGCCCGTTTGATCTTTGATTGTAAGAGGTTAATGATTTTTCAGGTTTTGTACGAGTCAATTCACTAAAATCAGAAACCGATCTATTACGTGTACCTGGTGTACACGGATTTAATAAATGAATTCCCATAATTAAATATTTTGCAAAAACATTATTTGATTTTTTTTTTTATTAAAGTTAATAAATAGCATTTTTAATGTTGCCCAGATACAAAAAAAAGAAGAAAAAATATTTCCTTTTAAAGCTAATAGGTCCCCCTCACGGGTCCCATATATATGGGATATATGGGAGCGGAGGACGCCTCCCTGACGGGTTTGCGTCCCTCCCCCCGTAGGGGGGGGGGCAAACCCGTCAGGGAGGCGCTAGGAATTGGCGTATGCAGCGTCCCTCACGGGTTGTCCTGCACGACCCTATACAAATAGGGTCGTGCAGGACAACCCGTGAGGGACGCTGGTACTCGCGACGATCCCCTTGTCGAAGAAATTTCGTACGAAATTTCTTCGATTTGGGGATAGGCGCTCCCCCCCTTCGGGGGGGTAGGTTCGCGAGGAGAGTCGGACCCGTGAGGGTGGCGTATGCAGCGTCCCTCACGGGTTGTCCTGGACGACCCTATTTGTATAGGGTCGTCCAGGACAACCCGTGAGGGACGCTGGTACTCGCGACGATCCCCTTAGGGCCCGTGAGGGCGGCGCTCCCCCCCCGAAGGGGGGGAGCGACGATCCCCTATATATATAAGGGGATCGTTCGCTCGTACGAGTACGAGCGAACTAGCCTCGCTAGTCGCTCCCCCCCTTCGGGGGGGTAGGTTCGCTCGTAGAGTCGGACCCGTGAGGGTGGCGTATGCGTCGTAATTGGCGTGCGCCAATTACGCCGGCGGATTTGGCCCCCGTGAGGGAGGCCAAATCCGACCCAATTCCGAGCGCATAAATTGCGTACGCAATTTATGCGACCTCCGTCGGATTTTTGTAGGTTCGCTCAGCGAGCGAAGCTCTCCGAGCGAATCTAGCCTCGCGAATAGCGGGGCTATTCGCTCGGACGGACGCAAAAATCCTAGCGCTTATTACGCTTTAGCGTCCCTCACGGGTAAGCGACCTCTGCGAGCGGACCTAAAAACTCGAATATTTTCTCCCCCGCGGATATAAGGGGGTAAAAATTCGACTTTTGAGAAAGGGGGGTCGCCCGTGAGGGGATCTGCGAGTTGCTTCCCCGCCCCATATATATGGGGCGGGCCGAAGGGTGGAGAGTTTCGCGCCTCCCTCCCCGTGAGGGGGGGCGCGAAACTCCCTTCGACCCCGTGAGGGGCGCTCCGAGTCTATTCGCGAGTACTAGAAAAAAGTCGAAGTTTTAAATATCTGCTATATCCCCTAATATATATATATATATATAAGGGGAGGTATTATTCTACTTTTCCCCCCCCTTATATATATATATTAGGGGGATATAAAATTCTATATAATTTTCTTCGATAAAAATATACTTATAGGAAACTGCATTACTTTATCCATTATATAGTGTGCAACATTTGTATATATTTTATATAAAATATTCGCCTTAAGGGGGAATATTTTAAAATTTGGCGGGCGTTCGTAGCCCGCGCCGCCATAAGCACATTGGAGGAAAAGAAATCAAGTTCCGTGCGCAACTCTACAATCGGGTTATGTTTGGAGAGAAGTTAGTACGAGTGTCGCGCCCGCGCAAATACACTAGTCTCCTTAGTACGCAAACTTTGATTTCGTAATAGTGAGAGCACTAAGGACCAATTTTTATACATAATATAAGCATATTATTAGAATAACTCTAATTAAAAAGATTTTAATAAATCTTTTAACAAAGGAAGGAAATTCAACATTCACTTTTATAAAACTATGTCCGCGTTTTTCCTATATATAGGAAAAACGCGGAGATCTCGAAGAAAATCCTATAAATATAGGATTTTCTTCGATAGGTAGTACAAAAAAAATATATATATTTCCATAATATATATATATAAATCTATATAAAAAATAATTAATATTTATTCGACGACGAATGTTTTTAATTCAATTAATTAATTCCGTTTTATACAAATAGTTTTATAATCTATGATGGAATAAATATCCAATACCTCGATTTACATATGATTAATCCATATAACGAAGTTATAACAGTCTTTTTTATGAAAAAAAAAATTAAAATTTTTTTATAAAAGTCGAAGTTTTTAATATCGAAGATATTAAACATCTTTCTCGAATAAATTGAATATTCAATTTATTCGAGAAACTCGTACTCGCGAATAGCCCCGGAGCGCTTGTGTCGGAATTGTCTTGTCCCCGCCCGTGAGGGGGACAATTCCGACGCAAGTCGCAGACTTCGAACCCCCTTTCTCAAAAGTCGAATTTTTCGTCCGCCGGTACCGGCGGGTCCCCTTCGGGGGAGAAATTATTCGAGTTTTTAGGTCCGCTCTCCTGCCCATATCCCCAGAGGTCGCTTACCCGTGAGGGACGCTAAAGCGTAATAAGCGCTAGGATTTTTGCGTCCGTCCGAGCGAATAGCCCCGCTATTCGCGAGGCTAGATTCGCTCGGAGAGCTTCGCTCGCTGAGCGAACCTACAAAAATCCGACGGAGGTCGCATAAATTGCGTACGCAATTTATGCGCTCGGAATTGGGTCGGAATTGGCCTCCCCCGCCCCTGGCGGGACGGGGGCCTCCCCCGCCCCTGGCGGGACGGGTCCGCCGGCGTCCCCCGCCCCTGGCGGGGGAGACGCCCCGTGAGGGACGCCAATTCCGAGCGCGTCCCCCGCCCCTGGCGGGGGACGCGTCCTCCGTCGGATTTTTGTAGGTTCGCTCAGCGAGCGGACCTACCAAAATCCGAGCGCTTACCCGTGAGGGACGCTGGGGCGGCGCGTCCCTCCCCGAAGGGGGGGTAAGCGACCCCCTCACGGGGACCCCCCTACGGGGGCCCGTGAGGGGGGCAGGAGACCCGTGAGGGGGACCTATAAAACATCGTCAATAGAAATTTATAGCGGAGCGGTCAGTAAAGATTAATTAAAATCGTTATTAGTTAATTACGGATACTAATTTGAGCCAATTTACGATTTAGGTTTTAAATTATAATTAATCGATTGTCCTTCTTTTAAGGTTACAATAGCTCTTTTAAAAGAGGGACGAAAACCTTGTGCCATACCAACACGAAGTTGTTGACGAGGTGGTATGTGTGTATTAACCGCAATAACATTCACATCAAATAAATTAGAAAATAATTTTTTAATTTGAGTTTTAGTTAAGCGTTTATCAATATCAAACGTGTATTGGCGATTCTTATATAATGCTAAATATGTTTTTTCTGTAATAACAGGATATTTGACTAAATCTATATTAAAAGAAATAGATTGAATCGACATAGTAGCATCCTTTGTTTCTTTTTCTGTTGCTTCAGTCATCTGATTTTTAGGTAGGAGTTAAGAAAAACTTTGAAATTCAATTTCATATATATTAGGTATATATAAATATATTAATGGATGCACAAAGCACACCACTATTGTATTTGCCTAATTATGCTTAAAATGAGCCCCCATAAATATGCATAAGATGCTAATTTGGTTTTTTAACACTAACAAGCTATATACAAGTAGATTACTTGTACTTAAAAGGGAACGGCTTTTCAAATAGCAGCTTTGCTTCCGTAAAGTCTTATATATTTTGTTGTGGAAGTTTTTGTGCCAATTTTTTTTTAAGTCTTAATTGGGTCGTATTAGGCCCCCCCCCACAGGGGGGAGGCCCGTGAGGGCGGCCTCCCCCGCCCCTGGCGGGACGGGTCCGCCAGCTTCCCTCAAGGGTTGGGTAGGATTTCGCCTCCCTCACGGGTAATTTTGGCTAAATCCGTAGGTCCCCCTCACGGGTCCCATATATATGGGAGCGGAGATCGCAGAGCGGAGGTCCCATATATACATATATACATATATACATATATATGGGAGCGAAGATCGCATATTAAGGAGCGCCCCTCACGGGGCGCTTCCCGACGGCCTCCCCCGCCCCTGGCGGGACGGGTATCCGCGGCCGTCGTGGCACAAATCCGAGTGCAGAATTGGCGTCTACGTCGTAATTCTCGCCCGTGAGGGCGCCTCCCCCGCCCCTGGCGGGACGGGTTTGCGTCCCTCACGGGTTTGCCCCCCCCCGTAGGGGGGAGGCCCGTGAGGGCGAGAATTACGCGACCTTAGCACCCAAGAAGAAAAAAATATAAGCCGGGGGCCGCTTAGGTAAGGCACAATCTAAATATTAGATTTATTTTAAATAAGTGTCTTCTTAACTCTATTTTTTTTTAGTATTCAAATAGACTTATTCTTAATGAGAACTATAAATTTTTAATAATTTTGAAAAGAGTTGAATTACAACAAAAAGCTCTATTAAGTTTCTTTTTTTTTTCTCTTTTTATTTCGGGCAAGAGGTTCCGCGGTTGCGCTCCCCTAAAACGGCAGCTTATAACTACCACTTAGTGAAGCATTAGTATCTATTTTATGCTACCCTTAAGTAGGAGTTACTATGCTTAATAAAACTAGAAAATTATTTATTAAAAAGTTTGTCTCATCTATTTAACCGCGTTTTAATAATACATTAGGATGTTTATCAACTTCATACAGCTATATAGATAAAAGCATTAAAATAAGTCAAATGCGGTTAAATAAATAAGAATTATTTATCTTATACTCGCGAATAGACTAGGAGCGCCCCTCACGGGGTCCTGTCCCGAAGGGACCCGTAATAAGCGACCTGACGCTTCGCACTATTCGCTCCCCCCGCGGATATAAGGGGGGTAGGTTCGCGAGTAGAGTTGTAATTGGGTAGGATTTTGCCTCCCTCTCGCGAGTATACGAAATTTATTCGACAAGGGGATCGTCGCGAGTACCAGCGTCCCTCACGGGTTGTCCTGGACGACCCTATACAAATAGGGTCGTCCAGGCAACCCGTGAGGGACGCTGCTTACGCCAATACCGAGCGCCTCCCTGACGGGTTTGCGTCCCTCCCCCCTACGGGGGGGGGGTCAAACCCGTCAGGGAGGCGTCCTCCGCTCCCTTATATATGGGACCCGTGAGGGGTACCTACATAAAAGAAAAGTGGCGTGCCTATTAGAGGCACGCCAGATACCCCCTCACGGGCCCGTGAGGGGGTAGTTCTTTTATATAAAATAGTCTAATTTTATTTAGTCAAACACAGAGCGAAAATCTAAAAAATGAAATAAAAAAAATTTCAAGTTCGAAAAGCTATTAATTCTATACTTAAACTTATTGTATTCTAAAAAGCCCCTTCGATGACCCCCTTCGGTAAGGACACTAAATGTAAATAAAATTCACAATTGTTAAAGGATAATTTGCTTCGTTCTATAAATTTATATAGGGATGAAATAAATTACTTACCAAGATCTATACAAAAATACAGTAAAAGTCGTACTTTAATATTAATCTGTGGTAGACCTATTGGAGTCACGAAGAAAAAATTATTAGTGCGTCCCTCACGGGTTTGGCCCCCCTCACGGGGAGGGGGGCTTCTCACGCCAAGTGACTTTTTTTTTTTATTTTTTACCGCGGGGTTTACGATGTTTACTTTAACTCCGTTACCCTAAAGGTTAAAGGTGGACTCGACGTTTTTTTTTTCATTTTTTGTGTATATGTATAATTCTATTATGTATTATCAAAATTACAAGTCTTTTTTTTTAGTTTTGTGCGTAAGTTTTGTACAACCTTTAAAGAGAAATAGTGTACGAAGACTCCTTAAAGCGTGTTATCAAATAAGACACTGACCTCCTTTTTAACGACTGGATCCGCCAGCAAGTCGCAGACTTCAGAACCCCCCTTTTCTCGAATATTTTCAATATCTTCGATATTGAAAATATTCGAGAAAAGGGGGGTCGAATATCTGCGAGTTGCTCGAAGGGAGTTACGCGCCTGACGCGAAACTCCCTTCGACAAGCACTTAAGGATCAATGCGCCCTAAAAGCGAGTACAGTACGCTTAAGGCACGATAGGTTAAATTAAGGGTGTTTGGTAAAACACTCCTTGTTACAAAGCTTCAACCTTGATTTCCGTTTTTGACATAACGTAAGTTACGCCTGAGGACTTTGCCTACTAGCTCCTTGGTGTCTTAACCGAGATTGGTCCCTCATTGGCAATACTCTAAGGAAACCTTGACGATGATGTATATGTTGTCACAAATCCCGGCAGTAGTTAACTCAGGCAGGACTAGGTCAACAACACAAAAAGTCGCGAGTCCGTCGGATTTTTGCGTGGTCCGAGCGAATGGTCGGATTTGTCCACACGCGGACAAATCCGGGCGCGTAATTGTCGAAGACCTTTTACGCGTCACCGCTATTCGCGAGGCTAGGTTCGCTCGGAGAGTCGGAATTCTCCCCCTCCCCGTAGGGGGGGGGGGGGGGGGGGGGGGGAATACCCCCCCGGCCCGCGCCTCCCCCCCCCCCCGGGGGGGGGGGGGGGGGGGGGGGGGGGAGAATTCCGACGCGTCCCTCACGGGGCAAATTCCGAGCGCCTCCCTCACGGGTTAGCGTCCCTGTCGGGTTTGCCCCGTCAGGGAGGCGACCTCCTTCGTATTTTTGCACAGTCCGAGCGAATAGTCGGATTTGTCCACGTGCGGACAAATCCGGGCTCGTAATTGACGAAGACCTACCCGTGAGGGACGCGTAACCGCTATTCACGAGGCTAGGTTCGCTCCCCCTTTGGGGGGAGTCGTAATAGGGTCGGACCCGTGAGGGCGCCTCCCTCACGGGTTGACCCGTCAGGGGGGCGCCCTCACGGGTCCGACAGCGTCTTAATTGGCGCACGCCTAATTAGGCGTCCCTCACGGGTTAACCCGTGAGGGACGCGAAATCCGACCCAATTCCGACTCTCCTCGCGAACCTAGCCTCGCGAATAGCGGGGCTAGTCGCGAGGACGCTGTCCTAGCGAATAGCGGGGCTAGTCGCGAGGACGCTGTCCTCGCGAATAGCGGGGCTAGTAGCGAGGACGCTGTCCTAGCGAATAGCCCCGCAGCGCTTGTCGAAGGGAGTTTCGCGTCAGGCGCGAAACTCTCCACCCTTCGGCCCTATATATAATATATATAGGGCCGTCCTTTAACAAGTCGAAGACTTCGAACCCCCCTTTCTCAAAAGTCGAATTTTCCCCCCCTTATATCCGCGGGGGCAAAATATTCGAGTTTTCTCGTACGAGCGAACGATCCCCTTATATATATATATATATAGGGGATCGTCGCTCCCCCCCTTATATATATAGGGGGGGTAGGTTCGCTCGTAGAGTCGGAATTGGGTCGGACCCGTCCCGCCCCTGGCGGGACGGGTCCGCCGGCGTCCCTCACGGGTTGGCGCCCCTCACGGGGCCAATTACGACGCCCCGTGAGGGACGCCAATTACGAGCGCGTCCCCCGCCCCTGGCGGGGGACGCGTCCTCCGTCGGATTTTTGCGTCCGCAAAAATCCTAGCGCTTATTACGCTAAAGCGTAATAAGCGACCCCCTCACGGGGCGGGATATGGGCAGGAGAGCGAACCTACAAAAATCCGAGCGCTTACCCGTGAGGGACGCTAAAGCGTCCCTCACGGGTAAGCGACCTTATTACGCTTTAGCGTCCCTCCCCGAAGGGGGGGTAAGCGACCCCCTCACGGGGACCCCCCTACGGGGGGAGAGCGGACCTAAAGAAAATTATATATGTCCGCGTTTTTCGACGAAAAACGCGGAGATCTCGAAGAAAATCGAAGATTTTCTTCGATATAATTTTCTTTAGGTCCGCTCTCCCCCCGTAGGGGGGTCGAGGTCGCTTATTACGGAGCGCTTGCGCTCTGCGAAGCGCTCAGTCGGAATTCGCGATCACGATCGCGAATTCCTAGCGCATAATTTGCGTACGCAAACCCGTGAGGGATGCGACCTACGTCGGATTTTTGTAGGTCCGCTCTCCTAGCGGACCTACAAAAATCCTAGTGTCGGATTTTTGCGTCCGCAAAAATCCGAGCGCTTATTACGCTTTAGCGTAATAAGCGACCTTATTACGCTTTAGCGTAATAAGCGACCTTATTACGCTTTAGCGTAATAAGCGACCTGAAGTCGGATTTGTCCGCGGACAAATCCTAGCGCATATTACGCTTCAGCGTAATATGCGACCTTCGCACTAAAGCGTAATAAGCGCTAGGATTTTTGCGTCCGTCCGAGCGAATAGCCCCGCTATTCGCGAGGCTAGATTCGCTCGGAGAGTCGGAATTGGCGTATGCGTCGTAATTGGCGTGCGCCAATTACGCCGGCGGATTTGGCCTACGGCCAAATCCGACCCAATTCCGACTCTACGAGCGAACCTACCCCCCCGAAGGGGGGGAGCGACGATCCCCTAAGGGGATCGTTCGCTCGTACGAGAAAAGGGGGGTCGAAGATCTGCGAGTTCCCCTCACGGGTCCCTTCGACCCCGTGAGGGGCGCTCCGAGTCTATTCACGAGTACAAGAAAAGATACGTAAAAATATTAGATTGAATAATAGTGGGATTTGTCTACGCTTTGTCGGATTAGTCCTCTACAAGTGTGTCAGTCCACCCTGCGGGTGGACCGGTTCCTTTAGGGGGGTTGCCTAAAGCTCCGGACCTACTCGTATTTGTACCAGCGGAGGTTTCCCCTTTATATAGATATAGGGGGTAACCTCCGCTGTATTATATAGAAAAGAACCACTGGGTTATCAAATCAGAGGTACGGCTAGCAATACAATAATATGTAGTATTTAGGATATGATGGTTGGTAAAAGAGTTAGAACTTAAGGGGAAGCCATCTGGTAACATTTTTCTAATATGTTACCTTGATATTTAAGCCAAATATCATTGTTTAGACGTTGATAACTTAATAACTAAAACTTATTTAAGTTTAAAGTAATTCTTTTCTCGAATAAAATTATATATAATAGAAATTATTATATAAAAATTATATGCTAGAATTAATACATATGTATAGACTTTTACTATAAAAAAAGAATATTAATTAATAATAATATTAATAATTAATATTCTATTAATAAGTTTAATAACTGTTGATGTATAAGAAACCGAAGAAAAAAACAGAGCATAATTCCTCCTAATAAACAGCCTAAGAAAAAGGGAGTGGAGCTCTGAAGAATAGATCACCTTAGTAGTTGATTTATTGTTTAAATCACAACCTTATTTTAGTATTCTTAAAAGAAAAGATATACAATTACTATCTAAAAGTCGAAGTTTTAAATATCTTATATATTTAAAATCTTTAGGTCCCCCTCACGGGTCCCTTATATAGGGGAGGTCGCTTATTACGCTAAAGCGTCCCTCCCCGAAGGGGGGGTAAGCGACCCCCTGACGGGGACCCCCCTACGGGGGGAGGGATATGGGCAGTAGACCCCATATATATGGGAGGGGGACCTACAAAAATACGACACTAGGATTTTTACGTCCGTCCGAGCGAATAGCCCCGGAGCGCTGCCCTCACGGGTCCTGCCCTCCTTCCTATATACCCAGTGGTCCCTTACCCGTGAGGGAGGCGCCCCTCACGGGGCCAACCCGTGAGGGAAGCGCTAAGAATTGTCCCCCTCCCCCCCGCAGGGGGGAGGGGGACAATTCCGACGCAAGCGCTCCGAGTCTATTCGCGAGTAAGAGTTTTCCCCCTCTTATATCCGCGGGGGAAAAAAAAAATTCTATTGTCGATGTTTTCGTGTACTCGCGACGATCCCCTATATATATAAGGGGATCGTTCGCTCGTACGAGTTTTTCTATTAAAAAGTAATGCTCCCAGTAAAAAAAAAAAGGATACTTATAACAATGAAAAAATTGAAGATGAAATGAAAAACTTAAAGAATTTTTCAAAAGAAAACTCTTAAAAGTAATTTTTAAAAAAGATTAATTTTAATCTCATATTACAAAAGTCGTTTACTTTCTAGTGCCAAGCCCGGCCCCCGTGAGGGGCCCCGTTAGAAATAAAGGGGCCCCTCACGGGGGCCGCTTATTAGTTATTTCCAGTTTTAAATACAAATTTGAAATTCTATTTAATTAGAGTACAGCAAATAAGTTATAGCTAGGTCGCTTATTACGCTAAAGCGTAATAAGGTCGCTTATTACGCTAAAGCGTAATAAGGTCGCTTATTACGCTAAAGCGTAATAAGGTCGCTTATTACGCTAAAGCGTAATAAGCGCTCGGATTTTTGCGAACGCAAAAATCCGACACTAGGATTTTTGTAGGTTCGCTCTCCTGCCCATATCCCGCCCCGTGAGGGGGTCGCTTATTACGCTTTAGCGTAATAAGGTCGCTTATTACGGAGCGCTTGTCGAAGGGATTTACGCGTCAGGCGCGTAAATCCCTTCGAGCAACTCGCAGATCTTCGAACCCCCTTTCCCAAAAGGGGGTTCGAAGTCTGCGACTTGCGCTCTGCGAAGCGCTCAGTCGGAATTCGCGATCGCGATCGCGAATTCCTAGCGCATAATTTGCGTCCCTCACGGGGCAAATTATGCGACCTACGCTGAAGTCGGATTTGTCCGTGGACAAATCCTAGCGCAGATTACGCTTCAGCGTAATATGCGACCTTCGCACTAAAGCGTAATAAGCGCTCGGATTTTTGCGAACGCAAAAATCCGACACTAGGATTTTTGTAGGTTCGCTCTCCTGCCCATATCCCGCCCCGTGAGGGGGTCGCTTATTACGCTTTAGCGTAATAAGCGCTAGGATTTTTGCATCCGTCCGAGCGAATAGCCCCGCTATTCGCTCGGACGTACGCAAAAATCCGACTAGGATCCTTTAAATCGAATCGTCCCTCTCCCCCCTGCGGGGGGGTCGGACGATTCGATATTTAAAACTCGAATATTTTATCCCCGAAGGGGGAAAAAATTCGACTTTTTGTTAATCAAATTACTGAGTTATTTCAAATTTATAGGGATTTCTTTTCTTATTTTTTTATCTATTAAGAGATAGATTTATATTAATAGAATAACTTAATAATTAAGTTTTATTTATAACTAAATAGGTCCTTAATTGAAAAATTGAAATGAAAAGTTCGTATATAAGGGAATGAATAATAACTTTTATTAAGGGTTACTAAAAAAACAACAAATAGAAAAATAGAATTAGAGATTAGCTTTAGCGTGTGACGAACCCCCTTTTGACGTATATATAAGGCGGTTCAAGATCTGCGAGTTGCTTCCACTTCCAGGACGGCCCTATATATATATAGGGCCGTCCTGAGTATTTAAGCGCATGACGCGACCCTCACGGGTCCCTTCGACAAGTCGCAGACTTCGAACCCCCTTTTCTAAAAAGGGGGGTCGAAGATCTGCGAGTTCCCCTCACGGGTCCCTTCGACAAGTCGCAGATCTTCGAGGACGGCCCCCTCCTCCTAAAGAGGAGGGGGCCGTCCTCGAAGATCTGCGAGTTCTCGAAGGGACCCGTGAGGGACGCGCCTCCCTCCCCGTGAGGGGGGCGCGTCCCTCACGGGTCCCTTCGACAAGCCTCTTCCTTATTTGGGGAGGTTTACTAGTTTACCTCACGAAGACGCATTCTTTTTTGATATTTGTTTATATCATTTCCCTTACGATTCATTTTTTTTTTTATGGCAATGCGCACACCTGAAGAATTAAGTAATCTTATTAAAGATTTAATTGAAGAATATACACCAGAAGTTAAAATGGTGGATTTTGGTATCGTTTTCCAAGTAGGTGACGGTATTGCTCGTATCTATGGATTAGAGCGAGTAATGTCAGGTGAATTATTAGAATTTGAAGATGGTACATTAGGTATTGCCTTAAACCTAGAAGCTAATAACGTTGGTGGTGTATTATTAGGTGATGGTTTAAAAATTACAGAAGGTAGCCGTGTACGTTGTACAGGTCGTATTGCTGAAATTCCAGTAGGTGAAGCTTACTTAGGACGTGTAGTTAATTCATTAGCACAACCGGTAGATGGTAAAGGTCCTATTAATACAACTGATACACGTGCAATTGAATCTCTAGCACCCGGTATCGTATCACGTCGTTCAGTATATGAACCTTTACAAACAGGAATCGTTTCTATTGATTCAATGATTCCTGTAGGTCGTGGTCAACGTGAGCTTATTATTGGTGACCGTCAAACAGGTAAAACAGCGATTGCTGTTGATACTATCTTAAACCAAAAAGGTAAAGGTGTAATCTGTGTTTATGTAGCTATTGGACAAAAAGCGTCTTCAGTTGCTCAAGTATTAAATACATTAAAAGAGCGTGGTGCTTTAGAATATACAATTATTGTTATGTCAACAGCAAATGAACCAGCTACTCTGCAATACTTAGCACCTTACACTGGTGCTACTTTAGCGGAGTATTTCATGTATACAGGTCGTCCAACTTTAGCGGTATATGATGATTTATCAAAACAAGCACAAGCTTACCGTGAAATGTCGTTATTATTACGTCGTCCACCTGGTCGTGAGGCTTACCCTGGGGACGTTTTCTATCTTCACTCTCGTCTTTTAGAACGTGCCGCTAAATTAAGCACAGCTTTAGGTGAAGGTAGTATGACAGCATTACCTATTGTTGAAACACAAGAAGGAGATGTATCAGCTTATATTCCAACAAACGTTATTTCAATTACTGATGGTCAAATCTTCTTATCTGCTAGTTTATTCAACTCTGGTTTACGTCCGGCTATTAACGTAGGTATTTCAGTATCTCGTGTAGGTTCAGCTGCTCAACCTAAAGCCATGAAACAAGTAGCAGGTTCTTTAAAATTAGCGTTAGCACAATTTAGTGAATTAGAAGCTTTCTCACAATTTGCTTCTGATTTAGATCAAGCTACACAAAACCAATTAGCGCGTGGTTACCGTCTGCGTGAAATTTTAAAACAACCACAAAGTACACCTTTTTCATTAACTGAAATGGTTACTAGTATCTATACAGGTACAAAAGGCTATTTAGATACTTTACCAGTTGAAAAAGTAGTACCTTTCTTAGCAGGTCTTCGTAACTATGTTGCGTCAAATCATAAACAATTTGAAACAATTATTAATGAAACAAAAACATTTACACCTGAAGCTGAAGGTATTTTACAAAAAGCTCTTACAGAATATCTTACAGAATTTAAAGCAAGTTAATTCATTTGACTTGGAGCGCTAAGTGGTGGAATCCTATTAAGGAGGGAGACTTTCGAATTTGTCGTTTGACAAATCCTACACCCCGTGAGGGGCGCTCCTTAATAAGTGCTAAGGTACTCCCTCCCCCCCTTTGGGGGGGGAGGGAGTACCTTGCGTCGCGCCCTTTATCGAATAAATTCATTACTAGCGGACCCCTCACGGGGCTAGTCCGTCCCCCCCCATATTTATGGGGGGGGATAGTTTTAAATATCTTCGATATCCCCCCCCATAAATATGGGGGGGAGGATCTCTGCGTAGTCCGAGCTAATAGCCCCGGAGCGCTTGTCGAAGGGACCCGTGAGGGTCGCGCCTGACGCGACCCTCACGGGTCCCTTCGAGTGCGAGCGAACGATCCCCTTATATATATAGGGGATCGTCGCTCCCCCCCTTCGGGGGGGGTAGGTTCGCTCGGAGAGTCGGAATTGGCCCCGTGAGGGGCGCCAATTCCGACTCTCCGAGCGAACCTAGCCTCGCGAATAGCGGGGCTATTAGCTCGGACGGACGCAAAAATCCGAGCGCTTACCCGTGAGGGACGCTAAAGCGTCCCTCACGGGTAAGCGACCTTACCCGTGAGGGACGCTTTAGCGTCCCTCACGGGTAAGCGACCTTACCCGTGAGGGACGCTTTAAGCGTCCCTCACGGGTAAGCGACCCCCTCACGGGGACCCCCCTACGGGGGGAGAGCGGACCTACAACTCGCAGATCTTCGACCCCCCTTTTCTCGTACGAGCGAACGATCCCCTTAGGGGATCGTCGCTCCCCCCCTTCGGGGGGGTAGGTTCGCTCGTAGAGTCGGACCCGTGAGGGTGGCGTATGCGTCGTAATTGGCGTGCGCCAATTACGCCGGCGGATTTGGCCCCCGTGAGGGAGGCCAAATCCGACCCAATTCCGAGCGCATAAATTGCCCCCCCCCCTACGGGGGGAGGGACGCAATTTATGCGACCTCCGTCGGATTTTTGTAGGTTCGCTCAGCGAGGTCGCTTACCCGTGAGGGACGCTAAAGCGTAATAAGCGCTAGGATTTTTGCGTTCGCAAAAATCCGACGAAGGTCGCATAAATTGCCCCGTGAGGGACGCAATTTATGCGCTCGGAATTGGGTCGGATTTGGCCTCCCTCACGGGGGCCAAATCCGCCGGCGTAATTGGCGCACGCCAATTACGACGCATACGCCACCCTCACGGGTCCGACTCTCCGAGCGAACCTAGCCTCGCGAATAGCGGGGCTATTCGCTCGGACGGACGCAAAAATCCTAGCGCTTATTACGCTTTAGCGTAATAAGCGACCTCGACCCCCCTACGGGGGGAGAGCGGACCTAAAGAAAATTATATCGAAGAAAATCTTCGATTTTCTTCGAGATCTCCGCGTTTTTCGTCGAAAAACGCGGACATATATAATTTTCTTTAGTTCGGCTCTCCCCCCGTAGGGGGGAGAGCGGACCTACAACTCGAAGATTTTCCCTTCGGAAAACTTCGCTTTGGGAGATCGGCGCTCCCCCCCTTCGGGGGGTAGGTTCGCTCCCCCTTTGGGGGGAGTCGGAATTGGGTCGGATTTAGCCGCCCCCCCCCCGTAGGGGGGAGGGCGGCTAAATCCGACCCAACCCGTCAGGGAAGCGCTAGGAATTGTCCGCCCCCCCCCGCAGGGGGAGGCGGACAATTCCTACGCCCCGTGAGGGGCGCTCCGTACCCGTCCCGCCAGGGGCGGGGGAAGCGACCTAACGCTTCGCACTATTAGCGAGTACGAGTTGTATCGAATAAAATTATATATAATTTTATTCGATACAATCTAAGATTTTGACCCCCCCCTTATATATATAGGGGGCCCGCCAGGGGCGGGGGAGGCGACTTTACGAAGTTGGATTTTACGTTTAAAATCCGACGGGGCGCTTCGGAGCAAATTTTTTTTTTAGAAAAAAGAGTGGTTATTTAAGTAATGACAAATTTTTGATAAAACGAACTACGTATAGACTTTAAACTTAAAAAATATAAGTTTTCTCTATTCAGTAGAAATAAAAATTGATTATACTTTGTATATTTACAGCTAAAAAAAAAAACATACACATAAGACACATGTTAACATTAAAAATCTTTGTTTATACTGTTGTAACTTTCTTCGTAGGATTATTTATCTTTGGATTCTTATCAAATGATCCATCACGTAATCCTGGTAAAGGTTTAGATTAAAAAATACGTCATACTTATTAAAGATATCTAAAATAGGTGTGTATTTTACAAAATACACACCTATTTTAGATATCTTTAAATCTCTAAATAGTTAGAGATTTATATAATGATAGAAAGGTTATTAACTTTAGTGTGAAGCCCGGCCCCCTATATATAGGAGGGGCCCCTTATATATAGAATATATAGAAAGGGGGCCCCTCCTATATATAGGGGGCCGCTAGACAAAAAATGAATTATAAAAATATATTAAATGAAAAAAAAAACATACTAAAATGATACAAAAAAGCGCGCGTGACAACTTTTTAACGTTACCCAAATCTAATTTATCTACAACTTCTTCATCTCTATTAAAAAGGACAAAAAGAAGTACAACAGAGTATACATTAGGTTTAAATTTGAGTAATAATACAAAACAAAATAGTTTATCACGTTTACCTACGACGTCTCCCCCCTGGGGGGGGAAGGCGGCACCTAAACAAGAAGTAGTTTCGATTACTTATGAAGAAATAGGATTATTTCCTCGTTCATTTAGTCGTGTATTAGATCGATTTCTAAAACAAGTTTTTTCAGATGTAGAAAATTTAGTTATACAAGAATATAGGTTTTATCGTTATTTATTTTTAACAACCTTAAAATGTCTTTTCATTCTATTTTTTGTACCTTTTATTGTGAATTTTTTAGCCAAATCCTATGTTGTAAGACCATTAACCGAATATTTTTGGAATACAAAACAAACTGAAATATTTCTAAATTCATATCAGCAAAAGCATGCATTTGCTGAATTGAAGGACTTCGAAGAAAAATTATATTTTGAGTCATTAATTTATCCAAAGTCGATAAGTCAGCCAGAAATCGGAGAACATACTAAGTCTTCTCCTTTTCTCCCCCCCGTCGGGGGGGATCCTGGGCGTGCGTCAACCCGTGAGGGGCGCGCGGATTTGTTTAGCACGGCCCCATTAAATGAAGGCCGTGTGCTAAGCGTCAGCGGAGATAGCCTAATTGGCGCACGCCAATTAGACGCTAATAATTTGCCTACTCAAATACCTACTCAGCGAACCGCTCCGTACGACAAATCCGACCAATCCACACCTCTAAAAAAGCAGACAGCACACAGTTCTGAAACTGAGTCTCTACCTTTGGGGAAAGTAAAAGGAGGCGGGTTTCACCCCGAAAATAAGGCTGCTGTGGTAATATCGGACTTGGACGGATCAGCTGATCCTAGCAAAACTAAAAAGACAACTACTAGTAATATATCTACACACGTACTTGACTCGCGAGGCTCTTTAGTTGATGCCTCCCAAGAATCGTCTTACCCACAATCCCTTGTAGGGTTGGCTTCAAGATCGCTAGATTTGGATTTGTCTAATAAGCAAGGGGTAAAGAATCGTGACACAATTACATCCAAAACGGATACACAGACCTCTAAAACTTCATTATTAGTCTATCAAACTATTGAAGCAGATAAAAATATTCAACAACGTTACCAAGAAAAAACAATAGAATTGGCGCAACGATATAATGATCAAAGTGTGGAAGCAATAACTAATTTTTTTGGAGATGTAGTTTCATTAGTCACTTTATTTTATTTATTATATGTTCTTGAAATTCAAATCAATATAACTCAATCTTTTTTATTAGAAGTCTTTTTTGGATTAGATGATAGTAAAAAATCGCTTCTAATTCTTTTAGTTACAGATTTATTAGTAGGTTATCACTCATCAAACTTATGGGAATTGTTTTTTGAGTTATTTTTTAACCATTATGGTTTACCTGAAAGTCAAACTGGTATTTTTTTATTGGTTGCAACACTTCCTGTTTTATTAGACGTTTTATTCAAATATTTAATTTTCCGTCATTTAAATCGTTCATCACCAGCTACAGTTGCTACTTATCATGCTATTATTGAATAAATGTATACAATACAGACCAAGTCTGGAGGGTTTAGAACGCTACCTCATTTCTTCTTATTAGGTTTAATAACGTATTGTTATCAATTTTGATTCATTCATTTTTACATATATATTATAAGTTCCAAACTTATAAATTTGGGACTTATGATATATATGGTCTATAAAACGAATAAAAACAATTATAGTAAACTACTTTTTTCATTCGGTTAAAACTCTAACACTACTTTATTAGTTATTCAATTCAACAATAGAGTTTGCGGGCCCCCCTATATATGGGAGGGTGAGCTAAGCACAAATGCGATTAATATATTACTTTAGGTTCTTAATAAAAGTGTTAATAAAAGGTTTGGTTTTTTGTGTAGGCGGTTCACACCTCCTGCTTAATAGTTGTTTCTGTTGGTCCCCCTCACGGAGGGCCCGTGTCCGCCGGGGGCGGGGGAGCTGCGACACGCCCCGTGAGGGGCGCTATCGACATGTTTATTGGTCTACGAAGGACACGTATACCCATAAATGACGTAAGCAAACAAGCAAAACAATAAATAGTCTTAAAACATTTAAACCCAGAGTCTTATTGTTCTTTCTTGCATCTCGGATACCTTCGTATAGGTAAAAAAAATTACCTTCCGTTCATAAATAACCCTAACACTAAAGCTCGCGATCTTATTATCATAAAAAAGAACAATGAAGGAACAAAAGTCGAATTTTTTTCCCCCTTATATCCGCGGGGGAGAAAATATTCGACTTTTCTCGTACGAGCGAACGATCCCCTTATATATATAGGGGATCGTCGCTCCCCCCCTTATATATATAGGGGGGTAGGTTCGCTCGTAGAGTCGGAATTGGGTCGGACCCGTCCCGCCAGGGGCGGGGGAGACGCCCCGTCCCGCCAGGGGCGGGGGACGCCAATTACGAGCGCGTCCCCCGCCCCTGGCGGGACGGGTTTGCGTCCCTCACGGGGCAAACCCGTCAGGGACGCGTCCTCCGTCGGATTTTTGCGTCCGTCCGAGCGAATAGCCCCGCTATTCGCGAGGCTAGGTTCGCTCGGAGAGTCGGACCCGTGAGGGTGGCGTCCCCCGCCCCTGGCGGGACGGGGCGTCGTAATTGGCGTCCGCCAACCCGTCCCGCCAGGGGCGGGGGACGCCGGCGGACGGGTCCGACCCAATTCCGACTCTGCGAGCGAACCTACCCCCCCGAAGGGGGGGAGCGACGATCCCCTAAGGGGATCGTTCGCTCGCACTCGAAGGGACCCGTGAGGGTCGCGCCTCACGCGACCCTCACGGGTCCCTTCGAGCAAGCGCTGCGTGGCTATTCGCGAGTACGAGTTTTTCCCCCCCGCGGATATAAGGGGGGGAAGTCAATTCTATATAATTTTTTTAGTTTAAATAAAATCAAAGAGGTTGAATCCACTAAAATAAGCCAATTAAAGCTTATTCGCTTTATGGCCTTTAAGGTTATACATTATTGCTTTCTATTTTATAAAGCAGTTCAATTAATTGATAATTGAACTTTGATTGACATTTTACATTACTATATATAAAATGTTACAGTAACACTACTATGATATAGTAACATAACGTCCTTAGTTCAGTCGGTAGAACGCAGGTTTCCAAAACCTGATGTCGTGGGTTCAAGTCCTACAGGGCGTGTCAATTCAATTCTAATTCTTACTAGCGTACTTTAGAGTATAATCCACTAGCGAGCAATAGCCCCACTCGTATTGCTAGCCCCGTGAGGGGGGCCAATGTTTCAATTGTAAAAAACTTGAGCTTAAATAAGCACGCGCGCCTACGTCGCAGAGGACAAGTACTTAGAGTAAAGTACTCTACTTAACCGACGAGCATTATCTAAACACCTATTTTATTAATAGTATAGTTATAAAGACTAACTATACTTCTACTTAAATATTTAAGTAGACTATAGATACTTATCTTTTAAACTCTTTAAAGCCAATTCAATATGCAATTGGTCCACCATATAGTTTATTAACTATAATATTTACATATAAAAAAATATATATATATAAAACACACGCTTAGTCGGTGTAACCCTTAGTTACGTAATTTATTGGGTATAAGTACAATCTATTTAAACTCTTTAATAGATAGATACATATAATGATACTTGATATAGGCATATACTTAGATGTCTATATCAAGTATCAAAGTAATTTAAAACTCGAAGTTTTTAATAGAAAAGGTATCCCCCGCGGATATAAGGGGGATACCTTGTGTTTTATTGATTAAACAACTATCAAGGGTTCTACGATGTTTTCTACGAAAACATCGTCAATATAATTTTATGTAGGTCCCCCTCCCATATATATGGGAGGGGGACCTACAGAGTATCCCCCCTTATATATATAGGGGGGATATCGAAGATATTAAAAACTTCGACTTACTTAAATTTTGCATCGGCCAGCCACTAAAACAATCTTACACGGGTCTTACATGGCTAGGATTTTACATTAATGGAAAAGTTCTTTCTTATAACGAAAGAACTATGTTACGTGTGTTTATACTAGTTAGAGGGATTAAACCTCTTACTGGCAGGATGTCCATTCTCAATTCTTAGCATTACCTTGTAAATAGATGTATTGGGTAGGGGGGCCCCTTACGGGACCATCCCCGCCGTTAGAACCTTACAAGCACCTCACAGCGCATAAGGATCACGCCCCGTCCCGCCAGGGGCGGGGGACGCGCAAACTGGACGATCAATCTATTAAGATCGCCAGAACGACAGCACCTAAAGATACGAAAACTCAAAGTCGAAGTTTTCCCCCCTTCGGGGAGAAAATCTTTCTCGAATAAATTTCTATTGACGATGTTTTATAGGTCCCCCTCACGGGTCTCCTGCCCCCCTCACGGGTCCCCCGAGGTCGCTTACCCGTGAGGGACGCGCCGCCCCAGCGTCCCTCACGGGTAAGGTCGCTTATTACGCTTTAGCGTAATAAGCGCTAGGATTTTTGTAGGTTCGCTCAGCGAGCGAAGCTCTCCGAGCGAACCTAGCCTCGCGAATAGCGGGGCTATTCGCTCGGACGGACGCAAAAATCCGACGCTCGGATTTTTGTAGGTTCGCGAGGAGAGTCGGAATTGGCGCCCCTCACGGGGCGTCGTAATTTACGTGCGCCAACCCGTGAGGGACGCTGCATACGCCAATTCCGACTCTACTCGCGAACCTACCCCCCCGAAGAGGGGGAGCGACGATCCCCTAAGGGGATCGTCGCGAGTACACGAAAACATCGTCGATCCCTCCCCCCCGAAGGGGGGGGGGAATTCCTTTATATAGGAATTTTGTTACGGTATAGAATTTTCTTCGAGAAAAGTCGAATATTTCCCCCCTTCGGGGGGAAAATATTCGACTTTTGAGAAAGGGGGGTTCTGAAGTCTGCGACTTGGTGCGGCTTCGTAGTCGCTCCTCTTAGTGGTTTGTACGTTTGGGGGTTTTCTCGCCTCCCTACGTTTATATTCGGGGCGGTCCGCCCTCACGGGTCGGGGCCCGCCCCTTATAGATACGTTTCGGTCGTCGCGCCTCCCCAAGCCGTACATGGTTCGCCCGTTCCGTCCCTTCGGAACGAACCTGTGGTCCCCCGACCCAGGATGGCCGCCAACCCGTGAGGCAGGCGTCCGCCCGCAAGCGGGGATTAAATGCCAGTCTGGGAGTATATGCCTCACCGCCCCTTCCGGCTAGGGCTAGACAGGTCCCCTTCGGGGTTCATAGTGCTATTAGTGGGCTCGTCAACTGTGTGGGCCACGTCATCGGTTGGCTTTTCAGCTTTCTCGAGTGTATGGGTATGAGGTTTGGGTCCGCCTTCCGGGTGGGGCGGGCCCCCGTGAGGGGGGCTACAACATCTCCGGGCTGGTTACGTAGCATCTCTCGTCCTGTCGTATCTAAGTGGTGTGGAACGTGTTACTTCCTTGCGTCTCCCGGTTTGTCCGGGCCGGTTCTTTCCGGTTTTCTGAGCACGGGTGGTGTCGAGCAGGAGCTAGGCGCTTACGGCGTATTGCGAAGGTTCGATGACTGTTCCTGTAGGATTTCCGGTGAAAAATAGAGTCGGCGGAAAAATACGGGGTCCTACCATGCGCTTGGCCTCGACCCCCCCCCCCCCCCCCCGTAGGGGGGAGGGGGGGCTCTGCTCTAGGACAACGAGCATAATCCGATCCGTTTCCACCTCCCTCGTGGGTTTTGGCGTAAAATCAGGCAGTCGAGCTAGCACGCCTGATACTTTACCATCAATTATGTGTCTGCCGGGCGATATGCCAGATACTTTGCTATCTGATACAAACGGTGGAGGCCCCCTATATATGGGGCACGACATCTCTTGGAGAAAAGTGCACAAGGAGGTCCAGTCTTTGAGGTATCGAATTTTCAGGTGTAGTCGTGCGGGTAACTTTAAAAAGTCGCGAAGAAATTTCTGTAGGTCCGCTCTCCCCCCGTAGGGGGGAGGGCAGGATAGCGGACCTATAAAACATCGTCAATAGAAATTTATTCGATAAAGTTTCGGACAAAAAGTTGCATGGGTTACAGCGTCTACTTATCTTCTCTGATGCGAATTTGCTTCTTTCCATCATAAAGGTTACCCAGTCCCGTACTGCGGGTATCGACGGGGTAACGGTCTTGACTCCTGCCAAGAGGCTTAAACTCTTTCGAGAGTTAAAGAGCCGCCCTCACGGGGGCGTCTTGAATTGGGACCCTTTCCCGGTCCGACGTGTCTACATCTCTAGACCGGATGGCAGGCAACGTCCAATTGGTATTCCTACTATTAAGGATCGCGTTGTTCAGGGCGTAATACGTTGCGCTCTGGAGCCTGAGTGGGAATCGAAGTTCGAAGCTTCTTCCTACGGGTATCGCTCTGGGCGTCAGATTAATGCCGTTATCTCGCGCATAAATAGTATTCTTATGAGCAACTCGAAAGCTTGGATTTTAGAGGGGGATATATCAAAATTCTTTGATTGCATTGACCATTCTTTCTTACTGTCGCGTCTGGTACATTTACCGGCCTACAATCTAGTAAAGGATTGGTTGAAAGCAGGTATCTTCCTGGAATCGGTTTACTATGAAACCGAGGAGGGCACTCCGCCGGATATAAGGGGGGGTTATTTCCCCTCTTCTAGCAAACATTTGTTTGCACGGTTTGCCACAGGAGTTAGGTATCAAATCTTCGATTTGCTTCCAGGACGGCCCTATATATATAGGGACGTCCGGAAAATTGCGTATACTCGCGAATATACTCGTAGCGCTTGTGTCGGAATTGTCCGCCCCCCCCCCGCAGGGGGGAGGGCGGACAATTCCGACACAAGCGCTACGTAATAAGCGACCTTATTACGCTAAAGCGTCCCTCACGGGTAAGCGACCCCCTCACGGGGACCCCCCGTAGGGGGCCCGTGAGGGGGGCAGGAGACCCCATATATATGGGAGGGGGACCTACGAAATTTCTTCGACAAGGAGCAACCGGACGGTCGTATTTTCGAATTCTATTCGAAAGGGTCTACAATGCTTAGATTCGCGGATGTTTTTGTTGTTTTCTGCCGGAATTCGCGATCGCGACCCTCACGGGGCGAATTCCTAGCGCCTCCCCCGCCCCTGGCGGGGGAGGCGACAAAACAAAAGCGGATGCCATGTCCCTATACGACAAACTTGAACCACTGCTCAACAAACGAGGGTTGGAGCTAAACCACACGAAGTCAAAAGTAACTCCGGTTACGGATGGCTTCGACTTCGTGGGTTTTCCCACCGCCCTAGTTCCTAGGTTCGGGTATTAAAATGCTCTTCTATATGCTTTTCGCCCTGATAAGGAATATTCTTTCCTTAAGCGCGAATTCATGCAATAGAAATGAAGAGGCCAATCTTACGAGCATCCCCTCCTACTCACGAACTGTACGTCCTAGTCTCCCAGCATACAGCTCTTTCCCTCACAGTGTGCGACCGTTAGGCTATTGATTTGAAACCTTTTTATTCTATTTTTGTAATGATCCTTTTTATAAGTTATAAGAAACTTCTTTGTTTATTTATTTTCTCTATTTTTTTTCTTAGATTCTTTGTCAGCTGCTACTTTTTCAGCTGTTGTCAGATCTCTAGGTTTGAAGTCTTTCCCCTTAGAGGGTTTTTGTGCTTCTCTTTTTGGTTTGCCCGGAGGCTTGTTTCGACGTTCTTCTAAATCTGTGGCAAGCAGACTTGTAAGTCTTGTTGACCCACAAAGTTCGTCTAAGTTAGGTATACGTTGCGCATAGCTAGCGCACCCAATTTTTTCTTCTTTTGTAAGTGGTTTGTCTTTTCTCGAAGAAAATTATATCGAAGAAAATCTTCGATTTTCTTCGAGATCTCCGCGTTTTTCGACGAAAAACGCGGACATATATAATTTTCTTTAGGTCCGCTCTCCCCCCGTAGGGGGGTCCCCGTGAGGGGGTCGCTTACCCGTGAGGGACGCTAAAGCTTAATAAGCGCTCGGATTTTTGCGTCCGTCCGAGCGAATAGCCCCGAAGGGGGGGAGCGACGATCCCCTAAGGGGATCGTTCGCTCGTACGAGAAAACTCGAATATTTTATCCCCCGCGGATATAAGGGGGAAAAAATTCGACTTTTTTCCTGTTTCAAGTTGAATGTTAATAATTCTTGGTACGTCAGTAACCTCCAGCTTTTGCTGAATGTTTCCCCTTGGTGAGTTTGGGTTACTGTACATTCTACCGTTTTTCTTGCGGTATTGTTCAGATGGACTCCGAATTTAGCAAAGACTTTTCTTATATAAATGTCGTATTTCTTTGCTATTGTTTTGAAGCATGAATATCTTAGAATATAGATCCATCTGTTTATACGGCTAGGTTCTCTAATCCATTCTACGTAATATTGACTTGTGCCTCTTAATACGCTATTATATCTTTCGATGATGATGTGCGTGTGGAGGCCTGAAAGCCAAGGGAGTTCTCGTGGAAAACCTCTTTTGTCACAATATCCTTTAAGATGCATCCGGTTGATTAACCGTACTCTGTCTGGACTTGCTTTTACGGGAAGTCCTCCTGAGTGTGACAAAATAATTCTAGAGCCTTTTCTTAGGTATACTAGTCTGCTTCTGATGGCTCTTTTTAGTACAAAGCCCAGAAAATGGGCGGGTTCTTTTCTTATGTCTGTGATCATGGTCTTGTTTTCAGACAGGCTTAATCCTAAATTAGTTTTGAGGAAAGCAGCTATTTTTCCTTTTAGGACTTCGGCTATTTGGTTGTCGCAGTTGGTTAACATAATCCAATCGTCTGCGTACCTTGTGTAGTATAACCTGAGTCTGATTTTGTTTGAGTCGAAAGAAGGCATGCGACGCCTCATATGTCTTGTGATCCTAATTTCGCGAATTATAGCGTAAATATCCCCTATTTTTGTAGATGGCTTATAAAAGCCCGTAGGGTTGCTAAATTCCTGTTTTCTTTTCTTAAGCTCCTTGGTGAGAACCAGTACCTTGTAAGAAAGGCAAGAAAGGCAAGAAAGGCAAGAAAGGCAAGAAAGGCAAGAAAGGCAAGAAAGGCAAGAAAGGCAAGAAAGGCAAGAAAGGCAAGAAAGGCAAGAAAGGCAAGAAAGGCAAGAAAGGCA
>Ga0307930_1000637_pt1 | contig 28037 bp, 41 predicted proteins | sample OrgLakmetageno46_FD_203161 | JGI IMG/M metagenome (GOLD analysis project Ga0307930, IMG submission 203161) | Saline water microbial communities from Organic Lake, Antarctica - #46 | ecosystem: Environmental > Aquatic > Non-marine Saline and Alkaline > Saline | place: Antarctica: Organic Lake...
AAGCACCTCACCAGTTGCACTCAAAGTGGCGGTAGTGTTCTTGGATGTCACTGCCGGGGCCTTAGTTGTCCGGGTAACTGGCTCCTTGTTGACTTGGTACGTAGGGGCCATGTTACAAAAGTTATCTCCGTTCAATCGCTAGCGTAAAATACGACTACTTGCCTCCCTCCGCAGAAGGCGAACCTGGTGACTCCTCTAACACAGCAGCGCGGCGAGTTTCTGACTCGTGCGCGTGCGACTCGCGGTCTCGGTTCAACTTTGCTTTCAGCTTATCGGCCTCGTCGTCTTTGTAAGACCCTTCCATGCACTTCTTGATGTGATCGCCGTTGTTGTTAGCGGGAGGAGAACCCGAGCGCGTGTTGCACTGAATCGAGTAGTCCAAGCTTTGAATGTAATGAAACCTATGAGCACGTGCCGCATAAATCGGAAAAGGCACACGAAGACGGAACACAAGCATCAAGTGAGCAATCGATATTTAGGTGCAGACCTGTAGCGGCACGGCCCAATGAAATATAGAACATGAAGAAGAAGAAGAATGTGATCACCCAACAGAACAAGAAATCGCATCACACCACAAGCACTCTAACAACGATATGAACCCTTTCATTCAAAAGCATGGAAACAATCCATATGTCTGTGTACCAGAAGCTCGGAATGTAGAGCACTTCGCCTTCGTGCACGATGGTATCAATCCCCGGAGTCTCGGCAAACCCTTCGGCTTCGGCTTCGGCAATGTTGGTCCAATCGGTCAACGAGTGGCGGTACGAGGGGTGGGCTTTCTCTTTGATGATGGACAACCCTTTGCAGGCCCACGGTGGAGCGAGCACGTATCGCTTGGCACCTTTCAACATCGCCACCTGGATTTTGAGGGACGAGGATGAGGATCCAATTGAAAGACATGAGATGAGCGAACAAAGACAACGCTCAAGAGAAGGCGAAAGTGAGATTAGAGAAGCAGCAATTGAAATGAAGGTAAGGTCATGAGACCAGAGCGACCACAATGAGATGAGGCGTGCATTACAGGTAATTCCGTGCACTACTGCTCGTTAGAAGCACTCCATACCATGTTCCTTCCGCCGTCGTAGTGGGCTTCGGCAATGACTCCTTTCATACCAAACCGGCACTGAATGCCCTTGTTGGCATCCACGCGAGTCACGAAGAAGTTGTTGTCTGTGGTGCTGAATATGGGCAAGTCCTTGGAGATGAACTGGCTCAGTGCCTTGTTGCGATTCACGATTCGCCCAGCCTGCACCCCTGTCATGAGGTAATAATGCTTTTCGCCTGCGTCGATTCCCACCTGGTTGAAATTCATGTAGAAGTTTAAAAGCCACAAATTGAAGGAGGTATAAACACTTGTCGATCATGCTTGAAGGTCTCCACTAGACCACGTCGAAAAAAGAAACAGAAAAGTATGGCAAACGCTGACCACTCCTCTGAAAGCAGCAGAAAGGGAAATGACAGCACGCACACCTCGTCTGCAGTGTGCGCAATTTTGAGCCATTCCGGGAATTTGATGGAGTGCAAGTTTTTGGTCGGCGGTTTGAAGGCTCCCAGCACCCCTTTGTAGCCTCGATTAACCCAGTACATGAAGTGGTTGTCTTTTGACTCCTCCACCTGTGAGATGCAAGTGAAAATCGCGTGGCACGTCAAAACCATCAAGAGGAGCTTCGAGAGCATGACGAACAAATTCACAATAGCAACAACAAGACATGGAATATACAGCACGCTACTGTCACTTATTTTCGTGCTTTAAAGCGCGTGTGCTTACCTTGTAGCTAATTTTGGGGTCGTCCATGTGCTTCAGCAAGTACTCATCAGTCCATTTCTCGGAGACGGCCTCAACATCGGGCACTCCGTACACTTTGAAGGGGACTTCCGCGTTGCGGTACTTTTCTGCCACTGCCCGCTCGAAAGGGTCGCTGTAGTTGAACACCTGCAGGCTTTCCCGGAAAGGATTGGGCAAGTGCTCGCTGTCGTCCGGGTTCCAGCGCTTCACGATGTCAAGCAGCGGCTCCGTGGGTGGGTAGTGGTCCAGGTCCACCTAATGTAGTACACAAATAATCAAGGTCAAGCAAGGGTGGTTGTGCAGGAAGAGGAATGGTACGGAAGAACGTAATCTTCTTATAGGTCTATACAGCTCTTGGTGCTTCACCAGCTGTATTGGCGACACTAGACACATCAGTAGCAAATACAATTCTGCTTACCTCCTCAATGAGATCGGGGTAAGTAAATCGCACAGAGCCTACAGCTCCAGGGAGGTTCGTGAAAGGTCCACTGGATCGGTTGGCGCCGCCTCCCGTGCGCAGGCCCGCCCAAACGTTCCCATGCAGCCGGTGATTGGATGTCGCGTGCAAAGCAGCGGCCGCTCGCAGCGCAAACGACGGCCGCTTGCTTGAAGGATGCTCGAGTACAGGGGCACCTCCCAGTGAGGGCAACGATGAAGAGGCCTAGGGAAAAAGGTCAAGCAATATCAAAAACCAACCACCAACTTGGAAATCCAATCGTGTTGCATTCGCATAGACTGCTGCTTTATCATGGTAGCTATTACCTGCTCTGCGAAATGCATCTTGGTCACGACATACAAGAGGAAAAAGAGCACGCCAACCGCGAGAGTGCCGCCGAGGACCACAAATCTAGCGCATGAAAAAGACAATTGAAGAAGGACTCGATCGCTTGAGAATCATCAGAACAATAGACATCTAGCTGTTCTCTTCCTTCGACTAGCATCTCGACACCAACCTTAATATTCCGCCGCCTTGGCTACTCTTAGCTGGTTTCTTCGCCATACTTCGATCAGCAGATATTCAATGATAGTTAAACTGCACGCTTGATGTAAGAACCGCTCGGATAGATCAAATGCAAGCCTCTTTTCCGCTGAAGATCTGATGCCTACGCTTTCTAATCAATTCGGAGCCTGGAAGCAATCACCAAGGCCACCATTTTTTCATTTTTTTGTGTCGTGTTGTCGTGTCCTCTACGCAAGGGTGAAATATATAACGAGAATGATTCGGCTTCTGAGAGCATCCTCCTGTCTGGGGGTGAAATGAATTAACGAATTAACCGCCAATCCGCCAATTCGTGTGCAAAAAAATGCGTCCCGAACAACTGCAGCACATCCTTTTTACACCAGCGCGTTGATTTGCGCATTGAAAGAGACTCTGACATTATCAATTATACAGACTCAAAAACGCACTCTCTTGAACTAGGTCAATCCGACCGCATCTGCCCCTGATTTTATTTTGGCTCTCTTGGACATCTCAATCACCGAAACCTCCAACAGAGAATGCCTCGCGACGACTCAGGAGGAGGCACCATTCCAGGCAGCGTGCGCGTGTGCGTTCGTGTGCGACCATTGTTACCTTCTGAGAAAATGCGGGGCGAGAAATCCTTGATTCAATGCAAGGATCCAAAGAATGTCTCGGTGCTCTTGCCATCTCCCGGCTCGGCCGCTGCAACTCCTCACGGTGGTGCACCAACCTCATCGCACGGTGTTGGCGGCAGTGGTGGCAGCGGCAGGCAGCTCACGACGACCCTGTCGCGGTCGTTTGCGTTTGACTTAGCTTGCCACGAGGGCTTCGGGCAGGCCGATGTGTTCAACCACAGCGGCGCCTCGGAGCTTGTCGACAAAGCTCTCACCGGAGTGAAGGCCACTATCATGGCTTACGGCGCTACTAGCAGTGGCAAAACCTACACTATGTCTGGGCTAGACCAAAGCAGCTACGGCACAGATGCAGCCGGGGGTTTGGGAGCAGAGGCGTCCTTGCAGGCTAGCAGTGGCGACGCCAGCGCTCACGAGGGCCTCATCTTACAGGCGACTCGATACTTGTTCAGCCGCATGGCGGCCATCGGTGGAGGCTTTAGTGTTATTGCTAGCTACTGTGAAGTGTACAACGAGCAAGTATTTGATTTGCTGCAGGAGCCGCCGCCCCCTTCCTCGAGCCATCAGGCAGTAAAAGGCTTGGGCGTGCGGCATCACGCAGCGTTGGACGAGTTTTTCGTGCCGGGTTTGTTGGAAGTGCGCTGCGAGAGTTTGAGCGATGTAAACGCGGTGCTGGAGGAAGGCAACCAAAACCGACGGCGCGCTTCGCACGAGTTGAACGCGGATTCGAGCCGCAGCCATAGCCTGCTCATGCTGCATGTGTCTGGCCCTGCGAGAGGTGGGAATGTTAGGTTTAGGTGCTTCAGAATGTAGGAGTATCTCAAGCTGGCTGGCTTTGGCCTAAGTTCAGTAGGTTGGAGAGGAAGGGGAACTAGCTCTTCTGGGAAGAGCCATAAAGTCCATCATTTTTTTAGGGGTTTACCAAAAAAGCCTTTTCATTTGTCATGCTTCATCATCATCATCACCACCACCACCATCATCATCATCACAGGTGGCGGCACGGCCAAAGGAAAGCTTGTTTTCGTGGACTTGGCCGGATCGGAACGCTTGAAGCGCAGCAAAAACTACGACCATGCGGAAGAAACCGGCGCGATCAACAAGTCACTCTTCACCCTTGCCAAGGTGAGTCTTCTCTGAAAAACAGGCACATTCAGAGCTCATTACGCTACTAGTATATGTTGAGGGCAACTTACTTGCATCTTCTTCTGGCGCATTGTGCGTGTCCATTTCAAGTCGTTTATACTCCGTGTGCGCCGTCTGTATTGTTCGCATGCATAATGTGATATAACGCTTGCTTCTCTGTAAACACCCACCCCTAGGTCATATCCTTGCTAGCAGACCATGCCGACGCTTCCAAAGAAGCGCTGGCTCGCAACAACAATAATGCCACTCTTGCGTCGCCGTCCGCTCCTCCTCCGCAAGGCCACGTGCCTTACAGGGACAGGTGCGTGTTGGCGCCGCCACTTGAAGAGCTACTCGAATAACTTACTTTTCAATGTGTCGAGTGTCTATTTGCTATGCTCTCCCACTGTTTCTACAAACTGCTTTTCTTCGTGAATCTTACCTCCCTCAAATTATTTCGTCTGCGGCTATGCCCTTTCTCACCCCATTAGTGTGCTGACCAAGTTGTTGTCGGATGCTCTCGGCGGGAATGCGCTCGCCCTCTTCATTGCATGCGTCTCACCCTCGGACGCTCGCGGCGAAGAAACCCTAGCCACGCTGCACTACGCGATGCGCGCGAGGAGCATCCGCAACCGGCCCAAAGTCACCGTGGAAGGAGGGCAAGCACGAGGTGCGCCTAGCGAGAGTGCATCAAAAGAGGTGGAGCTCTTGAGGCAGGAAGTGGCGCGCTTGCAGCCTTTTGAAGCCGAGGCGCTCGAGCTGAGAGCGCAACTGCAACTGCTGACGTCCAACGCGTCGGAGGCGCTTGCCAGTGCTACTACGGTATGAGGGAGTGCGTGTGCCGTAAATATGAGGGAGAAGTATGCCTACCTTTATTGCATTTGTTCCACAATTGCATTATAAATGCACGTAGAGTGAATTTGTCTGCTCGTTTAGGCTTCTGATTTCAAGTTTCGTGTTACCATTATACCTTCTTTTTTTTTGTTAACAATTTGCCCCCCCACCCCCATCTCTACTCTGTAAATTTATCACCACCACTATATTAGTTGGACCCATTCGCGGGCGGTCGGCCGAGGCGGATGAATGATGAGCACGTCTCCAAGGACGGCAGCGGTTTGTTGGGGCGACCACCGCCGGGAGCAGCTGGCCGAGACCTGAGAGACGCCCACGAGAAGCTTAAGCTGAGGGACCGAGACACGTCGAGGCTCGAAACTGCGGTGAGCAACAAATAATTGAGGTTGGGGAGGTGTGGCAACGATGGGAGATACTGCTTTTTCTGGTCAAGAGGCAAAAGAAGAAGAGAAGGGAAAAGTCATGCGAACGTGCGAAGTTGCGCACCGAGAGACAAAAACCAATCGAGTGTGCACGAGTGTTTTGAACGACGAACTAGCATCTCAACCATCATTCACTCAACTCTCTCTTTTTCCTACTGTTTCTCTGGACGCGCGTCATGCTTCTTGTTGTGTCCGTGTGCGGGTCTGCGTGCATGTATGCACCTATTCCTCTATGCAGGTGGCCGTGGCTCAGCGAGGAGAAGCATCCGCCAAGAAAGAAGCCTCAGCGCTGCGAAACATGGTCCAGCAACTGCAGGCGGTGGTGGCGGGGGAAGTAGGAGGTGGAGGTGGCAATGCTTTGCCTGGCGCCGTGCACTCACCTGGAGGAGGGCCTGCGCCCTCGTCGTCGTCGTTAGCCCTGGTAAGCCCTCCTCACGTGTACACGCACGTCTGTGAGGTTAGAGGGAGGTTAAGCGAGAAGAGGAAGTGGAGGCAATTTCACCTTGTTTCATGGAGCGATGACTTGAAATGAATTCAATGCCGGCTCTACCACTTCGACTCTTCTTCACTACGGAGCATTCCTTCCTTTCTGCTTACAGGTGGCGTCGCAGCGAGAAAGCGAGAAATTAAGAGCAGCCGCCCTCAAATTGCGCGTTGAAAATGCCGCGTTAACTGAGAAGCTGGGTGGTCTTGAGAGTGCCCACGAGGCCCTAGAAGAGCGCGCTTTATGGGCCGAGCGCGAATTAGCAGAAGCGCATCAGCATAATGGTGGTCACCCTCCTCTCAGGCACGCAGCCGCATCAACATCGGTGGAAAGTGGCACTCCTGCGCTCCACATTAGCCCCGTGAAGAATGGACAGGGCCTAGTGGGCAGTAGTGGGGTTTTGCCGCCCTCGCCTGCAGCGGCTTATCGTGCCACAGGACGCGGCCCTTCAGAGCGCGCCATGAACACTAGAGCTGCTCACGCCAAGTACGGGGCGTCTCCTTGAGATTTCTTGTCGCCCCATATACTTCCTCTGCCATCTATGTGTGCATTAGATAAGAGATGATAAGAGGGAAATGCTCAGTTTGGCGTTAAAGTATAGAGTTTGGGGCCTGGGTCTATACATATATGCTCATTATTTACGCATATAGATAAAGACCCAGCATCAAATATCTATATACCCTACATCCCACACGCATACTAGAATACAGCCCAGAGCAACATTATTGCTGTTTGCTGCCTTGTACTTGAAGTCCACAGCCACAGCCGTGTTGAACTTGTTGTCTGTTGTCCTATTTGAGCTAGCACATTCCTTTGTATACGAGTATATAAAGGGATTTCTATACAGCAAAAATAACCAAAAAAGTTTAAATTGTTTCCATGCGGCTGGCGTCTGGTGTAGCTGTCAGAGTGTTCGACTTCGCTCCTACAGCGATGCAGTGCGTTTGCTATGCTCTCCTCATTTTGAAGTGCACGTGTGGAGGTAGAAATCGAACCAAGCGAGTGATAAGCATGACCATGCATCCTACGCAGCTCACCGATTTCAATGAGATGTAGAATACTTACAGAAGCCTCCTTGTGTAGTACACAAGCTAGTTGGACGATTGCCGATTTCGTTGAGGGTGACTATTTCGCATAGAGCTTGAGTGCCAAAGGCCAGCTCCTTCAGCATATCGAGGGAGCACAGCGCAGCCATCTGGATGAGAACATAAAAAGTCTGCTAACGAGCGCGCAGTCAATATTTTGCACCATTCTTGAACGCTGCTTGAGATACCTAAAACCTTGTTGTGAATTCGGTTCGGGCTCAGGTGCAAACCGAGGACTGGGCGATATGTCCTAAAGCTAGCATCTTCGTCCCAATCAGGCAGTCCGTGTATTTTCTGGACCATTGAGTAGAGAATCACTTCGTCATTTCCCTTCCATAACATGGACTTCGGATGGATCAATTTTTTAATCATCTCTCTATAAGGTGCCGAGTAAAACGCTTTAGTATCGACAAGTAAGAGCCCTGTTAGCTTTTTTGTACCGTTGCGAACAATATTGCTGTACGGAAGCTTGGAGAGGGCCATTTGCTCCAAGCGGAGCGAATCGTGTAGGACACTTTCAAACATTAGAATGTCGGTGTCGCCAATGTACGTGTACTTCGATGGTACCACTGGAACTTCAAGGAATCTTGCAGTGTTGCGCATCAAACCTGGCAATTTACCTAATGGAAGGTGAAGGTTTCGGACACAAATGCTCCTACCAAACTCGGTCAACAGCCAGTCTAAAACACGGGCATTTCTTTGAATGAAAGAAGACGTGTTCGTAACGACAACTTCAACGACCGCATCTATGTTGCTCGACAGTGCAAAGAAAGCGTAAAAGGGAATCAATCTTTCGTATATATCACCAATTGCGGCCGCGAAGATATTGATTTCGAAATCGCCTTTCAACTCAGGGCACTCGAGTCGACGTCCAAGAGCTTTTAAGTCGTTTAGATACGGTACCCGACGGCACAAGGAGCAATTGCGAGGGAGTACCGAAATCATAGCTGCGATGTCGGTTTTTGTAATATTTTTGGAGCAACGATTCACTGCGAAGTTAGTATTCTGATGAGAACGAAGCGCATTGACGAGATCCTTCGTCTTGGTATCATTGGTATCATTCGTAGCGTAACTAAGACTCAATATTGAAATGTAGAAAACTAGCAGAAACGATGTAACCATACTCTATGAAAGTTTTAAATATTTATTCTGTATCATCAGTCATACTGGTTGCTTTTTACTGTGGTCTCTTAAAAGGTTAGCGCACACCTATAATATTGCAGGAGCTCCTCTCCCAATGTAGTTCTCCTGGGGAAGTCCTAACGTGAATCACTCAATATGAATTCATGTCAAATCATGCTGTTCTGTAAGGAGTGCGAAGATGTAGGTGTATGTGCAGTTGGTGAACCCTACTAAGGCGCTACTGGCACGAGAGCAGAAATGCGTAGTGCTGCTAAGATGTGTGATGGTAGTAAGTAGATGGATGATTAGATGATAGATGCTAAAGATATAAAGATACTACTACTGTAGATTTGACTAGTAGTCTAGCTAGTACAGTACTGTAGATTTGATGCAGTGAAAAAAATACCGACATCAACACATCAACACGGGGTAAGGATTTTGACATTTTGACAACGCAGCGAATAATTTAATTTCTGTAACTGCTAGCTACTACTCTTCTTTCCTTAGCCGCCCCGCGCAAAGGAAATGCGAGGGAGATGAGAGAATGAACTCTCATTGCGCGCCAATTTCCTTTTGATCTCCTCTCCTTGTGAGACATAGGCAACTCGCCTGTGGCCACAGGAGGCGAAATGGAGAAAACCATATGTCCACTGCAACGGACAACGACACCCATCTACAACTGTGCCAGGAAGGGGTGGGGGGTGGTAGAAGAGAGGTATGATGAAGCCTATTATGCGTCTGCATTCCAGACAAATACACTCGGGTCCTCGCGGAATGCAAATATAAACCACGAAGTCCGTACTCCAACCATTTGGAAGTAAAAACTGATCTTAAACTACTAGTCCGCCCCTCGGGCCTGTCTCAAAAACTGGCCCCTGCAGTTGTAGAAACTCGTCCATTCTGCAATGAGCTAAAATGATGGCACTCCCCATCGTTCGTAGCCGATTCCGAGAGCTCACGAAGTAGATCCCGAGTGCGATCTCGACTTCAGTAGGTCTGCGAACTATCGGGAGTGTCAATTTGTTCCAATGTACTTATAAATTGGCTAGAACTGATCTCCCCTATAAAGAGGAGCTACAGAGGTTGAACTTACCATTTCCATGGTCTTCCTTTTTATAGCCATCTCTATTTATAACTCATTCTAGCACTTCTACTACTCCTGCAGGCTGCACCCATCCCAACCCCCATCGCCCATCGCCCATCGGAACAATAAAGGTAGGCAACTCTTCTTCTGGATCGCCTAAGGAACTTATTAGTCGCCCCCCCCCCCCCCCTCCTCTACAGCTGAGGGATTCTCTCGTCTCTTGAGGGCTAAGGAGCCCTCTCAGCGCACGGGAGAGCGTGCAACTGGGCCGCTACTATATAATCATTTACCGTTACTTCCATGGCCACTCAGGCATGTATGCCTGAATGGCCCCTCTTCTTTGTATTTCTTCCTGTTTGAAACTTACTTCCGGCCCTCCGGGCATTAAACAAGAAAAGCGACGGAATTTCTTGGTTTTGCCCAGCTCGCTTTTAGGCCCACGTCCCTAGTTGTATAGGACCTATAGTCCCGCGGGCCAATGCATTGCCCTCTCCAGCTAGGCCGGGCCTACCTACCCGCTTGAACTGGCGGCTTTGCGGTGCTTTCTGGTAGATTGGCTCTCAGCCAATTCGCGCCGATCTTTTATGCCTTTTCCCATTATTCTAGTTTCCTATTTAAGAAAACAAAAATCATTGGTATTGATTACCCCTCGAGCTAAAATACCAAGACCAAATTCAGGCTTGGTTTAATTTTGGTTGCTCCTTTACCAATAAGGTTGTCTCCCTCATATGTTTTATCCGAGCCCAGCCGGGAGCTAACCAGGTCGCAGGAAGCACGCTTCCAAAAGATTGCGAAAAGAAGAGCTATATATCCATATTACGGGATTGTTAGCTGCTTATACACCTAAAGTGTGTAGGCAAGATGCATCATGCGGCTGAGATGATCATGACTTCACACGCAGAACGCCGCAAATTACTTGGCGTCTTTCAGTTCACTTATCAAGTTCAAATTTGACTTCTAATTAATCTGCCTGAATAATTAAAGCTCTATTATTAGCTCTAGCCCGAAAGTATGGACTCCTTTCATATTACAGCCCGTGCCGCATAAAGCACGATACGTGGCACCGTTTGCTTCTGATTTTACTGAATCTCTCTACTTACGTGATTATTTTCATGTCAGTGAAATGCCCAAAAGCGCGCCGCAGGCAAAACGGCAGGCGAGGCGAGGTATGTCGAGTGCGCCTTGGGCTTAAACAAAAATCCACGTTACCTATTTGGTTTTCTTGGTTACCGCCTCCGGGGCTTGTGTACCAGATGACTTCCCTATTTCCTACAAGACTAGCTCGCTGCCTTTCTGCGTATGCGGTATGCGCCGGGCGTGGTCTCGTAATCTCTGTCCAGTCCAGAGCCTGGTCCGAGGGAAGTGGTGCGCCTTGTCGGCACGGGTGCCGTTCTGAAAGGCCTACGAACAGTGGTCAGGGATAGCACTAGGTCCATCAACCTGAGCCTCCAGGTTTTCCACGTTCACGTTTTTCCAGAAAATGCAGGCATAAACCTGAACCCGACCTAACTTAAACTCGGGCCTTTAGAGGGGGAGCTAGGACCTGGACCTAACCTCTCTCAGGTGCAGGTGCATTACTTAGTACTCAGGCGCTACTCTTAAACGGTGATTCGGAACTCGATGACCACCACGAAGCTGCAACAGCAGACGCCTCAGCTCCTTTGGCTGACGACATCGGAGCGCCACTGCTACTGCGGGTGCCCCCACGCCTCGCCGCAGCGTGCGCAACTGCTTTTTTCGCCGCGGTCGCCTGTAACACCTCGGCCGCTGGACTACTACTGCTCGCACTGTCGCTTTCGCCTTCTCGGAACGGTGATGAAGATGCTCCTCCACCTCCTCCCATCCGTCCGCTCTGTATTCCAGCTCTTGGAGCCCCACTGGAGCCGCGGTAATACTTGTCCCGATCACACGTGAGCCAACGGCCGTCAAACCCCAATTCTGCTACCTGCGATCGACCATATTAAGGAGTCGAGGAATAGAAGAGGAGGTGGGTCGACAGCAGAAATTACGCACACTGATTTCTACAAAAGAAAAAGGCAGGCTAGGTGACGGGTTCAGTTTCTTATAAGTACCTGGAGGGATGTTCTGCGGGTCTGTGCTGAGGGCTTGGCGTTTTTCTTGGGGATTGCAGGGTGCACAAAGTAAAATAAAAATGCCTGGTCTTCATCCAACAAGACCACCTGGGTTTATGGCAATACAACGAAGGAATAGCGATTCGTGAACCAACGGAAAATCAGGCAAAGCCTATTGCGTTATGAAGGCTATATTCTACATTATTGTACTTTGACTACTTATTTATGCGGCAGGACGAACAGGTTCATAAGTGTACCACATCCGGATGGCTTCCTCCGTTTCCATCGTCGGTGCGCCTGCCCTTGCCATCGAGCAACTTGTTGGGCTGCACGGTCCATGTAGCAGCATCGGTGGAGCGGTACACTCTCAAGCCTTGCTCGTTCAACGGGTCGACCATTAGCCAATAGAAACTCTTCCACTCGAACACCACGGGGGCCTCATGGGCGGGCGTGTCCTCAACTTCCACCCCTGGTAAACGGTGCCAGTGCTCGAGGTCAGTGGACACGCACGCTGCTGTGGTGCCGCCGCCGGCCACCTACGACCAAGAGACGAAGAGATAATGCGCTCATGTGCGCTTGCGTTCAGAATGTGAATGAATCCTCTGCTTTAACCCAAAAGATCAATCGAGACAGGAAGCTGTGACGCCCCCCCCCTCCCCCCCCCCTCCCTTCTTCCAACTTCCTTTGGTATCAATTCACGCGAATCAAGGATCTGCGTTGCACCTTCAAATCTTTGAACCACATTTTCCACCGTCCATCGGGCAAGCGTCGCACGTCAGCATCAATCACTTTCGAGAGCAAGGCAGGCGTGGTTGCCAGGGCTTCCGAAGCACTGGTCCCAAAAAATTCTCGTCGCTCGACGCCGGTGAAGGCTGGCCGATCGTCAGCCACCTGGTTGCGAAATATTTTATTACCATTGGACGCCACCAATGCCAAATAAACATGTGTTTGCGAGAGAGCGTTAGAGACGAAGCGAAAGAGAAGTCAAATGGCGATAACAGTCGCTAGCTATATGTAGCAGCAAATACTTGATTGAAAATCTAGGCTATAAACAATAAGTTTGTTGGAGATGCAGCCATAAATCCGTGCTTGGAATCCTGCTCTAAAAGTTCTCTCTTTCTACTGAGGTCAAAGGCACCAGCAACTGTGCAAACTTCGTCTTCTTCATCACCTCCACAAAGTTTTTGAATTGCCATTTCGACAAATCGCCCGTCGAGACGAGGTGAGCAATCATTTGTTTCCCACCCCATGTCATCCGCACCCGCCGGATGTATGTGACATGCATGTGCCAAAGACCTAGTACAGAGCACAAGAGGAGCACACATGCGTCTCAATCATTGTATCTTACGACGTGTGCATGCTATTGCTAGCCTTCTTGTTAAGTTTGGCTATTATAAGCAAGTTGAAGAATAATGTTCAAAACAGTAGTGCACGTACCGTCATTGAGGCCTCGAACAACGTCAGGAGCCCAGAAGGTGTTCAGGCCAGCTTCGAAGTCCAATCCCTGGCAGGTGCCTTGGTAGCGCCACGTCACCCCGAAATCACTCGACGTCGCCATGCCAATGGCCGTGCCGTAAGCCCACGACACGCCCGGCAAATCTTCACTCCCTTTCGCGCGCCGCTGCGTGTAAAACACTCGCCATTCGCGCTTCGCATCGTCCCATACGACCGTCGGATCAGCGGCGCCGTCGTACAAAGGATCACGCCACAGTGGCGCCGGCGCTCTAGCGACGTCGAACTTTGCACCGGTTGTTGAGCGAACCTGGAAATTGCAAACAAGAGATAAGCACACTAGGTTGCCTTGTAAAGCGGACGATAAATGACTAATTCGCAGCCTCCTTGATTAGGCAGTTAGTCGCGTGAAGTGTATCTTGAACAAACACCTCGATCAGTCTTCGGCCGTGACTCGAATGATTAGCTTCGAAGTTATGAACATCCACGTCATCAAGATAGCTCTTGGTCCTATTTACGACAGCTGCAGTGACTAGTCCAGGCAAGACTAGCGCCAAAAGGCGCAACATCTAGCTCTAATTAACACGGAACGCAGCAAAAACTCACATTGCCAAACTCACAAAAATACGTAAGTCGAATGACTAAAATACGTTATCACCACTTTCATCATGCTCGACATGGTCGCTTGAGCCTAAGTCTAAGTGCAGTCGACTTAGTTCTGGTACTTGAAACAGAGTAGCGCTGTGAAACCCTCGGAAGGCGCGTGGTTTGTTCAGAGGTACAAAGGTGTGCATATCTGCAATTGATTAGAAACACAAGGGCTGCTTGTCCTGCCCCGGAAGCTGGAAGTTTACATCCGGGGCCATTTTTCCAGTTTTTCAGAAGCGGAAATGTAAAATTGGCACTGAGAGAATTTGCGAGGCAAGAGAAAATGAACAAATTAAATGGTTAGAAAGTCCCCTCTCTTAAGGCAATAATCATCTCTTCTTTTTGTTGTTGAGCTGTTCCATGTACTTCCCAATCGCAGCTTGCAGCGGCGCGGAGGCAACTTCAGCATCGAACCCATGGCAATCGTTAGAAAGCTGCTTTTGCATGTTACCCGCTAAAGGGCGGCGCATCGCCCGCTTGTTCGCTGCTCTCGCAAAGGATGGCACAGCGAGTAAGCGCTTGAGTTCAGAGGCCACTTCTGCGTCCAGAGCAGCCTCGTCCACGCCGACTGAAATTAGGTTGTGATGGAAAATGAAAAATCACGTGCGTTGAAGCACAAAGTCAAAGAATCACGGTTTTACGCTAAGGATCTACCAGTAGTGCAGAAACATTTCCTAAATGTACATCCCACCGAAATCCACGAGGCCTATCTTCATCGCCTCGTCAGCCGATGGCAGGAGCGCCGCGCAGATGAGCCGTTCACTGTGCCGAGGGCCCACGAGATCGGTCAACATAGATGGAAGCCACCTGTATGCAACGACGAAAGCGGAAGGGATGCAGCCGTCATGCACTCGTATATATTTTTTAATCCCTCACAGAGCACAACTAGTGAACGGGCCTATGCGTGCTTGACGGGTTCCGTACCACGGCAAAGTCATCCCTAATGCCGCCTCGTTGAGTCCTATTTTCGCGCCTCTCTGCATGACGCGATAGTCACATGCCATAGCCAGCAAGCACCCGCCGGCAATTGTGTGGCCGTTGAGCCTGGCAACCGTGGCGAGGCGGCAGAAGTAGAGCTCGGTGACCAAGCATTGCATCTGGTCGTCACATCACGATGATATTGGAATGTGAACTACAGTATAGCAGTACACTCAAAGGGAGCAGCAAATAACGTGATAGCCCATATGGCATACCTCGTGCCAGTAATCGTACAGATCCTTAGGATCCGGCTTGTGAAACTTTTGAAGATCAAGGCCAGCACAAAAAATCGAGCTGCCTGGGCTCGCTGTGAGTACCAGTGCATCAACCTCGGTGTTCAACTCAAGTTCTTTGATTGATTCCCGCAAGGTTTTGAGCGTGGACAGGGTAAGGACATTTGGCGCTTTTGTCAATGTCACAGTCGCTTTCTGGCAACCAAATTGAAGTATTGGTGATGTGTTGAAGTCAAATACATTCAAAACACAGCGAAGGATAAATGCAATTAGTTTACTGTCCCATATGTTTCTGTGAAGACGTACATTATCGTGAATTCGGAGGTCAACAGGAGCTGCATTGCCTGCTGTAAAACCACGAGCGATGAATCGAACCGAAACAGTGGACTTATGCGATAGCACAAGCCGTCGAAAGGCCATGAGCTCGTGGATACGCGAAAAAAAAAGCACAACCAAGCTACCAGAGATCACAGAGCCAAATTTAGACTCTTGACACCTTCACCGGCTCTGTTATAACACTGAACGCCCGAATCCCTCCGCAGTAAGAAATTACCACCGCCTATTGCAAGAAGCTACGACCTAGAAATCTGTATTTAGCTCTAATGGATGGTCTAAGGCTGAAGTCAATTGTCAAGTTGCCGAGAGCGTCTTGCTAGCTCTAGCTAGGGAGCTTTTAGTCTCTTCAGTTTTTTTTGCTTGGTGTCGCGGTGTCGCTGTGTCGCCTCGTCGGCGCCTCCCGTCCCTCCTCTCCAAAAGATTTTTACAGGGTTGGTATGTTCACCGTTTTCGTCATCCGTCGTTCTTATTCCATCTGATCTTCCATCCGTTCGTTGATATCGTTTATCGTTCCTCGCTTCATTGTTGGCATCTCCTTGAATATCACGAATCTAGCTTGCGAGAAGTAGCCGCCGTGCCTCAACGATGGCTCCGAAAATCCTCAGCGCGTCACTATTTTGCGTGGCTTTGGCCGCTGCTAACCCAGCGGTGACTGCGTTCAACCCTAACCTCCATGCGGTTTCAAAAGTGCGCTCTCCTCCTGCATCATGCGTTGGCCGTGCCAGTGCTATCGTGATGCATTCTTCAGCCGCGGCCGTAGCGCCTGGCGGTGCTGCAGAGCAGGTTAAAAAAACTCAATAATGTGATATGTCTGTCATCATTCCTCATCATTGCATGGTTTTTAGTTTTTTGGCTTGATACATTGGCGAGTTATGTGCGTGGTGCCTTACTCAAAATGTTTTTTATCTCGACAACTCTTCTGCCTCGTCGTATTGCTGCAGGAGGGCGGCTCGACCATGGCTGCCTCCATCTTCAACCTCTGCAAGGGAATTATGGGCGCTGGTGCACTCTCCTTGCCAGCTTCGATTTGCGCCATTGGTAAGATCTTCTTTTGTGACCACCCTTCTACAGCCAACTGCATCGCCTCCTCCTTTTCCCACTCTTCGTTCACTTGTTCAAATCTACGTTCGACACATTTCTACCAACGATAAGAATATTAGCTCATTCTTGCTATCTTTCTCCCTCTTTTGGTGCCAACAGGTGACGTAAAGGGTGCGATTGCCCCTGCCGTGGGCATTTTGGCTCTGATGGGCTTTTTGAGCTCCTACACCTTCACGATGATCGGTGAAGAGTGCAACCGGCACAAGGTAACTTTCTGCTTCCAATGAAAGCGGCTCTCGTGATCATGTGTTCTAAAGATATTCGCATTTTTGTCTCGGGAGGGGGCCAAAAAGAATCCTTTGCTCGTATTGATCCTCTCTCTCTCTCATCTCTCTTTGGCACCCTCCATCGCGATCATTTCAACTCCTCTCCCACAACGTAATTTTGTGCATACAACCATGCATTCGAATGAAATCGGCAGGTGAATAACTTTGAGGACCTATGGGCAGCTACCGTCGGCGCAAACTCCAAGTGGGTCGTCTCTAGCGCCATCACCGTGACCACCTTCCTGGCCTGCATTGCCTATGCCATGATCATCGGCGATTTGTTTAGCGCGATGGCGGCGACTGCAGGCGTGCAGGTGGGGTTAGCGGGCATTACGAAGTTCGCATGCGTGTGCATGTCTCTTTGTGCCGTTGTGTGTTTGGGAGTCTTGGGAATGTTTATTTTTCTTGAAAGCCTGCGTAAACACCATCGTGTGCCCGTGCGAAGCTTGCAGCCCTACCCTGTGCTATTCCTTGCACTACTCGCTATTTCTCATTCCTCAACCATCACCTGCTGTCCTTACTTTCCTCCAACTCGCATCTCGAAACAAACCCACCCACGCACCCCTAGGGCTTCTTTGCCAAGCGCTCCACGGCGATTCTCGGCGTGTCGGGGCTGGTGGTGGCGCCGCTGTGCTTTCTCAAGTCCCTCTCGGCGCTGAGCTTCACCTCTTTGGCGGGGGTCGCGGGGGTGCTCTTCAGCGTAGGGGTCATGGGCGTGCGGTTCTTCGACGGGTCTTATTTGGCGGGCGGCAAGTTTATGGACGCCTCACTGCTCGCAGCGCCGTCGTTTGGCATGGTAAAAAAAAGGGGGTATTTAGATAAGGAGAAACACACGTACTAGTATGTACAGATAGGATGGATGGCAGGGATGAGGTCGATTTAGCTTGTAATGCTCTCATTTATTTTCTTCTTTCTTTTTCACCTTCTCCGTGATGTGATAATTGGCGCTTAGCGTTAACACCCTCTTTACCATTTTCGTTGTGTTCCTCTCTTTTCTTTGTCATATGTATGAAAGGTTCGCAACGGCTGGAAGTTAGATCACATGACCTTCGTGGTGTTGAGCTGCCTTGGCACCGCTTTCTTAGCCCACTTCAACGCTCCAACCTTCTTCCACGACCTCAAAAACAGGTCCGTGGCGCGCTTCCGCACTGTGGTCAATTCGGCGTTCGGAATTTCCACCGCGGTGTTTGCGCTCATGATGGCGTTTGGGTTCGGCACCTTCGGGTCGGCCACCGCCGGCAACGTGTTCGTGAACTACAACAAGGTGGGTGAATTTTTGAAAAATAATGATAATAGTGGCAAATAGGAAGGCAATCATAAACCATTTGTGCTTTTGCTCGTCTAACTACTCGTGCTTACGTAGTAATAGAGGATACCAGTAGTAAAGAAAACGGTTTCTGTGAAAGGGCGAAGGAGTGAAAGGGTTAGTTCCCCAGGGATAGGTGAAATCATTTTCATGATGCCTCACATTGGATTCCAACTGCTGAACTTGCTTCTACCTTGATGGTCTCTCGTTCATCTTGGGTGGTCATGTCTTTCCTCTCTCTACTTTTTGTACTCGTGTGCCCTGCGCTACACCACTACATATAGGCGGACAGCCTGGCTCTAGCGTGCCGTTTGGCGATGGCGTTTTCCATCACATTCACCTACCCGATTGCGTTCGTTGGTAAGACTGATGAGTGCACATTTTGCATTGTTAGCACATGTGCTTGTATGTGCACGCGAATGTATCCCTAGTCGTTGTCGAACATTCAACTAATAGTGATATCATACTTCTTTTCTGAACTCTTAGCTTTTGTCTTTGGCATTGTACTCTCCTCTCCTTGTACTTGTGTGTCTTCATGGCATCCAATTCAGGTCTGAAGAAAGGCGTGTTCGCGCTCATGAACAAACCCAATCCTTCGGAATCCACTAACGCTGCCGTCATCACCGCTCTCCTCACCGTGGTTACCGGCGCCGCCCTCGTGCTGCAGGTAGGAAAATAAATGGATAGACGGAGACCACATGTAGCTGTATCCTTTTATTGTGCACTTTCAAAACCCGTTCGATTGGCTTAATCTTTGTATTTTTTTGTCTGCTATATTTTTTTCATCCTTCTCAGGATTTGGGCTTTGTGGCGGCGATTACGGGCTCGCTTATGGGCTCTACCATCATCTACACCTTCCCAGCCCTTTTCAAGGTTTGAGACAGCAAAATAATGATAGCTGGCGACATCAAAGTTTGATACCTTCCTTTGCATTGCTTTTGCTTTTGAACATATTTTTTTTCCTTTCTTCGTCACACGACCTAATGTTTGCTTTTCTTCTCTTATTTCCCCTTTCAATTAATCCTACCCACCAGCTCAAGTCGCTCCAGCAGCAGGGCAAGCCTCTAACTCTAGGTGAAAAGGCCTCGACTTACGGCCTCATGGGAGTAGGTGGAGTGCTTGGTCTTGTGGGAGTAGCCATCTCCATCCTCAAACAGTTTACCACCGTCTTGGGTTAAGCCAAAGGTGTGCAAGAAAGGGCGCGCGTGTGTGTGCGGCACACAAATTCGTGGAAATAGGGACATGAGTGAGGCTCGATGTGCACTCGTACCCACTCAAAAAGTTAATCCTCTGGTTGTACCTTCTATTATTGGTGTCTTCTTCGGTGCGGCATTATTAACACTCAGGTACCCAAGGCCCAAGGTACCTATGTATAGATACTGTGAAGTATTCTCCTGAGATTATGAGTCTCTGATATCGATATCGGTATGAGTTTGAATTAGAAAATATAGAATTTCAACGACCGTTGACCAACAACTCTCCTCGCATCATCGCAAATTTGTCCATAAAGCCGCACATACACATCCAATTCGCAGTTGCAGATGCCGTACAATGCCGCACAATCAGTCAGGATACCTGTTGTAATGAACCGTGTAATGAAACACTGATGCACTGATGCAAACTTCATTTTGGCATCTCACACGGCCGTCGGCCATTTGCCTTATTACCAAGAAGGGCCCTTCTCCATGAGAAGAATTTCTTATGAACATGCGCGAATGCCCCGTACTTCGGTCGGGCTATTTGCTTCTTGTTTCTTGTTACTTGTCTATTACTTGTCTTTGACTTGGCTCCTCGCTACACTGCGAAGTCCGCCCGCGCGGCGCGAATCTTGTTTTGGATGTACTGTTCTTTCGTGCGCCCAAACAGCTTTTTTTGGGCTTCCACCTGCAAATTCACGTTTTCCTTGAGCTTGAACTGCACCGTCAGCGACCCGACCCCCCACTTGAGCTCTTTGCCCTTGGCGCCGGGCTTGCACTCCAGAGGAAACTTGCCCTGCTTCCGGCTAGCAACCGTGGTGCAGCACCGCTCGCGCACTTCCATCGCGTCAAAGTACAAGCACGATATTTGGTCGTCGCTGCCCACTGTATCGTAGTCCCAGATCTCCAACCATAGTTCGGCATCGGGGTTGGTTTGCTTGCTGAAGTCGATGCGCACGTGTAAATCGAAGCGCGGCGTTTGGCTGTTTCGAACGCACAAATCTTTGCCTTTGCCCTCAATTCTCACGGCGACCTGTGTGGACGAGAGAAAAGAAAAAGGTGTGAACAAGAAAAGAAGTAGCTATGCCTTGTCAGGAGAAAGGCCATTGGGAAAAAATAAGAGTGGCATGACAACGAAGCTGCTGAAATAATAGGGCACAATCCCCAACTAGAAACAATCAGCAAGAAGATCAAATGACAAATGGACACGATAACGAAAACCTAAAGAAAAAAAGAAAAAGAAAAAAAACGCACTTCCGCGCCTTTCCCCCGGTTTCGCGTCATGTCAAACTTGACGCCCTAACCCTAGGTAACCCGGTCCCAGGGCCCCTCCTCGTCTTCGGCCTCGCCGTCCCATGTTGGCTTGCAATAGGCGTCGACTGTGCCCCAATAGCCTACCTGTGAGATATTGAGGGATAGGATAACACACAAGGATGTTTAATGGCGCAGCCAGCACGTAGATTTGAAGGAGAAAAAAAGGATTCATAAAAGTAGCAAATAACACTCAAAAGGTGATATAAGCCATAATTTCTTACTGTAAATTCCCCTGTGCCTTCACTTTCCAAGTACCTTGGGTAAGCCAAACGCGCTGACGATGCAAATGTCCCCGACAAAGTCGCCTTCTTCAGCTTTCTTCATCGCCACTTCCTGCAGAATATCGAGCATATGCAAGCAAAAGGTGACGCAAAGAGGAAGAGCCGGGTAAGCACCAGCACGCCACAGACTTTCGTTTACCACTCTCTATTCTCCATTTATTCAAAAACTTCAAATTGAAGCACCAACCTCAGCAGCCGCCGCGAGGGCATCGGTATCGATTTCTTCCGACTCAGTGGAACTAACAGAGTCCTCGTCGCTCTCTTCTTCGGGGACATAAATCGGAGTAACGGGCTCGGCCTCTTCTTCTTCCTTCTTTAAAGCGGCTGCTCTCTTTGTTTCTTCCTTCAACTTCTTTTGGAGCCTTTTCTTCGCTTTCCACGCTTGCAATCGTGCTTTCTTCTTTTCTTTGTCTCTTTCTGCTCGTCTCGCTCTTTCTTCTGCCAATTTCTGCGCTTCTGCTTGCTCTCTTTCCATCTTCGCGTAGTCTCTGGCATCACACTCTGCAATCACTTCTTTCACCATCTGTAGTCTTGCTTCTTCGGACATACCAGTCTTAGCTTCTCTCATCTTGATTTGCGCCTTAAGATTGTTGGCCTGATCTTTCGCTTGCTGTATCTCGGCCATCCTGGCACTGACCAAAACATTGTCGCGGGTAGGGACAAACACTTTGGGGCGATACCCTGAGAGTGGGCCTTGCAAACTGGAGCGCACTTGAGATGGTGTGGCACCATTAGGCAAATGGTCTCTTCGCCTCAGCTTTTCAGGCAGTTGTGCGCCCATGGCATTGTTTGTGCGAGGCACGTTGACCTGTATGTGCGTAGCCGCGATGGGAAATTAGAGGCATATGCAGCTTAAGAAAAAGGAGTTCAGAGGGAGGAGTGGATTAGACACGAAAGGATCCGCGCTAGATAGTCTACGATAACACATTTACCTCTACCAATAATGCTTCAGTTCGTTCACCTGAAAGTCGTGGCATTGTTTCTGCGGAGCGCCATCTTGCGGAGCGCCATCTTGCGCTGCTCGACGATTCCGATTCGTAGCATTGTTTCCATGGGCGATTCGCCCGTGTTGGTTCACCGCTGGCCTCGGAATCGAGTAACGCCTTTCCGCAGGCTGCGAAGTATAAGGAGAATAGCCGCCATAAGAGAAATTGCTGCTGCTGACAACAGGTCGGGGATTTGAAAGGAGGCCACGGCGGGGGTGCTGGCAGGTTTGAATGAATCTTTGATGTGCTGTAACCGCTGCTCTTCTTCAAGTTGAGCCTTACGCTTCTGCTCACGCTCTTCTTGCATGCGCAGCTTCACTAAGGCAGGGTCGCTCCGATTCACGTAACTCACGTGTGGCCATTGGAGTGGCGTTGGCTCATCGGAAGGAGAAATTGGCTGCTCCTGTGCTTCCGACGATAAGTTTAAACGGCCTGACATTCGACTATTAGTCATGTCGCCAGAAAAGTAGCGCTGAAATGATTCGTTTTTAGCACGAACCGATGCTCGAGTGGTCACCTACCGTGAAGAATAAACCCAATGAGAGTCAATTGCTACAATATCGTTCTCTAGTGGTTGCCACGTAGAGACACGAAATCCATTGCATGCCACATTGCACCCAAAGTACGTTGATCAGAAGCATACATTACATGTTCGCACGCAGCGGTGGAACTCACCCACCTGGTTCACGGGCACTCCAAAGGCGTCCACTTGAAGGAGCTTCCCGCCGCTTTCTGAGGCGAGTCGATTGCTGCAATTGCGACACAGCCCGCTGCCCGCACGGACGGCAAAGTGAGGCGACCGGCACTGTGGGGTCACGCACATTCGCGCCGCGCTTGCACCTAAAGTAGGTGACAAGCTTGCTGCCTCGCTTTGCACGCGCTCGAGTTGTTTGGCAAGTGCCTGTTCGGACGAGGGGTTTAGCGTTGTCGTGGATTGCAAAGAGGTCTGCGGAGGCCCATAGAGAAGTCGGGGCTCTGGAATGGAAGTTCGATGCGATCCCAGCGCTTTGATTGCACTCCCGAGAGGGGTGCGTGGCGTCGCTGTGCTTGCTCGTGGAGTGTGCTGCCTGCCTACTAATGTGTTAGTTGAACCTTTCGTCCGAAATTGGGATTTGGAGGGCGCAGAAGGCTCAGCAGAAGCAGTTGGCTGCCGTACCGGTGATGCTGCAAGGCGCCTACTAGGAGATGAAGAAGGTGCTCGTCCTAATGCTTGGTGTTTTCTAGAAGTTGGAGAAGTTGATCTTGACACAGGGCCACCAGGAGTACGTCTTTTAGGAGACGAAGAAGGTGCCCGTGTTAGTGCTTGGTGTTTTCTAGAAGTTGGAGAAGTTGATCTCGACGCAGGATCATTAGGAGCACGCCGGCTAGGAGACGGAGAAGGTGCTAACACCGATGACTTGTGTCTTCTAGTAATTAGAGATGGTGACCGCGACACCGAACCACCATTATTATTCCTCTGAACAGGGCTGTGGGACGATTTTCGCCATGATGGTGAATGGGAATGAGTCTCATGGGAAACAGGCGTTCGCGTTAAAGAGCATCCTCGAGTGACTTGAGAAGATGGATGCCGTGGGCTAGAAAAGGCTGGCGACCGTGCTTCAGTTAAGGTTGATACTGTCGGGGCTAGCGAAGCAGGATACGCTACCATTGGTCTACGAAAAGTGGATGTGGATGCCATGATAAATTACGGCGAGAAGGTGTGGCTTACGTTGGGACAAAAGCTTTGAAAACTATAGTGTCTCCTCATCGTTTCGACGTTGATGTCAAGTTCAAATTCCTAGCCTAGAATATGACATAATGCTCGAAGTAAACCTTGGCTTCCGCATGGTAATCAGCTTCGTCGTCATTATCCTTGTCGCGCTCCTCCGTGTGTGATGTCTGTTCACCATTTTTGTTCCTTTTGCTGATGCCGAGCTGGACAGCATATTTCTCACGCATTTTTTGTAGCTACAGGGGGAATTTCCAGGATACTCTCCAAGAAACCCCGAAACCCGACAACCGACAACAGGACAACATTTCACAACCGCCACGCGCCAACAGCAACACGGTGCAACACGAGACAAACAACGAACAAGGCAAGTCGAACTCGGACACGAACATGCCGAGATTCTTCTAAAGGAAGGCGCTGGAAACTGCCCTAAACTGGTGGTCACGAAGAACGAATATCTCTCGAGTTCATTTTATCGACCTACGGAGCGCACTCACTTTGGTTTATATAAGCAAATAAAAGGCAGCATTACGCAACTACATGGCCGTCCAGAACTTACTGGTAGTTGAGAAAGAGAATGAGCTATAACTCATATTCCTGACTCGCACTGGAAACTCCTTCGTCTCGAAGTTTCGCTGCTGCTCTATGAATCGTGCTGAATCTAGGGCGAGCTGATGGCTGCCGGAGTGAGCAAGCATCGGCGAGGGCACTTAGGTAAGGCCAAGACGGGTCGTTGGTTGAAGAAGAGGAAGTCATGAAATCAACCATGTCTCTGAGAAGGAGGCCAAAGGCCCGTACCTAGCATTCGACCAAGAAAATAGAGGCAGAGTAAGTATTGTGCCTGTACAAGCCAAGTTTATGTTGTGAAGTGAGCGTCGTTTAAAATTTGAAGGCACTGAAATTACACGGAATTGGCAGAGCAAAAGATGCACGGCACACACTCATACCTCCACCGGTTCTACGGTGTCTCGTTGCGTGGGCGCGTAAAAGAAGGCAGCTCCAAAATCAAAGACTTCTGCGAAGCGTACACCATTCGAGCCCACAAGAGGCCCGGCTCGATCTCTGTGAACCATAATGTTGTGTGCGTACAAGTCCCTAGGATAGGTTTTCAACGATCAAATGCCAAACATAACGAAACAATCACAGGATGAGAAGATTGGGAAGAATCAAATGAAGACGTGCTGAGATCAGTGCATAAAATAAGAAGGCAAACGAAGGTGATTAGTATTTCCGAACTTGAGCCAATGAAACTAATATGCCTTTTATTAGTGTCCCCGCTCTGCTCATGATTCATCACAGCAACTAGATGCCCACAACAGCCCTACCCGTGGGCAATGCCTGCTTCATGCAACATCGCCATGGCTTCCACTACATCTGCCACTACGCCTAGCATGAAGCTTGATGGTACCGCGATATGCTCCCACCGACCTCTATGAGAGAGAGAAAGGAGGCAAGGCGTGAGGCAGTAATCTCGTGACAGGAAGTGTTGAAGCATGAAGAGAGAGAGCGAAGACTATTCCAATGCACACATGAAGACTTCAGACCAACAAGCGTACCTGAGCATACGAACGGAATCTAGGGGTTTCCTAGCGAGAGGGGTTGCGTTTTCAACCAGTTGAAACACCGCCGCGGCTCGAGGTGACGTAAGCACGCCAAGTTGGTTACTCAACGGCCCCGATCTTGAATACAATGTTGATGAATCGCTAGTAGTAGTAGCTGACGACCTTTTTCTTACGAGCAGTTCTCTCACTGCTGCGCCTACGAGCATTTCATCCTTCGGGTCCCCGTCTGGGCCCAGCCCTGGCTTGAAGAACTTGACCGCAACCTTCACAGTACCGCCAGTGGTTGGATCCGTGTATGTGCCCGGGTGGACGCCATCGTTGGCGGCTCCTCCGTACTCGACATCAGCTAGATTTGAGCCGAGAGAGATGGACACAGCTGCCGGATTTAGTACGGCTGGAGAAAGGGGAGCAGAGCGAAGATCTTTGGCGGATTCCGTCAGAGGATTCGCACCCAGGGCTAGCCAAGCGAGAGAAGGGCACTTTTTCAAGCTGGGAGGCAGCGCAGAGAGACTGTTCATAGGCACACGGAAGAGCTCAAGGTTTTTCAATTGGCCAAGCTGCGAAGGCAGTGAGGTGAAGTGATTGGCGCCAGCTTGTAGCTTGCGGAGCGTTGAAAGATTACCCACTTCAGAGGGTAAAGTGGTGAGCTGGTTTCCCGTTAAAAAGAGCCCTTGAAGAGAGGTGAGTTGGCCGATCTCTGAGGGTAGCTCCTTCAGCAGGTTGTCCTGAAGACGGAGAAGGAAAACAAGAGCAAAAAGATTGAAACGCCCCAAAGAGCGAACTTAATATCTTTTAGGCAGAAAATGAGATAAGCGTTGCGAGGTACTACGTGGCTAGGCTCGAGGCATGTGCATGGGTGAGGGATTCAAACATTCGGGGAGGTATTAGAAGTGGTGTTCACCTTGAGACCAAACAATTGGAGAGCAGTTAGGGTACCAATTTGAGAGGGCAAGCTAGCAAGCTGATTGCCAGCACAGTTGAGATTTGTGAGCGTCGCTAAGTGTCCAATTTCTGACGGCAGGCTAGTGAGCTTATTGTGCGAAATATCCAAATGACTCAGCTCGGTTTTCTCAAAGATATCAGGTGGAAGTTGTACCAGGCCTTGGTTCGAAAGATCTAGTCTAGTAGCACTCGCAAAAATGGCGCTACTCCCGTCTCCGCCTCCAAGGATGGCGCGAAAGGCTGCAAATAGAACAACAACACAGAGTGCGCTGCCGATGGCCAGGACGCTAGTAGGGAACATCGCTCCGGGAGAGGTGCTATGCATTCGCCGTTGTGGGAGCATATTTTCCGGGCTAGACTTACACCTCCCACGCATTTAGCGAATGCACTTAATGAACTCAAGGATGATTTCACTGCATCTAAAGGTAAAGAGCTACCGTTAGCTTTAACTGCGTTCCAAATTGTCTCAGAAGCTAACAACTGGCTACAGTACAGTCGCTACAGTATAGCCTAACTAGTAGGTTCCAATGAAAATAGATGGGCACTTTTTACGAAATCCTACCTGTAGCTAATATTTGCCCCGGTACTAATTAGCCCCTCCCGCGTCGCGCACGCTACTTCAAAGAATCCCAGGGCACATGCATCTTTGTCTATGCATTCCGGAGCCATATCAATTTATTTTTTTTAATTTGGTGCAGTACTAAGGTCACAACGGTGTGGGTTCGTCACGTTCTCCGGACATCGTCCACGACGCGCATCTGTGCCCCAAACGAACCCTTAAGGTGCTCACGGCGCAATGAGGCTTTAAGAGGTAATGGCTATAATATTTGTTATGAGCGTGGTATGTTCTTTCCGGGCGCCCTAAGTCGTTGCACCTCAACTTCTCTCATTTTGTCACTGCGCAGTTTTGCACAGCTCGAGCTGAGTGGTGTTGTGCTCTAGGAGTCGCCGAACGCGTCAAAGCACATGATATTGGGCCAGAAATTATCGTTGTGATTAATACTGATGAGAAGTGCAGTGCGGCTGCTGCAGTGGTGCTGAAATCATGCGTATTTATTCTCGAACGTGAAGCATTAGTGTAGAGTTGGCCCGTCACGTCCTCCCAATCGCGTGTATCTGCCCCAAATTAGCCGCGGGGACTTCGAAGATTTCGATTTGCAGCGACTGTCAGACTTGAAACCAGCTTTATCTAGTGTTGCATCGCAGAGTCAATCCTTACTCTTTTTTGAAGTATTGTTAGATCACAGTGTCAGCGTGAATTTGCTGTTTGTCTGCTCTGCACCATTTCCCCTTTGAGAACGTAGATTCCTGAGTATTTTCTCTCGACTATTTTTGCTTTCTAATGCCTTTTTGTGTGATATTGATGAAGGTCAGCAGGCTGCGAGAATGGGGGGCAGATGCTGCTTTCAGCTCATCACTTTCGTTTTGTCTACGTACCTGCACCGAAGACAGAAGACAGAAACGTAGACGTTACTAGCAATATAGGGGTGGAGAGGCGACCGTTGACTCCAAGCAGACGCGAGGCGGTCAGCACTCAAATATCCCGGATAATTTTGCTTTGACCTTCATGAAATGGCTAGAGAACTACCCTGAAACCCAACGCCCGTCTACTACAGAAGGTGCCAGCTACATTGGCAACTCCTGAAGATCCCAATCCCAGCACATGCGTGGCCTTATCTCCCAGAAATGAACTGGGCGCTAGAACCAGGCAGCGCAATCAGTCTCAGAAAGTATCTGCCGTAGCCCAATTACATGTCATTTCATAAAGATACGGGCAATAAATAAAAGGGCAGAACCGTGTTTGTTGAGTGCTGAGAGCGAAGTATTTAAAAAAGGCGCACAATCGACAATCGAAGGTCAGCAGGTTATATTATATCACATGTGATGTGCCTAGTTGTGCATATTGAAACTTCAGCCCCATATGATTTCAAAGAAAAGCCCATTAGAATTCTGGAGTATAGAAAGGCGCTGGCTATTGTCGGGCTTCATTATAGCTACCAACACTCCCACAAGAATACAGGGGAAAACTCGACTTGAAGCTTAAGGCAAAGACCAACACCACCTCCGCAACAGCCTCTTGGCGCATAAGTGGCACAACTTGGATAA
>Ga0307930_1000648_pt1 | contig 27786 bp, 32 predicted proteins | sample OrgLakmetageno46_FD_203161 | JGI IMG/M metagenome (GOLD analysis project Ga0307930, IMG submission 203161) | Saline water microbial communities from Organic Lake, Antarctica - #46 | ecosystem: Environmental > Aquatic > Non-marine Saline and Alkaline > Saline | place: Antarctica: Organic Lake...
TCTTGTGCAGTGTAATACATACAATCCTCTTTATTTCCTTTATCCTTCTTTGTGTTTGGCACAGTTGCTCGCGGTGTGCGATCCTTTCGCTCTGGATGGTGCATCGGACGAAGAAAAGGGCGACGAGCCCGCTGACGTCGCCGCGAAAAAGGCCGAAGAGCAACGAGCAGCCGAAGAGCAGCGCAAGCAAGACGAGGCCGCTGCTGTAGCTGCAGCTGAGGCCGAAGCCCGCGCGCTCGCGCCATTGGCTGAGGGTTGGGACGAAGCTTTGGACGAGGCCACGGGTGTGGCCTATTACTACAACACTTGGTCGGGAGAAATGCTGTGGGACAAGCCCATCGACGCCGACTTCCAACAAGACAGCACCAAGGAGAATGGCATTGAGGAGGCAGGGGGGGCAGCAGAAAGCGCTGTCGTTGGTGGTACTACTAGCAGTGGCGGTGGTTATGCAAACGAGGAAGCGTGGAGCAGTCATGAAGTCGGAGGGTGGGACCCAGAAACAGGCGAGTGGGACCCGAGCTTAAGGTGGAATGAGTGGGGGCAACCGATTCCACGCTCGAAAATGGAGGCTGCTCCTGACGGCGGTGGTGGTGATGACGTGAACACTGAAGGTAAAGAAGGAGGAGAAGGGGTCAATGACGAGGCAGACACGCCAAGTAGCAGTGGAAAAAAGCCGAGGTTTGGAAGCATGTTCAAAGGGGCCGTCAAGCGCATGACTTTGGTTAACACCTTCAGTAAAAAGCCTTCACAAGAGACGCTTGAGGAAGTGAAACAAACCAACAAGGCTGAGGAATTAGACACAGCAAAGGATGAGGCGCCTGGCGGCGATGAAGTCGAAGAAGAAGGAGGCTCAGACAATGATGACGATGGTGATGACGAGCAAGAGGGCGGTAGCGCAGCAGGAGATGAGTCAGAAGAAGAGGACGAGTCTTCATCGTCATCGGAAGACGAAGAAGAAGAAGAAGCCATTGATTGGGCACGTTGGGGTGTTGATTTCGATGCCATTGCAGCGGTACAGATGCTATTCACTTGTTCGTGTTTACTTGTCTGTGCGCATGTGAATGCCTCTTTACGCTGATGCTCTGTTGGTTGCCAGTTTTACTTGAACCTCGTTTTTTGTTCCTCTTTCTTTACTCCACAATGCCTCAATTACACTGTTGAAAGCTTGTGTGATCCAACATCTACGTCGTCCTTATATTCACTTTTTCCATGGCTGTCTCCTGCTCAGGTGCGCCTCTCCATGGAAGTGGCCGAGCTTCGCCTCGCGCAAGGGCGGCTCCGAGAAGCGCGTCGCGTGGTGCTCCAAGGGGCGGCCCTCCTGGACGCGGGACTGGAGCGCTACGCCGCCACGCGAAGCGAGCGCGCGCAGCAGCGGCTCGACAAGAAGCTGCGGCGCCGCGCCCGGGAAAAGAGGCGCGAGCGGGCGAGCATTGTGGCGAGCGGCGGTATTGACCTGGAGGTATGTGCGGAAAGAGAGAATGAGCAAGATAAAGAAGGATATTTATTCGTTAGTCGCCGATAATGTGGTCTTCCCCCCCCCTTTTTTTTTTGCCTACTTCACATTTTTAAGCTGGATGTATTGTCAGTATTCTTTCTCTGCCATCATGCACACACATGCAGACGAATCCTGCTCCGCCGAGTGGCAGTGCTGCCGACGGCAAGGTCACCGACGGTACCAATGCCGACGGTAAAAGTGCCGACGGAACCACTGTCGCCGGTAGCGCTGACGAGCCCTCCGTTGCTGCGTCGTTACCCGAAGAATCGAGCGATGAGCTGTCCACAGATTCCGAAGCCGGTGAAGGAGAAGCAGAGGTTTGGGCAGACGCGCGGCGACAAGTCAGCTTGACCCGCGCTGCTTTAGCCGTGGCTCAGCACAAGCCGAACATCGGGCGCGCGTGGGCAGAACCGGTAGTGGCGCAGTTGCGCATTAAAGACAAGGCCAAGAGACAGGCTTTGGCCGCAGATGCCGCAGAGGCCGAGCGGCTAGCCGCTGAAGCCGCAGAATTGAAAGCTAACGGCATGGGCGATGATGATGACGATGGTGATGGCAAGAAGAAAGCTGGCGGAGACGATGATGATGACGATGATGACGACGACAGTGACGGCGAAGACAACGGCGAAATCATGGCGTCCGCGATGGTCGGAAGCCGCGCCAAAGCAAAGGTAGCGGGGAGTCGTCGCACCTGGCTGGCCGTAGAGACCTTGGCGCGAGTGGCGGAAGCGGAAGGCCGCTACGACGACGCAGATCGCTTATTGGCTGATGCTTCACCGGGGATAGATGCGGCAACCAATTGGTGTGTGTGTGTCATTGTTAATAAGTCAAAGCATTCGCATCGCAGTTTATGCGGCATGTTTACAGCTGGTTTTCTTGTTTTGTTAGTTTTTTACTTTCTAATTATATTGTTCGACTGCACCATTTTTCATCTATATGGTCCCCCCTTTTTAATTGTTTGCCCTCTCTTCCGTGTGGCATACTTGCAGGTGGCATCCCGACGCAGTGCGCATTTTTGGCTTTTGGCAGAAGGTAGCGGCGCGGCAAGCCGAACTCGACAAGAGGAACCAGTTGGATGCTTTAAAAGCCAAACTCGCCCAAGAGCGAGACGAGGGGGCTTGGGTGGCTGCTGACGAAACCATTGCGAAAATTGAAACTTTGCAGGAAACGGGAGGTGCTGCCATCGCTGCTGAAGCCTTGTGGCAACGGCTGGAGAAAGTGAAAAGCGAAGCCGGCCCTGGCCATGTCGCAGTGGGGCGCTTGCAGTGTTTGCTGGCTACGGCAGTGCAGTCGTTTCCGAGCGCACAGTGGTACGTTGATAGGCAAAAAAAAAAAGGGAGCGGACCGGCTTCAAAGAGAAAAAAAATATTTCGCGAAGCACTGGTCGGTTTTCGTGTCTAGTCTCGAAAGGATGGGTGCGCATGCTCTGAATGGTGCATTTTGTCACATCATAGTCAAGTCATTTTTTGTTATTCTTCTTTCTTGTTTTCCCGCGCTAGGGTGCGGAAAGAAGGCCACGTCATTTTGGACACGGTGAAGGCCGACAAGCTGTTTGGCAAAGCAGCTACTCTTCTGGGGGTGAGCCTGGGCGAAGACCACCCGGAAGCGGTCAGCGCTCGTTTGGGGCAAGCCTTCGTGCAGGCGACTTTGCTGAACCAACATTTCGAAGCGGACCCCAAACTCCAGCAAGCTTTGAAAGATGCTGACAAGGTGCTGGGCCCTTATTCTGAAGCGTCGTTGCATGCTCTAGAGGCAATTGCTACGACGAGGCTGGAATGGGCGCGAGAAGACCCTCGAAAGTAATAAATTGATACCTTTAACTACTACAAATACCCCCAAACTGTCCATTTTTATGATTTTTTTTGTTGCGTAGTAGGTTTTTTAGGGGTATTAGCGTTTGTGCTTGTTTCCCCTGCACCTTCTACTTTCTATTCTAGGTACCTCAAGGGCGCCACCAAGCGCGCGCGGCGGCTTTATGCGCGGCAAGGCGACGGAAAAGGCGCCCGCCACCCCCACGCCTTGCAAGCTTTGGCCGTGCTCGCTGACGTCACCGCCATGAAGGTACTAGATGTGCGCCTGGCGTGGATTGCTAGTACTCCACCATAGAATTAGCAACCTGGTTGGCGATTTTAAATTTATCGATTTCTTTTGATGTTTGGTTCGTTTTTTTTTTTCCTTGCTAGATTGCCTCTTCAATGATTAGAGCATCTCTATCTCACATAACGATTTTTTTCCCTCTGAAACCGTTCTTTTTTTTTAACGTCGTATTTCACGTGTTCTTGACCACAGGGGACTAAGCGGTCAATTGGGAAAGCGGTTCAGCTGTACCGCCGCTGCATCCGGTTAAGAAAGGAGGTTCTGGGGCCAGAGCACATTGACACCGTCAGCGCGGTGGCTTCTCTCGTCGATCTTTACGTGAAAGCTGGTCAGACACTAACGGTTAATTTTATGCAAATGTTGTTTACTTGAAAGCGTGTAAAAGGTTTTCTTAAGAGTATACTGTTGTTGATAGTATCTCGGAGCCAATTCTTTGATTTGATGATAATGTATATTCTCCCCCTAATGTATATTCTCCCCCTAATGTATATTCTCCCCCTAATGTATATTCTCCCCCTAATGTATATTCTCCCCCTAATGTATATTCTCCCCCGTGTAATTTCTTTCCCAGTTCCTCTTACAATCGGTAATTTGTGGTGTTCCTATTCTCTTCTTTCTTTTGAAATCATTTAATTTTATATCTCTTTTAAATTTGACGGCTTCTTCTTCTTCTTCTTTTGTGTGCAGACACCCCCATGTCCTTAGCCGAAGCTCAAAGCGAAGCTGCGGCTGCTTACGCTGATTGCTGCCGTTTGTTGCCCGACCCGCATGCCACGGCCACCGTCACGGCGCAGCGTGCTCTCGCCCTAGCGTGTGAAGGGGTGTGGCGATCAGCAGGGCTAAGGCTGGCCGAACGCGAGGCGAGAAGAAGGGGCATTGCGGCTGATCTGGTGCGAAAGCGCAAGGTCATGAAAAAGATGGCGATGAAATGGTAGGTATTCAAGTGAATAACGCGCGCCTTGCTTTTGTAAAAGAAGGTACTCTGTTGTACATTATTCATATTGTAGATTGCAAATCAAGAAGTCTTGTTACACTTTTGCACGTTCCCCTCATCGGCTGTACGAGTCGTTCTTTGACCAGTGCCCCCTCTTTGTGATAACAAATCACTGTGTGATAACCAGGCATGTGGTGACTTTGCAAGACTGCTTCCACGCGTGGCAAGGGCTCTGGCGCTTGAACCGGCACGCCGACCAGCTCAGCTTCAACAAGAACGCGGCGGGCGAGAAAGAGTTCGCTGCGGGCATTGAAGCTGGCGAGCACATGGGCGACCGGCGCAAGCGCCTCCATCGCGATCGTGGCGCTGAGGCCACTGCGGAGGCAACGCAGCAACCGTCGAATCACAGCAAGAATTCGCGCGTAGCACCCGTCGAAGTTGAGAATGGCGAGTTTGAGTTCGGGATCAGTCCACCTTTATCGCAACGGAGCCGATCGTCCAAGAGAAGCCGCACCCCTCCGTCCCCACTGCAAGCGCCCGAACCGCTTCCTTTGACTGCGGCCGAAGCGGCTGCGCTCAAGCTGTGGCAAGAGCGCGATGTCTGGGGAGTGCCCGAAGAGCTTGATGGAGTGTTCAGTGCCGACGAGATTGCCAACGCCAAACGGCAGTTTTTGGAATTCGACGCGGACGGGAGCGGGGCCATTGATGCGGACGAACTGCGTGGGGTACGTAATTATGCGTAGAACTTGAAGACAGTTTCTATCTTTTGCGTAGGTGCATTCAACAAAAACAAATCGTTGTAGAGTAGACACACGTATGTTTCTAAATTCTGTCGGGTTTTTTTTTTTCTAGTCATTTTTTTGTTCACTATGATGTTCTTCCCTTTTGTAACTTCTTTCTGCCGTTCTCGTTTATTTGCGCCGACCGTTTTTTCAATGCAGGTGTTGTCCAAAATGGGTCTTTCGCCTTCTCCTGCCGAACTCAAAGCCATCATTCAAGAAGTGGACACTGATGGCGACGGCGAGGTGAGATTTTATTTTAAATATATGTATTTCAATTTTTGTTGGTTTTGATATCTGTGTTCTGTTACAGTCACTTGTTTATTGCATCCAATCAAATAAATTGTCGGAAACTTGAAAGTTTTATTAAAAAAATGGATCCATGTATTTGCTGTACACGCAGGTGGATTTCCAAGAATTTCTGGTCATGTTAGCCAACGACAAAGCAAAAATTGCGGCGTCGGCGCGTGAGAAAATGGCCCCCAAAACACCTCGCACCCCTACCGCAGGAGCCACTTTGAACCCGGCCGAGTTTGAAGCAAAATTCAACAGTTTAACCGTGGGTTTATCGTCGGCGAGGGGAGGTTTTACCGAGGGGAATCAATTTGCACGGACAGGGTCTGCCGGAGGCAGCCGAAGTGGTGGCCTCGACAATTCTCAATCGAGCACTGGGGCTACTGTCTCTACTTTGTCTCTGATGAACGTGGTGAAGGATTGGGAGAAGAGGCAAGAAGTGGTGTCTTTCCTGCGTGGCCATTCCAACGATCACGGCTCGGCCATCAGGTATACTTCTCAAAAGAGGGGCGTTTGATAATTCATTTCATTTCAGTCATAATTTGCGTGCAAGTTGTGTGATGTCTATGTGGATTGATGTTGTTGTTTTTTCTGTTCTTTTTTTTTCTGTCTTAAAACCACGATGCTATTTATCTGTACATACAGATCTGTAGTAGTATATTGGATTAGGGTTATAAACTACTTGCTTTGCGTTCGGTGGTTTCAACTCATTTATTCTCTAATGTCTGTTCATGATTTGCTTTTAGTCGCATGCTGGTGAGCCGGGCTGCCTCTGCGATGAGCACTGCTCGAAGCTTGAGGTCAAGATCGCCTCCCAAAACCCCGAAAACACCGCTTACTCCCGACAGCAGCAAAAAGAAGGTATTCTATTTAGGTTGATGCTGCTCTAAACAGCGTCTCACTGGGAGGTGATTGATCCTTGCTCCTAATTACTTACTTCTAACTTGCCTTGCGTTTCCCCAACATAACACACACGACCAGGGCTGGGGCGCTGCCGCTACTGTGGTTCACTTCAATGGCGCTGCTGGCTTGCTGTCGTCATCGCCAACTTCAACTTCAGATGCTCTGGTCGCTGCTGATGCTAACAAGGAAGGGCTACCACAGCAACAGCAGCAGCAGAGCCCAGGGAGTGAGTTGGCCTCTTCTGCCTCAGGGGCCGTGGTACCTCTCCCTGACATCACATCTGGTGCCACCGCTGCGGCTGCTCTATCACCGAGGAGCCAAAACGACAGCTGCAATCGAAGCCGACGCGGGAGCAAAGACCGTAACGGAGGCAGTGACAGCGGGAACCGCACCGCTCGGGAAGTGTCGTTTTCTCCCGCTGTAGTAGTAGGTGGTGATGGCGATAGAGCTGTAAGTGGAGGCAGCTGCGACGGTAATTGTGCAGATGGTGGTGAAGGAGGACTGGACGACGTGCGCAGCATGAGTTGGGACGGGAGCCACCTTCCCGGTGGGCGATGGGCTGAGCCAAACAGTGCGTTACCCGAACCAGGCTCGCCGGCTTTCTTCGGAAGTTCGCCGCCTGCCAACACTACTGCTACGAATGGAGGATTGGCGACGACGCTATCCCCGCCGCGGAGCATTCCATCATCGCCCTTTTTGCCACCGTTAGTCGAAGGAAGTGCGGCTGCTGCCGGAGAGAACGGGTCAACGGGTGCACATGTAGCAGGAGGAGGCAGTCAAGGAGGAGAAGCAGGGAGCCTGATGCGCAGTTTAGGCAGAGGTGGCGGCCTCGCACATTTGTGGGAGCGAATGCCGTCGCTGACGCTCAACGATGACCAAAAAGAGGACAACGAGGACAACGAGGACAACGTAGATCGTGCACCCTCCCCGCCACCGCCGCTGCAGATATTGGAGGATGAAGAATTCCAAGCAGAACAGTATCAGAATTCTGCACCAGGCTCGACACCAACGTCGCCTCCGTTCACGCCTGGGAGCACTCAGCGCAGTAGCAGCAGGGCAACAAAAGGGGCAGTGAAGTCGAGCGCGGTGCTGGCAATGAGCATGAGCATGAGTGGGCGGCGGAGCATGCGGCGAAGCATGGGGCCGCAGTTTACTGACCTCAACGATGGTGGGGCTTCTCACGGCGCCGCTCTCATTGCTGCAGATGCTGGCACTGGAGAGTCAGAAAAGGGAGATGGCAAAGGAGGAAGTGCTTCTGGCAGCCGCAAGAGCACTTCGCGAGGGGCTGCTGTGGCTGCTGCTGCCGTGTTAGCCACTACTACCAGCACCACCAAAGAAGGAACAGCTGCGCCACAGGTGACCGAGAATAGCCCCAGTAGTGAGCTAGTGCCAGCGCTTGAGGAAGGTGTCGTGGTGGTGCATTCTTCGTCTGGATTAGCATCTGATAAAGATGAAGGCGACGGTGGTGTAGACAGCGACAACGATACTTCAGACAGCGCTATGAGCTCCTCGGAATCGGGGAGCGACCTAAGCGATGAAGAACAAAACGCTCTATTGAATGGCAGCAGCAGCAGCAGAGGGGGCAGCAGAGATGGTGACAGTGACGATGACGACGATGACGATGCTGGAAACGGCGGTGAAGAGTGGAATTTGGTGGAAGAGCCAATGGACGGTCTGTCAGAAGCTGCCAAGGCTGCTATGAGCGAAGCGGAAAGACTGTGGGCGCTGAACGCAGTGGGGTACAAAGAGGCCGAAGTCAACGGCGACGAGGTACTTTGAGACAAAATAAAAGAATAATGAGTTATTGTGCATGCACGCGACAAGACAACACCTCATTGGCATTCCTTGGTACGCGCGACGATTTCAAACATGTCTGCCTTCTTCTTAAGACCCTCTCTAATTCTTTCCATTTGTTTGAGTTTGTGCATGTATTTTTTTTAAACTTCAGATTCTGCGGCAGCGCAACGAAAAACTCGCACGGGAAGCCGCGTTCCGTTGCGCGGGAGTACAGCGCGACGACGGGCGGCTAGAAGTCGCTCAAAAGTCGTACGGGGCTTTGTACGCGCAGTGTGTGGAACAGCTTGGCGCCGACCACACCGACTCGCTCGAAGCGCTCAAGTAAATTTGTTTTCGAACGTGTTTAGTTGTATGATTTATATGGTCGTTGGTTGGTTTACTGGTGTATTTCTTTACATGTGCGTGCATTTTTCTTCCCTGGTTTTCCACCGAAGCGTAGTTTTATGCATGTGTCTGTGTGTATTTTACGAAGGCAGGATGCAAGCATCATAACATCTCTTTATTTTCTGTCTTTTACTTTTCGAAATTTGCCGTGCTGTTCTCCTAAAAACACAGTTGCCTGGCCGATGTGCTAGACGCTCAGGGCGTCGAAGCATTGGGCTATACCTCGCTGGAGCCGCGGCGCACGCTGCTGGAAAACTTGAACATGGCTTTGTACCCCACGCATCCTCGGGTAGTGCGCGCGACCATTGCTCTGGGACGCGTTTTAGTGGGGTTCATTGCCCCTGGTGGTGAAGTAAACGGCGGTGCTGCCCTCGGTGCTTCCCTCCTGGAGGGGAGTGGCACTACGGAGGCGTCGGGCATCAAAGCAGCGCCCATTCCGCTCGAAAAAGACATCACCGAGGCGACGGTAGGTGTGCGTACACATGCGCATACTCACGGCACAAAAATGGCTTGTTATTTATGTGTGCGCGTGTACTTTTACATTGGGTTCTTTTGCTGGTTTTGCTTGCTCGCCGTCCCAACACGTTTTGATTTGTTCGTGTAGATAGGCCACCTACCGTTTACAAGTGCGGCGTGTTTCTCTCCTGGTCATTCTCAAGCGTTTGTTCTGTGCTGCATTCCGTACGGTCGTGTGCGCGTGTATTCCCCCCTTTCGTTTCGCTCCGCTCTTTTTCTTCGCAGAGCTTGTTCCAGGACGCGTTGAGTGCAGCCCAAGAAGGGGTAGGGCCTTGCTCGCCCGAAGCTACCGAAGCTGTAGACTTTTTAGGGCATACTTTGCGCCTTCGTTGCGACCCGAATGAACTTCAGGTGGTGCTTTTACGTAGTTCGCTTGCTCGCTTGTTCAAGAGTGTTTGTATAAAGAAGGAAGGGGGATTAAAGCTCTCAAGCTACTTCACAAAAATACTTTCATGAAAAGGGGCTTTCGGGGTTAAATTGCATCACTTATTTTCTTCGTTAATTTTCCATTTCGTATTTGGAAAAAATAGGTTCGAAGAGAGTTTTTGATTGACTGTGAAAAATTAGACGATCCGCTCGCACGGGAAGAAGACAAAATTGACGAAAATGGCCGTCACCACCACCACCACCATCATCATCATCACGGGCACCATCAGCCGGCCTCTGTTGTATCAGAGCCTACCGCGGAGGAACTGCTCGCCATGGAGGCTGCGCGCAAGGACGGCGCGTGGAACAATTTCGTGACGGTGCAAGCAGCGATGCGGCTCGCGGACGCCATGGAATTTCGAGCGGAAAATCACCCGGGAGTTCTGCTGGGAGAATCAGAGGCGCTGTTGGATGAAGCGCAAGATTTGAGAATGGCGGTAGCCACACGCCTGCAGGTCAGTTGAAGGAAGACATCAAAAGGAGAATATGTAAAACCTAGCTCACTTATTGTACAACAACGAAAAAATAGTCTATACGTAGTGGGCACTCGTGCATAGCGCCTTATACTTCTTAATTCACATCGTGTCTTTCTTCCCTGATACATGGGATCAAATTTTATTGCTGTTGTAGGCGCTCATGGGCGAGGTGCACGAAGATACGGCGTTTGCGCGCATTGCTGTGGCAAGGCTCTTGGCACGACGCGTGTGCCCAGATCCGGACGCCTCAGCCCTCTTTGCCCGGGCTGCGTGTGCGCACTACGCATCGGGCCTCTCGGCGCTGCGGCTGAACCGCCACTTCGGCCTTGGCAACATTCGGGCATTAACGGTCACGCAAGAGCTGGCCGTGCTGATGGTTCGCCGCCTGGGGGAGCTCGAGCGAGCAGAACCGCTGCTTCGAAGAGTGGTGCGTTGCGCTGTTTCACCATTCCATTGTACACCATAAACGGGGGAAAACGAGGATTATGCTGTAGCTGTTGTCAATGCATTCCCTTTTTATCATTGACTGAAAAGCAAAAAAAAAAAGAAAAAAAAGCGACACCGCCATGGGTTCATTTCTTTTTGCTTTGCTGTTCCTTTCGCAGTCCTCTCATTGACTTCAATGTAACGATCGATTCGTCGACTTCAATTGTGCTTTTGCGACCTCAGGTGCGGGGCTACGCGAGTCACGGCTTAGAGCCATTCGGCTTAGAAGCCCTCACGTTACTGGGCGAATGCATGTTTGCGCGCGGCGCCCTTTTGGACGCGGAAAAAGTCGCCACTCAGTGTTTAGAAATACACGTTGCGCACACAGGCTTAGGTTTTCCATTGACTTTGCGTGCGATGGCGTTTCTGGCGGAGGTGACGCACCGCTTGACGCTGTCGACCGATGACCCCCTCGAAATTGCTCGTGCGGAGTTGATGTGGAGAAGGGTAGCTAACGGTCGCGACGTTGCTCTGGGCAGTACCCATCCCGAGAGCGTGGCTTCGAAATCGAGCCTGGGCGTGGTGTTGATCGACAAAGCTCGGGTGGCCGAATTCCGAAAGAAAGGGCGCGGCGGCGGCACGGGTAGCGGCGGCGGTGGTGCTGGCGGTGGTGGTGGCGGTGCGACGACCCGGAGAAGTGCGATGAGCAAAGGCGCAGACGTTGCCGCCATCGCCAAGAAGGAAGCCGCCGCGAAAGAGCGGGCAGCCATCACCGCGGCGGATTGGTCGAGCTGGATTGACGAGGCGGAAGCTTTGCACCGATTTGCAGTGGAAGCCCTGGAGACCCGCTTAGGGGCTGCGCACCCCACCACGGTGGCCAGCGTCGAGCGCCTGGTGCGCACCATATTAGTACGGCTCCACGACTGGGAAGAGAACCACTTCATGTTGCCGAAAACCCTACGGCCGTCGGCACGGCAAGTGGACGATTTGCGGTCAGAAGCCGAGCACCTCGCGGTGCGCGCGGCCACCAGCCGAGCGGCCTTGGACGGGCACAGCTCCGAGGCGACCCTCGAAGCCGAACATTTGTTGGCAGGGGTCCTCAAGAAGGCCGTCGTCAAGCCCAAAGTGGAGCCCAAGTCTTTGTTCCGGGATCCGCCAAAAGCCAAAAAGAGCGTGGGAGGGGACCCTTCTTACGAAGCCTATGCGCCCTCCAAGCCACCTCCAGGCTTCAATCCATGGGAAGCCAAGCCGAAGCCCCAAGCGCTTCTAGCGTCGATTGACGCCCTAGGGAGGCGCCAACTGCTCTTGCACGAGTGGAAGCAAACCACGGCACCCGAAAACCCCGTAGGGGCCATCAACGTTTCGGCCGCCGGCGCCAACAAACGGCCTGCTTTGTGGGACCAAGCTTCGTCGCCGCCGCCCCAGCCGTGGAAACCGCACGGGTTTGAGCCGAAAGGATTGGAGCACGACAACGCTCACGCCGACCATCTCGCGTATCAAGTGGCTCATCGCAGGGCTCTGTAGGGCACCGGGCCAAGGACACCGAGCCCATGCAGTTTAATGGAAGGTGTCATCTTTTTTAAAACCTGAAACCCCGCTGTGGCTGTGGCCTGTCTCAATCCCATGCGGCCCTGTACCATTATACTATAAGGAGCAATACTGGGGTTCTTTGACATCGCGGTTCGGCCCGGTTATAAATTCTGAGATCTAGAATAAGTTTCTGTTTCTGTAGCCTACTGTAGCAACCGCAAGGCAACCTTTGAGACAGGCCCCGAAGGGCCGGAATTAGAAGGCTAACAGGTAGAGATGAAAAGCAAAGTAGCGCGAACTAAACCAAGGAAACTAAAAAGGCGCACATGCCCGAGTGGCCATGGAAGTGATGGTAGTGGCCCAAGGTGGCACGCTCCTCAACTGTTGCATTTGCACATGTAAATATTCCGTAATTATGCACAAAAGCGATCTCGGTTACAGACTTACGACAAACAGAGAGGAATGTCATCCCTTTCGGGCGTGAGTGTGAACGAATTCGGGGTAATTTGACGGCAATTCAGGTGCACGAGCGAAAGGCACATAATCAATTACATCCAAATCACCAGATTCCCCCAGAATTTCTTGTTCCCTCGCCCTTGTCCATCATCGGCCTACTTATTCGGTTTCATATCAAAAATATCTGTAACACCAAGCAAATGCCGATTCGCCCTTGGCACTTGCTAAAGCTCCCCCGCGGTATTTTCTAAAGAGGATTCGTCCATAGCTGGGGCAGCGAGCGGCACTGCTGACGTCACGGATCTTGACGACTGTGGCGTCGATTGAGGCCTCGGCGGCAGCACTGGCGGTGCGGCATTGTTCTTTCGTGCCGATGACGCACTGAACGTTGACGTTCCCGGAGAGGAAGAAGGATCAGACGACGAGGACGCATCCGGGCCTTCGTCACGCGACGGCTCCCGTAAGCTCAGAGTAAACACCGCCGTGACCATCTCTGGCTCGTCGCCGTGTTCCCCACCGGCGAGCACCGTGAGCGGCAAGCCTTGGTACATGAGCGGCTGCACGAAGCGCATTGAAGGCGGCGGCGCTCGTGGTGGCCGTTCTTCATTGGATGGTGCCGACGACGACGACGAATCTTCCAGTTCGGATGTCGCCTTACTCGATATCGAGGCCTCACCGGTGGGTGACATGGCTGCCAGCTGAGAAAGGTTGACAATCACGGTACCGAAAGAGCCGTCGAGAAGCTTGACCTAAAATACAATGACAAAGGTTAAAGTTAGAAAAAGAGCAAGAAAAGGGTTTGAAGTGATAGTGCACACTTCGAGATTTTTGCACATCTGAAAACAAACCAAGGACAAGATGAGGGCACGCTATACGTAGATCCCCTGTGAGCTGTGGGGGCACACGCACTTGAATGTTGCAGTGTAGCTCGTCGAGTGTACGAGGGCCGTCGTACTCCATTTGCAGCCACGGCACGCTTGTGGACTCGCCGATGCTGCTGCCGGTGTTCCCGCTCGTGACCCCACCCACCGTCAACAAGTCGTACATCGAAGGATCGGGAAAAGTGAACTCCGCGCACACCCCACCTGCGCGGTGCACATTTCAAAAAGTCCGACAATAATTCAAAAGACATCAGCGCAATACAGAAAAAAAAGGGGGGGAAAGCAGATGAGAACATCGATTCGTACGAATACCCGAGCCTTCGTAGAGACTATTAATAAATGCAGTAAAGTAACGCTCTCGATAACTTGTCTCCCATTTACCTGTGGCAGACGGCTTGCACAGCCAAGCGACGTCCATCGTCTCAGGTGCACCTTGCGAGCTTTCACTGTTTCCGGCAACAGCAACAGCGCCAATAGAAGCAGGTAGCGGCGCAGCAGCAGTTGGAGGAGCAGCCGGTGGGAGGGGAGGGCTGCTGGAGTTTTGTTTGCGGCGCAGCGAAGAAAAGCCGCTCCCCACGGCCGACGCTGCAGAGCTTGTGAACCGTTGGGTCATGTTGTACGACGAGCTCAGTGGCGACGTTAGAGAAGGTGGCGACGAGGAACCTTTTGCGCCGCCTTTTGAATCAAGAGCTCCTGCTGCCCCGCCTGCTCCTCCGGCTCCATCGGAAGAAGAATGCCGGTTACCAGACACGCTTGCGTTCAGGCCTGCGCTAGGGCTGCTGCCTTCTACATGTAAGCGAGTAGCAATGGCGATTTCCGACTCGACCGTGACTTCGGCCTTTGCTTTCGAATGAGCAGCGGACTGCGCTTCCCAGGGCATGGGAAAGAGCACTTTGAGCCCGGCGGGAGCAGCCATTTCAGTGCCCACCATCAGCTCTAAGCTTTCCAAGCGCACCGCGGCGCACGCTCGAGCAGGAGGAGGAGGAGGCGGAGGAGGAGCATGCTGAGAATCTTCAACAGCTGCAGCTGCTTCAAGGGGTGGCGCCGAAGTTGGCTCGGTTGCAACCGCTGAACGTTTGACGTTCGCTTGAAAGACAAAACCCGCCACGACGGGGCTGTGGTCGCTGACCTAATATGGTAGTGAGCAAAGCAAACAAACGTACATACATAGGAGATTGAGAATTAGAAGGAGGAGAGCGATACATACGATTAGAAAAGAAACATGAATTCACGAGATCTGATTTACGTAGGAAAAATGCATCAATATTTTGAGCTGGCAAAAGCAAATATACGTAACGCTAAATATACGTAACGGTAATCATTTTGAAGGCACGATACCCGCCTTGAGATACGTCAAAAATGAAAAATAGAAGGATATTTTTCAATGCACTTGGCACGCTCTCACCGTTACGCCATAGCCGTCGTTGATTGCGTAGTAATGGTCCCCCTTCGCAGTGTCCCGGTCGAGGATGTCTCCAGTGGCATGGTCAATCAGGGGCCCTTTCGTCACGTGAGCGCGCCAACCCGCGGACGTGGGCATTTGCGCGATGTGCACCTGTAAATTGGTGCATATATAAACAATAATTGGAGGCAAAAGTCATCAATACTTTATCGACCAGGTGGAAAAGATTGATAGTTCGCAATGTAACATATGACTTAGAATGAAGTCCATAAGCAGGACACACGCTGTCGGTGACAGGCACGGCCACTTTCCCTTGCAAGGCAGACAGTGCACTGAACTTCGAGTGAATTTGCGTATCGTATCTGTGCGAGTCTTCTGTACTATTCACCTGCTCGGGCATTAGCTCCTCGCGCAAGTCTTGGAGGCTGTGAAAGAGCACGCGGTCGCACCACCCGGGGGTGCGTTCCTTCACGCGCCCTCCTTTGTAGATCGGTTCGCGGTACGCCACGTGGTAGGTCTTGCGGACCCAAGACATGTCCAAGTAGTTGCACGGCGGCCGGTGCTCGAACTTCTTGTAGGTGGGGTAGAAATCGGGGGCCATAAGCGGCTCGCGGTACTCGTAAAACACTTCTCGCCGCCCGATTTCCGCCGAGAGCTGGTCGTGGTTCGCAAACAGTTGCGCGGACTGGCCGGATTCCAGAAGTTTCACGCAGCGCTCGGCATCCATGGCCTTGTCTCGCTCTAATATATGCCGATGATAAAGCAACGACCGAGAGAAGGAGTAGAAAGGGGAAGTAAGACGAAAAGTATGGAACAGTCAAGGGACCAATAGAGCCTTTCACGGATTTTGGTTTACCTGAGGAAAATCATTTTCCTTCATTTTCCTTAGGAAAATGTTTTGGTTCTTGGGTTCTTGGGCTCTAGGAAAACTGAAAACGAGTTCAAGAACCCAAGAACCAAGACATTTTCCCAAGGAAAATGATTTTCCTCAGGTAAACCAAAATCCGTGAAAGGCTCTAATGTGTCACACGTGAAGAAAACAATCGTTCACATGAAATGAGACTGCGAGTACCCCATAGTTCAGAAGTGGTATTGTTGGCACGCATGTATCACATACAGACTCATTAAATACTTCCCGTATATCTTTGTCACTAAATTCTAATTGTTTATAAACTTACCGCCGCGGCCGGTGCCCTGCACGCACCGGTAATTCATGTCACCCACCTAAACAAGGCCGCAAAGAACAAGGCCACATGCATTATTTAAAACAAGCACTGAGTTCAGATGAAGAAGGCAAGTATGCGTGTAGACGCTGAACCAGAACCTCTTTGCGGACAGAAAGTGAGGAAAAGAGAGCAAGAGTGAAAGCAAGTGCTGAGCCAAGAGAGCGCGCATAAGCACATTACTTGAGCAATTTGCGTTATCCCACCTCCGCAAGAATCCTACTGTTCTCGGACCACCATCCACCACACCCACAAACCAAAGATCGACTCACAACTTTAACCTCTTGACTTCATACCCAAATGATGTGGTGCACGCATTGCGCTAGGTCAACGTCGTCTTCGCCTAATTTGCTGCCCAGGCCAAAGCTCAGTTCTCGATACTGCGCGCGCCGCTCTTCAAATTTGTTGGCCGCCTGTAAAAATGAACAAAAACCAAACAACCATCACACACATGAGTGTATACCCTAAAGAATGAGAGAAGGATCTGGCTTAGATTTCACCTATGCCTTGTAGACCAATAAGATGAAATTGGGTTGTCCAAAAACTCCAATTTCAGAAGAAAAAAAAACACGCGCCAGCTTCAACAGCATCAATAACCTGCATACCTCGAGATGGCAAGACACCAACGCCACGGACTGGCCGTCCAGCGAAAGGCAGCACGCAGCTCCCCCTTTGGACGTCAAAACTGCCGTAGCGCACGTGGCAACTTTGAGGATTTTGATGCGGCCGCACGCCACCAGCGAGTCCCGCGCGTACACCGCCAAACCCGTGAATTTAGGGTGCAAAATCGACCCGTCCCCGCGCCCGTAAATGTAGTCGTTTCGCCGCCCACTGCTGTCCGCGTCACCGCCGCCGCTACTGCCATTGATAGCGGCCTCTGAGCTGTCAGGGAAATTCCCACCACTGGCGTCCGATCGATGACCATCCGATCGATGACCATGCCCTGCCAAATCTAGGCGTGATATTCCATCCACCTGCGCAAGCATGCCGTTGAGTACAGATCAAGCCACGCTACTGGGTGCAAACAGGCAGCAACGCCGCCACAGTGGCGTAGAACAAAACACTTTGCTTAGAAGGGGGTGCGCTAAAATCATCCGTGGTGCTACTTCTAGTCATGATCTATTCGCACCATCATGTTGAGACGTTGTTCAAACGCATCGAAGACGTCGTCGCTCGCAGCTTCCTGCACGCCCACCACGTACAAGTCATAGCCTGGGGGCACAAACTCTTTCAGGTGACGTGGCGCTTTTCCCCGCGCTTTCTCAAACGGTTCGGCTGCGCCTAGGTTCCAAGTAATAACCCTAGGGGAAAAACAAATGGGCCGATGTGTCAGACAAAGGATTTACGTGGATGGCGTCTTGTATGATGGTGCTTTTATCATCAACTGCGATATTAAAGAAACACATGTTTGTACCATATCTTGATATCTGGACAGGCAACTCGAGCGGCCTCAAGTGAAATATAGTTTGCGTTGATGAGAGCTTCCAACGCTTCTATATCCGCGCGTGGAGATGCCATGGCCGAGAAGCACAAATCAGTCAAATCACAACTCAGAGAAAGACATTCATCGCCCTAATATTTTATTCTACTAATATTCCATCGTTCCGCCAACAACACCCGAGAACGAGAGCATGCTGGAAAATGCTACACTGTAGCTAGAAGCACGCTCAAAAAAGCTAACGTAACACAAGCTGAATAAGCATGGTGCAGTAATGGAGTGCTTTCATGTGTTTATCAGCTACTGTGCTGCAAAGACGCACCACCGATACTGACTTTTTCGACGAGTGTGTGCGTGAGCCAGGAGCTCTCAAGGTTTCAAGCTCATGACTAGCTTAAGCACGTTGGGCTCTGCGATCTGATCATTTTTGTGTTGTTGGGTTGGTCTTCGAGCGCATCCACGCTGCGAATTCTTGAAATGGTATAAATGGCTCCATCGCGGCGGCCGCAAGCGCGGGCTGAAGCTAAAGTATTGCATGAGAGTAATCCACTTTTAGTGTTTCCGATGAAATCAAAGCCCTCAACAGACTTCGCGTCTTCAGTATCTCACCCGGTGGCTGGCAAGATCAGTTCAAGAGACATCATATCAAGTTCCTACAGTAATGTAGCTGCTAATTTTCCTTCATCGACGTTGAGGAGGAAGCGGCCACAATGGAAACCTCGGCCTAAGATGCCACCTCAAGCGGTTGAAGGATGCCCTATCTTTGACGGTATTGTACATAGCGTGCAGTGGGAAAAAGTGTTATGGAAAAGACAGGGATACCAAGACAACTTCGTGCCGATGTCATTTCTTGAAAGTTTGATTGATTCGAGTGAACCTGAAAAGGCGAAAACTGTTTCAATTTGGCACGTAGCGTCCACTTCTATGGTTATGGCTCAAAATTTATCGTTAATGGTGCTCCAGGGATTACTAGTGGCGATGTCCAAGGATAGTGCAGCCGCTGGCATGAGTACCACCGTATTGGATGTCACGTTTACCCGTGCTGCGGCAGCCACATTGGTTCTCCTAGGGTTCTCCATATGGCTGTACTGCGGACGTCCAATTGGCCCAATACTGAGGTCACATTCTCTACGCAACCTTTGTTGGCTTCCTGCGATTGCAGTCCGAATGCTAGCTCACATTCAGAACGTCTCGATTATATCTCAAGGCACAAGTTACATTTGCGCTTTGTTGTTGGCAGTAATTCACTTTGCCTCCTTCAACTACTCCGATTTTAGCTGCTCAAGCGATGGCATAGATTATAAAAATACGAATCCGCTGTACCTTTCCTCTTCGCATGCTGCCATTGGCGTGATACTGGCTCTACACCCGAATTCCAGCCAGCAATTTGACTTCCAGCTATACCTAATTGCATTCATTTTGTTTGTAGTTAGCCCCAGATTACGTCTATCTATAGCTCAGGGATCTTTGACGGGGCATGCTACGCTTACGGCGCTCATTGTTCTCACGCCTTTATGCGCCCTTTCTGTTGGTGCTGCTGGTGGAAACTCTCGATGTGGTGTGGGCCTCGCCGCATTCGTCGCTGTGCTGATAATAGTGTGCTGCATTGGACCTTGGGGTTACGTCTGGGCGCATCGCTACAAAATTCGGCACAATGGCCCGTGGGAAATTGCTAAAGTTGAGCACGAACACCCTTCGTTGATGTGACGCTTACGCGAAAGGTGCCTTTTGATGAGAACTCTTACAAAATCAGGTGAGGTATCAGTAATCAATTGGAAATTTATTGATGGGGTACTTGTTATAAGTGAGCCACCAAATGACCGACCACATCTCTAGGTAACAACTTTCGCCTTTGATCAACAAAATATATCAGAAGTCTTAATCTGAAGGTCTGAAGGTTTAGGTGCTCTTCTCTTGCCGGTTCCCGGTATCCACAAGGGCCAAGAGCAGCGTTGGTATGAGAGACAGCCCTGTAGGACTCCATAACCATTTCGGCATACGAAATAGCAGAAGTAAATTGGGATTGGGATTGGGCGATTCTTGATATGAGTTGAGTTTGAATTCTGAAATAAGGTGTAAGGTGGCTCTATGCCATATACGCACATACGGCAGACGGCCATCCGGCCAGACGGCGCTAGATAACAGTTCAACGTTAAACGACATACTGCATAATACTTTTATAGGCACGGCGCTTGAAATAGAAGCAGGAAGTGCTCGAGTTTTTCTTTGATATGGGCGGAACCAGAAATTTGTTATCTATATGTCTAAAATGGTTAATGTACTGTTCTCTCGGATGCTAAACCAAATGAAGCCGCATTGCTTTCTTAGAAAGCTTTAAATCGGTGGCCCGTCTTGCGAGCGTGCTTGCTCTGGCCACTTTTATGGCATTTGGCGCACAGGTCGTAATCAAAGCAGCTGAGGCAACTATATCCTGCTGTTAGCGTATCCCCGCACTCGTCGCAATTCACAACTTCAATGCTACCGCTGCTGCTGCTGCTGTGTTCCACAGAGTTGGCCAATTGACTGGAAGAGTCGTCAACTTGTGAAGTGCCCAAGCGCCACATGCGCTCACCAGCAGGCCTTGGAAGTGCCAACGTAGTGGACGAAGGTGCCGCAGCTGCATCTGTTGCTAATGTATCTTCATTACTCGATTGAGGGCATGGGACATTGCTGCCATTCTTTTTGTCGTTGCCATTGCCTACGCCAGTCACCGACTTCGCACTGTCAACTATTAATTCACCCGATGCCGTGTCTTCGTCGTGGACTGTCCACTCAAGCTTCGACTCGAGGTATGCGACCGCCTCATCACAGAGTCCAAGCAAGCAAGCATCAAAACCATTAGAAAGGTGGGGCAAAGGGGCTACAGGAGTTAAGTTGATGAGAACTTGAGGCACGGACGGCGGCAAGAACCCAACGACATGACTCATGGGCTGCACCTGAAAGAATGCACACGGGTAAGCGAGCAAAGGCAGTATTAGAGTGCGGCACAGGGAATATTACGCTGGCATAGAGAAAACGTTTGAAAGTATATCATCACTAGAGAAAATGCGTAGTCCATTCATAAGGCGCTCAGTTTTAAAAAAAACATAGGGTAGCCATTTTCGAAGAGCGAAAAGAGGCACCTGCAGTGATGTGCCCATCACGATCAAAAAGTCTGCCTTGTTGCGGTCGCTTTCCAGCGCTCGCTTCACGCTCGATCGCAGCGGTTCGCCAAAGAACGTCACGTCGGGCTTGAGCACCGCGTTGCAGTGCTCGCAGCGAGCTACTCGGCCAGCAGCGACCGCAGCCTGAAACGAAGACGACGACGACGACGAAGGCGAGGATGACGACGAAGGTGACGACGACGACGAAGGCGAGGATGACGACGAAGTTGACGAAGTTGACGAAGGAGCGTCGGGGTTGACAGGAAATTGTTTCTTGCAGCCGGTGCAACTGACCGTGGCGAGGCTTCCGTGGCACGAAATCAGCTTGGATGAGCTCACTCCAGCGCTCATTTCGAGGCCGTCGATGTTCTGAGAAGAGAGCACCAATGAAGGAGAAAAGAGAGGGGCATAATTTGAAAAAAATGCACTTAATGTTTGATGCTTGCGTATTTTTTTTGCGCTTAGATTGTCACATAGCCAAGAATGTAATAGAAAAGATATGCGCGCGCTGCGCGAGGCTGAGAACAGCCCTAAACAAAACGCGTACTTGTGTGTAAACGCGGCGCAGCTTTTTGCGCCGTTCGAGTTCAGCCAAAAAGCGGTGAGTTCGAGATGGTTGCACGCCTTGCGGGTAGAGCCGGTGCGCAAACGTGTAAAACGGCGATGGGTCCTCGCGAAAGGTCTCCAGGTCAAACAACATCTAATGAAAAGGAGGGCAAAACGAAGAGCAACATGTTAGCTACTTAGCTGACCAGGCGGAAATCTATGACTAACTTGTAGTTCTGTACGCCAAGGCGCAGGGCAAGAAAAATAGTGCTTATAGAATTTAACATAAATCACACCTGGGGATCGTCCAAACCAAGATCAAGCTCCTGCACGAGCGAGTAGATTCCATTGGACGACCGAAAGTCTGGAATACCGCAGGAAACGGAAATGCCAGCGCCGCAAAGAACCTTATAGAAAGCAGGAATGAAGAACGCACTTAGCAGAGTTGTCACCAAGTTACTTTCGACAACTTCCGATATTGTCATTCTTAGGTTTAGAGATGCCCACTCCACCTTACCACGACATTTTTGGCACGTTGGAGTTGCTCAACGACATCGTCGAGAGAGGTGCACGATGCGATTTGCTGGCGGGGTTCGCTTTCTGCTTCCGAGCCCCCCTGTGGTTCAGGAAGCTTGCGCTTGGGCATTATAACAAGATCTCTCACGTAGAATTTCTACTGCTGACTCATCGATAAATGGATCTCAGAGAAGAGTTGAGCAGAACACCACGATCATGTGATTGGGAATTGGGATACCATTTCTTACAGAATACTTTACTCCCCTAAACTATGTAGCTAAGCGTAAGCAACAATTTCTACTCAGTTTCAGGAATATTTGACTGCAAGCCTCTCGCGAACTAGCCATCAATGGTTACAACTGACTGCAAATCATTGCGCCCCACCTCCCATTTCTCGGCTAGAAATCCGAAATGCCAGCAGTTACAAAAGTGGAAATGTTCCCTAATGTGATATATGCACGAGTACACTGACCAGAAACCAACCAGAAACCAAAAAGACTCGTTGCAAAAATGGCGGTGAATTCCCAGGCTACATTCCTAGGCTATTTTTCCATCCAAAACTATACTCTGGTGGAGCTCACTCGTCCTGCACTTTTCAATTCAACATAGGTGAAGCCAAAGCGCATCAAAATATTGTCGCTAGGCCCGCCAAGCTCGGGCAAGTCTTGCCTTATAAAGCGCTTTTGTGAAAACCGTTTCGTGACCAAGTGAGTAATATGTTGGCACTAGATAAAGCTCGGGAACAGAATCAAATCGATTGAGCTGCTAAAGGTTATCTTGCTTTATGTGTGGTATCGGGGTTCAAGGTACATTGCCACTATTGGCGTGGATTACGGAGTGAAGCCTCATACTGTTGGAGGCCAATCAGTGCGTGTCAACTTCTGGGATCTGAGCGGCCATGCTGAGTTTGCAGAAGTGCGCGAAGAGTTCTATAAAGACACGCAAGGACTTGTCTTAGTCTTTGACGTGGGAAATGCTGCTTCCTTTCAGGCTTTGGATGCTTTTATGGCAGAAGCCAAAGCTAACGGCTACCCTACTGGTCCCGTGCCTGGAGCCCTGTGCGCCAACAAGTGCGACACAAGGCGAACAGTGAGCGAAGCAGAAGGTAGAGACTTTGCCAGAAAACACGGCTTGGGTTACTTCGAGACTTCCGCTGCCACGGGCGCGCTCGTGAACGAAATGTTTGAGTACGTCTTCAATGAAGTGGCTAAAAGATGACGAGAGACGGCTCTGAAATGAGCCAGAGATGAATGTTCTGCTGACGGCTGACGCTTGCTACGTGTCAACGTGATTTAGGGTGCTGCAGTAAAGGCTTGTTGTGCATAAACAGGAAGCGTGTGATGGCTTAATGCCAAATGGTTCTTAGACTGCCTTTGTACATAATTATTAACCCGAGTACCTAGCTAAGGATATATTATGGATATATCTTAAACATATAACTTATTCGCTTCAATTTTTCACTTATTCGCATGGCTGTGCCACGAATTTCAGCGCAGCCGGCCACGAACTCGGATTTCCTTTTTGAAGCAGCTCGTAGCTCTCGCTGGATATCAATCACTTCCCAATAGAATTACTACGATATATGACATTAAATTGCTAGTTGCTGAATTTTACTACAACTACAATCAAACAATTTGTTGTTCAGCCGTATCCCTTCGGCATGCCGTGAATTCAATGCTATCCTGAAAAAAAAGAAAAAGAGGGAGCTGATTTTTTAGATGAGGTAATTTGATTTAAATATTTGCGGCGAGCTTCTTGCACGACGCAAAGCTATTCACAGCTGCGTCAACGCGAAAGAGCGGAGCTTTGCGCCCCGTCTTCTCGTCGTCTGCGATGGCTTCTGCTACCTTCGCGCGCACCGTAAAGTCCAATTCCGCGCCATCGTCCCTGTCCGCGTTGACGAGCAGCAAGGTCGGAATGCCGAAGCGCTTTTCAGCGTCACTCGGTTGGCTCCCGTCGCCCAGGACGGCGCGTTCTGCTTTACCTGCCCAGCAACCATACCTATAACATTTTCCGGTGCACCAGTCAAGCTACAATAACGCTAAGCTAGTTCTAGGCTGAATGGGAAGCAGTGCCTCGATAGCATTAAGGGTTTGGTACCATCTATATACCTCAATGTGTCAAAATGTACCTTTTCTTTAGGTCCCATCTTGATGAGTCATCGAACGGTACCATGAACCAATCGCCATGATCTTCGGCGAAATACGCTTGAGCATCCTTAGCGGTTTCATCCGAAGGCACAAACACAACCACCACCTTTTCACCTGCATTTTTCCAAATAGTCATTGAGAAAGGTGCATTCAAATACTTTAAGGCTACCTATGAATGGCGTTTCACCAGTCAGCGAAACTTCAAGTGTTGACGCCTATCGAGTAAGTACCTTTGCGGTTCGCTCGAGCAATGAACTCCTTAAGCACCGGCGTGAATTGGCGGCAGGGTGGACACCACTTAGCACTAAGGGGAGACACAAGGAAGGCGGGTAAAAACTGTAGCAACTCATTCTAGTCGCACGAGTCAATGGTTGAAGAACTGTTGAAAACAAGACAGGTCAAATATTAGTAGGTGTGTAAGCGCACACCTAAAATAGAGCAGAACGTGCTTTCCCGCGAGAGCCTCACGCGAGTCAACCAGCTTGCCAGCCTGGTTTTGCAGACGAGTTGGGAAGACAGCGGGCACGCCATCTTCGCACTTGGCTAACGATTTCTCTGCAGCTAGTCCACACGAAAGTGCCGGGACTACAGTCTTCAGCACAGGGAGCAAGCGTCTGAACATTGAAGGTAGCGATGAAGCAGTGCAGCCGGCTAGTAGCTGACAGGTAGCAGTTGGAACTTAAGGCAGACAGGGTGTTTCGGCGTCTTTGTCTACAATCGTCGACTAGCTTAGTATTGTGGCGGAGAAGGTGGAGGTGGAGATGATAGTGTTGATCGAGTAGAAAAGCATGACGACGAATATTATGATGACGACAACACGACAACATGACGACATGACTGACGACGAGAGCACAGTAGACAAGAGAGTACAGGGGGTTCGCTTTCTGGTAAATCGGTTAGATACGAGCTCACACAAAACAAAACAAAAATGGCTTCAGGTTCGTTTCGTATGCTTCTTAGTCACGGTTTTACCACTCGACGCGACCTGTACCCGAACACCTACTGAATACAACTGCTTCTTTTCAAACAGATTTACCTGATTGGGCTCGTGGCGATGCCGCGGCACCTTCTCAACCTACCCAAAACGCATCGGCTCCGTCCGAAGGTAAATAGTCCTCTTACCCTCCTCAGCTTCTGGCTGGTTCTGGTACAGCTTCGTGCATCACTCTATATGGCGTGCGTGTTTCAATTGTAGAGTACGGAAGCGACGATGTTGAGGAAGGGAGCGGTCAGCTAGCGCCCAATGATCCAGCCGCTTTACCTGACGCACCTGCCTGGTTGACTGGAACTGAGGCTGACGACAACTTTGCAGAAGAGGGTTCAAACTACGAAGCTTCCGCTAGGGAAGCGCCTGAAGCTCCCCGCTACCAGCCAGCATGGTCTAAGCCTGGCGCTGCGTCTGCTCCTTCACGGCCGCCACCCCGGCAAGCGAGTTCCTCTCGTGAACACTTCGCTTCGCACGAACCCAATCGAAATGCGAGCAGCAGCAATGAGGGCATCGGCGCCTGCTGTCGAAAAACGTTTTGCTCGTTCCGAACGATGCTTGTGCCCTGCTTGACCGCTGCTTTTGTCGTGTCGCTGTACACTTTCGTGGTTCGGCTGATTTTGAACTGTACTTGGGAAGTCGGGTGGACCGAGTTCGCTTCCCTGCTGCAGGTTTTCGTGAGCGGAGCTTTGGTCTATGGTGTCATTGCCGGCAAATCGTGGCTCTGCGCTGGCTTTCTAGCCTCCTTGCTTTTTGCGTTGTGCAATGCTGTGCTTTCATTCACTGAAGGCTTGGGTGAAGACTGCGACCGCAATGGTGACGCGGATGCAGGTGGGGTGCCACTGCCGTGGTGGACTCTTCCCACAGCTGACGCTCTCGGTTGCGTTCTCTGGCTAGCGTGCGCTAAGATGCTTCATCGCGGAATGTATGAAGGCGAGCCGAATGATAACGACGCCAGTGAAAGAAGAGCTCCACTCCTTCGAAACAAGTAATTGGGGGAATTAGTCCCATCACGCATTGCCCATTCCTTTTTATCGACACAGGCCCCGAAGGGCCGGAATTAGAAGGCTAGCACAAAGGAATTCAACGAGTGTTTGCCTTAAGGACCCCTATGGAGAAAACCCCAACAACTTTCTTGATAGCTGCGATGAGGGCCAATAGACCCCACCAACCGGAATTCTCCGGAATTGAAGCCTGAGAGACGAGGAATTTTTATGAAATATGAAGGACATACCTTCTACTGCTACTGCTACCTGCTTGATGGGAATCAAATAATATTCGGATTATATAAATCCAGAGATGTTCTAAACAGCTTTTGTTTTATCCGAGGTTGTGTTTCTGATTCAATTTCCAGCCGGCCCCTCGATAACTCTGGTTTATTTCTTTTGACCTTTTAATGCCGAATTGTAAGTAGGGTGATGATAAATCTTTATCTTTTACTCTTTAACTCGAGGCGCAACAACGAAAATCGCATCGACGAGTGTCAGTGTAACCCATTCGAGTCCATCATCTCAAAAGAGATGGTGCTGGTGTTAGAAGGGAACCCCAAAAAGCGGGATAATCGCCCGAAATGCTTTGGAGTCATTTCGTCTGCCAATGGTTGGAAATCCGTGGTCCACTCGTGGCCATCGGTGCATCGGTGCTGTAAATTTGGCCTACTCTGCAAGAACGCACGCCGAAATTTCGATCCGTTGAACTGCCCAATCCAGCTTGGCCAAGTACCCCAAGCTGAAGTTGCCAGCCACCACCTTACGAGGCGTCTGTGATGAGCTGCTCATCGCACGCAGGCAGCAAGGAGTCGTCTAAGAAGAGGTCGGAGACGCCGCCCATCATGTTTGCGCCGTCGCCTTCCAGGTTGAAGACAAGCCCACTCGAGTGTGCGCGTCGCGCCCCTTGGCCGTTGGCCCCAAAGCCAACGTTGCCACTAGCTCCGTGGCGAGGTGGCGGCGAGAGGCCGCTTCCGATGGGAGACAGCGTGAAGCACGAGCCGCCGGGGGTGGCGGGCGTGAAAGAGCCTCGGAGCGCGGCAGAGTTGGCCGTGGACGACGCAAGCGGTGCCCCCATAGGCCCACCGATACGCGTGGGCGGCGTCGAAGGTCTCGGAGGGAGGTCAGCCCCGAGCTCAGTTCCTTCGCTTTCGTCTTCACCTTCTTTCTCGCCGCCGTTTTTGCCTCCTTTGGTTTCTCCTGGCGTTTGCTCAGCCATGGCTTCCGTGAGCAGCACTTCTTGCGTGGGCATGCAGCTGCTGTTCGACTGCGTGAGTGGTTGCGGTGGCGGAATCCTGCTCTCGGGGCTGACTGGTTCCTGTGGGTGCGATTGCGACAACAATAAGCCTTGCGGAGATGGGCTCGAGGAGCGAATGCCCGAAGCTCGGCTGCTCGGCCGCGTGCGTGCGCGCAACCCCACTGGCCGAATGCTCTCCACGGTGTCCCCGTTGCCAGTGCTGTTAGCGCTGGTGCTGTCGAGGTCGTGGTCACCGCTCCGAAGAAAGTTGCTGTTGCTGCTGTTGCTGTGGTTTGCGTCAGGCTCGCGAGAAGTGCCGTTGAGCTGCACGGGCGAGAACGGAGTCGGACTTGCACCAGCTGAACGACGGCCCCCAGCGGCACGGCTCGACGGCCGGTTGCTGTTGCTGTTGTTGGCACTCAAACCGTTGGAAGACTCCAAGAGGCAGGCCCCGAGCGCGAGCGACGTCAAGCTGCGCGCAGAGTCTTCTTCCGACCATCCGGAATGGTGAAAGCTGCTTTCAGTCAGGCTGCCACCGTTGAGGCTGCTGCCGTGGTGTAAACCGTTCGCTGTGATATGGTGGCCGTTGGTGTCATCGTCGTCGTCGTCGTCGTGGCTGCTGCCAAGGCTGAACACCTTGCGGTTGCTGGTGCTGTAGTAATCGCTCTTGCTCCAAAGCTGCGGGCTGAGGTGGTGGTTGTTTCCGTAGCTACTTTTAGCACGGCCGTTGCTGCTGCCACTGTCGTGGCTGCTGCCACTGCCGTGGCGG
>Ga0307930_1000649_pt1 | contig 27746 bp, 13 predicted proteins | sample OrgLakmetageno46_FD_203161 | JGI IMG/M metagenome (GOLD analysis project Ga0307930, IMG submission 203161) | Saline water microbial communities from Organic Lake, Antarctica - #46 | ecosystem: Environmental > Aquatic > Non-marine Saline and Alkaline > Saline | place: Antarctica: Organic Lake...
CCCTCTCCCTCCTGAATCATTCCGCACTTGCTTTGTTTGCGCAACGCACGCGCATTCCCACTTCTGCCCGCAGCATTGGCTTCTGTGCCATTTGGGTTTGTATTAGTTCGAGTTCGAGTTCATTTCCCGAGCGACGAGGTCCAAAATGAGGCTGTGGTCAGAGGAAGCACCCCCGTATCGGCCAATAACTGGGGCAAGAACACGGCCGCTATGGCCATACTTATCCAGTTCGCTTTCAATTGGGCCTCGCTGATCTTCCTGCGTGCCATGCAGTTCGAAGTCGGGCTTCTTAGTGCGATCGTGGTGCCCTTCTTGCCTTTTCTCCAAAGTAGCCCCGGGAATAGTAGAGGTGTTGTCGTATTGTGAAAGGCCGTGTAGGGTATTGAAGTCCAAAATATTGTATGCACCGTTTAAGTCGCAATCGACACCGTTGCTACCTGATAAATGATTTCTACCTGTCAGCCTTCTAATTTCGGCCCTTCGAGGCCTGTCTCATAAATGAGAGGCTCTTATCAAAAGATCTGGTACGATTTTGTATGTATCCTTGTTTGAAAAGCCGCTCCGGTTATTAGGGAGTTGCCGCTGGAAAGTTCCCATGGTGCCTTGTCAATTAGTAGATCGAGTGGACTTGCAAGGAACACCAGCGTCGTGTAAGCCCACTTCAGCCTTGCCCAGGGCCGTTTTGTGGTTGAGAGAGGTGCCTCCACCAGTGGCGTAATGAGAGTTCAGTAAGTTGCTGGCATGCAAGTCTACTTTACCTCTGATAACGCCTTTGATGATGATTTTCTGGTCCACAGACCTGCGTGTTTCCGGAGGAGGTAGTCCCATGTAAATGCTAACTTGTTCTTTCCGTTTTCCAGGATTGAAGATTTTGCGGAAATTTCGTAGACTTGGCCTTATTTTTGCAACAAAATATTGATAAATGGAGGTAATTTGAAATATTCCGGAAAAACAATATCGCTTCTTGGTTATCTCGCTTCAAATGGTAACTTAGTCTCGGTTATTCGAGAAACCTCATTTCCTACTTTTCCTTTGTGTCTTTTTTCTTTTACAAACCCCCGAGAGGGGAAGCTGGTTATTTTTGGGAATTTCGTAAATTTCGTTGCGGAATCAGCAAATTCTGCGATTTTTTTCCCGTCAAACGAAATTTATAGCGAAAGAAATTTGGGCCTTTTTAAAACGATATACGAAACGAAAATTGGTCCATTTCAAACGAAATACAGGCCAAGGCCATTTCACGGGAAGCCCCATTTGATCCGGGATGAAGCTAGCTACCAGCACAGTCCTTCATCTTCTCTCGGAATTATTGAGTTTTGTTTTTACTTCGTTTTTCCTTTGATACCGCAATAGTGCTATTTGGCGCGTGATCCCAAAATCGTAGTTGGGTTAAAGCACATCAGGTTTTAGTGCCGATCAAACTGTAATCAACCGCCCCTTTACTTGGGCGCACACCAACCCCCGTACGTCCTCGCCCATGCATTTCTTTGCTAGTTGCTTTTGATTGGGCCTTGATAGCTACTACCACAATCAGAATCTTCGTTGGGCTGGTCGCGTCGCTCGGATGCCTATGACCCGCGCGCCGCAGCACTTTCTTACTGGTTGGGTGATTCACAGTAGGCCGAATGGATGCTCTGAGATGACATGCCTTAAAGTGCCAAGGGCTTCCGGTCAACTTCAAGGAATGGCGTGCTATAGCAGAGGATAGGTTGGAGTGGAGATCGCGAGATCGTGGACGTACTCGAAACCTGTTGATACTACCTTTCCCAAGCTATAAAGACTCCCTGTCTTTCGAGCTAAAGCCTGCTAATCCCGCTACTACTCTGGGGCAGTAAGTTTGTCTAATCAATGGTGCAAGAAGTCAGTTCATTTCTCCCTGGATAAATCCAGTCTACATTTCCCCCTGTAACTCTAATGCTCTCGCGAGCATTCACAAAACCTATCCCCCTTCCGAGAGTTGAACCTGCAGGGTTCAAAAAAGTAAAGATGAACATTTCATTGCGCAAAAGGACACTCAGTACAGTCAGACTTGCTCTGGTGGATTCACCAAAACGCAGCAATATGCTATTTGTTGTTGTTTCTTTGCATTTGGGGAGTATAATCTAATCTAATCTTGGCCAACTTACAGTAACCCGCTGGCCCTAGGCACCCCTCTACCTGCGTGATGTCTCCGAAGTCCGGAGCTCGGATATGTTGCATTCATTGCTCTGCAGATGCTCCGTCGAGTGAACCGCCTCCTCGTGCCCCTTGACTTACGTGCGGCTCGACCCTTGCATGTCTTTGCGTTGTTGCACTCAGCTCAGTTTGTGCAGTTGGTCGGGTGTAAGGTCAATAAAACAAAATCCATCAATCGAAAACGGTTGATAATGGGTGATATAGACTACATCCAAGCTACTTCCTGGTGCCTTTTAGGAGCAGTGTTCTGAGTGTGCTGCTCTAGAGAAGACTTCCCGACCACATAAAAGGGGCTGCAACGAAAATCCTAGCAAGGAGTCGCGCTTAAATGTTAAATTCAAATAAAATTTAGTCAAGTGTAGTCAAATTGAAACAAAAAATTGAACACTAGCCCTACCTTGCCCTGCTAAACCAAACGTAGACCAGAATTAGTTCGACTGGGATGTGTTATACTGAGTCCCGGGCGCCCTCTCATGGAATTAGAAAAAAATCGCACCAATATATATATATATATCACCGAATTCCTTTCTACTGCTTTACTTCCCTTTTCTACCTTACGTTTCTTCATTCTATACTGCTTCGCTCCAACCCGGAACTCACTGAAAAAAGGCCTAGAAAACAGAGCTTCATCATCACGAAAGTATCAAAGAGCCGCAGTGTTGATGCTTTCGCTTGCTGCCACGCCACGGAACTCTTTGATGAGCGGGGCGTAGGACGCCCGCAGCCGCCGCAGCACAGGTGCTGCCGCTGCCGCACCCAAACCACACACCACCAGCGCGCCCACGACTACAAAGCCCAGGTCCCCACTGCCTAACCGCAGCAAAGTCGCCACCACCAGGAGCATCATGGCCGCCCACAGGCCGAGGCGAGACGACGCGCGCAAGTGTTCAAGGTCCACGAGGAGCGCCTTGAACTTGGCGGCGAGCTTTGCGTCGTCAGCGTCCTCAGCGCCGTAGCCCGACTCTACCTGGGGGCCTGAGCCGCTGCCGCCGGGCGACGAACCAAGCTGCACGCCCAGCGCAACACCCAAGCTGGTACCGAGCCCTCCACCCAAACCTCCACTGCCTAGCCCAGAAGGCGGGTGAATTCCGTCGGCGTCGGCGAAGGCGCCCGAATCTCCCCCGAGCGACTCGAGATCATAGTCTTTGTCGCGCCCGAGATAAAGCTCTGACGCGAGTGCCAGCGTGTGGAGATAATGGAACTCCAGCATCGCAAAGGTAGTGGCTGCAAAGGTGGTTGCGACAGCGATGCCCAGGCATAGCTTCGCAATGGGCTGCGAGAACGCGTTTGATGTCACACACACAAGGGAATTGTTTAGGAGGATAAATGCGTAGGCACGAAACCCATAGCAAGCATTACATTCTGATCAAACCTCGCCCCGCGACGATTCGTCTGGCGGCCTCTGCAATAGAGCGATGAGCGAAAATCCCAGCAACAAAGAGCCCACCTACCAGCGCAAATGCGAGCGCGTTAGCAAGGCGAAATATTCCTCGGCTTGACTCACTTATCCAATGGTGTAGCAAGTTAATGTAAGACTGGTGGACTCTCAATTGCACAGGTATAAGTTACCCTTGATTCGTACCAGTTTAGTTTGTGTCGTCGACACAAGCACAAGGTGTGCATGTCGCATCACATCGCTGGTGGTTGGCCCGGGCGGGGGTCCTGCGTTAAATTCCTTAAAAGATTGATAGCGAACGTCGTCGCTAGCAGTGCCGCTAAGCCCTGCACGCTCTTGAGAGGCAGTGCGGCTCATAGCGTCTTGATACTGAGGAGACGAGAATCTATAGCTAATCAATGAACGAAGGACGACAGTTCTAAATCTAGACCTCCTTGTTTTCTGCACCGAGCTAATATTCTTCAAAAGCTTCCTGAAATATATTTAACTTGCGATTCGAACCCTAGCTTGAGGTGATCCCTGACTCTCTGGCGTTACTATGAATACAAACTGGATTCCGATGCCCGAATGCAGGCATTTGTTACGTCACGTCGGCCAGATTTTGGATATTTGACAAGAAAACGGAAGAAAACGCAGAGAATGGCTGCAGAACGCAACACCAAAGGATTGGGTCTTGAGGACATAAACGCCCGTTTTATGGTATTTACGAGAAAATACACGGGTTTTGCAACTGAATCTCTGAGGACAACACCACTCAATCGTGCAACACTCATCTTACATCTCCGCCCCCCGTCCTCAAACCTTCAAAATGGGTGCCGGTAAGAGTTCGGCCCCGACGAGCTGAGTAAAGGACAGCAATGTTGATAGCAGATTTACTATTGATCTCGCATTTTTTTTCATTCTTCAAAACGGCACGTGGAACCCATTTGAGAATGGATCCTTTGCGGCGTTAGGTGGATAGGTCTATGAAGATCCTGCATCCCGGCATTCATCATCTCACTCCGCTGTCTTGATTCGTTCCACCAGGTGCTTCTACTACGTTTGGAACTATGACGGGCGATGCCTTGATCGAAAAGGCCAAGGAAATTTTGGCCGCGAACCCGGACAACCGGTGCGTTAAGCACTTGGTGGCGTTGAAGGAAGCTGGCAAGCTTGACGCCATTTCCCCAGAGGACTTGGCGGGCCTCTACGCGTGCGCCAAGACCGGCCTGGAAAACGAGAAGTCGGGCTTAGGCTGCTACGCCATGGCTCCAGGAGACTACGACAAATACTCGGACTTCTTCGACGCGGTGTGCAACGACTACCACAACAACCCTGCTGGGGACAAGGTGCACGTGACCAACTGGTCTATGGAAGGCGTGGAGGGCCTCCCCGAAGACGGCCAGCTTGACATTTCCAAGCTTGGCCTCAAGGAAGAGCTCTCCATGCGCGTCCGCGTTGGCCGCAACCTCACTTCCTTCCCGCTCCCTGGTTCGTATTCACCTATGAAGCTTGCACGCCGGCATTTAAATTGTTGTCTCAGTTGATTTCCTTGTGGCCACTTCGCGCGCGCTTTTAACGATGCTTAGTAGCGAATAGCTGCTTTAGTAACGTGATATTCTCCTCTTTGTGCACTGCGGCTGTGAGCATTTTTTACTTACCTTATCTACTTGCCACATGCCACCCTCTCTCTGCACAGGCGCCATGACCAAGGCTGACCGCATCAACTTTGAAAAGACCATGCTGGCGGCCTTCGACCTCCTCAAGGCTGACCCTGACTACGGCGGCACTGTGTACTCACTGACCCCGAACGAGGACTGGAAGGAAGTGACCGGCGAAGACGCCAACCCCAACCTCATGACCGCGGAGACTTACCAAGGCCTGGTGGACTCCCACGTGATGTTCAAGGACATGGATGCCGACCCTTACCTCAAGTCTGCGGGCATCTCCGGCGACTGGCCGTGCGGCCGCGGCTGCTACCAGTCCGCGGACGGTGGGTTCATCATCTGGATCGGCGAGGAAGACCAGCTCCGGATCATGTGCATGGGCAAAGGGTTCTTGCTCAACTCTATCTTCGACCGCCTGCGCGTGGCCCTGGAAAAAGTCGAGTCGATTGAGGGCATCAAGTTTGCGACTTCCTCCAAGTACGGCTTCGTGACCAGCTGCCCGAGCAACTTGGGCACCGGCATGCGCGCTTCCGTGCACCTCAAGATCCCCAACTTGACCGCCGACGGCACCGACACCAAGGCAGTCGCCGCCGCCAAGCCGCTGGGCCTCTCAGTGCGCGGCACTGGCGGCGAGCACACCCCGATTGGTGCAGACGGCACCGTGGACATTTCGCCGTCCAACCGCCTGTTCATCACCGAGGCAGAGATCGTGACCAAACTCTACAACGGCGTGAAGCTTTTGCTTGAGAAGGAGGCTGAGGCTGCCCCAGCTGCCGGCGAGGCTGCGCCTGCTGAGGCCGCCCCTGCGGAGGCTGCGCCTACTGAGGCCGCGTAAATATTTCGCCTCCAACGCCAAGGAAGGCCCAATGGCAGCAACAAGCCGCTAACAAAGGCACGCGGCAAATGGCCGAATCACAATGAAATATAAGGAAATGAAAATGACATACGGCACAACTGAGCTAACTTCAGATATAAAAATTAAAAGAAAATCAAGTAGAAGTACTCGTACGTCTTAATTTATTTCGTCTTTAAATCTAAAAATAGAGCCAGAGCACCCGTATGCCATAAGGGCCACATAGACCTAATTCTGCGATATCGTGAGCGATAAGCGATCGGCACTCGGCGGCATTGCCCAAGCCGACAGACAGGACACGGAACAGGGCACAGCGCACATGGAGCCATTTCACTGTTTGCGGTTTGCGATGCGCGAAATGCGGTACGTAGGCCAAATGCAGATACAGATACAGATATGGGTAGTAGATATGAATTATGAATTATATGGCGCAAGATACCACCTACGTCTGCGTGTATTGTGCGTCTATGAATGTGCAACTACACAACTGGCAGGTGGTCCCGGTTGCAGAGGAGTTCCATGTGCGGAGTTTTCGGAGCTCATTTATTTTACTTTTAGTTTTACTCCCACTTCCGTGCCTCCTGCCTGCTACGTGTTACGTGCCTGCGTAGAACAGCGAAGCGCCCCACCGAGCACAAAACGGCCCTCAGGGGCACTGCCACTTCGCTTCAGGTGCATTGAGCACAAGACAAGCACGAAGCGAGAAGGGGCGTGGCGTTCGACTTCGAGTTACGAGCTCTTTCCGAGCACGGCACCGAGGTCGAGGCGAGGGAACGCAGCAGCAAGCGCAGCTTCCACTGCCCGTGCGGCATGCACTCGCGAATCGCTCACGTCAATCTCAGCCAACGGCAACTCCAGCGAAATGCCTCCACCTCTTCCTCCACACCCACCACCACTCCTGCTGCTGCTACTGCGGTGTACCCGCACACGCAAGCGGCAGTTGCGCTGCTGAGCTTCGACATGTACTGGCGCTAAGCGCATTGTTGACACCGCAACGCTCTCTGGACTGCCGGGGCAAGGACCCGCCGCGGAGCTTCTAGCATTGCCGCCCCATGCAGGCCACCATTCGTCGTCTTCGTCGTCTTCTTCGCGGTCTTCATCGTGCCATTCGCCTTCCTCGCAACTTCCCTCGCCCCTGGCCACAGCAGCCAGAGGCTTCTCGATTCGCAACAATACTGTTGGCGTTGCAACGCGAACTCTCAAGTCATTGTTCGTAAGCATTTGCGTCAACCAACGCGCCCAGTCATAGTCGCCAAACTGCAAAGGGGTTCGCACTTTTCCTAGCACCATCGGATTTGCTTGCTCGTCTTCCACTGCACCACTTCCTAGGCCTCCACCAATGCTTCCACTAGGAGTTTTCAACTTACGATCAGGTACCCTCACAGCGGGTGCAAGGGGCGTAAAGGAATCCCCCGCAGTCCACACACGGCCTGCAGCAGCCAGCACCTTCTCCAGAGCTTCTAGCTTGCGACGCTCGTCGGCTGCCACCATCACGGCGGGCAAACGGCGACTGGACGTCACATGTGGGTCAGATTCAAGCGTCTTCTTGTCCCACTCCTCACCTTCTTCTTCTTCTTCGCCATCTTCGTCGTCATCTTCGTCGATGTCTTCGTCGTCGTCGTCATCGCTCTCTGGTAAGAGGTTCGGGTCCGCTAGCCGCTCTGGGTCTGTGAACAATGTGTGCAACCGCGGCCCAACGCCACCTTCCAGGCGCGCGTGTTCCAGGTCTTGCGGGGTAGCGGTAATGCTCCAGCGCCCTCGCTTTCGACCACTTCCTGGAGTGTGCTCAAAGTCCACAGCAAAGAAAGCTGGCTGGGGGGTCCTCCTGCTGCTGCTGCTGCCCGCATTCACCATGCTGGTGCATCCACTGCGCATCAACACTGTAGCGTCCCCTAGCAATGGCCGAGCAGTCTTGAAGACAGATGGTGGACCTTTCTTTGAAAGTGATGGCTCAACTGTGGGTTCAGGAACTGCAGCTGCTGTTGCCGCTGCCCTAGCTGGATCAGAACCAAGGCCAGTTGTAGCGTTGAAAGCATCCGCAGACGGCAGCCTGACTGTTTCGTCAGGAGCTATTAGATTCGCTCCAGGAACAGGAGGGCCCATGTTCACTGGACGACTCTTGCTGCTGCTGCTGCTCCTGTAGTCTGTTGAGGTGGCTGTTAAACTCTTTGCAGTGTTCACAATTTGGCCTTCTTCTGCCGCCGCCACTGCCACAGCAGCAGCAGCATGTGTGCTTGGCAGCACAAGTTGCCACTCTAGATAAGGATCCGTCGCAGGCTGCCCAAAAGAAGTTGACCCCTCGGTAGCTGCTGCTGCTGTAGCCGTAGATGCACGTGAACCCACAGCACCGAACCCAATTGCCGCTGCTGCGTTGTGGCTGTTGGCTCCCCCAACTGCCCCTAAATCAAGCGCGCCGTAGCTTTCTTGCAGACCATGAGGATCTCTGCGCACTGGCCGCGCAAACAAGTAGCGCTCCGACTCTGCGTTCACTATAAAGTAGCGCGGGCCCTGATGGCCGTTGCTGCTAGTAGAGTCTTGCGTACTTGCATTCGAAGGAGGCCGATCGCTGGGAACGAACCGCCACACGTTATCAGTTGTTGCGCGCGCGTCTGGCGCTCCGCAACCCACGTGCTTGGCCCACACGGCAGCCGTTTGAGCGAGGCTTGCTTCGGAATCTGAACCATCGCGTGGTGGCACTGCGGAGGTGGAGAGCGAGGCAGATAGCCCTTCATCTTTTTCAGCCGTACTCTTCTCGTCGCTATCGCTTCCTGTACCCATAGAAATAGCACTGCTAACACCGCCTACAGGAACAGCACTGCTTCCACTGCTCAAAAGACTGTTGCCGCTGAAACGACGTACGCGAACCCTGCTGCTGATTCCTTCCGTGGTGGGGCTACCTTTCGATCTACTATCAGCAGCATCTGTTGTTGGGAGGACTTCATGCCGAAAGAGGCGTGAAGAAGGACGGAAGTTCGACGCATAAAGCTTGCGCCGCGACCCACTGTTCAAGAGCACAAACGAACCAGCCGAGTTTGGGTGCACAGCAGTGGCAGCTGATCGAGCGTGCTTGGGATGGTGCGGCGCATCCACCAGCTCCCAAGTCAGGCAAACATCTTGCCCTTTCGCGCAGCGCTGGCCGGGAGACAAGCAACCCACACCCGCTTGCCACTTCAGCTTGCCACCCGCCGCAAAGAGCAGGCGCTTGGAGCCGCAGTTTTCTAACAGCACTGGCCCGCCCATTTGGGCCGCTTCCACCGACACTCCTCGCGGCAGTTCCGAAGGCTGCCCCATTTGTGCTGGCAATGGCCTCACATCCTCTAGCGTAGTCGTCGACGAAGCTACTGGAGCACTGTCCTGTGAAGCTTGTGCTGGCACACCAGAATGATGAAGTAATTCTGAAATTTCGCTGCGGCTGGATGAAAGCGATGCTGATATTCCGTCCTTTGAGTCGCCACGGCTGCTGCTACTGCAGCTACTACCATCACACGCTACTCCATTGTAGCTCCGATCAGCTCTCGTGCCCGTGGTAGCCGCAGTAGGAACATCTTTTTGAGCTGCCGCAGCTGCGAGCGCAGCTTCAATCAAAGGCGCAGCTGCCGCAGCTAAAGAAGCTTTTTGCTCCGCAACAAGAGCAGCTCGCCGAACGTCGTCGTCGTGACGGAGGGCTACCGTGGGGTCAGCTTCTGACGTCAGCCATTGCAACACTTCAACGTGAGCGACGGTACAGCGGAAGGACTCCTTCTTCTCAATGCCTACTGCAGAAGACAATGAGCAATGAGGCTTGCGAAACTTCTGCTGCTGCTGCTGCTGTCCAGCAGGCTTCTCTGCGTTGCCAAAGGTAACGCCGTCGAACCCCACGCGAAGCAAAGGTGCGCGAACGTTCTGGAAGGAGTCAGCAGCTGTGGTGCGCAGCTCCAGATGAGCGCTGTCCGCTGCCAAGCGCACTTGTCGCACCCATGGATAAGTGCGTCTGCGCCTGCTGATACTGCTGGCCTGTGTATTCATTGACTCCGACGTTTGTGCGGTTTGAGTGGGCTCTGCTGTGGTAGCAGGAGTGGCCGAAGGTGGGGCAGAAGGCAACAGAGGTTGAGATGGCAGCGCTTCCTCTGCTAGTGGAGCAGCAACCTTCACTTCAGCTACTGCAAGCTCTTCCGCGGCACGAGCGGCCTCTGCTTGGCATGCCTCAGCATGGGCCGTTGCGGCGCACCACGCCTCAGTTGCTGCCGCTACCCCCGCTGCAGCTGCACTCAAAAGAGCGTCATCGTTGCCATCACTCATATTTGGATTCTGCCCCTGAGCAGCGTGCTCTTCCGCTGCTTCTGTAAGAGAAGCCTGTTCATTGGTGCTTACTTTAGCAGCCATCTCAGCTGCTCGCGAAGCTGCTTCAACTGCAGTCAATGCTATCGCGGCGTCTCTTGATGCGTCTTTTGAGGCAGTAGCGAGCCTCTTTGCACGGTTCCGAAGTTCTACCAATTCCATGGTAGGAGCACTTGCAGCCACAGCTGGACGTGCGTGTTGTTCTTGTTGGGTCTCCTCATTGAGAGGAGAGGTGTCAAGTGTATCTACAGTTGAGCCTTCAGCGTCAGAGTCTCCCAAATTGTTCCGTCTTTCTTGTTCAGTAACTAGCGAGTCTTGTGGAAGTATGTCCGCATTACAATTGTTTTCACCAGTGCTCTTCTTGAAGCCACCCTCATCACTGATAGCAGTGTCTATGCTCGTAGCCTCACTTGGAATTCCACTCGTAGCACTACTGGTTGCTGTTGCGATGTCGCGCTCATCTTCTTGATCCTCCTGAGGCATCTCGACCATTTCTGAGATGGCATCTGCCATAGCAAGTTCAATGACTTCAGCCAGAGCAGTGTCGTAAATCTCTCCACCTGCTTCGAAACCTCGTTCCGCAGCTCGCTCGAGTGCAGCCATCACGACATTGCGCAACACTGAGAGGTCAAGTTTAGGGAACATTTCGAGCACGGCTGCGCACGCACGGTCAGTGGTGTCGTCATTGACTGGTGCTCTTAACGGGTTAATGGGCTTATGAGCCTCATCAGGAGTGGCTGCTGTGCCAGCTGCTGCTGATCCAATCAACAGGGATTTTTGCTCTGTCATTGTTGATCCTTTGTTTTTGCTTTTAGTGAAGCCGAAGGTAGCAGCATCGAGACTGACTTTACCAACAGGCATGGTTGCTGTGAGCCAGCGGTTGTTGCTCTTGGCAGCCGCAGCAGCGGTCGTAGATGAAGTGTTAGCACTACCAGTGCTGTGGACAACGCCACAAGAGGTGCTGGAAGTGGTCGAGGTGCCAAACATCGACAATATAGAAGACGTTTCGGATGAGCTAACGGAAGACTTTGACGAAATTGAAGAAGGTACATCGGTATCCGGAGGCAACCAGACAGAAGCCGGTAAGAGGCTACGACAGCGCCATGCCTGCCCTTGATGTTGAGAGTTGTGCGCGTTGTTTGAGGCGAAGGCAATGAGGTCAGATGTCAAGATTGCAGATTCGCGCAGGCTCAATTCAGAGCCCACACCACCTCCTTTCAAAGGCTCTGCGCCTGCAGATCTAGCGGCTGGGTCAACGATTCCAGCAGCAGTATCCTCAGCAGCAGTAGCATCAGAGGCTGTGGTACTCTTAGAAGCTGCACCGAGGGCGCGCCGTCGCTCTACGACAAGCTCTAAACGAGCGACACTTCGAGCAAGAAGCACGTCTCGAAGCGGCAGTGCGATGAGCTCGATCATGGCTAATTCCCACTCTTCTGACGAATCGGCGAAGGGCACATCTGCGCAATAGAGACACAAAGTGCACAATAATTTACAGAAGAAAGCATAGAAACGGCAGCACATAGATTAGAACCTTGCTAGATATGAAAAGCAGCTCTTTTCAATAAATTCAATGTGTCGTGAATGGGAAAGAGAATTGAAGCAACAGCTAATGAAAGCTCGCAGATGAACCAAAAGAACTCACCAAACAAATGCAGAGCAAGAACAGCATTCGACCCGAGGTCAACGACGAACGGATCAACGTCTACTGCTCCTGAACCGCCATCTTTGGTAGAGTGGTTACTTTCGGACAAAATATCGTTGCTGCTGCTTCCGATATCACTGCTGCTATTGCTTTTGTTCACCACAGTGGCAGCAGCAGCGCTTGTGGGAGCATTGTGCAGCTGCTGGCGGTGCCTCGCCTTGTACAGGTTGACTGCGCGGCGAAAGGCACGAAGGTGAGTCAACCAACGTCCCCAAGAGCTCCCACTACTGGTGTTTGCTAGCCACGGCCGAAGGTCAGCGAGCACGCAGCGCAGCGCCCACTGCCAAGCCGCACGCGTCCAGATGCTACTGCTGCTGCGCTGCCTCGCCACAACCGCCGAAGATGTAGACGATGACGAAGACGAAGAAGGAGAAGTAGCCGAAGGTACAACCGCAGTACTGGAGTTGTCGTCCACGGATAAAGAAGAGTGGTTTTGATGCGCTCGTTTAAGCCACGCCACAGCAGGTGCATCAACCACCACACCACGAGTAAGAGTACCCTGCTGGTCGTCAGAAGGATGAGGCTCCACAGCAGCTGGTAAAGGCAACACGCAAGTATCTGGTACGGCCGGAGGAAGAGGCGGTGGCTGCGGAGGCAACTGCTCTCGCCACCATACGCTGTCGTCATGCTGCATAACAACTACAGCCGCTGAAAGAGCATGGACTACTTCCTCTTCGCCTCCGATGTTACACTTTCCGCCCCTGCTCCCGTCTATTCTATTGTTGCTGTTACCTCGACTGCTAACTCTACTGCTACTACTAGACTCACTATTCCTGCTACTGCGACCCTCAGTAAGTAAAGAAGCAGGCGGCGGCATGGGAACCAAAAAAGCTGCATTCCGCTCGCGCCTGGCAAAGAGGTGCACGGCGTTGACGCCCTCAGCAAGAGCAGTGAGCTGCGCGGCGTCCACGCAGCCTCGAACGGAACCCAGCTGCAACTCAACTTGGTCGCAACGAATCGTAGGCACCCGAGGCGCACTGTTCCATGAGTCAATCTCAGTAGAAGTGGCACTACCAGTGGTGGCCGTAGTAGGACTTAAATCTGGTGCCGGCGCCAGCAGGAAGGTCGCCAAAAGCGAGGCAGTAAACGGAAAAATTAAGCCGTCGTGGCGCTCAACCCACCGATGGCGCAGCCATGCTACGCACCGAGCACCTTCAGATACTGCTGCAGGGGGAGCGGTCGTTGCAGTGTCAGCGCTCGCTGGATGGGCAGAAGTGGATGCGGAGACGTGAGCTTGCGCACCCCGCGGCGCGGTCGACGAAGAAGGTTGAGGCCGTAAAGCGTCGAGGTACGAGGCTGCGGCAGGGTCGCAATACAGCGCCAGGTTCGAGCACGTAACGAGCCGTCGCGCCACTGCTTCGCCGCCATTCCTACCAGCTCTACTGCCGCCGGTGCTGCTACCGCCGCTGCTAGTGCTGGTGCCACTGCCATCTTGACCATTAGCAGATGCAGCTGCGTGTGGTGGTGGCGGCGGCTCCGTTAAAAGGCGCTCCAGTTCAGTGGGTCGGATACGCAGCGAAGGCAGCGTGAGACCTACTGCTGCTACAGTCCTCGCCGCAGGTACATTTCTATTGTGTGCCATTTGTGGTGACGGCATCGTTGACTGGCCGTAGTGGCCGCCTTCATTACGGTGCTCAACTCGCACGTGCAAATTCTGAATAACGAATTGAACGGACTGCATGGCATACTCCATCCACTTGTGGCGTTCCAGAGCAGCTTCTGCGGCTGCGGCGCTGGCCTTGGCTTTCGCGGCAGCGGCTTGCTTGCTCGTCAGAGGCTTCTTAGCTTTCTTGCCCTTGCTCTGGCCATCGACTTCTTTCCATTCGGCTGCACCCAGACCGGTGGTGAGAAAGGAACCTAGCATGCTGTCAGGCCACGCAGCCACAGCACTATGGCTCATGAGTTCAAGAAGCGTGCGCCGCGCTGCCACTAGCAGCTCTGGTGTTGGGTGCGAGCTGTCCTTTCCTGAACTGCTGTTGGGGTCAGGTAACGCGAACACAAAAGTGACGTCGGAGAGCGTCACCACTACTTTACCGCTTCGACTAGCAACGGCATCTAAGCCAGCGATTGAGAGGCGCCCAATAGTGCCTGACTTGAGTACCAATGGAAACCGTAGAGCACCTAGCAGCTCGGTGCGCATAGTTAGGTTGAGCAACGTAAAGGAAGCTCCGTCGATGAGCTCACCCGAAAGCTTGACATCCTGTAGATAATAGAATAAAGCAGAAAGATTGAGTGGCGAAACAAAGGATATAAGTTACAAGACAAAATATATACCCCAAAACACTTCGAACAGACCAACCTAGCTCTTAAGCTGAAATGCAGCGTGAATACAGTCTTTAAAAAAAATAGAAGCAAGCTGGTTGGTAGCTCATGAAAGAAATAGTGAACAATTAGGCTGAATAGCAAGGAGTGAAGAGCTAACTTTGAATAGTACGCAGTCTAGCTGCATGTTTAAAGGCTGTGGTGTAAAGCTTGCGCACCTTGCGATCGACTTCATCAAAAATCTCAAGGAGGAAACCTTTGATTCTTCTGTAAAGATATGCACCTCTGAAGTACGCGAATGTTCGAAACATTTGTATATTCAACGAGTGCTTGCCTAATGGAGCCTAGCTAGCATCAATTTTTCAAGCTCTAGAAAACTTCGTTCTGATGAAAGTCTGCAAGTGCGTTTGAACCTTGGAGCTGGCTAATCAGCTAGTTGCTCGACTGCTGGCAGGGAGCTAGGAGACTGAAGCTGAGAGCTAGCTAGGCTGGGAGAGCTTTAGCTGGGAGGCTGGCTGGGAGCCGGGAGCTAGCTGGGAGGTCAGAAATATTCTGACGACGACGAAGTGGTGGTAATAAGAAGGAAGAAGTGAAAAGAAGAGATAGATCTAGCTAGGTGTTGTTGCTGTGTCGGTCCTTTCTTTGGTTGGTCTTGTAGTATTTTACAGGGCGGATGAAATAGTTCTCGAAAGTGAGTACTTGGTGAGTAACTGTAAAAATGCCGCTGAGTTAGGCACCGCAACTCGCTATGGACGATGGCGTTGAGGTGCGTTTGCTCGTTTTCAATGATGATCTTAACCAAGCCAACCCTCTTACGACTCAATTTCCGGCAGGAGGCAAGGGCGCTCCAGCGTCGGCTACAAGCCTTGCTAGGCGACAGCGTGCCTGAGGGATTGGAAGCAGGGGAGGAGTCCACGTTATCAGAAACATTTACGGTGTATGACTTCGACGAATCTTCCGCCCAGTCACTGAACGATAGGTTTGGTTCTCTTTTAGAGCCTGATGCTGCGGTAAAAGTGCCAGAATCCAACGAGCAGAAATCAGGTGTCGTGTCGACGTCACAATGCCTAGCATTACCCACAGTTGAGGAGGAGGTGCAAGAGCCTCCGAAGCCAGCCACAGCAGCGGCAGTTCCTCATGCGACGTCCGTAACAAGAGCCAAACAATCCCCTCTTGAACTACTTCGACAGCGTCAGGCAGAGAGGCAGCGAGCTCGACAGAAAACTAGCGCTAACACTTCTAGTGGCAGCGACCACAATGCAGAGACCATTGCTACTACTAATAAACGGGTACTGTCGCCCGTTGATGCCAGTGTCCGACCTGAGCTGCCGCGCGCGTATCTACCTGCCCCTACTTCTACAGTTAGTACCACTACTAGTAGACCAGATGAGGATGGAAACAACGCGAACGTTCGAAGCTCGGGCGCTACTGCTCTTTATGACCACTCTGCTAGCCCAACTCCTAGTAGCGAACCTCTCGAGGCAACAGACAATCATTGCAGCAGCCCAGCTTCAATTCCATCCGCGGCAACAGAGTCATCGCCTGGTGGCCAGAGTGTCCGAACTTACGACAGCACCGCCGATGACGACGACGATGATGATGATGATGATGATAAGAACAGCGCTGGGACGCGACCCGATGACTCGCCTCGTTCGCCTCGTTCGCCTCGTTGCGACATCTTTCAAATGTCATCGCCCACTCTCGAATCCAGCATTAGTGGAAGAGACAAGTGTGTGAGCACTAGTCTAGAGACAGCGGTTGATACATCTGAAACGGGTAGCACTACTCAGTCGGCAGGGACAACCAATAATGCAACACCATCTTCGAGAGGCCTCGGGCCTTTGAGCGGCGAGCTCGGAAGCAGTCCCCACCAGCCTCTGCCCGCAACCAGCCTCTTTGGGCAGTGCGCACCGTCGCATCAAGACTGGCTGCTCAACGGCAGCGCTGTCTACCCCTTAGCACTGCGTGTCGCAGTCTTGCAACTTCGGCTGTTGCCTCCCGAGAAAGCGCCTTATGGGCCATCAGGTAGTAGGAGTGATTTGAGCGTAGCTTCGTCATCGATGACCGACCACCGTGGACTTCCTGGCCCCGCAGCCCTTGCCGCTTCAGCCCTGGCAGCTTCACGCCGCGAGCACACTGCTCCAAAAAGAGTAGCTTCAGTGCCTCCTTTGGGAACATTGCCCCAGCCGACACTACCGCCGCGTTTGCTGCTTAAACCGCCCGCAATGCGGCCGTTGGTGATGGCAGTCAAGAGTTACGGCGGTGGTCGGCCTCTCACCGCGCGAGGAAGTGGCCGTGTTCCTATTGGTCGGCCAGTTCAATTGCGGGATGGCACTTCCATTGGCCAGGATGGTGGTGGTAGTCGTACTATCGATACAGGCGATAGTAGTGGCAGCGATGATGGAAACGATGCCCACTCTGCTGGTTCAGGTAGCGTACCAGGTGCAGAAGCGGTAGTAATGGTGCGATCGCCGACTGAGTCCTTGAGCCTCGAGTTGATAGACGATGGCCGCACGCCTGAAGTTACAATGAGTAGCTCTTTAGTGTCGCCGCAATCGTCTCCGCCGCCAGTGCGATATCGAGACTGCCTAGGCAGTCAACTTGAGGTTGCCCAAGCGGCCACAGCAGCGCCACCGCCGCCACCACCTTGTGCATGGCGCGCAGTGGTGGCAGGAATTGAACTGCCCCTGGCGCTTCCACCACCACTTGAGCCTCCTGCCACAAGTGCACCATCACATCCGGATGCTTCTGCCGGAAAGTTTTCGTCGCGCTCCTCGTCCCTGCTTCGACGGGCAGCGCAGCCAGCAGCAGTTGCTTGGACAGGGTGGGTAGTGTTGCAAGACCGGTGTGAGCTGCCGCCTGGCGGCATGCTACCTCTGCAACAAGCCCCCAGCGACACGCCAAGGGCACGAAGGTTTAGTGTGCGCGGGCGTGAAGCTCAGGAAGCGGCGGCGGCGGAAGCGGCTGATTTGCAGGCCCGGCTATGGCGAGGGGTGCTTCCGTGGCGACTCGTCGCAAAAGTCTCGCTGTCCTGGGACCCTTTCCAGAGTGCGCGACGCCGAAGTTTCAGGCCTTCCTCCTGGCCGCTCATGCAGTTATCCTTGCCGCTTCTAGGACCACAACCGCCAACCCAACTGTCCAACCCTACTGAGGCTGACGCTCTTCCCGGCCTGCGGCTCTTTGTGATGGTGGATCGCGTGGAGGGGCTACCACCCTTATCTGCTGTATTAGATAGTAATTATGGCAACTCATCGCCACTGCAGCAGCAGCAAGGTGGCTATGCTCCCGACTTGCCCGTTGCTTCCGTTGCCGGAAAAGCTTGGTCTTGTGCACGCTGCACGTTTCGGAATCCACCTTCCACCTCGGAATGCCACATGTGCGGTGAAGCAATATCCCCTAGCAGTATCGAACAAAACGACGTCGGCCGCGGATTCCGAAGCCCTCGTTCCGACCCTCATGAAACTTTGCCTGTAGATACTCCACAAATATTTACGTGCAACTCGATTGCTTGTCGAGCTGTGCTAGCATGGGTAGCGCGCGACGGAACTCGCCGCCCAGCATCTCCTTCGTCATCATCGTCGACGTCATCTTCAACGCCACCGTCCTCAGTGCTGGCCTCTTCAACAATGAGACAGCGGCGGCTGGCGCGGCGACTGAAGCGACAGCACGAGCGTGAAGCAGTAGTTGCCGCTGTGCCAGACACACAAGACGTTGTACCTGTGGCTGCGGTTCCAGACGGCGTCAGTAGAGGTGGTGGCAGTTTACGTGATGACGAAGATATCAACTATGGCGGCAGTAGCTGTGGAGCTGTCCTCGAATGCTGTTTGCCGGGTGAGCTCTGGCCGGAAGAGAACCCTGATCTAGGTTGCGATGTTGACGACGATGATAGGAACAATGGGGGCAGAGACCATAATCGTGCGCAGGCGCGGTGGCAGCAGTTGCAACAGCGCTACACCAGCAGGCGCGGCCATGGCAGCAGCAGCAGCAGCGGCAGTGGAACACTCGCACTTGACGTGAAGGGAAGCAGCCGGCGCGGTGGTGCGCGCGCTATTTTATGGCCTGCACGAGGCAGTGCGAACCAATTGTGGACCTTCGACACCCTAAGTGGTGGTCGGCTGAGCCCTCGCCACGCGCCTCATTTAGCGCTCGATTTGCGCGGTGGCTGCGCGACCAATGGGGCTCCTGTGGTCGTGTGGCCTTATCAAGCAGTAGCCGAGCCCAACCAGCACTGGAAGTTGATGCCGAATGGTTTGATGGCATGTCGAGCTTTGCCAGAGCAGCCATTGTCCACAAAAAGTGGGTACGGACCACCGCCAGCAACAGCATCGCCACCGCAGCCGTGGGTGCTGGGCTTGCGGCGCTCGGAAGCAGCAGCCGGTTGTCGGAGTGGGACGAGCCGGTTCACGCTCCCAGCGGACGCTCGAGGTGTGCCGTGGGGCCCGTGGTGTGGAGCGGAACTGGTACTTGTGGCGGCGAACTCGCCTCGTGCGCTTCGATGGCGCTGGTCTTCGGTGCACCTTGAAGCCAGCGCCAAGAACAACAGTACTAGAAGTCTTTTCTACCAACGCAGCACTAGTTGTTTGAGCGCTGATAACAGCGAAAGTCAGAAAAGTGTCCCTTCTTCAAGAGGAGGAGGTGCACGGCATTGGGGAGAAGTGCGAAGTGCTGTTGCATCAGGGCAGTTTAGAACTAACAGTGAAGCATCCAGTGTTGATGCAATGACACCAACACTCGTGCACATTGGTTCGGCACCTCCTCTGCCTGCGTGGGAAGTGTTACCGTCTACTCAAGATGCAGAAGGCGGCCATCATGGGAATGGGAATGAAAATGATGACAACGCTGAAGCTCAAGGATTAGGTGATGGAAGCAACTGCGGTGGCAACAATGACGGTAACGAGGAGGATGATGATGATGATGAAGAAGAGGATGAACTGGCGCAGCATGACGCTACGGTGGCAGCTCTTGAAAAGCAGTTAGCAAAAGCTCGCCGTGTCGGGGAAACGGAAGTTGCGTCGGCCCTCGCTGCTAATTTAAGAGACTTGTTGGAAGTGGGAGAAACCCTGGCCCTCGAGCAACACGCAAAGCAGGTAGAGCGTGTGCAGAAGAAACAAGAAGAAGCACTGCAACGGCTAGCACGTGAAGAGCAGGAACTGCAGAAGAAGAAGCAAAAACGAATAGTGCGAGGCTCAAAAGATCGAAATGAAGCACCCACGAAGCATGCAGTTGATACTAATGTGGCACATCACACTCCTGAGTTTTCGCGTACTGACACAGCAGAGATGGAATCGTTGCCGAATGAATCGCCACTGGAGTCCCTCCCAGCCACTCCGCAAACTCCTCTCAACCGCAAACAATTTGCCCGAAGCAAAGGTGGCGGCGATGACGATACTTCCAGTGGCAACCAGAAGACCAATGACCATGGCAACGATCTCTTCTTTGCCAACGCCCAGGATAACTTTGATGTCAGTGGAGGCGACTTATTGGGTGGTTGCAACGAAGATGGCGGCCTCGGTGACAGTGATTGGAGTGGTCAGGATAGCAGCGACTGTGGATCTAGTGATGAAGGGCGCGAGTCTACCCCTGACCTCGATGAGTTGGTTGGGCAGCTGTCGGCGCAATTAACCAAGGCGCGGCGCTGCGGTGAAGCAGAAATTGCCGAGCAGCTCGAAGCTGACCTCCATGGTGTGCAGCGGGCCAAACAGGATGTGGACTTCCATCGTCAGTCTTCTGCCCGGTCAGCAGGCAGCGCAGCTGCAGACCGGCACCGCAATAAGAGAGCTGCTGCCACCGGAGGTGACAGCGGTCAGCAGCGGCAGCAACGAGTCCCTGTATTGAGTGATGGCCGAGGCTTCACAGCAGTTTGGCCTCAACCCACAAGGCCAACTGCTACTGTCTCGACCGACACCGCGCCCACTACTTCACCGTCTGCATTTCTATCTGTCGACGTGGGTGGCACCAGCGGCGGTCGTCATGGTGAAACTTTAGAGCTCACGTTGGTGGAAGCACCCTCTGGCAAACTTGTAGCGGGGCCTACAACGCTGCCTTGGGAATGCACCTGCCGCCATAACTTCTGGAATGATGGCAGATTTGACAATGATTCGAACAACAACAATGAGCATGAAAAGGCTTCAGGACGAAGAGCTGAGGCTGCACACCAACGAGCCGAAGGAGGAAATTTAGGCACCGTGGGTGAAGCATGTGAGTGCGGAAGTGCCCTATTCACGTCGTGGCGGTCACGGCCTCATTCGATTCCCTTAAAAGTACGCATGCCCCCCGTGCTTTCGCGCGCCTGCATGAATACTTCTGGTGCGCCTGCACATCGCACCTATACCACGGATACCCATGAAATTGCTGCATCCACTGATGACGGCTCGACCTCGTCAGCGGCATCGTCGCAGGCTTCACGGTACCAGAGCGAGCACGAGCGCGACTTTGACATCCACGGAGAGCGCCGCCGCCATGGCAGCAACAGCAACAGCAACATCAACAGAGATAGTCTGTGGGCTACAGTCTGGATGCGGGCATGCTGGGCTCACGAAGCGGCGCCGCAAGTGAGGGCGCTCGATGCAGAATGCGCAGCCCAAGACCGTGATGCTTGGCTCGCTGCGGAGGCTGTTGCCGACGCTGATGCACCACCGCCGCCACCACCATCGCAGTCAACGTACTCGCCTCGACGTTCGCCTCGGAGAACTCCGAAGGCGCAAACTTCATCCAAAGGCATTGCGGAACGAGGAAATGCTGCTGGTCCTGTTGACGGCTATGGCAAGTTGCATGAGGAGGACGGAGATAATAGCGACCATCAACAAAACCTAAGCGATGCTGAAAGCTCTCCTTCGACTGAAGACGATGGTAGTGTCCATCATAGCAGTGGCAAGGGTAGTAGCAGTGATGAGAATGAACGCACGGCAGCAGCTTGCCCAGTGAAGGTTGGGGACCGAGTCTGCGTCCGAGATCAAGAGTCTGACCCTTGGGAAAGTGGTACTGTGGAAGCTTTGGGTAGCAAAGGCTGGCCTGTAGTGCTTGTTGATGGTTGGACAGACGCTTTTGCGTTTGCATTTTACTGCCTCGAATCACCAGCAGCGGCAAGTATGGTCGATGATTTTGCTCTCAATGATAGTAATCCTGATGACGCAATTCGTGACAAGGATGCCGTTGGAAATTCGCTTGAAGACGTCAATGAAGACTCGCACGGAGGTTCCGCGGGGCATTTTGCTAGGTATGTCAACAGTAGCAACGATGTTGGCAAAACAGGAAGTTCAAGCAAGAAGATTCATGCTGGACACCTCAATCACGCTACATGGTTACTTACTACAAGTACGGCAGAAAGTGCCGATTCAGAAGTCGCTGTGGCTGCTGTAACACCAAATGATGAGCAACCAGCAGAAGTCAATTCAGTAGCTGATGAGTTAGCATCAACAGACTCAAGTTCTGATGTGATCGTGCTCCAGGACTCAAAGCAGAGAGAATCAGTGGCACCTGAGAATATACATCCAAGCAAGGACAGCGCACAATCTTCTGAGTTCATCGAACACTTAGTGTCTCCTACTGACACGTGCGCTAGTGTGTGCCTAAGGTACAAAGTGAAGGCATCAACCCTGCGCCGTCTCAATGGTTTCAGTGGTGATAGCGTCTGGCATCTTCGCACGCTTCGGGTGCCTAATAATATTCGGTATACGAGCAAAACCTCAGCTGCAGACTCGATTCCGCCACCGTGCATGCCTGAGCCCAATCTAACACCATTGGTTGATGTTGGGGTACCGCAACCAGCACAGACATCGTCGCCTCTAGGTCAAAACCATTCTATGGTGTCCAAAGCTGACCGCGAATGCTTCGAGCACCAAGTGCTGCCCAGTGACACTTGCGCAGACATTTGCCTGAAGTACAGAGTAAAAGCATCTACTCTGCGCCGCCTCAATGGGTTCACTGGCGACAATGTTCATGCATACAGTATGCTGCAAATTCCTTGCCCTAATCCTTCCCAACTTCACAGAGATCATAATCCAGTGCTGCCTTCTGAAAATGAGATGCAGGCCGAAAACCCCGTAACCCCTCCGCGACTTAGCTCAGCACAGCAGTCACCTACTCCGAACCGGCCGCAAAAGACGCCACTGGGAGCAGGGAACTCATCGTCGCTCAGTGGATCGAAGGCACGTATCCGAAGTCCACTGCCCATCTCGACGGCCTTTCTGGATGAATCACTGAAAGAACCGCAAGGTGTCGATCGAAGACATGAAAGTAATGGTGAAGGTATGAGGCAGGCTGGCACGAAAAGTAGCAAAGAGGTTGATAGCAATCACAACCAAAGCAGCAATCGAAGCCGTCATCACAATGGAGGAATGATACCTGAAGGCAACAACAATGGCAAATCAAGCAAATTAGCTGCTTCTGACAACGAAGCTCTGGATTCTAGTCCTGCCGCTTCTGCTGGCTTTGAGAGCCCTCAGCATGAGCAAGGACGAGTTTCAAGCACTCCAACAAGTGCTACCGACAGCGACATTGCGACTAGTCCAGCCAGTCCAGCTCCAGGTTCAGTTTTAGGCTTGACGCAGCGGCTCTCCGCACTGCTGAAGATTCGCGCCAACCGCACCTGTGCCGACTGCTCTGCGAAGCGCCCTCGCTGGTGCTCGACGTCCCTTGGCGTCTTTCTCTGTGCGGACTGCGCTGCTGCACACCGTGCTCTTGGGCCTGAAGTGTCGATGGTTCGCTCGGTGTACGCGTCTCCCGACTCCAGCGACGGCGGGCCGTGGTACGAAGCTGACGTTGAAACCATGGAAGCATGGGGCAACGCCCGCGCCGCCGCCGTGTACGAGGCTGCGGTACCGGCGGACTATCGGGGGCGACCTCAAGCGAACAACGACCACAACCACGAGATTAGCCCTTCGGCAGCGGCACGCCAGCGACTGCGATGGGCCAAAAGCAAATACAAGCACCTCAAATTTCTGCCTCCGCCTGAAGCCTTTCATGACCTCCCTCCAGCATCGAGCCCGATTTTCAACCCTGAGGAGGATGAAACCACGGCACCCTTAGAGAATGCCTTGATGTCAGGGAATTCGAGTGAAGTTGGCCCAATCAACCTTGAGAGGGACTCAGTGGAGTACTGCACCCAAGTTGCCTCTGAAGTATGGGCCCAGGAACCTCCTAAAGCCTTCGATGTTGCCGAGGCAGACTCTTGCAGAGCTAAGACTGGTGCCTCTAGTGGAGCTGAGGGTGAAGCGACGGTAGGGGAAGTCCACACACTTATGGATGATTCAGATTTGCCTGCGACAAAGTCACCTTCGGCTTCTGCAGATCCGGAAGCGATTGCTGTTCTTACTTCCACTGCAGCACCGTCTTCTAGGTCAGACCCGTCCTGGTACGCACCAGGCACGCGCGTTGCTGTTAAGGACGACGTCTCAGAACCTTGGGGAATGGGTACGGTTGGAGAATGGCCATTGGTCAGGCACGACGGCTGGGACGAAGATTTTGAGTGGAAGTTCGTTCAGCCTCTAGACGCAGTTCTCAATGATCCAGCCGAAATGGTGGCCGAGGATCCACTTTCTTCTTTGGCTGCTGCTGCAGCGAATGATTCACACCAGCTCGCCCCATCCACAGAGTGCTGTGCAATCTGCGGCCATGCGATGGTCTCCGGAGCAGGGGGATGTGCGCATTGTGATGCTCAGCTCTCTATGGAGTGGGCGAATGAAAGCAGCCGTGCCGAAGGACTCCGGGCCGTGCCTGAAGGCGACGAAAGCGGTGAGGACGAAGACGAAGGCAGTGATGATATTGTTGTCGGCGACCACCATGGTGATAGGACGGGTGTCTCCAGGATTGAAGAAGAGGATGACAGTAGCAATGACAACAGTGACGGCGGTGTTGAGGTACTTGCAGCTGACGAAGCTGCTCAGCTTGGGCCAACCTTAATTGGTGCATCAGATGAGGAAGATGAAGAGGATGAAAGAGCAGATCTTGAAGGTGGAAGCATCGAAAATGAATCTGCGAGTGAGTCATCCGTTTCGAGTGACCCTGATGCCAACCAAGATTATGACATTGAGGACGAGGTACAATGGAGCTGGGTAGCCCTCGAAGACACCGACGCGTTCAGTGGGGAAAACGCTCTGGTGGTGCCGTTGCTGGGCGTGGCAGCTGCTCGAGTCATTGCCGAGCGGCAAGGGTTTGGCGGCTTTGCTGTGTCTCGCAAGACGGTTTACTTTCGTCGCTGCCGTGGAGACGACCTCATGAATGCTCGGATTTCCAAACCGGGTACAGTGCTCCACGTTTTTGCCCCCGCAGAAGAAGTTGCTCCCACGACGCAACTTGCACTGGAAGTGCACGTCATTGGTTGCTCCGGTTTGCGCGTTGGTGGAGCTAAAAGCGCTCGATTTATAGGTGGCTTGCGCGCTCGGGTAGCCTTCTTCAGCAACACAGGTGCTTCTGCCGACACCGAACTTCCTCCGCTTGCAGCGTTTATGGGCCCCAGCCGCCGAGCTGCTGTGAGTGTGCCTGGTGCCGCTGTACCGAGCTTAGCACCGCCGTTGCGTGCGTTGGGGAAATCGGTGTTCTGGGCTGCAGCGACTACACCCACGCCTAGACCCGCAACTCCTTTCCCAACCTTTGAGGAAATGGTGCAGATCGAAGGCCTGTCGCACGACAGCTCATTGGTGGCAGCTGTGCTTCTGAGTCCTGTGGATGACCATGGCGGCATTCCTCAAACCCCGACACTCGCGGCGTGGGCTCGTTTTGTACCCTTAGACAGCGAGGGCTTGCGCAATGGCCGGCACTGGCGGCGTGAAGTCGCGCTTGAGTTGACGGAAGCCGACGGCAGTCCTGGAGGCGTTTTGCAGCTTCTAGCGCGCTGGATATAGCTAAAGGTGTACACAGAATTCGGCGAACAAAGGAATGTGGTGGCAGTTGGAGTTAATGCACATGCATGCACCGCAAGTGCACATCGATTAATGATCTGTGCAAATCACGTTGAAGCTTATGCTCATTTTTAACTTGGCACCAGAGGGGAAAAAACAGAGATGTCATATGAAATTAGAATGCACTGACTTCATATTCACATGAATATTTATGGTAAGCGTAAGGCATAGCGAAATGCAAATCGGAAGTCGGGTGTTTGGTGAATGTCGCGAGTGGTGAGTGGGCTGCCACGTTCCGCGTATATCGGCTAAGGTATAGACTAGTCCTGGAAATGGAAATGAATGCTATTATTGCCCAGTTTAGATTTTCCGTTCTAAGTCTAAGGTATTAGTCGGAAGGCAATCGAGCGCTTTTCTAAGAGGGGCCAAAAGATTGGATTTTAAGAGCCAATTTAGGGTGTTGGCTACTTGCCTTATGACTTATGACTTATGCAAACCAGTTTCCGGTATTCTACTTTCACAATCCCAATGCCCAAGCGACTGCCTGTTGGGAAAGCTCTTTCACGGGAAAATTGCCGTCAGAGAACCCCTTAGCCCCACACTGAGAGTGTTTCATTATCATTGGGGAATTAAATTCAATCTAGTCCGATCTACTGTATGACTTGTCCTTTACGTATCATCTATGCCCATTCGCTGCCCTTTAAGATCGTTATATGAGTGCGTTCACTCAGGCTTCGAAGGTCCGGCGCTAACAAGGCTGCATCTACTAGATGTTTATAAGAGAAGCATATTAAGAACTCGTGTTTAACTCAATCAGATCACACAAGAAAAGGTAAAATGCACAGACTTGCCTGCAGCAGGCTACTGTCCGTAGGTATCTACAGTCGAAGTATGGTACAGAAGTCACTCCTTCAGCCTCCTTGGATTCAACTGTTCTATCGGATTCTATCCTATTTTCTGGTTTTATTATCCGGAGGAGGTAGCGACGTAGGTGGTCATGTACTCTTTCTCTTCATTGTGCAGGCGGCAATGAAAACATTGGAGTGGCCGGAAGGTGTCTCAAAGCCGGAGTTTATGACGCGTGAGTACGGGAAGACAACGGGTGAGAGAGCCTCCCGTGTGTGCTATGCCTGCTCTTTTGAACTTTGGACTTCTTTTTTCGCAGACGACTGCATTCTTCTCTTCCAATCGCGTGACGATCTTATTAGGGGGTCCAGTCACATCTTTGCTCAACTTCGGAAATTCGGGTAATGCAGCGTCCAAGACTGAGGCAATTTACTTTCCACCGCCTCGAATGGCGTACGAGGCTGCGGACACATCCCGCTTTTACATTGATGGCACTGGATTCATTGATTTTTGTGAGAAGTTCAAGTACTTGGGCTCAATGCCCCACCACTCGCTCACCTCTGATGCAGATGTTGACAAGCGAATAACATCAGCGACGGCTGCTTTTGGCGCCCTAAAAGATATTTTTGCTGACAAGTATCTTTCGGAGGAACTGAAGGGTGAAGTATACAAGGCTCTTATCTTGCCTACTACATACTTTACGGTTGCTAAGCTTGGTCCTTGCGTGAAGATTTATTTAAGCGCCTTTGAAGTTTCCTTAACAGGTGTGCTCGTAGCATGTGCCGTGTGAACCTCCATCATACCTTCCGCCACCATATCACTTCCGCGAGTCTCTTCCGTCGCTTGGGCATTCTTGACATCATAATCGGATTCTTCGTTGGGCTGGTCACGTCGCACGTATGCCCATATGAGCCGGGCGCCACGGCAGTTACTGACTGGTTGGGTATCGCATTCTCGACCGATCGGTTGTCCACAGATGAATTGGGGCAGGAAATGGAGAACGCGCTCAAAAGTAAGGGCATTTCGAAGGACTTCGATGAGTGCATCGCCATTGCCAAGGACAGGTCGAAGTGGAGACAGCTGACTCGCTCCATTCCCAAACCTCCTGATGCCTGATGCCTGATGGCTGAAGGACACCTCGAGAGTGAATGATTACAACTGCATTACGCAAAAGGACACTCAGCCCAGTCAGACTTAGTGGGTTTCTCCTTGAGGGTGGGCTGTATGTAGTCACGGTCGGGCAGCAGGCAGGAGGCAATCATGCCATCCTTGGGGTTATTTTACTCGCATTTCACCTGCTGTTCTTCGGAAATTCGGAATCTTCTCGAAAGGACCCCTCTCTTGTTGCACTTGTTGTACCAGGGGACACCCGACACCGCTCTCAAGAATGTTGAGAAACTTTACCCCGGCTCCTCCTCCTGGGATGATCTCGGCATTGAACCCTCTTTCGGTGGTGCTACACGAGATTCAGAAGACAACATCTTGGTTGACATGGGCATTGACACCTCTGTAGACAGCGACTCCTCTTCAGACTCTCTCGACCACAGTGATCCTGCTCCTTCGGTTCAGTCGTTTCCACTTCTGGTCCGCGCCTTCCAAGATGATGCGTTTATGGCGGGCTCCCTCTCCCAAGTTTATGGTGACCGTGTTACTAGTAGTTCCCAGCCGCAGTCCTCATTTGGTGCCCGTGACATGCTCCAAGTGGGGCTTACAA
>Ga0307930_1000654_pt1 | contig 27720 bp, 33 predicted proteins | sample OrgLakmetageno46_FD_203161 | JGI IMG/M metagenome (GOLD analysis project Ga0307930, IMG submission 203161) | Saline water microbial communities from Organic Lake, Antarctica - #46 | ecosystem: Environmental > Aquatic > Non-marine Saline and Alkaline > Saline | place: Antarctica: Organic Lake...
TCCCTCCTGAATCATTCCGCACTTGCTTTGTTTGCGCAACGCACGCGCATTCCCACTTCTGCCCGCAGCATTGGCTTCTGTGCCATTTGGGTTTGTATTAGTTCGAGTTCGAGTGTACTTGCCTTTCTTTGTTTTTGGGAGAGTATTAACAGGACTAGACTAAGTGAATTTTTGACACAGGCCCCAAAGGACCGCAATTAAAAAAAGTTTTTAGCCCTCGCGCGGAAATTCCGCGGGGAATTGTAACCCTGGTTATGAGTGTGCGAGACTGCCGCTCTTGAGCTGTACCGCTTGGTACTTGGCTCCACTGCTCCACTCCCGCTTGATCAAAGGCAGCAGGCACAATAGAAAATCTCTGTTTTTTGGCGAAAGCTACAAATATTGCCAGTATTATCTCGCCGATCACTAGCGCTGAACCTTTGAACTCTACGGGGTATACACAGACGACTTGCTCTCAAGCAGGCTTGCGATTCCCGTTTCCGCGAAATTCCCGCGCGAGGGCTTAAAAAAACACTTCACGTGGTATTTCCGCGGATTTCCCGCGGATTTCCTGCGCCGTAGTCAAAGAGGCACTGCCAAAATCCCGCCGCGGAAATCACGTTTGATTGGTAAAAAATTCCTGGATTCCGCGGAAATTCCCGCGAATTTCCTTACCTCTGACCTAGCTCTCAAGGTGGAGGGTCTGGGTCTTTGGAGGAAGGGCCTCTCGAGCAACATTGAAAGCTGAAAAGCTTAAGGGTGGTTTCGAATAGCCGAGTAGCGGCCGTGGCGTTTGACAACCGTTCGGTGTTCGACGGGAGATTTATGGATTTGGCTGCTTGACTCTTTGATAGGGAGGAGCTGCTAGGCCTAAGTTAAGAATTGCGCCGTAAATCACGCGTGAATTACGTGGGGAAGTATTTTTTACCAATCAGACAAAAATTACGTCACAAAACCACGCGAATACTACAGTGACGTCACCGTAGAAACTCCCTGAATCTTTTGGGTGTAACTCATCTAGCACAACCACTCGTCGTAGTAGAGTCCTTTGGCCTTTCCCCATGCCGGCAAAGCGTAGCACTTACCTCGCAAAAACCACGCCCATCACGAAGGATGTAGAAAAAGAAGGGCAAATCGCACACGCACACAGGCAGCAGGCAGAAAGGCAGTGAGCTAGTAGCTAGTGAAGTGAGAAGTAGGGAAGGGAGTTCGGAAGGGCACAGCACCTCCAAGTAATATCAAGAGCCCATATCCCAGCGATTCTTTGCACGCGCAAGGTACACTTGCGCGTAAATAACGGTAAGAAATGAGCTCGAGGCGCGTAAATTACGTGTGTACGTAAATCGCACCCTTGCACTTGTTGCACTAGGCGACACAAGCGGCCCGCATGTGACTTGTAAAGCAACAAAAAAAACTGGATCTTTCGATTCGTGGTTTGGAGGCCATCACTAGCTTAGAGACGACCATATTCTATTAAACGCCCTATGGTGCGCTGATGGTCGAAATTGCGATCGAAGGCAAGAAGAATTCTAAAAATCAGCCGGTGAGATGCCGAGCCAAGAAACTGAGCATCAACTTATTTGATTTCAAAGAGCTCAATGTTGAAGACCAAGGTGGCGCCTGGAGGAATAGCTGGAGGAGAGCCGCGCGCGCCGTAGGCAATGGTGGACGGCATGGTGAGAGTCGCTTTGCCGCCTGGCAGGAGAAGACATTTACCCAGAGAGGCAAAAAAGGAAAGGAATGGCAGCAAACAAAAAGTTATGCCCACTGCGCCCCTAAAGATTGAGTGCCAACTTTCAAGTGCCTCTCACTCTAACGTATTCATCCACTATAAAGCGTATTTTCAAACGATTACAAATCTGCCTTACCAGGGGACATGAGCTGGACGCCCTCGGACCAGCCGGGAATTACCCCGCTGAGGGGGAATTCGATGGGCTCGCCGCGGGCAATCGACGAGTCGAACACTGTGCCGTCCACCAAGAAACCCTCGTAGTGCACCTAATGAAATGAGCAGGTTTGCGCAACATGGAGATGGAAAGATAGTGTGAGCACACACTGGCACGCCTTTCCCATGTAGCACGTAGGTACTAGTAGGGCCCAAGAGCATCTTTGAGCTGATAATGCTGACAAGGTAACTAGCAATACAAGAAAGAAAAGAACATGAAAGAAAAACAAGGCACGCAAAATGCTGAGTAAGAGAGTCTACCTTCACGGAGTCCGACGCCTTGGGCTTGTCGCCGGAGCCCGCTTCCGTGGAGAGGAAGACCAGGCCCGAGTCGGTGGTCACGGCGCCCTCCACCTTGGCCGCTTCGTCGAGGGCCGCCTGGCCTGCGGCTTCCGACTCCTTGGCCTTGGCCTCCATCTTGGTTTGGAACATGGCCTGTGCTTTCATCGAGTACTCGTTCAAGTCCAGCGGTGGCTCCACGTTCAACACCGATTCCTTTGATAAGGTCACAACACGATCGACAACACCAAAACCCAAAACACACACAGTCACACACGAATCCAACAGCGTACAATCATAAGACAAGCAGATATCAAAACTATTCGAAAGAAAAGAAACTAGCGATTTGATTATTCGCTACCTTGATGCCTGAAAGAACTTGGTCAAGCTCAGCTTCGTTGAACAAGTTCAACTCTCCGAGCTGGCGACCCACTGATGGTTTTTTATAAATCACACAAGCAGGAAGCCAGTTCAGAGTTAGATAACAAGGACAAGACAAGCAAGGCCTACAACGATAGCTGTGGCATTGCCATGCTCTCAATTTTAAAGAGAAGAATCGAGTGGCGCGGTGGCGGGGGGGGTGGTGTGGTGCAGCGCACCGCTGCGGCCGAGGGTATACAGAGCTTTGTCGTCCTCGGTCGTCAACGACGCTTTCGAGGCACCTCCCGCTAAACGCTTAGAAGTCGCCATGGCCGAGCGCATAGTGCTCGAAGAAGCAACTGGCAGGCGGCCAAAGGCACGCGCGGACGAAAGGAGAAGCGAGGCTGCCTGAAAGAAAAAAGAGAGGTGCATATATCCATTTTGAGAGCCGTTTTTTGTGTGAGGAGATAAGTCGACTCAAATGCACTCACCATAACACGCTGAGGGATGAAATTGATAGTATTGGCCGGTCGAACCCCAACGAGGAAGAACAGAGCAAAGAAGAATCAAAGTGAGACGGTGATGTGAATGAAATGGACAGCGATACAAGACTTCACCATTTTTAGCAAACTTTACAGAAGTTGTTGTCATCAAAAGATCAACATCTTCCAATGGAGCAGTCAAATATACCGTACTTTTTTTCTTCAGGTGTTAGACGAACCAACGGACAAGGACAAGGACAACACGACGCACCGGGACCGGGACCGGGACCGAAGCCAAAAACAACGACCGACCAAGAACTTGCCGACTGAAAGTGAATTGCGCATTTCGCTTTGAATTTAAATCATTAGTCATTAGTTGAACGAGCACTCAGTCCCGCCGACTTGTTCGGAGGAAAGGCGCCAGTTAGAGCCTTAATTGGCCTTCTGGAGCGAATTTGTTAGAGCATTTGCCGCTCAAGTGTATTCTTTATGTGCCTCTGTGACTGCTTTGTACTTGCCTTTCTTTGTTTTTGAGAGAGTATTAACTAGACTAGACTAGACAACGAGCTAAATTGTTGAAAGAGCGCGGCACGGACATATTGCAAAATGAACATGCCCTGTTGATTGCCATACCAAGCACCCTCCACTGTGCTGCTTTCTATTTGCCCTTCGCCTCATCGCCCTTTTCTTCTTCGTCGCCTTTCTTTTTCTGGCCTGCTTGGTCGAAATTCGCCGCCGTGACCCAGCCGGCCTTGGGCGTGTTGATGTTCAGCCGCCGCACTTCGCTGCCGTCGGGCTTTTTCACCGTGGCTTCTCCAATCACGTTCACTTTCTGCCCGCCCAAAATTTTGCCCACCACCATGGAGTCGAGCTCCGCCTTGAAGCGCAACTTGTTTTCTTCGCTCTTGTGGCCCTTGGCGGTCCACGCCCCGTAGCATTCGGCTTTCGGCGGTCTCTTGTTGGCTTCTTTTTGGGCAGCAATGCTGTCTTTCTTGGCCTGGTGGGCCGCGGCATCTTTCTCCGCTTTGGCGGCTGCTTTTTCCGCCGCTTCTCGCTCTTTCTTCTGCTCTTTTTTGGCCTTGTCGATGTCGTTTTTAAGGGCCTTTTTTCGGGCCGCTTCTGCCGCTTTTGCTGCTTTTTCGGCTTTTTGCTGAGCTTTTTTGTCCTTGCCCTTGAGCTTCGAGCGCATTTTGGCAATGTACTTGTCGGTTTGTTTTTTCTTATCGAGCACCTGTGTTTTACGACATCCAGAGAAGCAGCAGAAATCAGAAGGGTGATACTTGCACACCTAGAGTTCACTTTCAACTCTGTTTTGGTACTTGTGAGGAAATGATTTATCAGTCAAGGTTTCCGAAGGTGCATAGAGTGAAAGTTTACCAGCGTATAGTTGTCCGCAGTGATCCACCCCAGAGAGGGGGCTCCAATCCGGTAACGGTCGACTTCATTCCCTTTTGCGTTGATGGCGGTGGCCACGGTTTCCACCAGAACTTCTTCGCCTGCCTTCACCGTAGCGTGCTCGGCGGACATGAGATCGACTTCTTCGCGAACCTGCAGGAAAGAGGACAAGAATGAAGACTCAAAGTTGACAAGTGTGAACGTGGGGAAAGGATAAGCATAAAGGAATACTTATTATTTAGAACAGACCTACACGTGCCGCCACCAGAACTGGAGAGAAGAATCTTTTTTAAAAAACATACAGTTTTATATGATGCACGACTAAGTTATGTACGCACACCTAAGTACATCCAGCCATCGACGACAATACCTTGTGGGTTTTGCCTTTTTCTCCTTTCGCCACAAACACTTTCGGGAGGTCCTCAAGCGCTTCTTCTAGAGCTTGCTTGTATTCCGGCGACATGCCTGTAGTAGGGCGCGAAGACGACGAAAACCCCGACGACGAAGAGCCCGGGGGAGTAGCCGAGACAGAGGCTGACGGTGGCGTGGCGTGGTTCATGTTCTCGATGGCGGCTTGAGCTCGCGCAGCTGCTTCTGGGTCCTCAACCGGTGCCGGTGGCTGTGCCTGTGGCGGTGGGGTTTGATCTTGCGCAGCATCGTTGTTATTGTTGCCTTGCATCATTTGCAGCTGCATTTGCATCATGAGATTGGGGTCCGGTTGTGGGGGGTGCCCCGCAAGCACGTCCTGAAAGTCGTCGAAGTTCAACTGCTGCAGCGTGGCAAACTGCTCGGTGTAGGTTTGCAGCGAATCGTAGTTGACCTAATATAAACGCACACAAACAGTGAAGAAGTTCAGGAAACCAACAGAAGACAGGAAAATGACTGCTTAAACATGTGGTGCCTTATCCAAGAGGCAAGGCAGCTAAGGTGCATGCACCCGCGCACATTTAAAGATACGCATACTCGTGTACTCCCCACACCTACACACGCTACAGACAGATGAATACCCCCTCAAGCAAATTAAGAAACGCTTTGCATTCCTGGTGCGTACCCATGCGTGCGTATATATCACTTCGTTTTATCATTATAGCCGTACCTCAGCCGCCATGGGGCACCCCTGCTCGAGAAACAGTTCAATTTCCGCCCGCAGCCGCCGCCGCATGCCCGGCAGCTCCATGCCCATGAGTTGAAAGTCTTCGTTGGTAAGCACCGCCAAAGTGGGGCCATCAACCGGATGCTCGAGCACCTGAAGTAGGAGTGCATATGCGTGTGAGTTGGAATTTGTTGATTTTTGAAATGAACCACGAAGTGAAGTGAAGAAAGGACGAATGAATGCAAGCAAGTAGGAAGGAAAGAAGTAAAAGAAGACGAGAACACCAGTTCCTATCACCCCCCAACTCCCCCTCTCTCACCTTGGGCGCAAACCGCTGCATGCCCATGGCCTCAAACAACACCGCCACGTCAGCCGGCTGCAGATAACCAATGGGAAACCGCTCGCCTTCGTAGTTCTCAAACACCGACACGAAGTTTTTCCGAAACATTGCCTCGTCTTTCTCCGCTTTGATCTCTTCGGGCGTCAACTTTTTCTTCTTTTTCTTCTTTTTCTTGCGCGGTTGTTCGCCGTCAGCCCCTGCTTCTTCTCCTTGACCCTCGTCTTCCTCTTCCTCGTCGTCGTCGTCATCGTCTTTTGGAGGCGGCGCCACCACTACAGGGGGCGGTGCGTTCCTCCCTCCGTCTTGGACTGCCTCCAGCTGCTGCAACTGCAGCTTTTGCATTTGTTGCATCAGCTGCATTTGCATCAGCTGCTGAGACTGCATGGTCTCCAGTAGGCCCCCTTCTCCCTGAGCCTCTTCGCCTTGCCAGTCTTGCACACTGAATGGGGCATCCTGCGCGCGCTTAAACTCTTCGTTGCCTACTTGCGCTACGGCCCCCACCAACACCTCCAGAAAGAGGGCCTCCATGCAGGCGGCAATTTCTTGTTCTGGCAAGACTGCCGGCGGCAAGCGCGGGTTGTAGCGCCAAAACAAGCCAATTTGTAGGGCCCCGTAAGAGTCCGGCACGAAGGACAGGTCTTGCTTTCGAAAAATGGTGACCGCGGAGTCGCTTACAGGGGGATCGCGCCGCGGTTTGGGGTTGCGGCGCAGGGGGGCGGGTAAACCGTCGTCTTCGTCGTCACGCGTGCCGTACTCGAAGTCGTTGTCCTAAGGTGTTTGGGTGAGTGGGTGTGTTAACATGAGTGTACAGTGTAGTGACAACAACAACGCCCACGAGACAAGAAATACATAAAAGCATATAAAAAATAAAAAAAAGAAACAACAAGAGAAGTATGACAAAAAGGCACACGTACTTCAGGAGTACGTAAAATTTTCAGGAAAAGAAGGATTGAAAGAAGAGAATAAATTCGCGGCGCAATAGTATTACCTGCCGGCTAGCGTCCAACAGCACGTAGCAATCGTCCTGCTCGCCGGTGGCCTCTTCTTTCACAAAGCCCGCAAACTCCCCCAGTTGAAGTTTGGCGGCCATCAAAGGATACGCTTTCTGGAGTGAAAGCACCGCCCCGGGAGGCGAGGAAGAGGCTCCACCGTTGCTACTGTCGGTGGCAACTAGAGCGCTACTGGAGTGGAAGGCGTCGCCGCCTGCCATCTTTTGCTTGGCTTTCTCCTGGGCTTGGGGGTCTCGCACTCGCACCTGACAAAAGAGGAAGCGCGCAAACATTATAGACACAGGCGCACACATGATGAGAAGAAGGATCACGGACAGAACGATGATGACAAAAGATCGAGGAGTATGTTCGTACGAAAAAAATTGAATAGAAAATTGAGGGTGGATGCAAAAAAACTCAAATTTATGCGTATCTACAAGCAGGCGATACCTACCGCGAGGCCCAGCAGAGGGTCGTCAAAATAGCCGCCGTCGTCATCTCCTCCCACGACAATCGAACCGCCGCCTAGGCCGCCGTCGCCTTCTTCATCGGAGGACAGCCAATCGTCGGAATCCCCTCCGGCTGCTTCATCATGAGCGCCCCCACCTCCGCCACCACCTGCTGCACCGAGCATCATCATCGGACCACCAGCAGCACCGCCGCTGATGGCAGCACCCGCCGCTTCTTGGGCATCGATCTGCGTTAAGAATTGCCGCACGTCGCGTGACCCCCTGGCTCGAATTTCTTGCGACACTTCCGCCCAAGCCTTGGTGACCGTGTCGCGGTGCAAAGTGCCGCGCGCGGCAGACCCCTCCGGCACCTCTACGTAAAGAGGATTGGGCTGCAGGGCCTCGATCGCGGCGGGATCGTCGGCTTCCGGCGGCCGCCCGCCGTGCTTGGAGACCGCGACCTAATATGGTATATGAATATACAGGTCAAATTGAAGAATAGGGTTAACATTACATCAGCAACAAGAGTGAACCGAGAGGCACTGAGGCTAGGTTAGTAAGAAGGACAGCAGCAGCAGCAGTGGGGAGGTTAGAATAGTGAGCGAGCAGCCTCGCGGGTATAGCACCAACTCTTTTTACGGCGCTTATTATGCGTGTGGCGTATTCATCTATCCACGCAAAGGGACAAACTAATGCACAAACAAACAACCACCAAACAAACAAACAAACAAACAAACAAACAAACCAAGAATTGAAAGAACAATCCCAACGCGCTTACCCCTGACTCGAGGGCCTTCAACTCCTTCGCGCGCCTTTCTTCCCCCGCCGGCTGTGCGTCGGGCGCGGCCGTCGGGGCATCCAGCGGCAGCCAGCACCGAAACTCTTTCTGACCTCCAAACCCCCCACTGTAGGCGGGAATCACCGGTGGAGGTGCAGATTCATCTGGCGAATGCTTATGCGTGTACCGGTCCACTAGTACCTGTTGATAGGAGGGTTGATAGGAGAGAGAAACATGTGGAGAGTTTTATGAAACATGAAATTGGATTTGCTTTAAATAAAAGGTGAATCGCATCAAAAGAACACCGAAAAGTACAAAATATCAAGGAAAGAGAAGAGGAAAATGAAGTTTGCATGCTGTGATTTGCATCTTCGCAGGAATTAAGTTATCTATCTAAGTATTTAACAATCCGCCATCCACCAACTAGCATTTGTATGCACCCACCCACTTCTAACTCGTTCATCATCGACCCCACGGCTACTAGTATATACCTTGCAAGTGGCCAGAGGCAGCGCGTCATCAAGGGTTGGGGCTACATGTGCGCTGCTGTCCTTGCGCCGTTTCTTGGCTTTCCGCTGGGCCGCGCGCTTCTGGTTGTCCATCGCCGGCCAGTGCGCGATTGTCAACTAATATAGTATCACGAAACAATACATACAAAAAATGAAGAGGGCAGCGCAGATGTGAGCGGTACATGCACGTGTTCTAAACAGCCAACTGGGATCAATTATAATGATTTTCCTGAGGACGCGCACATGTATGCAACAGCCAGCTGTAAACATTGAGTTAGCTGGGATTAACATGCGTGTGTGCAACAGCTAAACATTAAGGGCGCACATAAAAACGCACAAAAACAACTTGATGATAATAAGGGCTCTAAAGCACTACTTGTACCTCTCCATTTATCAACTCTTTCTTTTTAATTGCTTAATCTAACCTACTCCACTATTCCCTTTCTGTTTCGACCTTTCCCCCTCTCTGTCCTTCCTAGGTATGAAGTGCTTTACCTTGAGGTTAAGCGGGCCCACTCCGGTGACACTTTGCAGACTCTCCAAACTGTTGCCGTAACCCCCATTGTAGTGCCCTTGCTCCCACGCCTCCTTGCCAGCTTTGAGCCTCGCCCGCCGCCGCCGCCTGCCCTTAGCCCCGTCCGCGACTTCTTGCGCTTCACACCCGAGCGCGATTTGAGACAGCACGAAGTAAGGGTCGGGAATCTGAAATGTGTGTGTGCAGTTGGCAGTGGGTTTAGCGGAGACAAAAGGTGTTAGCAAACAATCATGAACTAGAGGATAAGGAAAAGAGATTACGATTAGGAGGTGGGGCAAAATTTTGAAGCACCAACACGAACTTTAAAAAAAAAACAGTACATGTGCTTAAGCAAAAAAAAACTTCCTCCTCGTCCTTCTTTGATGTTTACTACCGTAAATTGCTCGCCCCAAATGGGGTTGAGCGCAGTCCCGTCGCTGCCTCCGCTGTTTTGCTGCGCCTCCGTCATCGCGTCTTTGTACAGGGTGGGGTCCACCCCCTCGGCCCTATTGGGATTCGGGCCCTGAGTTCGGTCTAGCAAGACGTTGGCTTCGGGAACCCATCCAGTTTGCCCCAGCTGCTGCCAGTTTTCGCCCCGCTGGTTGCCGTGCACGGCAGTCGCGGCCACTAAGGGCACGCCACTGCTCGTGCCACTGCTGTTGTTGCTGCTCCCGCTAAAGCCGTTGAAGTTGCCACCGTTGTTGGCATTCGGTGCCATTGCCGCTGCGGAAGTTGGCGAAGAAGGAGCTGCGCCAGGGTTTTGGACAGTCAAGTCCACGTTCCCACGATTGGCCACAAGGAAGGTGGCAGGGCGCAATTGCTCGTTGAATTTCTCGGGGCGCACGCCAGTGCGGATCTGATATAATATAGTACGAAAGAAAAACGCGAGAGAAGCAGAAGGAGGAGGAGGAGTGAGGAGTGAGGAAAGGTGTGAGGAGTGCAGGGAACGAGTAAGAGAAAGGCAGCATATGCATCCATGTTCATACCGCAAGTCGGCAAGTCTGTGCATTCGAGTACATCATACCGTGCGTAAGCATACTCATAATTCTCGCACTATCTCATTGACTCACAACCTCTTTTCCTCTATCTACACACTTACCACAGGCTCCGGCGGGAAAAGTCCAGTTGCGCCGTAAATGCGAATCACTAACTCGTTTGGCGCCGTGACCTATGTTCGAACACAGACACATCGTATGAGATAAAAATGGCAAGCGAAGAAGGAGAGAAGAAGAATAGACAGAAGCTCGCACAAGGTGGTGGTGAAATTTCAACACTTTTGAGGTAGTAAGTTCTCAAAATACGATGATACACGCACTCAAGAATTCAATTACTATCACTGTACTATTTGCGCGCATGCACAATACCTCTGCGCCCGCTTGTTCGATTGACTCCACTGTCGGCGCGGTCAGGAGCCACTTCTGGACGTTGCTGAGCTGCTCTTCTTCGTCGCCTTCCTCGTAGTAGTCCTCGTCGTTCATTTGGCCGTTGGCAATGCGGTTGGCTTTGGCGATGGCTTCTTGGGCCTTCTTGTTGTTTTCTTCTTCCAGCAAGGCAGCGTTCTCCTGCGCTTTGGCCTGTGCGGCAGCTTCAGCCTCCTGCATTGCCTTTTGCTGCGCCTGTTTTTCGTTCATTTTATTTTTTGAATTATTTTGTTGAATTATACATATGAGCATATAAGACGCACATACTGGAGAATCAAAAAAAGAGAGCTTGAATTGACATTGGAGAAAAAAGGCAACGCAGATATGGTCTCAATTTCAAATAATTTTTCTTTTCTCTCTCTCGCTCTCTCCCGCCCCCATTCTCCAATCTTGTAGTTTTTTTTTTCCGCCAGAGATTCGAAATTTTTCGTTCTCTCGGCCAAGCACCATCCCCATCCTCAACCTCTACCTCCTGACCTTGCGCTTCTGTTGGCCCTCCGTAGCAGCCAGCTCGTCGCCCATAGCCGGGTTGGGGTACGGCACCGGGCCCTTCCAGCTCGCTAATATAGTATTCAGATCGCGGACCAGACGCGCCGCTAGTTTGGGTGGCGCCAAATCCAAGGGGGTTTCGCCGTCGGCATTTTTCGCCGTGACCTGGTATCATATTAGGTCAACATAAGGAAAGAAGAACGATCACAAATAGACCTGTTTCCCTCCTCCTCAACTGTACCATCAGAATGCTTCTATACGCCCTCTCTCTCTCTCCCCCTCCCCCTCCCCCTCCAAAAAAATAACAAAAACACATGTAACACCATATCATCTCCACCAACATCATCATCAATATGTAACAATACAATAATACCCCATTACCTGAGCCCCGAGCGCCACCAGCAGCCGTGCCGTGTTGCGCTTGTTCCACAAACACGCTACATGTAGGGGGGTGTCGCCATTCAAGGCCGGCAAATCGACCAGCTGAGGCGCCAAATGAAGCACGTCTTGCACCAGCTCAATTCCGCACCTACCGTACAGTAATAGTAGCAGCTCAACAAGAAATTCAGACAACATCGTTTGGGATTTTTCAAAGCAAAAGTTCATTCAGAATGAGGAACCGAAATGGTTCAATTGTAGCCTCCGGCCATCTTGTTCCCTCCTCCGATTTTTCAACAATGATGCTTTAATCTTCCCTCTGTTCTTTCTCATCATACTCTTGTCTAATCTCACCCGCCCGCCGCCGCCACGTGTGCCGCAGTGAACCCAAACCTCCCCACTCGAGTCGCCCCCAGGACCCGGGCCCGGCGGCGGTCGGTGCGGAAATGCCGAAAGAGCGCGCGGGCTCGGTCTTCTTGGCCGAGAGCCAGCGCGTCCAAGAGCTGGCGCCCCCCAAAGGGTAGCGGCATCCCGTCGGCATCGGGGTCCTCCTGGTGATTAGTAAGAGTAGATAGTGAGAATAAGTGGGTGGGTATGTTGACGACGATTGTAATGATTTCATAGAATCAGGCAATGGGGCAATGGTAGATATTGAGAACACGTCATTGAATTTCATTGAATGGATGAAGAGAACTTCATGATAATCATGGAAGGGAAGTACAGAAGAGGCAGAAACCTGTAGAAGGTCATTTCAATGGTAAAATATCAAGGTATAAAGTGTCATCTTCATGTTAGTACCGGCGGCCCGTCTATGGCAAGAGGGTTGCCGTCGCTGCCCGTCGAAGTCGGCATGGGAAAAATGCCGACCCGGTTGCACTGCGAGGTCGAGCCGTCATGCCACTCTAGGTCACCGCTCAACCGGTTGAAGAAGTACCTGTTTTGTTGCAAAGTAGCAAAAATAACACAGCAAAAAAGGTCAGTACTATAGGTGACAGACACGTAACTCCATTAGAATTGTGTGACAATACGGAGTCAAAATGATAACGGCTGACGTCCAAGGACTAATGTTAGCCTTTCCAACTGATAAATGGATTGATCTAAGGAAGAAAAGTGTTTGTGTTTCTCACCATTCTTGCGTGGTTCGATCGAAAAGCTTCACCCAATGAGTCGGCTCTCGCTCCCAATCCTTCACTTCAAAGACTTCGGCAATCAAATCGCAGGCCGTCGGCAGAAATTCTTCCCAACTGTTCATATTCAAAGAAAAAGTGTTGAGGATCGGTGCAGCATGCAACCGCACAAATTTTCGCGTAATTCTAATTCACTTATGCTTCATCAAATCTACACCTCCTTTTTTGGATTTTCCAAGTTTCCACCAACTCTCGTTTTCTCCGTCTCATTCTTCGCCTTCATCTTTCTTCTCTTCTTACTCTTTTATACGTGTACGCAAACAACACATTCACTCACCCTACAACGCCGCTGCCGTCTTGGTCTCCAGCGGCCACCAAATTGTGGCACTCGTCTTCGCTCAGACCCAGGCTAGCGTCTACATGTAACAGGTGAAACACCGCGTCGGTCGCAATTTCGCCCGTGTCCTCCGCATCTGGGCGTGTGTGCATTATTGAGAGGGTCCCGGTGGTATCAAACAAGATAACGAATAAATTACGAATAGCAGGATTTCAGACGTTTCAACACTTCGGAGCTCTCTTTCATTCAAGGTGCTGTATCTTTTTGGTACGTATGCATCTTTCGAAACATTCGAACAACTTTTATTCTGCAAGTGTCTCTGCATCGCCAAGGCATACATAAAAAAAGAAAAAAAAATCTGAAAGCTACTGTAGTCTTTCTGTAAATTACCGTGATCCAAAAACATTTTCTGCAGGTATTCCTCCAGCGTGGGCGGTGGGGGGCGGACCATTTTTTCCACCCCCATGAAAGGGGGAGCACCCCCAGCTTCCTGCTGAATGCGGTCCAATTGCGCCTTTGCTCCCGCCACCCACTCTTTGTCGCCGCTCTGGCGGTTGAAATAGTATTTGCCGCCGCTGTCAGGGTCGTACATGAGGCACCTGTAAGGGAAAAGCGCAAAAAATCATTAATTCATGTATAAGAAACGTAAGAGTAAAGAGACAAAGTAGTCGCGACGGTGAAGGCTCATGAGCACATTTCAATCCTTTACATGTACGCGTGTACATATGCATGCATGCAGTGCAGCACACACGTACCAAGGGTTGGCGTCGTTTTCCTCGTCGAACTCCTTGTCTTGAAACAGCGACTGGAGGTGAGTCCATGCAAGGTCTGCAAACACTGCCCACGTGACCTGATGTAGTACATGACATGAAAATGTAAAGAGAGGTTTGAGATGCGGTGCTACAGTGAAAAAGAGAATGATAAACATGCATTGAAGGTTCTTGAAAGTAGCCATAAAAAGAACATTAGGGAAAAAAATACAGAGAAAGAGACAGCGAATGATTGAATCACAGAGGATGAAGGCTGAATGAAAAGCATTCCAATACTTTTCTTATCAAATCAGGGCTCTTTTACCCTGCCATTGGCGTCAGCATCTACGCTAGCCACCAGCTCCTTCGCTTCTGCGCTCGACAGCCCTAGGCCCAGATTCTTAAACATCCAAAACAGCTCTTCGTGGCTCAATTCGCCCGGCTCGTCCTTGCCCTCCTCGGTAAACATCGACTCCATAAACCTGCGCGGAAATACGAACGATTATCTCGGCTACAGAGGAAATTCTTGGTTGGTTCTTCTTAAAAGAAGAGATGCAAAAGAAGAAAGGCGCACACTCCATTTTGCTCCACCAATGGATTGAGATAACAATGGCCTTCTCCAATGATGTTTTTGTATTTCCCTTCCAGCACAAGAACTTCCTTCCTACTCACAATCACACACCTCGGAATGCTGGGCGGCACGTTGCGCTGTTGTAGCACTAGTGCAGCGCCGCTCAGCGGGCTGGGCCAGGCTATTTCCTTCATGCGCGCGCTCTGGGTTAATTCGCCCGTGACCCATTCGAGGGCTAAGCTGATACGATGCATGAAGTATGGAGCGCCAGTCCTAGGAAGGAAGGAAGGAAGGAAGGAAACACTCAAAAGATGAGAATAAAAATGAAAGGCAACAAATGAAAAATAAATATATTAGGTAAACCCGCAAGTTCGTCGGATACATTTGAGTAAGATCAAACACACTCACCCACACATACCCAGAACCACAGCCTCATACCCACATCCACCCATACCCACACTCTTACCTCGGGTCGTAGAGACGCACCCACGGCGAGTCATTGAGTTTCTTGAAGTCTTTGCGGGAAAACACTTCGGTCAGCCACACGTCCCCGGTGCCCGGCTGCGAGAAAGGCTTCCAGGACACGTGGGTGCTGTCGCCGGTGTCCGCCGTGGCCTTGCGGACGAGGCCTGTTGATTGGTGGTTTGATGTGTAAATTCCGGTGTAATCGGGATTATCATGGAAACTGAGTCACACACCAACAGAAAAGTTTATTGTTTCGCGGAAAAGAGACATTTTGCCTGAAGAGGGTGTAAAAGAGAGGGGCTCAATGCTAACATTCTAGTAGTTTTTACCGTTTAAATCGGCTTTCTGCAGACCCAGTCCCATTCCTCCCATGGTAGCTATGAACTTATCGCTGCTCAGCCGTCCTAGCCGGTCCACGTCCGCGGCTTCCAGGACTAGCTCAAGGTACAAGGCGAGAGGCGGGGGGGGCGGCCGCTTCCTATTGATGCGCTGTTTGGTGGCAGTTTGGGCCTGCAGCTTGCGGAGCTTAGCCTCCACCTAAACATGGAGGGGAGAGAGGGTGTGAGAGAGAGGAAGGCAGAAGAGGAGGAAGGTGGAACGAAAGATGGAAGATGGAGTGTCAATTACAGGACCAAAGAAAGCGAGGCCAAGAAAGAGGGAAAGGCGCACAAAACGAGAAAGAAATTGAGACCACGCATTGCTCACTGCCCAAGGTATCCTTTTTCTAAACAACCGTCGACCTAACCTCAGGATCGAGGGCGTCGTCTTCCTCGTCGTCCGCGCTCAACAGTCCCGCCACCGAATCGCCTACGGCATCGCCTCCTCGCGCTGCAAAAGTCGCCCGCTTCCGAAAGCCCGCTTTTCCCAATTCCGCCTGTTAAAAAAGTGGCCATGCCAGTAGTAGGTGCACCCATGAGAGGGAAACATGCGTACAAAAGAAACTACAAAATGTGGGCAACCGGGGTGGATGTTTCGAAGAACCAGAGGCGTACAAAAATAGTGATGAACGAGAAGTGACAAATTCGATGACTGTTACCGAGAGAGGCACGTAGCCAGGCTTGTCTTCTTTGGCCGGCGGCAGCGTGGGCTTGGGCCTACTGCAGAAGCCGGCGGTGCGCTCAGCCTGCTCTTCGTCCTTCACGTTTTCCCACTCCGACTCGGCGTTTTGCCGGTTGTAAAAATAAAAATAAGTCGGGTTCCGCGGGTCCTAATGTACAGGCGTTTTACGCACGGATTGGTTGGTGATCAAAAGTCAACGAAACACTATCCACAAGGAAAACAGGGGGCACAGCACCACATTGAGTCTCATTATTCCTAGGCAACCTGAAGTCTCGCATACACCGATTCTCCCTTGCGTTTTGCTGCATTCCAATCTCGTGTTCGAAACGTTTGAATCAGCAGTTCCTCAGCCCTGTGCATTCAGAGCCACCGCCACAGATCGACAAGACAAGTTAAAGGTTCACCACCGACGCAAATCAGGCAACCAAACCATTCACGCACACAAGCAATATTTTGGAAAACTACATAGGCGAAGTAGCAAATTTAAAAAGAAAATGTGTGCAATGTGATCGTGAAGGCACTTAACCTAGGGACAGAGTCCCTGGAAGCGATGTACTAATAATACCGAGGAGCAAAGCTAGCCCAGTTGATTTTGCCGTCTACCGCAGGAGCACGACGGCATAGCACCGTTACTTCGTCACTAGAAAGGCCTAGGCCGAGGTCTTGCAACAGCCAGTAAAACTGAGCGTCGGTGAGCGCCTCAGGCTGCCATGAAAGAGAAAAAGAAATGAAATTGATGTCAATGTTAGAGTTCACAATGTGAAGACTCAGAGCGAAGAGTCAAACGGCCATCGAGCCAGGGTCAAAAGGATTCAAGTAGGATATTAAGTTGAAAATTGTGGCTTTAATTAGACCAAATCATGAGCCAGATGAGAACTAGGCTCTAATTAGACCAACATGAGCCGAGGATGGTGAGAAGGAACAATTTGAGAGAGCAACCGTCTAAGTATACTAAGTTTTTGGGCCTTTACTTGAAATGTCTTTCATAAAAGGCGGGAAAGCATCCAGCCTGACCTTCAAACTTCGAAGCTGGTTAAGGTCGAAGAGGTGCAAAAGGTACTCGCCAAGTGTAGGTGGGTCAAACTCCGGCAAAGGTGCCACCTTGCCCCTCCGTTTGCCCTTGCGCTTGGTAGGCGACTCATCTTCATCGTCTGACCGCGGGCTGTCCACTGTGGTGAGCATTTCAAGGTGCTATGAAGAGATTACGTCGTGAAAGTCTAAAGTTAGCCAGCACCACTAATGACTTCAGCCTAGGTAGCGCCCCTTCTTTCTCGTAGGCAGTCGTATTGCTTGATGAGCACAACCCAGCCCTCGCGGTAGCAGCTCTAAACTGAAGGAAATCCACAGCGCGGCTTATTACACACCGCATTCCCTAATATAATAAACTACCAATTACATTGACACCCATACATCGTTGGTTCGGGAAGAACATGCAAAATTTCGAGGGACCGGCATCACGTTCCGAGGTTGGTGTTTCGTCGGCTCCGCAAAATATCTCGAATTGTGGTGGGGCGACTGCGACGATATAATATAACTCCGCCGAAGAGAAGAGGCGGGGTAGTCATATTTCTTGTAAAGCTCATGCGGAGGATAAAAAATGGCCGGTCCATGGCTATCCTGCAAAAAATTGATTGTACGTGCGGTGCTACTTGTTCATTATCTGTTGCCTTGCTTGTAGACGGGATTCGCCATTTTGGGGGTATTAAATTATTCGCCCTGCTATTGCTCCCGTGCGTATTCAAATAATGTTAGCGTGGAGCAGTAAAGAGGGTTCCATGGATAGCTTGAAGGCCGAAGGCAGTTCCGATGAGCAAGTGCCTGAGGTTGTCGAACCAACAACTCTAGTTTCTGACCAGCCGCCCTCGAATGTTGAGGCGCACACAACTACAGCCATTGCATGTGCCTTGGTTGCCATCCTTTGGGCGCCGAGAATATGCTACGGCGAGGGAACGCTTTGGACCAAACTAATTGCGTTATGGGACACGAATGGCGACGGCAACCTGGCTTTAATTGAATTCGTAGGGAGTTGTGTGTTGCCCCTTTGCGGCGTGCTGTACTTAGGGCAAGCTCTGGCACCACGCTTGCTTTCTCTTCTTGGCGTGGTGCCGGAGCCTTCTTCTGCCGACCCGGTTGCTCGTCCTCTACCACCACCTTATCCAAGAGAGCCAATGCCTGAATCAGACGTAAATGGCTCTCCGGGGAAGCTTACCTCCGGCGAGGCGATGGCTAAGACGCAAAAAGGCTACATGCTGCGCTTTCCTCTAGAGACAGTGAACGAAGCGCCTCGGTCGAGCTCCGCAGCTTCAGGTCTGCACCCGTTCTTTGCGGCCAACGGCAGCAGCGGAAGCGGCGACAGCAGCGACGCAGGTCGGTGGGGCAGCGCTAGCAGCGCGTTCAGCAACAGCGACAGCAGTGGGGACCAGGGAACGCACGATGCAACGGACCAATCCCGAGATGGTACGTGGCTGAGCACTCGACTTGTATTCGCGTTTTCATGAGTGGTCTGAATGTAAGTAGCTTGAATTCAAAGTAAAGAAGGGTTATCTTTAGGGTAATGTATCAACCTGAATTTGTGAGAGAAATTCGCAGACGTTTCGTTCCTTGTAAGCAATTCTAGAGGAATTAACACATGCAACGAGGACATGAGGGGCCCTTTCAACATCAGGCATGCACGTTCTTCAACGCAACAGGTATGTTAGCCTACATGGCGACGGAGTTTGGTGGGCGAGGTGGGCACGAGCGGCTGGGCCTTGGCGCCTCATTCGACCGTGCCGGGCTGTTATCTTCGTCCTTACCTCCAGGCCGCAACGGAGGCTCCAACGGTTGGAACTCAACGGTGCAGCAGGGCAACAACAACAACACCAACAACGTTGATGACGTAGGCAGCGCTTGCAGAACGCCGCCGCCGTCGTCGACAGGCAACTCGTTCGATGGGCCCGAGGGCAGCGGGACGGGGAGGCTGTCCCAAGACGGCGACGGCAACAGCCTAGACGCCGTAGGCAGCGTGGAAGGCGATCAAGTTCGAGGCGCCGCTCGCTTACTTCGCCGTCGCTCATCTGACGAGGTCAGTTATCGATGAGTTATTGTTGTTGCACTTCGTTGAGCCGCTTGCGTGTTACTCCTAGTGACCTGCGCTTCGACCTGGACCGAAGGTTGGAGGATGTGACCTCAAAAGAGGAGATTCAACCTTTCCTTCTTTTCTCGGGCGTGTGCTCAAATTTTGCGCGCATGACATGCATAACGCTTGCTCTCTTTGTAACAGTCCACCGCGACGCTGGGTACTTTGCTTTCGTCGCCGCCTTTGGGAGCCGCGGGGCAAGCAGCCAACGAGCGTCGTCGCCTCAGCGCGAGCCGCCGGGACCACCACAAAGCGCGCGCCCGAGAGACCGACGCTACGGTAGCCGAAGACGACGACGACGAAGAGGCCATTGAAGCGGCCGCAGCCGCCTTGGCCTTTACCGAAGCCGAAGACGAGAAGAAAGCCGCCAGTGAGCGGGCAGAAGCTGACATCAAGTTTGCTGAGCTGGCCGCGCGTTTCCATGAATGGAACCTCGATGTCTTCGATGTCTTTGACCTTACGCCCACACCCCTGGTTAAAGTGCGTAGTTGAATGGGCATTAGGCGTACAGCTAATATTCCTGGCGTTGCTGAGTATTGCATTTCGACATCTCATTTGCCTGACGTGGCATGTGCGAATCAGCTTGCGCACGGAGCACTGGACTACTAGTACCTCTGCTGCACACATCTCCATGATGTCGTCCAATCTCATTCCCTCTCTTGGTTTGAATTGTTTTCTTGGTATGTAGGTGGGTTTCGTTACGCTCGATGCTTTCAGTCACGCTGTGCCACTCGATCGCCCCAAGCTCGTGTCTTTCTTACAGGTCTGTGGTTCAAAGTGTAATAGTGCTACAGCTACGAATCTTTCCCTGTAGTATGATCTATTGATCTTGTATATTGCGACCCAAGATCTTTTATCCGATAAGCATTTGATTCGTTGTAAACTGTATTTTTGTTTGATTATACTAAAAAAATGTTTTTATCTGTTTTTTTAATTCGTCTATGCCTTAACTCTCGTCTTTTTCCCATACATATATAAGGACGTGGAAGCGGCATATCGGGAAGTGCCGTATCACAACTTCAAGCACGGTGCTGCAGTAGGCCGCTCTGTGTTCAGTTTATGCAAACAGCCCGGTGGCCTTGCCAGCGTACTCGGCGAGGAAGCTCAATTTGCGCTGGTATTTTTGAATTTGCCGCATGGAATAGGATGGCTCCGTAGATATTGCTTTTCCTACTTGTATCTTCCATTGATCTGCAAAATGATGAATGAGTGTTAATCTGCACGCAGTAATCCGGGTACAAGTCGCGACGGAATAAAATTGTAAATACTGCTTGCATGCCTTCCCAGGTCTTGGCGGGCTTAGTGCACGACGTGAACCATCCAGGCGTTACCAGTTCCTTCCTCCTGAGAGCTTCCCTGGACCACTTGAGCGACCATGCGCATATCAAGCCTCCGTCTCCTTCCAAACGCAGCACCCAAACCTCGGCGAGCCAATTTCCGCACAGTTTCCCCGAAGGCAGTGAAAATGCCGACGAAGCCGCGATCATGCAGCGCATGGCCCGCCGAGAGCGCCGACTGCAAAAGAAGGGCGCGAAACAGAAGCAAGCCTTGAAACGCATGGCGCTGGAAGGTCCAACCTCAGGTTGCCCGTATCCGAACGGTGACGGCTGCGGTTCCAATTCGTTTGACTTCTCGCAACCGCCTTCCGCGACCCCGGAAGCCGTTAAAGCACGCTCCCAGCGGCGCTACCAGCTCAGCCGCAAAGTAAGCAGCCTTCGTGAAAGGGGGTTTCGTTCGGGGAACAAACGGTACCACTCTGAAGAAATTCACGGTTCTGTCGACCACGACCACAAGCGGCACGCATCGGACGAAGAGCCTGGCAGTTTTGACTTAGCGACCAGCAGTTTTGACTCGCTGCATGGAGAAAGCAGCGATAGCGACATGTCAGATTCCGACGAAGAGGTCAAAGACGTTAGCATTGTTCCCAGGTTTAGCCCTTTCGACCGGGACCTCGCGGTGCGGTACAACGACCAAAGCCCTCTGGAGCAAATGCATTTGGCAGTTACTTTTTCCCTCTTGCGCCGCGAGTCGAACTCCTTTCTGACTCAGAAAACCCTGGCTGACATTCGCTCCGTGCTCGTGCGTGCTATTCTCGGTACGATAGAGCAAAATATTGATTGCATTAATCTTACGTATGTGCTTTGGGGTGCGCTTGTGGACTTCGTTCATTTCATGACACCTTTTTTTATGTGTCGTGGCACGCGCACACACAGGCACGGATATGGCAAAGCACGGAGAAACGATGGCCAGATTGGACGCGCTCATTAGCAACCTCAAAGGGCCAGCAGTGGACTCTGTGAGCTCGTCTGCTTCCGAAAACGTGCAAGCACCTTCCAATGGGGCCGCATCCACAGCAACAGCAGCGGCAGCAGCAGCGCAGGTGCCCTGGTACTGGCCCATGAAACCGCCGCCCGGTTTACGAGAAGCTTCCCAGAAGCAAGCTTGGGCTCTCAAGCAACAGGAAGACTTCGTAGTGGAGCTCTTTTTGCACGCGGCCGACATTGGGTCTCCTGCGATGCCGTTCACGCAATTTCAGAAATGGAACCGCCTGGTCACCGAAGAATTCTTGTTACAGGGGGATTTGGAAGTGGTGGAATTCGGGCAACTCATTTCGCCCCCGGCGGGCTTTGGCCGCTACCACCAGTCCGACCATTCTCGGCATGGGTTCACGACCTTTTTCATCCAGTTTTTGAGTTTGCCTCTGTTCGAAAAACTGGACGAGCTTACGCGCATAGGCGTTACTTCGGCCAAAAACCCATCAACGCCGCCGCCCACTCCCTTTTCGTCGTTTGATAATTTCGGCAAGCCGGTCGAGCCGGGTTCCCCTCATCTAGCCATCGACAAGCCGCGCACTATTGCAACCGGTATTTTGGGCGAAGGCAATTTAGTGGCGGGCGTCTCCATTGGGCCTTGCCTTTCCAACCTTCGCGCAAATCTTTCCGAATGGATTCGTTTGATGCCCCCGAAGCCTGAACCGTCTTCTCCTTTGCTTACCGCCGCTTCTCCTCCTGCATTATCAGCATCAGCGCCATCGGCTTCTTCCACATCACCTGCTTCCACCACTGTTGCTGCGTCTGGTGCTGCCGTAGCAGCCCGAGATTCTGGAACTTGGCGAGCGCCGCCTGCATTACCGCCGCTTGTCATTGATTAAGAGCAAGAGCAGCTGTCTCTTGCTCCGGCACCGCCAGAAAAAGATGAAAGTAGCGACAGGGCTGAAGTTAAGGATATCCGTGAAGCCATCTTGAGTCTCATTAGATGAAACCACACAACAGATACACACAAATGTATCTCCAATTGCCTAAGTATATCCCTCGCCTTACTTCATAGCTGAAAAAAAAAATTCCATGTCCTGCGGCCATAGGAAGTCGAAATAATGAAGTAGTGAGTAGTGTAGATGCGAGTTACGAGATGGGCACGCCAAGTCAGTCCTGTTCCGAAGGATTCACCAATGCTCAGCTTTTTGCTAGTTGCGGGTAGTTCATTGCATCGAGGGAGCTAGGGAGTGAGGCAGTATAATCTAAAAACCTGGACGTAAGCGAAATCCCGTATTATCTATTATAGTGACGTATGAGGACTTTACATCAAAAACAACCCAGCACGGCGCTTCCTGAAAGTATCTGTGTTTTGCTATCCAGCACAATAGCGCACCAACGAGGCAAAAAACTAAGGAGGCACCGGAATAGGAAACCACAACCAACACGAGTTCGCTGCTTCAAGTTTAAGGGATCGACATAAGGAAGTTACGAATCGCGGGGTCGGCCACCGACGCCGCCGGCGACGCCCCCCGAGCCAACAAGCCCGGGTGCAGAGCGTGCAAGTTGACTGCGCACGGCAGCTGCCACAGCGCCATGCGAAGCGGGTGGCTCGCGAGGAGCAAGAACACCGCACCCACCCAGAGGGGGACTTCGCGTTCGATCAGGGGGACTTTCACTTTCAGGCTCTTGCTGTCGCCGTTGTTGATATCTCGCCCCTGGCCATCACGAAGAAAGAGAGTGACGTAAAGAAAACGAAGAAAAGACATAGCTCTTCATCAGTATACCATACGTGTGTAGTGACCAAAATTGAGCATTTCCTAGCTCTTCAGCAATGCTGGCAAAGGTGAACTACTGAGGAAACGATCCAACGCGTATGCAGAGAAAAGAGTCTTTCTCATCAATGAATTACGGCTCTAGTGTGCACACGAAACAACCCTAGGCTCACCCATCGGCGCAGGGCGGTGCTGCTCCGCGTTTCTTTGTAGTGCAATCCGTCGTCGCGGCCAAAACCGCCGCGCTCGCTGTTCATCGAGCCGCCGCGCTAGAAGGGGCGAGGTGTAAAGAAGCGGTCGGTAGGTGTTGATGACCAAAAGAATTAAAATTTGTGTGGTTTTCACAGGTAAAAAAATTGAATCAGGATTTCAACAGTTGAAGCACGGGTAAAGGGAGTCTATCTCGAAGAAGAAGAAGACTGAGGTTCAGAAGACGCGAAATATGACTAACAAGAACAAGAAGAAGAAGAAATAGAGTTGGTGGAGATCGTAGAAGTTGCATCTCTTTCTCACACCTTGTTGTTGTTCACCCCCTTCAGACCCGTCACTAAATACGACATCGCGGCACCGCCCAAAAATCCGCCCACGTGAGCTGCATTACCCACATTGTGCGCTGTCAAGTTTTTGAAAGATTACGTATGTTTACGCGCATACAATGTCAAAAGGAACAGCGTGAGAGAACCACCATGGCAATATCAGCAGTAGATTAAGATGTTACATCAAGAGGTGAGTTGAAAAAGAAAAACACCAGATTGCGAACAGCTAGAGTATACTCCTAATATCGTACCGAAGCAGCCGAAGAGAATCACCCAAAACATGTGCTGCAAGAGTGCCTTAGCCTAGAAGAGGAAAGAAGAAGGGAGGCACCAGGGTATACCGTATGAAATACTAGGAAGCTATAAAGGTACTCATACTCACTACACAGTCGACTGCACAGGCGCCGTTTTTTTCTTCACATTCTGTATCCAATTGTTTATATCTTTCGCTCATGCCCACGCTCACGTCTTTACCTGCGCAGATTCGCCGCGGCGCTGGTGGTACGACCACAGGAACCCGTAGAGACCCATCAAGCCGCCCGACGCGCCCAGAGCCGCCCTTTGGGGGCTCCAAAACATGTGCGCAAAGGCACCCGCGAACACGCTAGGAGGTGCACGAGCAGTGGTAGAAGACAGCGACACGCCCACGAAAAAAAGAAGAAATAGAAGAAGAAAAAAGAGTTCGTCAAAGGCAAAAGACAGGAAACACCAGATCCTAGCAACTAAAATTTTGCAATATTCAAATAAATGAAGTATCAATGATAGTATGTGCCATTTTGTTCGAAATGAATATCATTTCTTAAATTCACCTCGCGCCAAAAGCAGCCGTAAACAACCGCTTTCCGAACTTTCGCTCAATTGAAGGCCCCACCTACCATACAGTGGGTTGACGTTTTTTGAATGGACGATTATAGGCAGCTGACACATGCGTTGTTGCGCTTGACCTCACTCCTAAGCCGAGCTCTCATTTCCTCTATCAAATTTGCAACGTCACAATAGTAGCAACGTACTACATGTGCTGTACCTGGCGCAAGCTGTACATGTTGAAGAACAAGTGCATGACGCTGCCGTGCAAAAAGGCCGACGAAATCACGCGGTACCACTGGTCCGCTATGTTGACTAAATTAGGCATCTGATTTGGACAATGAGGAGTGTTTTGAAAGAAATGAATTGGTAGCAGCACCAGCAGCACCAACCAACAAAAATAACGTGCATCAGAGTGGGTTAAAAAGACCGACATGCGGTTCGAACTCTTCAGCATAAATATTGTAGTCATATCTAGAGCAGCAGGCATGAAGGTATTGAGATGAAGATGGAAGTGACAAATAGAAAACTGTACAAAAACTAGATTGTCAAGATCCGCATATTACCAAAAGGAAGTCGCGCGTGAATGTGCCCTGAGCGTGCAAAGAAAACCTAGAAGTCGCACGAAGAAACGAACATTAGGACAGGAAGCCAATACCAAGTTGCGGGTTTGTTACTCTGGATGGAACAACACATGCGGCAACAAATAGCTTATTTTTTCCTCGAGCACAGAGGGCCAGAGCAACATTCCCAAAAGCTGTAGTACTCACCCGCCTCGCCCCAGGGCGTATTGAGGCAAAGAAAACGGCAGGCCACGATCCAGAGAGCCCGGAGCCGCTGCTTTCATTTTGGTCAGCAGGGCCGTGATTTGGTCGTGGGCAGCGTAGGCGGACGACACCTTTACAGCGCAGGTTAGTCGAGGTTTCAAAATAATCATAGGTAAAGGAGAGTGAAGCCAGTGAGAGTATCAATCATTCGGACAAAAGAATCCCCATGAATGGAAGAAGAGGAACTGTTGGGCTGCCAGACGAATGCAATGCGACGTCCTGCCAAAACTGCAGCGTGATGGATAGGATGATCATTTTTACACAGAGCAATTTACCTGCATCACGTAGAATACGACATTGAGAGCAATCAGGCCTTTCACCAGCGAGAACTCATCCGAGTCACCTTTCCCAGGTGCCCTCCCAGTACCTCGGCCACCTCGTGCTTGCAACGGCGCGACTCGAACCTGAAATGGGAAGTCAAGTGTAAGAACTTAAACGAAGCAAAGTTCGGCAGTGATACTAGATTAAAAAGAATCCAATCGATTGATTTATTCTTTGCGCTGAAGAAAGATACTCTTGAAAAGGCAGCAAATTCCCAGAGAATATATTGCTTTTGTACCATATGGCTGGGTAATCTTCCTTACTTGATGAGGAAATGTACGCTGTGGGGTCAGATTTAATGAACCTCGCGCTGATCCAGTGTTTACTCGGGTTTGAAGGCCGTATGCGCGGGTACTCGTCGATGGTCTTAATGAAAAAGCAGACGCCCCTTGTAAGAATGAAGCTAGCAAGACTACGATTTTACATCGCATCGCTAGCATAGTTCAATTGTAGATAATTTTAAACCACAGTACTGACTCTGCTTATTCTCTCTGCTTCGCGCGTGCAAACCTACAGACAGAAAATTGGTTGAGTAGAAATGATATTGAGGAACTACGAGATCGCCGTCGGTGTGAAGTCATTTGATGAAGACACTCGCATCGAAGCTAGACTTTGAAAATATCTTAAGCTAGTCAATAATTTACTCCCACCTTATGCGGTCCACGTGGCTCTTTCTAGACTTGGTTCTCTTAAAGAAATGACGAGGCGATGACGATAGCCAGGTGGTTATTGACGTAGAAGGTATTGGATACGAGGCTGTCTGCTGTCTCGTTTCTGTTTTCTCGCTGTTAGCGCGGCGGGCTTTAAAGGTGATGACGTCATTATGCCATTATGTATTCCTGACTCCCAAGGGGGGTAACGACATGTGACTAAGCAGAGCTCATTTGCCCATTCCAAGTCCATTCCCTAACCCATTCCAGTTTCGCGAGTTCGGTGGAATGGACAGAAAGTTTTACGTATTTACAAATCTATTTCCGGTTGAAATAAGTGATGACCGTCCACTTCGATGTACGCCAAAATGGTCCTCTACCTTTTATTCAGCCCCCATGGGACCTACATTTTGAAGTAGGGCGCGATGGGCACCGCAGTGGCAAGGCCTAAAGATGCAGTCGAGCATGCGAAGAGCATCCACTTTGGCTTGTTCAAGTAGTCTGCGCATCAAACGCCGCCAAATTGAAGATATGAACAGGGTGCATAAGAGGGATGGTTGTGTGATAAGAGCCCATTTTACTGACTGAACAAATAGCGCACTTCCTCCTGTTCTAGATTGGTATTGATTTTACTTGGCCTTGATCGCAATTATCTGTTTACAGCTGGTGCTCGATCAACAAATTCCCTTTCTGTGAATGATTTACAGATTTTGAGGACTTTGTCAAAAACTGGACCAAGGGCAGTCTCACAAGGCATTCAACTACTGTTTGCTTGCGAATGATATACCAGTAGATAAGCAAAGTCCCGGCTTAAACATTGTGATGTAATCGTACAGCGCATAATAGTCCGTGCGTATATACCTGATTGCGCTACATATATCTCTACCATGATTAGCTTTGAATTCTTGGCATGCGACTCAATGTTCGATATATGTTTGTAGTCCTTGCTTGCTCCATGGTAAATGTGGCATGTAGGCCTATTTCGATAACATATATGTAGCGGACTCTGCGCCCGGAGATCGTAGCTGCATGCGCGCCGCATTGCCATCAATCATTCCAGCCATTATCACGAATTCAATAACACCACGAACCCAGCCACAGTACCATATGGTAATTACAAAATTGCAAATTTATCTCCAACACTGCCCACTTCGACTGTGCTGGCTTTGCTGGGTACCACATTATTGCTATCACTTTGCTGGCTGTGATGACTCAGGTGAGAAGTGCTGCAATACTTTTCTGTGGTCGTTTTCATGTGATATGTTAGCGATCTAGGGCAGAGAAATAAAGAACCATTCAATTCTTTGAGGATTACAAAACTTTGATGATTGACGTTTGACCACTTTTCATGCAGTCGTAAGTCAAATCAGATATATCTTACTGAAAAGATGATAGAAGCAGCAGGTGAAATTACGCGTGATGTTCTCATGAACATAGATAGGCAAATTTTGATCATTCAACTGACGACTGACGACAGACTTGACTATGACATTGCGAAATAGTACTACGTAATAACCCTTAGCTAGAGTGGTCATCTTGCATATAACGATGTCATTCAACTACATGTAATCAATTGAGTCCTCTAGAAAGCGTATTCAGATAGACAAGTTTAGGTGCCCGTGCCATGCACGGTTTCGGGGCAGAAGTATTCATTGAGGAAGTGCAATGTTATGATGATATGATGATATACTCTACCGGTGTATCGTTTTTAGCATAAGCTATTTTGTTG